>WNFU01009651.1_pt1 | contig 10851 bp, 7 predicted proteins | sample 5400121 | NCBI WGS metagenome assembly WNFU01 (sample SAMN13153360, study PRJNA577476) | soil metagenome | isolation source: 100 cm soil or saprolite under grassland replicate 1 | place: USA:California | collected 2016-06-15
GAAGCGTTCTCCTTTGCGCAGTCTGCACCTTTGAATGACGAATTTGAAAGTAGAACCGTCCTGACAGGAAGCTCGGTGACGTTCACCGGCACGCTTCAAAACGCAACGTTTCAAACAGGAGAGCCGCCGGCAGAATCACCCTCCGGTTCTTTTTCTGTCTGGCCTTATGGGTACTACGGTAAGAAACAAAATTCATCAGTCTGGTGGTCCTGGGCAGCCAGCATTTCAGGACCGGTGACACTGGAAGTACTGAACTTTTCAACCGACGAGTTCAAGCTGGGTGCTATCGATGTCTGGACGGGGACAAGTTTGCCCTCGGGTTCCAACTTCGTTGCCGGTATCGCACTGGACATTGGACGCCATCAATTTTTAACCTTCTCAGCAAACGCGGGCACATCTTACCAGTTGCGCGTTGTTGGAACCAATTACGGCGATTTCACACTGAGAATCATCCAAACCAATAAGCCGATCGTCGTGGTTCAACCCTTCAGCCGGACGGTTTCTACAAACGGAAGCGTATTTTTCGGTGTGGTGGCAGCGGGTAATCCACCGTTCTCGCCGCCTTTTTCTTACCAATGGCGTTTTAACGGGGTTGATATGCCGGGCGAAACCTTTCCGATTTTAGCGTTGGATCATGTGGTCACCAATCAATCCGGCGGCTACTCTGTCGTGGTTTCCAACACTGTGGGCGGAGCCATTAGCGACATCGCTATTTTGAATGTAACCGAAGGGATCGCTTCGCCGCGATTGGCACAAATGAGCGCTTCCCAAGGACAGTTTAGTTTCGGGATTTCGGGAGATCTCGGGAGGCTTTACCGGATTCAATCGTCCACGAATTTGGTCAATTGGTCAGAAGAAAAAGGGGTTCTGAAGGAATTCGTTTGCTACGACAGCGGCTCGGTCCGGGCGCGAAACGGCGTGGTTTTCGACAAGCCCGGTTTATTCGCGGTCCCACAAGCTTCGGAACAAAATTTTTATCGCGCGACTGATTATGTTCCTTCCCTCGCCGGCTGCATCAATAATCTGGCGCAGATTCGATTCGCCAAAGAAATTTGGTCACTCGAAAATAAGCAGCCGGCGGCCTTTGGCTCCACACCGGCGCAAAGCGACCTAGCGCCTTACTTTAAAAATGGCGGCCCGATTTGTCCACTGTCCGGGCCGAGCGGCTCTTTTCAATCGAGCTATAGGATAAATCCACTCTACGCGAATCCGTCCTGCATGATATCTCTCAACCACATCCTGGAAGAGCCGGAATATTGAAATGACAGAAGGTGGCTTCTTGTCTGAATTTTTATCGCGAAGGGAAACCTGCGTCGTTCACTTTTGTGAAGAATCGGGCTTTTGATCGTCGCGGGCGAACGGCTGCTTGAGAGTTCGCCAACTGTAATCCACCAGTTCCTCGCCGACTTCCGACAAGTCGGCGGTCTGGCGACGGAGCGTGCGCAACGATTGCTCGGCTAGGCGGCTGAGGCGCCGCGGCGTGAATATGACCTGCGCGAGGGAGACCAGGCCCACCACCGGATTGAATTCGCGCATGGTGCGCATCACCCGGACCAGTTCATTGAGGGGACGCTCGGCCGGCTCCTGCATCAATTGGAGGAGGTGGATGGTGAGCAGGCACAAAATGAGCGATGAGAGAAAGACCACGTGAAAACGAAGGATCGGTTGTCCGAGAAAGCTTCCCAGGTTGTCCGGCAGCAGCATCAGAATTTTTCCGCCCAGGATCGGCCCCAGCGCGGTCAGGAGGCTGGTGGCGGCAAGAAATACCGAGATATACGGCGCTTTGCTCCGGGCCGGCACCATCTTGACCATAAGATTGAACTGGCAGAGTTGAAAGCCCGCCGTGGTGCCGCCGACGAGGAAATAATTCACGAACAGGTGCAGGTAATGATGCGGCCCGGCGACAGACCAGGAGAGCAATCCCACCATCGCCCAGAGGAAAGCGCTGGCCATCAGCACGGGTTTGTTGCCGAAGCGATCGCTCAATGCGCCCCAGGTGGGAAGAGATAACAACCCTCCCAGGGTCGCCAGCGTCGTGAGCAGCGTCAGGCCGCCCATCGAGAAGCGCAGCTCGCGCAAAACGTAAACGCTGTAGAACGGCACCCCGAGGTTGAGCGCCAGTCCCCACAAACCGATGAACAGGACGAGCCAGAGATAATCCCGGTTGCGCAGCACGGACAGGTATTCGACGAGGGTGTCGGGCTCCTGGCGCGGCGTCAGGACCTGCTCCGGGAATTTCATCCGAGTGAGAAAAAACAGACCCAGGAGGCGCAGCAATGCCGCGACCGCGAAGATCAGGCCGAATATCTCCACCGAATTGTCGTAATGTTCGGCCAGATAACCCGCGCCCAGCACCACCACCAGGGTCCAGAAACCGAAAATAGTGTTGCGGCGGCCGAAGTATCGGCCGCGAATGTGCAGCGGCACCAACTCGCTCATGGATGCCGCCCAGGCCACGCCACAGACGCTGTTGGCGAGCGTCGCGACGGTGACAATCAGGGCAAACACCCAGTGGCGATGTTCCCCCAGCCAGGGGAAAAAGCTGATGAAACACCAGGGCAGCGCGTTGAGCACAAAGCCCAGCACCATGATTTGGCGGAGCGACAGGCGTTTTCGCAAAAGGTAGGTGAGGGGCGGCTGCAGGGCATTGCACAGATGAGGAATGGCGGCCAGCCAGCCGATGGCGCCGGAGCGCCAGCCCAAAGCGGTCACCGCGAATCCCACCGCAAAGGGAAACTGCGTCAGGGTGAGATTGAGCATGGGCACGCTGAAGGACGCTTCAATGGTGGCGTACTTCAGTGAAAGCAGCAGATCGCGTTTGCGCAACGTGTTCATCGATTGACGCGCCCGGAGAATCAACGCGCCGTCGATTCTCCGGGAAGAAGGGACCGACAGTCAAGTGAGGCGAACCGGGGCAGGGGGGAGGGGGATGGGGTGGGGTGAGGAGGCCGCTCTCACCTATACGCAGTCGGTCTTTTGAATTGAACAGACGGTAATTCTCAAACCCGAATGACGAATGACGAATGACGAAGTCCGAAGGAATGACTAAATCCGAATGACGAAACCGGCGATCGCACAACTCAGAGCATTTCGACATTCGGGCTTCGGATTTCTTTCGTCATTGGTCATTCGTCATTCAACGACGGGTACAAAATTTGTTATAGGTATAACAAATTCTGCTCCCATTCGTGCCGATCCTCTCAGCGAAGCTGCTTGTAGAACATGACCGCGGAGATGATGAAGCCCACGCCGGTGATGATCTGGCGGACCCGTTGTTGCGGGATGCGTTGCGAGTAGTGCGCGCCAAAAAAATAGCCGGCCAACGCCCCGACGGTCATCACCAGCGTTTTCTGCCAGTCAATCAACCCGGCGAAGATGAAATAAATGGCCGCGACCTGATTGATGAGCGAGCCGAGAACGGACTTGAGCGCGTTCATCTCGTGAATGTTGCTGAGCCCAAGATATCCCAGCGAAGCCAGCATGAGAATGCCGATGCCGGCGCCGAAGTAACCGCCGTAAAGCGCCACAAAAAATTGGAACAGGATCGCCGCCCAAATCGCGCGCCGATGCGGCGTCGGGGTGGTCTCGGACCTGTCGGCGAACCCGGCGAAACGACGAAACGCGCCCTGGGCCACAAAGAGGATCGTGGCAAACAGGATGAGAAACGGCACCATCCTGGCGAAAACGCTCTCCCGGGTGCGGGTGAGGAGAATGCCGCCCGCCAACCCGCCCAGCAGGCTCACCGGCAGAAAGCGTTTCAGCCAGGGTTTCACGGCGGCGATTTGTTGGCGGAATCCATAGACGCCAGCCGCCGAGCCGAAGACCAGCGCGAGCGTGCTGGTGGCGTTCGCCGTGAGCGGAGGCGTCCCGAAAAACAGCAGCGCGGGAAAAGTAATGAGGGTGCCGCCTCCCGCCACGGCGTTGATCGCGCCGGCGGTCGCAGCCGCAGCCGCCAGAGCGACGATTTCCGTTTCCGACATGTTGCGCGGGAGTTTGGCGGGTTATGGGTGTAACTCAAGAGGACATTGCGGACGATGGACCGGGATCTCTCCGGGAGCGCGGACCTTCCGCAGGCTCGCGAATCACAGCAAGAAAGGCGAATCGTTTGGCAAATAGTGGTGAGCGCTTCTGCCCGAACGGGCCTTCACTAACTTTAGCATCATCTACCCAAAGGACGTTATGCAATATGAAGATCAGACGGAAGTATTGGTGGTCGGCGCCGGGCCAACCGGCCTGCTGACCGCGCTGCTGCTCTCGGAGAGCGGCGTGAAGGTCACCGTGATCGAGCAGGAGTCGCGCGCCTCGGTGCACAGCTACGCCTGCGCCCTTCATCCGGTGACGCTGAGATTGTTGAACCGGATCGGATTCGGCGACGATGTGCTGGACCTGGGACGGCGGATCGAGACCGTTGCTTTTTATGAGGGCAAAGCGCGACGGGCCGAGTTGAAATATTCGGACCTGCCCGGAGATTTCCCCTTTCTGGTGATCCTGCCGCAAAGCGCGTTGGAACAGCTCCTGGAGCAAAGGCTGAGTCGAGACGGCAAGGTCAGGGTGAAATGGAACCATCGGCTCTCGGACGTGCAACCGTCCGGAAACGGTGTGGTTGTCTCCATCGACAAGCTGGGCCAGACCGCACTGGGTTACGCGGTGCCGAGGTGGGAATGGGCCGCGGAAAAGACGCTGCGGACGCGGGCGAGTTTTGTGGTGGGCGCCGACGGGCACAATTCGTTGGTGCGGCATTCGCTTGGAATTGAATGCGAACCTGCCGGAGAGTCCGAGCGCTTCGCCGTTTATGAGTTTGAGACGGACGCGAATCCGGGCAGCGAGGTGCGCATCGCATTTGACGAAGCGACCACCAACGTGGTGTGGCCGCTGTCAGACACGCGATGCCGGTGGAGCTTCCAACTGGGCGCGTCCGGTGAGCAGGATGACTTTCCGGCCAAAGACCGCACGACGTTGGTTTTCGAGCAGGAGGCCACGGACGAACTCATCCGGCGCGACGTGCAAAAATTCATCCGGGAGCGCGCACCCTGGTTTGAGGGAAACAATGGCGAGATTGCCTGGTCCACCGACGTTCAATTCGAACATCGGCTGGCGAAGCGGTTTGGCCGGGATCATCGCTGGTTGGTCGGTGACGCGGCGCATCAGACGGGGCCGGTGGGCGTGCAGAGCATGAACGCAGGCCTGCTCGAGGCCGCCGAACTGGCCGGACACCTGACGAAAATCCTGCGCGAGAACGGTTCATTAAACCTGCTGGAAACGTACGACCGGAATCGCCGCCAGGAATGGGAGCGCCTGCTGCAACTCCAAGGGCAACCGCAGCCGGGCAAACAGGCGGATCCCTGGACGAAAAAACATGCGGCGCGGATTCTCTCGAGCATCCCCGCATCAGGCGAGGATTTCACGTGTCTGGCAAGGCAATTGGGCTTCGACTGACACGAAAGAAGAGACAAGACTTGCGGTGTCTCCGGGCCGAGCGTGGCGTCGGGCACGCGATCTTATCGTGTGCTGTCAATTCTCGCAATTGACCGGGAAAGCGAGAACGGCTATCTAACCGGGCGACATTTATGACAACACCTCTATTCCCTCTGTGTTCGTTTCGTCTTCCCTATCTCGGTTTTGTTGCCGGAATTTGTTTTACGGCAATCGCGGCGGCGCAAAGCCTGGCACCGGCCGGTTTCACGACGCTCTTCAATGGCACAGACCTCGCCGGTTGGCGTGGCGGGGAGACGTTCGACCATCGCAAATGGCTCGCGATGCCGGAGGCCGATCGCGCGGCAACAAACGCCGAATGGACCGCCGACATGAGAAAACACTGGCGCGTCGAGAAGGGCGAACTGATCAACGACGGCAACGGGAAATATGCCACGACCGGGAATGACTATGGTGACTTCGAGTTGCTGGTTGAATACAAGACGGTGCCCAAAGCGGATTCGGGGATTTATCTGCGCGGCGTGCCCCAGGTGCAAATCTGGGATCATACCAATGAAAAAGAGTTCAGGAATGGCGCCGACAAAGGTTCGGGCGGCCTCTGGAACAACGGTCCAGGCGCACCGGGCAAGGACCCACTGGTGCTGGCGGACAAGCCGTTCGGCGAATGGAACGCATTCCGGATCATTATGGTCGGCTCGCGCGTCACGGTTTGGCTGAACGGCAAACGGGTGGTGGACCACGCGAATCTGGAAAACAATTACGACTGGAAAACACCCATCCCGGCCAAAGGCCCGATTGAACTGCAGACCCACGGCGGCGAAATCCGCTGGCGGAATATTTTTCTTCGTGAAATCGGACCGTCCGAGGCGCAGCAAATTCTCGGATCGCACGGCGCCGCGGGTTTTCAATCCGTATTCAATGGAAAGAATTTCGACGGCTGGGCCGGGCCGGTAAATGAATACGAGGTCAGGGACGGCGCGATTTGCTGCCAGAAGGGAAAAGGCGGGACGATTTATACAAAAGACGAGTTTGGCGATTTTGTCGCGCGACTGGAGTTCAAGCTGCCGCCGGGCGGCAACAACGGGCTGGCAATTCGTTATCCCGGTGAAGGCGACACGGCGTATGTCGGCATGTGCGAGTGCCAGGTCCTGGACGACAACTACGAGAAGACCACCGGCCAGAAAATCGACCCGCGCCAGGCGCATGGCTCCGCTTATGGCATGGCGGCGGCCGCCCGCGGTTACCAGCGTCCCATTGGCGAGTGGAATTTCGAGGAAGTGACGGTGAAAGGTTCGACCATCAAAGTGGAACTCAACGGCACGGTGATCCTGGATGCCGACCTATCGAAAGTGACGGAATTCATGGGCAGCCATCCGCATCCGGGCAAAGACCGTACGAGCGGCCATTTCGGTTTCGCCGGTCACAACGACCCGGTTTGTTTCCGCAACATCCAGATCAAAGGGCTTTGACCGGAGTCGTTGCGCGCGATGGCCGCTGGCCGTCCACGCGGACGGTCGCGGTCTGGAGGTGGAAAAGCGCTTTGTTCCCGCGGCGGCGGGCCAATTGAGAAGGGAGAACCGGCGCGCGTGTGAAATGTCTGGTTCAGGCCGTTTTCAATTCCCGTTCCTTGCGCTCGCGGAGGAGCGGAAAGAATTCCTCGGCGACGATGTAACCGACGCATTCGGGCGCGCCGCAGTGACAGGGATGTTCGCGATAATCCTTCCCGTCGTAGCCGTAGTTGAAGGTCAGCTCTTCACCCGGGGCGATGTCGCGCGTGGCGACAATCCAGATATGCCCGTCAATGAGTTCGGCCTCGCAATTCGGGCCGCAACTGTGGTTGAGAAGACGGGCGGGGTTCCAGGCGGCCGCGCCATCGAGGTCCCACCGATCGTCGAGTTCGAAAATAAACGTATTGTCGGCTTCGCAACGGCGGGCCGATTCCGCTTTGGAAATCCTTTCACCGACGTATTCGATGACGAGCGTGCCGGCTCGAATCGGCGCGGCGGCGAAACCGCCGGTTCCATGGATGACCGAAGGTCTGAATTCCAACGTTGGCGCGGACCCGCGCACGGGCATGGCTTGCGAGTGAAACATGGTTCACGACGCGGCGTCGTCGAGTCGTCCGGCGACCGGCCCCGCGCGCCGGAGGAGGGTTTTTTTGCCTGATTCGGCGGAGGCGCGTCGGGGCGCGCCGGATGGCAGTTGTATCAATACGTTTGCCGCCGTGATCCATGCGCCGCCGAGGAGCAGGTTGCCCGACAATTTCTCGTTGGCATACTCGACGGACGCCCAGGCGGAAATCCACCCGGGCAGGAACAGGGCGAAACCGCTGGCGAAGATGGGTTCAAAACAGTAAATGAGGCCGGCCTGCGTCGCGGTGAGATGCGGCTGCCAGCGGTTCATCAGCAAATAACCGCCGAAAGTGCAGAAAAAAATCAGGATGCCCAGCAAACCCAACGCCGGCCCGGAATGGTAAGCGCGCAGCCAATCTGCCGGTTGTCGTGTTGTCAGCAGCGCGACGGGCAGGCACACCAAGGCCATGACGCCAAACATCACCAGGGAAAAATGCCGGAGGTTGTTGTCTATGTATTTCGGGCGCTCGAGCCAAAGGATCTGTCCGGTGAATACGAACGAAGCGGCGATCGTTTCCAGTTCACCGCGGCCCAAACGCAGGCTGTGCCAATTCACCCCGGCCAGAACGGCGACGCCCGCGATCACGAGTGTGCAGCTCAAAAACACCCTCGCGGCTGGCCGGCGTCGTTGGCGCCAGGCGACCCAAAGCGGAATCACAACACAATAACATTGTGTCAGGAAGGCGGAAGTCGAGGCGGACGTGTAGGCCATCCCGTCCACCTGCAGCAGGATGCCCGCGCCGGCGAACAGGCCGAGGCCGAGGCCCTCTTCGATTTCGAGCCGGGTCATCCCGGGCAGCGTGCGCGCGGAGAGCAACAGCAGGATGAACGCGGCGGCCCCAAAACGATAAACTACACACAGCGACGCAATGAACCAACTGCTGCCGGCGGGCAACAAGGTTTGCTGGGTCATCGCCAGCGCTTTGGTCGCGGGAAAGCTCAGCCCCCAGAACACATTGGCGACAATCAGCATTTGGATCGCCTTCAGACGTTTTGCCTCGCGCAACATGCGGCCACCATATCGGGAGTCTTGCGCCGCCGGAAAGCAAAATGAAGAAATCGCCATTGCGGGTCCGGCGAGTTTTGGACTATTCACCGAATATGGCCCGCACGGGTCGAGCCATCCGCCGGGCGATGATGATTACCTGCGATTCATTCAGGGCATCGAGAAGGATTTACCGCGTGCGGTATTCTTCATGAGTTGGAACGCGACATGGAGTCTGGCCAGCAACAACCACGCGAAAGAGCTGCTTGACCATCCTTGGATCGTCAATCGGGAGGACCTGCCAGCCGGCCTGGCGGGAACCGGGAGATGACCACGTTGTTCTGAGCGGGCGGACTTGGACCCGGCGCCGATCAAAGCTCGTTACTTATTGGCCGCGATTCGAATATCAGCAGGTTGACGTTCGTTGGGGTCGCTGGGCGAAAATGCGCTCAAGTCGAACACGTCCAAATCCACCGGGATGGACGGATTCTTCAGTGTCGTGTCCAATTCAAATTGTTTCCCCACACGGCTGATCCATCCGCCAAAAGCGCAATCGGGACTTGTCAGGGGGGGTTGGTTGAGGTCATCGCCTCCGGTCGTTTTTGGATGCCAGAGCGGAATGTTTTTGAATTGTTGACTGTCACCGGTTACCCGCTGCCAATCCCCTTTTTTCGTGTAAATGACCGCGCGCAGTCCCGCCTTTTGCACCTCTTCGACGGCTTCACTGATCCGTGCCAGCGCTTGTTGCTGCGCCGATGCATCTGGAGGTTCCCGGTGCAGGCCCTGCGATAATTGATTGCGGGCGCTGGTCTCAACGTCGATCGCCACGAAGCCAAGGCCGGGGGTTTCGCTGCCGAACGCGCTGAGCGCCTCGCGAACCTGGCGGCCCCCATCCAATGTGCTGGCAAAATTCAAATAGCAGTAACCGGCGGTAAGCAGGCCCGCGCGTCGGGCGCGGTTCAGTTGAACCTCGGCATGGCGATTGGGATTAACTCCACCCCAGCCGCCAACGATAACGAAACAGTACCCTTTTTGTTTGATGTTCGCGAAGTCCTGCAAACTCGGTTCCCCCGCCGACCGCGAGATGTCGATTCCCAGTGCCATCGCTGTTTCAACGGGCTTTATCGTTACTGGAGATGACAGATCTCCGGTCGCAAGCTCAGGAGTCGGACTGGGCGTCGGCAGCGCGGCTGCGCCGGAGTCCGGACAAAACCACAGGTAAATCGCGACGAAAAAGAGAATCGAGCCTTTGCATGGCGCCGTCCTGGTTGTTGATTCTCGATAATTCACAACGCCCCTCTCTGCACAAGGTGTGCCACGTGCGCCGCGTCTCAATTTTGTGGCCAACTGGATGGGGCGGGGCGAAGCAGCATACGGAATCGCGACACCAGTGTCTGGTTTGTATTCGGGCAATTTGGAAACCTGGACGGGAACGTCGGACTGGCAGAGCTTCAAGGTCAGGCAAATCCCCAGGCGAACGGGTCTGCGCGGGCAAACGCGCAACCGGAGAGTATTGCGCCGCGCAAGCAAAGCGAGTTAGACTCCCGCATTGACCGAAGGACCCTGCATGCGAATTCAGACTGTTGCAAATGCCCGTTTGCGCTTCAGCCGGCGCTTTCATGTGCCGCCAGGGCAGACAACCCGAGCGAGCGACGCTTTACCCGCCCGCAGGAAGCAGAACTCGGCCCGACAGTTTATCGTTGCCTGGACGACTATCCTGGGTGGATTGGGTTCCTTTGTCGCCACGAGCAACGATGCACCGGCGCCGTCGCAGCGGCCGGCGGCCGCACGCTCGGACGCAAGGCCGGACGTTCGGAAGGACAACTCGTGGACCAACGATATGGTGTGGATCCGCGGCGGCGCGTTTTGGATGGGTTCAACGAGCGCCAATCCTGATGAACAACCCCTGCATGAAGTCACCGTCAACGGCTTTTGGATGGACAAAACCGAGGTGACGAACGAGCAGTTTGAAAAATTTGCGCGGGCCACGGGCTTTGTGACGATGGCCGAGCGGAAGCCCGATCCGAAAGACTTTCCCGGCGTATCACCGGAAAAGCTGGTGCCCGGTTCGGTCGTCTTCCATCCGCCGGAGCACGCAGTGTCCCTCGACAACCATTACCTCTGGTGGAAATGGACGCCGGGAGCGAATTGGCGACATCCGGAGGGGCCGGGCTCCGACATCAAAGGCCGGGAAAAACATCCGGTTGTTCACGTCTGCTGGTTTGATGCCGCGGCCTGCGCCAAATGGGCGGGCAAACGACTGCCGACCGAGGCCGAATGGGAATGCGCCTCGCGCGGTGG
>WNFU01009658.1_pt1 | contig 10847 bp, 8 predicted proteins | sample 5400121 | NCBI WGS metagenome assembly WNFU01 (sample SAMN13153360, study PRJNA577476) | soil metagenome | isolation source: 100 cm soil or saprolite under grassland replicate 1 | place: USA:California | collected 2016-06-15
GGCTTTGCTCGTTGAACTGGACGAGCGAGGTTTCCTGCACGACGACCGCAGACGCATACCGGGGGCCGTAGCGGGCGAGTTGCGCGAGCAGGTCGTCCGCGGTCGGCGCGTAGTGGACGATCGACTGCTCGATTTTTCGAACGTCGCTGCGAGCGTGGTTGACGTCGTCGATCGTGAGCCCGGCGAGCTTGCCGGTGACGGCGTAGTACTCGGCCGCGACGGCGGAGAGCCCCGAAGTCGAGGCGGTCGGATTGGGGTGCCCGAATCGGAACCTGCCGCTGGCCGCGAACCTCGGGATGTCTTTCCATCCGATCGGGCGCTGCGGCCAACCGAGCTTCCTTGCCGTGCGCTCGGGGATCGCGATCACCTGCGGTGACTGCACGATCGAGGCGTTGTCCAGCGGGACCCATTCCTTGCGGGTGTCCGCATTGAGCAGGCGGCCCCAGAGGGATGATGCCGGTCCCCAGACGGCGGGTTTGAGCGTCCTGCCTGCGATCATGCGCTCGGCTTCGCCAGATGTGATCGCTTGGCCCGTGACCCGAACGGATCGGCCCCGGACGTTGAACGCGGCACGGTTGAACCGCTCGATGAGCGGAGCGAGGAGCTCCTCCGTGTCGGGTGAGTAGACGAATTCGAGCCGTACGGGAGCCGCTGGCGACGTCGACGCGCCGCTCTCGACGATCGCCACCCCGACCGCCGCTGCGGCCAGAGCGATGACGAGGAGGCGCGCTTTCGTCGCGCCGCTCGGTCGTAGCCAGGACCGCGGAATCGACACCCTCTGCCTACCCTCCCGCGATCCGGTGGACGAGGACGTGGTTCGTCGTCCCCGGAGCGTCGAGCTCAGTGCGTCCTGTCATGACGACGATGTCGCCTGTCGCGGCGAGGTTCCGCGCGTTGATCCGCTCGAGGAGCTGGGTCGACATCTCTTCGATCGTCGGAACGGGGTGCACGTCGATCGGGATGACGCCCCAGTCGAGAGCGAGCTGTCGCAGCACCTGCGTGTTGGCGCCGGCGGCCACGATTGGGCGCCGTGGCCGGAACTTCGAGACTTGGCGTGCGGTCGCGCCGGTCTCGGTGGGAACGGCGATTGCGGCCGCGTCCATCTCCTCGGCGATGTCGCAGGCTGCATGGGTCAGGATCGCCGCCGTGTCGAGCTCGCCGCGCGGTCCGGTCGAGTCGTACGCAAGCGAGGGCTCGACGTTGCGGGCGATCCTGTCCATCATCTCGACGGCGGCGGCCGGATGCTTGCCGACAGCGGTCTCGCCGGAGAGCATGATGGCGGAGGTTCCGTCCAGGATCGCGTTCGCCACGTCCGATGCCTCGGCCCGGGTCGGCTCGGCGTTCTCGATCATTGACTCGAGCATCTGCGTGGCCGTGACCACCGTCCGATTCGCCGCGCGGGCCTTCGCGATCATCAGCTTCTGGACGAGCGGTACTTCCGAGACGCCGATCTCCACCCCAAGGTCGCCCCGCGCGACCATGACCGCGTCGGCCGCCGCGATGATCGCGTCGAGGTTGCGGATCGCCTCCGCCTTCTCGATCTTGGCGATGATCCTGGCATCCGAGCCGGCGGCCTGAATCCGCTCGCGCAGCTCCAGCACGTCCTCGGCCGACTGAACGAAGGAGAGCGCGACGTAGTCGACGCCGTGGGCGAGCGCAAACTCGACGTCGACGATGTCCTTGGCCGTCAACGCAGGAATGGGCAGGGAGGCTCCGGGGAGGTTTACGCCCTTCCCCGAGGAGATCACGCCGCCGATCTCGACCTGGCAGGAGACGCGCTCGCCCTCGACCTCGACGACGCGTGCCCGGATCCTTCCGTCGTTGATGAGAATCGCGCTGCCCGCTTCGACGGCGCGATGGAGGTCCGCGAAAGTCACGCCGAAGTCGCCGTCGGCCGCGTTCGCCGCCAGTGTCAGCAGGTCGCCGGTCTCGACGGAACGAGGCTCGGGCAGCCGGTCGATCCGGATCTTCGGGCCGCACAGATCGGCGATCACCGCGAGTGGTCGGCCGACCGCCTCCTGGGCGAGCCGCACGGCGCGCAACTGGTCGAGGTGGTCGTCGTGGGTTCCGTGCGAGAAGTTGAGGCGAGCGGCGTCCATCCCCGCCCGCGCGAGCTCTTCGACGCCGCCGTCTTGTGAGGCCGGGCCGAGCGTGCAGACGATCTTCGTTCGCCGGTGCTGCGGAACGGTCGGGGCCGTACCGACGCGCTGCCAGGCGCCGGTGAGGCTGAAGAGAGAGTCGGTTGCGGTCGCCATCGTGGTTACCTCGCTTCTGTGGTTGTCATCCGCCGAAGCTTCGATTGGCATGCTCGCGATCGCGCCCGGGGCGTTCCCTAGTCTCGTCCCTAGTCTCGACGGCAGGGGAAGGCGCGGAGACATACGTGATGGCGACCAGCGCCGCATACGCGGCGCCCGCGACGGCGAAGAGCCAAACCGCGTCGAACACCGCCGCCGCGATGGCGACCACGATCGCGACCGCGACGTTGAGCGGGCTTAGCAGGCGTCTGACGATTCGCCTGTGCGGACGGACCGGGCGGGGACGCTCGAGCACCTCGTCCCTGATCGCCCTCAGCTCGTCCAGCGCTTCGCGCGCACCGGCGGGGCGACGTGACGGCTCCTTTTCGAGCAGACGCTCGATCCAGCGCGCGAGCCGCGAGTCGACGTCCGGCTTGCGCAGTGAGAGAGCCGGAAGCGGCTCGTGGACGTGGCGCCACAGGATCGACACCGGCTCGGCCCCCGAATAGGGAACGGTCCCGGTGACGAGCTCGTAGGCGATGATGCCGGCCGAGTAGAGGTCCGCGGCCGGCCCGGTCTGTTCGCCTCTTGCCTGTTCGGGTGCCATGTACGCCGGTGCGCCGACGACCAGCCCCGTGCGCGTCAGGTTCGCAGTGGCGGTGGCGCTCGCCTTCGCGATGCCGAAATCGGCGATCTTGACCTGACCGTCCTCGGTCAGCATGAGGTTCTCCGGCTTCAGGTCGCGGTGGACGACGCCGTGGCGCTCCGCGCAGGCGAGTCCCGCGAGCAACCCCTCGAGCACGGTGAAGATCTCCGCCGGGGTGAGTCGGCCCACAAGAGGGCGCAGCGAGCCGCGCTCGAGATGTTCCATCGCGATGTACGGCGTGCCATCGTGCTCGAAGTAGTCGTAGACGGCGACGATGTTCGGATGTGCCAGCCTTCCTGCCAGCTGCGCCTCGCGCAGGAATCTCGCCGCGGCTGTCTCGTCGCCACCTTCGATCCGCAGGAGCTCCTTCAGCGCCACGAACTTGTTCAGAGCCGAGTGACGCGCGAGGTAGACGACGGCGTTTGCACCCCGCCCGATCTCGCGGACGATCTCGTAGCGGTCGAGGGACGTCGCCGTGCTCAAAGCTCGGCTCCTCCTGCGGCGCCGGCGCGGAGCGTCTCTATGCGGGCGACGAGCTGTTGCCGGGATCGGACGTCGAGCTTCCGGTAGATCTTGTGCAGGTGGTACTCGATGGTCTTCGGGCTCAGGAAGAGGTTCTGCGCCGCCTGCCGATAAGTCGCTCCCGCGGCGATCTCGCGGAGCACCTGGAGCTCCTGCGGCGTCAGTTCGTCGAGCGTGCTCGGGTTCCGCCTGCGCGCCGTTTCGCCAGTCGCGCGTAGCTCGGCGCGGGCGCGCTCGGCCCACGGCTCTGCGCCGAGCATCTCGAACACGTCGTGCGCGGCGCGCAGATGCTCGCGTGAGTCGAGGCGTCGGCCTGACCGCCGCAGCCGCTCGCCCCAGTTGAGGCGCAGCCGCGCGCGTTCGAACGAGCGGTCCGCGGCCAGGGGTTCCAGCATCGCCAGCGCGTGCGCAAACGCTTCCTCGTACTCTCCATCCCCTGCGACGAGTGCCCGTGCCCAGGCGGCGCGGACACGCGTCCACGGGTGGCTCGACTCGCGTGCAGCCTCCGCCTCGATCGCGGCGACCCGCTGGGCGTCTTCGCTGCGCCCGGCGCGCACGTACGCCTCGACGAGGTCGGGCGCCCGCTCGGGCACGCCGCCTTCGAGGCGGTCGATTGCCTGGCCGGGATCGCTTCGCGCGAGCGCGAGGAGGCCGAGGATCGTCTCCACGTCCGCAGGCGCGAGTGTGGCGCCGATGAGGTTGCCGATCTCCGCCACGCGTTGCAGGCATTCCGGGCTGCGTCCGCGCAAGGCATCCAGCCGTGCGAGTAGGGCGATAGCGTCCGCGCTCGTCCGTTCTTGCTGTGCGTCTTGCGCGAGTTGGAGCGCTTCCGAGCCCGCGGCGTATGCGTCCAGCCACTGTCCCGCTGCGAACTCGAGACGCGCGAGGTGCAGAAGCGCGAGCGGAAGCGTGCCGAGCGCTCCGCGGTCGCGGGCGATCGCGACCGCGTCGCCGACTAGGTCGCGTATGCGCTCGTCGTTGTGCCCGTCCGTCTGGACGAGCGCGTCCGCGTAGGCGAGGAGCGCTTCAGGGTCGACTGCGAGTTGATGGTTCGACGCGAGCAGCGCTCTGGTGCGCGCGAGCAACTCGCGGCTCTCGCGGTACACGCCCGCCCCGGCGAGGGCACGTGCGAGCGTGACGGTCGCGTGGAATTCGGTCTCGCCGCCGTCGCGCGGAGCAAGCTCGTACGCGCGGCGCCCGACCGCAATCCGCTCCTCGAGCGGCGCGGCTGCGGCGGCGGTCGTGAGCAAACGCGCGGCGCGCTCCGCGTCGAGAGCCTCCAAGCGCTCGGCCTCCCCAAGGAGCCGCCGGTACGCCGACGCCTCACGCTGGCTCTCGAGCTCGACTTTCCCGCGAAGGTGCTCGAGGTCGGCGCGGAGCCTCGGGTCTTCGACCGCCTCGCCCGTCTGCTCAACGAGTTGCTCGGCGCGTCTCGAGTGCCCGCCACGCCAAGCCGCGTCGGCGGCTCGGTACACCCGGCGAACCCAGGCGTCGCGCCCGGGCGAGAAACTCGCCGCACGCAGAAACCAATTCGACGCGACGATGTGGCTGCCACGATGCAGTGCGCTTTCGGCCGCCGCCTCCAACTCGAAGGCGACCGCCTCGTCCGGGCCCGTGGCCGCCGCCGCCAGGTGGAGCGCGCGCCGTTCGCCCGAGCTCGCCGCCGCGAGCGCCCTGTGGGCCGCACGCTGCTTCGGCCGCGAAGCCCCGTGATAGACCGCCTCGCGGACGAGCGCATGCCGGAACCTCAGGCGTCCGTCTTCGAATGCGATCAGTTCGGCCGCCTCGCACTCCTCGAGCGCTGCGGCGGTGATGCCCGGGACCAGGCCCTCCTGCGCGATCGCGTGCAGCGTCTGCGTGTCGGCGGCGGCCGCGGTGACGAGGGCGTTCTGGGCCGCAGGCGAAAGCGAGGCGGCCGAACTGAGATACCGCGAGTCGGCTGTGGCCCCGACCGGCAACGGGGTGGGAAGCGGCGCACGTCCGGCGAGCTCGTCAGCGCTCAGTGCGGCGGCCGCGTCGACGAGTGCTCGCGGATTTCCGCCCGCGGCGTCCGTGATCCGACGTGCGACCTCGGGCGCGACTTTGGCGCAGGCACGTTCCTCGAGCAGCTCGCGTGCGGACTCGGCGTCGAGGCCGTCGAGATAGAGCCTTTCGAGCCCTGCAAACGAGCCCGATCCCCCTCCGCCGACGGCGAACAGCATCGCGATCCCCTCGACCTTCACCCTCCGCGCGGCGAAGGCGAGCGCGGACGCCGAAGCCGGATCGACCATCTCAGCGTCGTCGATCACACAAAGGATCGGGCGGGACTCCGCGGCTGCGGCGAGCACGCTAAAGACGGCACGGAAGACCGCGCCGCGCGCAAGCTTCGCTGACGGTGCGAGGTCGAACGCCGCGCGGAACGCCTCCCGCTGCGGTTCCGGAATCTCATCGACAAGCTCGACCACCGGCGAAAGAAGCTCGTCGAGGCCCGAAAAGGAGATCTGCGACTCTGCCTCGATACCCGTTGTTTGCAGCACGTCGAACCCTTCTGATCGTTCGATCGCGTGCGCGAGGAGCGCCGTCTTTCCGGACCCGGCCGCTCCACAGATCACGAGCGCTCCACTTTGGCCGGAACGCGCGTCAGCGAGGAGTCCTTCGATCCGAGCGCGCTCGGCGGCACGCCCGTGCACGAGCGCTCGAGAGGGTGCGACCCGCAAAGGACTAGGTAGAGGTCAGGAGCCGTTGCCGCGCGACGGGGTCAGGAGAACGAGCCTCGCGCGACACGGGCCGATGGATATAGGGCGGCTTCATGGGTCAGTCATCGGCGGCCGGGAACGCCCCCTTTACCTCTCGTGCCCGCTAGGCCTCGCGAAACGCTGCGTCAGGGCATTCGAGGCCAATTCCGGCGCTACGGTCGCGGGATGGCGACAGACGATTCGCTTGCGCGCTTCGCCGCCCTGCCGACGCCTCTCTCGACTCGTCGACCTCGCTGACGCTGCTCAATCCGGCTCCGAAATCAGAACCGCTTTGGAACGACCGCGGCACAAAAAGCCGAAGCCCGGCGACCTTTCGGTCCTCGGGCTCCGACCGCACAACGATCTCACCCCACCCGGGCGCTGTCAACCGGATGCACGATTCGTCGCCACCGGCGCCTTCGCTTCGGCTAAGCGATCCTGTCACGCTTCCCCAAAACGCGACGGCGACCTGTTTCCGACAGGAGTTACCGTTGAGGTTGACCGGCCAATCGCGGGGCGCGGGAGCTCGACGCCGAGATGTTCGTCCCCCCGCGCCTGCCTGAGCGCGAGGCAGACCAACGTGCCGCCGCGCCGGTCTGCCTCGCCTATCGCAGAAGGGTTAACGCGCTCCCCGAAGCGGCCCCCTCAGACTCGACTTCGAGAAGCCTTCAGACCCCTGCCCCACGTTCTTTCTCGTTGGCCAGGTCTGTCAAACCCTGCGACCAGAGCCTCAGAGCCAGGGATAGCGGCGCGGAGCCCGAGCGCCGATTCCTTCCTTGCGCACACAAGGCGCATCTGTGGCCATGGTCGACCTCGGAACACTCCTCACCTATCGAGGACGCCTGCACGTCGTCGTGGGAGCCACACCCATGGGTGCTACGCCGCGGCTTCTCGAGCTCGAGGACGTCGAGAGCGGGCGCATCCGTCGTGTCGAATGGACCGACCCGGGACTCGACACCAGCCCGAGACGAGCTAGTGATCGCGAAGACTTAACCGACGAGCAGGCGACCGACTAAGGAGGAGTTCAACACCGGCTTCCGCGGATGTACCTACCGTCGCCTGACGGCGTCTCCACCAGTTACGTCAAACAAGCAAATGTGATATCGCGCGCGTCCACATGCTAAGCGTCCCTGTGCGCAGCTGTCGCCCTTTGGCGGAAGGACGACAGTCGCGACGAATATCGGATGCCTGCGCGGTGCGGTCGGGCTACGTCGGCGACCGACTCAGAGCTGGTCGCGACGCCCAGCGTGGCTTCGGTGGCTTCGGTCCCTTAGACTGCCCGAGCTAACACGAGAGAGTCGTGGCCGGTAAGGCCGGGAAAAGGAGCTGCGTATGACTGCAAAGACTGTCGCTCGCGACTCGAGCGAGAGTGACGCCCGCTGGATGCTCGGAGGCCTGTATGAGATCAAGGTCTCGAGCGACGAGACCGGCGGGGCGATGACGGCGATTGAGTTTACGATCCCCGAGAACGCAGGACCGCCGCCGCACGTCCACAACTGCGCGGAGCTCATGTACGTCCTCGAAGGTCGCGCACGCTTTCATGCCGACGGCGAGACGTTCGAGGCGGGCCCAGGGTCGATCTTCCACTTCCCGGAAGGAACCGAGGAGACATTCGAGCCGATCGGTGCGACGCCGCTCAGGATGCTCGGCGTCTATGCGCCCGGCGGAATCGATCGCTTCTTCAAAGAGGCTGGCGAGCCGGCGCAGCGGCGCGAGGTGCCGCCGGCCGCGGACGCTCCCCCCGACCTGGAGCGGCTTGGAGCGATCGCCGAGAAGCACGGCCTCGAGCTGAGGGCCCCCACGCGGGCCTAGCTTTCGATCGAGGTTTAAACGACAAGGCCTCCGAATCGCATGCGTGCGAGATTGCGCGATTCGGAGGCTTTCTCGTGCAGCCAGTCGCGACTCAGGGACTCGCCTTCCCTTGAACTAGCAACGAAACTCGATGGCGCATGAGTAGCGCCCGCACGCCCGCGGCTCCCCTCTTGCCTGGCCAGCTTGGGGGGCACGCGCGAACCTGAGTGAACGCGGGGGCTGGCCCGAGCAGACGCGGGCGGGCGCTATTGCGCATGAGCGAGCGTGCTCTCGCCTGAGGGCTCTCGCCGTTCATCGCACGGGATGAAGCGAATGTGACCTTTAGCCAGTCAGGCCGGTGGTGCGGGAGTCAGGCCATGACGGCGCATGACTTCGCCGATCACTTCGACGTCCGGCGGGCCATCGCCAGCAAGGACGTCGGCGACATCCCGGAAGTAGCCCGAGCCCAGCAGACCCGGACTGATGACCGCGAGGAAACGGGCGTCAACGTCGCCGCCGTTACTGAATCCGTGGATCACGCGCCGAGGTATGAAGAGTGCCTCGCCAGGGTTCAGGTCGGTGCGCGCTCCGCCGACGGTAAACATCGTGACGCCGTCCAGCCCGAAGACGGTTTCATCGAAGTCGTCGTGGCTGTGCGGCGCGGGCATGCGTGCATTAGCGGGGACATCGCACTCGAAGACGCTCACACTGCCTCCGGACTCGTCCGCGTCGACGTGAAAACGGACGGTGAGAGCCCCGACCCGGATCGGCTCGGCAGCGGTGTTAGGCATGAATGACGACTCCCTGGTTTGAGGCCGTGCTGGCGGAACACGGAGCGTAAACGACAAGGAGCCCCGGCGCGATGCCCGCGGCGTGGGCCAGTGTGCCCGAATGACCCCCGAAGCGTCAGGGAGCGTCTCCAGCGCGAAATCCGGCTTCGGCCACGGGAGGCCTGCCGCGACCGAGTCCGTGGAGGACAACGACACGCCGGATGGGTCAGCACGCTTGCACGATTCCGGGAGCCTTCGGGAGGAAGACGATCCTCTTGCTCAACCGATGCGGATCAGCTTCTTGTTGACGAACTCGTCGGCGCCGTAGCGGCCGAGCTCGCGTCCGAAGCCGGAGCGTTTCGTGCCGCCGAACGGCAGCTCAGCTCCGTCCGCGCCGACGATGTTCACGTAGACCATGCCGGCGTCGATCCGGTCCGCAACGCGCTCGGCCTGCTCTAGGTCGTTCGTCATCACGTACGAGCCGAGTCCGAACGGCGTGTCGTTTGCGAGCGCGACCGCCTCCTCCTCCGACCGCACGCGATAGACCTGTGCGACGGGGCCGAACAGCTCCTCACGGTAGATGTCGTTCTCCGGCATGACGTCCGTCAGCACCGTAGGCTCGAAGTAGTTGCCGTTGCGCTTGCCGCCGGCGACGACCGCCGCGCCCTGCTCGACCGCGCGCCGGACCTGATCCTCAAGGCGGGCGGCCGCGACCTGAGAGGACAGCGGCCCGCACTCCGTCTCGCGCTCGCGCGGATCGCCCTGCTTCACGGCGGTGAGCGCGGCCGTGAACTTCTCGAGGAACGGCTCGTAGAGCTCATCGATCACGATCAGCCGTTTCGCGCCGTTGCACGACTGGCCGGCGTTGTCGATCCGGGCGGCGACGGCGTCCTCGACCGTCTTGTCGAGGTTGTCGGTGCCGAGGACGATGAACGGGTCGGAGCCGCCGAGCTCCAGCACGACCTTCTTCAGATGCCGGCCAGCGATCTCCGCGACGGCGGCGCCGGCGCGCTCGGAGCCGGTGACCGAGACGCCGCGGACGCGCGGGTCGGCGATCACCCACTCGATCTGCTCGTTCGTGGCGTAGATGTTGCCGTAGGCGCCGTCGGGGAAGCCAGCGTCGACGAACATCTGCGCCATCGCCTCGGCCGACTGCGGGCACTGGGGCGCGTGCTTCAACAGGACCGTATTGCCGTTGATCAGGTTCGGCGCCGCGAAGCGTGCGACCTGGTAGTAGGGGAAGTTCCACGGCATGATCCCAAGCAGCACGCCCAGCGAGCTGCGGCGGACGACGGCCGACCCCTGACCCTTGAGGAGCTCGATCGGCTCGTCCGCCATCAGGGCTTCCGCATTGTCGGCGTAGAACTCGTAGATCGACGCGCAGAAGTCGACCTCGCCCCGCGCCTGACCGACCGGCTTGCCCATCTCGGCGACGATGATCTCCGCGAGTTCCTTTCGCCGTTCCGAGTACAGCTCGCCGACGCGCCGCACAAGCGAGGCGCGATCGGCGACAGTCGCAGCTTTCGACCATTCCCGGTGCGCCCGGTCGGCGCGGGCGACCGCGTCCCGCAGCTCGTCGTCGGTGATCGTCGGGTACTCCTTGACCGTTTCGCCGGTCGCGGGGTCGACAACTGCGTACATGCCCGTCCCTTTGCTCCTCCGTCGGTCGGACTGAGGCGACTCTAACGCATTCGAGTCGGCACGATGATGTCGAGCGACCGCCGGCTTCACGAGCGGCGCCTGATCGAAGAGATCCTCGGCGAGCGGTACGAGCCGCACATGTCGGAACGGAGCCCGGATGCACGCGAGGAGGATCCGAGCACGATCGAGGCGCGGAAGCGGGCCGACGCCGTTACACCGGGTCACACCGAAAACTTCGGCTGCGGGCCCCAGACGGGATGCAGCTGACGCTCTTTACCGTCCTCGACGCGTAACGCCTTGTCGTAAGCCTCCGGCGGTGCGATAAGTCGGGAGTGGCCGAGCTCGACTCGCTCCCGATCGGACGTCGCAGGCAGGCTGACATCTATCTCTCCGGGGTTGCGGGTCGGAGGCAGCGTGTCCCGGTCAGCTTCGCCGAGCTCGAGCGGCAGGCGAGGCGGAAGATGTCGCGCGCAGCCTTCGCCTACGTCGCGGGAGGAGCGGGGGCCGAGCAGACGATGCGCGCGAACGC
>WNFU01009666.1_pt1 | contig 10843 bp, 9 predicted proteins | sample 5400121 | NCBI WGS metagenome assembly WNFU01 (sample SAMN13153360, study PRJNA577476) | soil metagenome | isolation source: 100 cm soil or saprolite under grassland replicate 1 | place: USA:California | collected 2016-06-15
AAAAGTTCGTTCAGTGATTCATGAGAGAGGTTATGCCGAATCGCGTCTGCGAAGATCGAAGCGACAGACAATATCTTTAGTTTTGGATGTCTTTTTTCAGGCGGGATATAAACTGTATCCGTCGTAACGATCTGGCTAATCTGTGGGATGGCTGCCAACCTTTCCAAACCGCCTCGGGTAAATACGCCGTGCGTGCAGATGACCAGCATCTCTTCGATGCCTTCATCGATCAGCATATTGCTCAACTCATGGATCGAGCCGCCTGTGGCGATCTCGTCATCGTAGATCAACGCACATTTGTGACCGCGCACTTGGTTTCCTACCAAGCCTCGAATGACGACTTCTGAATCTGAGAGGCGTTCTTTGTTCCCTGCCGCAATGGGCAATCCCAGAATCCTTGCAAAACGCGCCGCGGACTTTGCCTGTCCCATATCTGGCGAAACCATGATCGTATTGTTCAGATCGCGCGTTTCCAGGTATTCCTTGAAAACAACCCAACTGCTCAACGGGTCTGTAGGTAAGCTGAAAAATCCATGCACCTGGGGCGAGTGGAAGATCATGCTCATCACATGCGTCGCTCCAGCTGTTTTCAACAAATCCGCCACCAGACGCGCGGTAATCGAAATGCGCGGCGCATCTTTTTTATCAGAGCGCGCAAAGGAATAGTAGGGAATAATCGCATGGACTTCAGAGGCAGCGGCGCTGCGTGCGATATCGAGCATCATGAACAATTCCATTAGGTGCTCGTTGACGGGTTGTGAAAGCGATTGCACAATATAAACCCGGCGATACCTTACCGTTTCTCCCAGCTGGATGTAAAGATTATCGTTGCTAAAACGGGAGATGTGTGTACTGTCTAATGGGACGCCGAGTTCTTTTGCAATGTTTGCCGCCAGTGCGGGATTCGAACTCCCGCTAAAAAAGCGAACCTGGTCTGCTGGGATTAAAGCCTTGGTCATGCTGCCTCGCTTGGATTTTTGATAACACTACCTCATCTTATCTGATTATGCAAGGAATAAAATTGCGACCCCGGCGATGGCAAGCATCGTTCCAATGATTACCTGCCAGCCAATCTTTTCCCTGAACACAAAGTAACTAATGGGCAAAATAATCACAGGCGGTAATGCCATAAGCATGGCTAGCTCGCCGAGCTTGGGTAAAACATTTTTTACCCGCGTCTTGCATAATATTCTGCATAAAAACTGGGTTGAAGAATCTTTGATACTGCTGAGATTGTCCTGTTTTTGGTTCTATTTATGTTTATCCCCCGTCTTTGAATTCTAAAAATCATGCAAAAAAATTTGTGACCACGCGATAATTTCAGTCGCTATTCCCACAGTATTTGATAAAAGACAGATTGGGATTTGCTCGGGCAGTGGCTGTGGTCATACGGCGATCCAACCAAAATAGCTGAAGCCGGCCCTACTGGAACATAGGGCAGCGGTCACGGCGGATTTACATTTTTAAATTCAAGTGCATTCACTCTTTGCCCAATACACTGGCCTTGTTCAAGGCCGCGTTCGATAGCAGCTCGATAATGAATACCTCCATACAGGCGGGAAATCGCTGCCTCCTCTGCAAAGGCAAAGAAACTGATGAACGTACGTGGGGCATATCCCAGGGACGCATGGGTATTATCTGTAAACGCTACCTCACCAAACATGTCTGTCATTACCTGGGCCGTAGCACTCGATTGGACTGAATGACCAGAGGGATATTCGGGAAATGGAGGGGTAACTACTGGTGTAGTCCAGCCGGAATCGCCGATCACATTATGGATGTAGGTGATAGGCCGCAGTAAGTTATATTGATACTTGGTCTGCCAGCAGGCGATGAATGAGTCCCCCAGCGCTATCCCTACTCGCGCATACGCCTCAGCAGCGGCCTCCAATGAAGAACCCTCCTGCATAAGGATCTGGCTGAGTATGGAGATAGAATGGCCAGGAGGAGTGCCGGTTTGCCCCGGACTATCAGCCCAGAATTGAGCAATGGCTAGCTGCTCGGGATTCAGGTGGTTGACAACGCTATATACTTCCCAGGCTTCTCTATAAAATTCTGACTCTGGATCCTCTGAATATGTTAGGGGAGCGCCTGGACTACATTCGCCGCCACTGTTTAATACAAACGGACGTAGTTTTCCCCAACATGGCAGTAAGGGCGGTCTGAATCCGGGCGGGGTGGGTTGCCACAGGCCTACGCCGGCAGGCGGGAGGTAAGGGCAAGCTTTGTAGGTCTCATACCCATCACTCGCTGCCCACCGTAGTATCGCTTGACTGATCGCTCGCCCTCGTTCGACAGAGCGTTTATAGACACCCGGAGGCAAGCCAGGCTTAAATTCCCTGGTAAACTGCTCTTCTAAAGCGTGAATCTGTGTGGAACTGGACTCTGTGTTTAACAACTTTTCCATTGTGGCTGCCAGAACACTATTGGCCACCGTTGGCCAGTGGTAGGCCGGATCAGCGGGTTTAGGCAATGTCTGTAAGTCGTTGAGTTGCCCTGCCAACGATTGGTAGCCGGGCATGCCCGGTACCAGCGCTTCATAGAGAGCCACACCCAGGTAGCCAAAGGTGCGGGATGCCACTGGTGGGCTGAGCGCCTCATCCCTTACTAGGGAATATGCAAGATCAAACCAGGCTAGCGGAACCTCGGCGCTGAACTGGCTGGCATCTCTGGCGGTGAAAGGAGGGGTCGCCACAGGCTGTGCACCCGCCGCGCGGTAGACTCCTCCAAGCATGAGTGCTGATGCATATGCCAGTAAGATCAAAAACGCGACTACTTTTGAAAACATAAGTCTTGCTATCCTGAGATGCATAGGACATCACCTTGATGATGGATTGAACCTCCAGGATGTGTCTGCTATGGGAGATGGGAGCATGAGAGAAAACCGTTTGCCCTAGTATATTATTGCGTCAGTTGTGATTAGTAAATGAAGGCGTGGTCAGTAGATGCGCGAGCTGAGTCGCTTCCGCGCCAATTGTACGCTTGAATTAGGGGGGAGTGCGGTGCGCTGGGCTGACCCACCCCATATGATGAGCCTAAAGCTTTTGATGAGGGAGACACCCAAAACAGGCGTCTCCCGTATTTGTAGCACCCATCTCCAATTTAGCTAATCAGCCTACTGCTCGACATGGAACAGCGTGCGGTTCGCGTCCACATTGGGCGCTGGTGGCCTGATGGTGATGCCTAAAGGTAAATGGCCGAGCGTGCCACCACTCGCCGACCCATTTGGGGAGCGGGTGAACACCGTTGTTAGATACACTCGATGTAAGTTGACCTTATGGAATCACGTGGAAGTTTGTGCGGTTCGCGTCTCCAGGCGGCGCAGGAGGCGCCTCGCGATTCCAATAGTCGACGTAGCTCTTCGTAGCCGTCACGCCCTCGAAGACCGAGGCGGGCGTTCCGACCAGTTGACAACTGAGGGTGAGCGTTCCCTCACTTCCGTCTGAGTAGGCGACCTGAACGACCAGCAGGCCCGCTCGTTCATTCTCGCGTGGGCCGATGTTGTCGTTCGGAAGCGGCGCCGTTCCTGGCGCAAGCACGAAGCTCACGAACCCCGTCACCCAGTAGGTTCCGCTGCCGGTCACGGTCGTGCCATCGGGCGCGTAGGTCGTCCAGGTTCCCCCGCCGGTCACATCCTGCGGCTTGCCTGGGTTAGAGCGGAATGTGCCCGAGCCGGTGAGCGTAATCTTCGAGTTGTCTTCCGCGCTCGCCGACGCGATACCGCCGGCCGAGAGGGTGAGGGTCGAGAAGTTTACGCTGATGATATCCCATCGCATATGTGTACTGCTAGCTGACACACTGCCAACGCTCAATACTGACAGGACTAGGATAAGCACAGCGATCAACGATAGTGATCGCAACTTTCTTTTCGTGTTCATGGGTATATCCTCCTTACGGATATTAGCTGGATCATACGTCGAACACGAGCGATGATCCTTGATTTTTCTCAATCGGAACAAGGTACGGTTCGCGTCCACACCAGGCACTGGCGTCACATTGTCGTAGTAATCCATGAAACCCTTCGAGGCATTGACTCCCTCAAAGACCAAGAGGTGCCCACTGGGTGGCAACTGACGACCAGGATTCCACGCTCACCATCCGAGCATTTGAGGCTCAGCACTGCCGGTCTAGGCTTCGCTCGAACTGTCCTCAGCTCGTAATCGCTCTACTGCTTGATGAACAGCGTAACTCCACTGACCTCCTCATTGAAGTTCAGGAGATCTTGGATGTTAAGTCGCACGCCTTCCTCCCCACCCGATGGAAATTTAGCTCCAGCAAGAACGCAAGTCACCCGGAGGATTGCATCAGCTTGTGGTGATCCTCCATCCGCTACCAAGTGGACACGGATTAAAGCTAGACCAGCCGTAAATTCTGGGGGGAACAGAGGTGACGATCCATAGGAGACGAAACTGAGCAATTCTTCTGCAGTCCAGGTACCGCTCACCGAACCTCCATCGAAGTGATGGGTGAACGTACCGCCACCGCTCACGGACTCGGGGTGAATGCTGAGCGTGCCCGAACCGGTGATATCAATGGTGTCACCATTAGCCGCCATTGCCACATCGGGACAGGCGGATGGACCGAGGTCGCAGAGAAAGGATGTACCAATCAGGTATACGTAACTAGCCGAACCACTGTCAGCTGACACGCTGCCGACGCTCAATACTGACAGAACTAGGACAAGCATGGTAACCAACGATAAGGATCGTAACATTCTTTTCGTGTTCATGGTTATATCCTCCTTACGGATATTACATGGATCATACGTCGAATGTGGACGATGATCTGTGCTTTCTTCTGAATCGGAATAACGTGCGATTCGGAGCGAGTCGCACGAACCGTTGACGCTCACATGATATGGAAACAAGTTAGGTCTTTCAAGTCTTTCAACTATCGGCCAACTCCTTTCTGTGCCGCATACATCTTGCTCGCACCCCTTATTGGGCTAGGATGGAGGGAACGTTATATTATGAGGGTAAATTATCTCACCGTCACATTGCCGGTCTCCAGGGTGCCCGCAAAGGTAGCTGGGCTTCCGAAGAGGTCGAACTGGTCTAACTCAGGCGTGTCAGTGTAATCCACTGTCAGAGAGAAGAAGTCCGCGCCCGCACCCGGGTTGGCGTTATCTTGCGCGAAGGCAGTATACGGAACGGTCTCGGTCAGCCTGGCTCTGGTTCCATCGGTAAAGCGCAGTTCCACAATGGAGATCATAGAGCCGGTGATGATTACTGTTTTGGCTACACTGTCAATTGTCACCGAGTCAACGCTTGCGCTGAACATATACATCTGGAAGACGGTCCCATCTGGCATGACAGCATGACCGACTTTGCACTGCACGTGAGATTGGCTAAACTGAAGTTCAGTGCGGATGCCGGGTTCGATGAAGTAGGTTCCACCGCCGCTGGCATTGCTACTTGCTGCTTGCACTGGCGCAACAAATGCCAAGCTGAACAATAGGATGCCTACTGCCAGTCCTACAAAGACTCGTTCTTTCCTGGTATTCATCATAACGACCTCCTTTGAATTGTTCGTATTGGCTCATCAAGTACCCTCCGTATTCGAGATAGGAACACAACCCGTTAAGGGTCTCTTGGCTCATCTCCCCCAATTGGACAATGTTGGTCTCTTTTAGGTGCTTTTATATCTTAGCATATTTCAGGTCGTAATTTGGTCGTAATTTGGTCGCAAAAATGGTCGCAACAAGTCGCAATAGGTTACAAGCAGATTAACAGCAACCAAATTTACCCCGGGGGTATTAGCGGCTCGGTTGTCAGACAAGAATTGGGTAAATTGCGTAACGACTTTCGTGAAGGACTTAACACAATGCCCCCCTTGTTTCCATGTGGAATGAATAGAGGCACAGGAATGACCTGTACTTGCCGCCTGTGCCTTGCCAGATGTGCGTGAAACACGGACACAACAAGAGGGATTGTCCGAACGCACGAGAATTGGGTTTTCAACCTCTATTGGTTCCTTTTAGTTTTGCGATTTCTATAGAAAAATGTATGGCTTTTTGTATACGCCATGAGCATGACTGGCTCACCTAGCTTTGGCAAAACATGATTTACCCGCATCCTGCGCATTATTCTGCATAAAAACAGCGTTGAAGAATCTTTGATATTGCTGAGAGTGTCCTGTTTTTAGTTCTATTTATGTTATCCCCTGTTTTGAATACTAAAAACTATACAAAAACATGTGACGACAATAATTTCAGTCACGATTCCCCAGTATTTGATAAAGGCGAGATCAGGATTCGCTTGGACGGTGGCAGTGGTCATGGGGTGGTGATATCACTAAGAAATCATCCATTATCTTAATTGCAATTTAATATTAATCTTATTAACATCAATATAATATTATTAACACAAAGTATTTTGATTATGAAAAACTCGACTCCGGTCCGAAAATATCATAGCCAGGTCAGAGCAGAGGCAGAAGCATTGACCCATCAGCGTATTATTTCAGCCGCCCTTTCGCTTTATGCGGAAAAATGGCTTGATCAAATCACCCTAGATCAAATTGCGAACCAGGCAGGTGTTTCTGTACAAACCGTGCTGCGGCACTTTGGGAATGCAGAAGCGCTGATCAGTGCAGCAGGACGAGTGGCTAATGATCGCGCGATCCAACAACGTCAGGATCCACCTGTTGGAGACATTCCGCGTGCGATCGCTGGTTTGATGGATCATTACGAGGACATGGCTCCAACTGGCTTGCGAACGCTGGCATTGGAAGGACGCTACCCAGAATTGGATGCGTTGCTCGTAGAGGGGAGACAGAAGCATCAGGAATGGGTGGAACGCGTTTTTTCTCCCTATCTCAATCGAGCTCCGAAAAAGGACAGGCAAAGACTTAAAGTTGAACTTGCTTCCCTTTGTGATATGTATATGTGGAAACTCCTGCGCATGGATGGTGGGCTATCTCCGGAACAGGCAGAGCTTTCCTTCAACGAGATGCTAACTGCCTTATTGGCACAGAAACATTTGTTGGAATAAGGAGATGATTCGGATGATCACAAATGAATTTGCTGAACCTCGCCGTTTCCTATTCGTTCTTTTTGAAGGAGGTGGAAATATTCCACCCATCCTTGCATTAGCACAGGGGTTGGTCCAACGCGGACATAGCGTCCGGGTAATCAGTCATTAAAGATTACGAGCAAAAAGATCCCATCCAGGCACTGAAAGTTGTGATGGCTTACTTTTGCGGATCTGCTCTTGCTTGTGCACAGGATGTACTCGAAGATATTCAAGCGCGCCCGGTGGATCTGATTGTAGCCAACGAATTGATTTTCGGGGCTTGTTTCGCCGCCGAAAAGCTAGGCATTCCCTGCGTCATGTTGGTGCCTGGTTGCTATACCCTCCCGGCACCGGGTATGCCTCCCCCCGGGATGATGCCGCTGGGTGGATTTTTAGGAAAGATGCGCGATCGTATCACTTCAATGATATTCCAGCGCGTCATCGACTATATTACTCCCACCTTGAATGCCACCCGGCAGGCGTTGGACCTTCCTGTTTTATCAGATTATTCCCGCTTTTTCGATCAGCTTGCCAAGATCCTGGTCATGACCAGTCCAGTGTTCGATTTCAAAGCACAACTCGGGCAGAATGTACGTTATGTGGGCCCGGTTCTGAACGATCCCACCTGGACAGGAGAATGGCAATCTCCTTGGAGGGAAGATGACCCAAGACCACTTGTTCTCGTAAGCTTCGGTACAACCTTTCAAAACCAGCGCTCACTGTTCCAAAAAGCGATCGATGCATTCGATGGTCTGCCTGTTCGCGGATTGGTCACCTTAGGACCGGCGATGGATCTTGCGCAATTCAAAGCACCAGAGAATGTAGCCATCTGCCAGTCAGCGCCTCACCGACAAGTGCTCCCGTTTGCTTCTGCGGTGATTACACATGCCGGCCATGGGACAGTCATCCGCGCCTTGGCAAGCGGCGTTCCCTTAATTTGTATCCCTATTGGACGCGACCAACCGGGCAATGCAGCGCGTGTGGTTTATCATAAGGTTGGATTACGGCTCGACCATAAAGCGACCATCAAAGACATTCGCGGGACTATTCAGAAAATCATTTATGACGCCTCCTATCGCGAAAACGCTCAACGGTTAGGGAAGATCATTGAGGAGGATGCTCAAAATGCAACTGGTATCCAAGAGCTTGAGGAAGTTGCGACCAATATTACGGCTGCTTCAAAAACATAAGGTCACCTTCCTAAGGCCTGTCGATTGAGGGATACAGAAAATGCGGATTCCTATTTCGTTTCCATAGGAAGCAAAGTATGTCTGCCATAGACAATTCCAGTCGCAAAACAAGCCGTGCCGTTAGTTCAATCGAGTTTCTCTGCTGACTACTTGATAAAGACTAATTTTTGGGGAAAATATCTACTGAAAAGTGTATGGTTTTTTGTCCATAGCATGAGCACAAAGTATGCCCCTAACGGTCTGCGTTACCCGCTGGTGGGCGGGACAAGACAACGCCGCTTTAACGGAACTGGCTTGAGCCAACGAAACTGCCTGAAAACGCGGTGATCCCACCATCACGACCCCGGTGCTCGTGCGGGGGTCGGGTGCACGCTGTGTTGGGCGCACCCCTGGAATACAAGACTCGAAACACAAGTCAAAATCCCATGGCACAGCCTCAAAAGATTTCAGCCACTTACCTAACCCGAGTATAGGTTAAGTCGAGATCTTGCTCCCAGGATAAACCGTCTTTTGATAACTCTCCCTTGCCAACTATGGTGTTGCCATGGTCCATAATTGTACCTGTGTAACGTTGGGAGAAGTCTGGTACATTTCTCCGCCATTTCCAAATGTTGTCACGCAGAGCAACTTCATACTTTCTTGAAACACCACGCTCATCAAAATAGAGCATGAAATACTCTCCCGTAGCATCATCACTGCCAATAATGGCAATGCCTGTGGGAACGCCGGGTTCATCGATCTCCGAATGCATCATTAGGAAAGCTCCTCCTTCAATCCACTCAAAAGAGGTAAGACCATGCAAGGTCGTGTCTGGAATAAGAGGGTGTGTTCCGACAGTATTCCAATCACCGATCAATACAGTAAAAGGTTGGAGAGCGGGATTGGGTAGGGATGCTTCCCGTTTTGAATCCTTGGTCATTTTTACTCCTATTCTATCTACTCGAATACCACTAATAGCGACTGCGCCTAACGGTGTGCGTTATGCCCCTTCGGGGTACTGGTGGGCGGGCATGGACTAAGCTCATGATACGGACAAATGCGCAGATGCAGAACAAGCTCGTTTTCGCGCGGCGAGTCCCAGCAGTCGGATATGTTTTGTCAATGGTCACAGAAGACAAAGAGCGCGAGGGTCTAGCAGATGGCAAGCACCGATCTGAGGATAGCACAGAGGAAACAAAGTGCCAATCATCCGGTCTTTCCTCCAGGGAGAATAAAAAAGATTAATGAACTTGCATACGCAATACGTGTTGCTTTAGGTGAAAAGCTTCATCATACGGTTTTCGGTCCACCCACAATCGCCACAAAACCTCCAACCAGCGGTTCGCCAGGCGGCGGATCGCATCGCTGTCGGTTTTGCAGTGTGGACGAACAGTGCGGTAGTAGGTGGCGGCCCAAGGGGATGCCTCCAGGGTCAAGCGAGCCCACTGTTGGACGATGTGGCAGAACTCATGATCGCAAGCCGAGCGAAAATAGACGCGGGAATGTTTGCCACTGCGGTTGGTGACCGGGCAGGTACCCGCCACGGCTTGCAGAATTGCCGGACTGGGATATCGAGTGCGATCATCGCCCAACTTGGACAGCAGTGTGCCTGCCTTGGGGAGACTGTCGTAGATCTCACGATCCGGGTGGAGCAAATAGAGTTTCCCTAGGCGAGCCAGGCACTCGCTGCGACTCCGAACCAACGTTTCCAAAATCCTGGCTTGCGCCAATGCCAGAGGTGCATAAGCTGCCTCCACTTCCGGGTTGGAGGGTGGAGGCTCCGAGTGCAACCCGGCGTAGATGGTTGGCCAGAAACGGGTCTGCGTGTGGTGATGCTCCCGCAAAAAGACCTTGAGCTGCGCGAAGCTCAACGCTTGGGCTTGTTGGAAGGTGGGGTAGGTCTGGAAAAAGGCGAGAGACACCACACTGTCCAAATGGGGGAAGGCTTCGAGAGCAGACGGGTAGTAGCGCAACAGGATCGAACGCAGCCGGTTCCCGTCACGCACCAGTTCATGACCGAGTTGCTGAGCAAAACGCACCTCCGCTCGGATCTGGCGTGTGAGAGGTTGATCCGGCTTCCAGGCGGCATAGCGTTGTCGATCCGTTCTCAGCAGATCGGCGATCAAGTGTGCATCCCAAGCATCATCCTTGGCGCCACTCTGGCGATAGCGTTTTTGAGCACTCTTGACTGCGCTGGGCGGCAGAACATAGATTTGTTCGTAGCCCTGGTCCCACAAATAATCCACCAGCAAATTGTGGGCTGTCTCTAAACCGATGATCACCTCCTGTCTTCCCACTCCGAGAGATTGACGCGCCTGATCCAACTGCTGGAACCCGGCGATCGTGTGGGGGATCTCTCGCACGAGCAGTACTTCCCCCGTCTCATGCATGAAACAAATTTCGTGTTTGTTTTCACTCCAATCGATTCCGATGTATACTTTCATCTTGACCTCCGTTGCCTCCCTGGAGATCCTCGCCATGGCCAGTTCCTGTGACCCAGTTATGGCGCTCGAGACGCAATATGTTTTTAACCGTGAGGTCTGGCTGGATCTGGGGAACCATCCGACTGAGGCGCTCGCAGCGCTGGGTGCACGAAGTCCTTGTTCCCAGATCAGAGGGCGATGGAGTAGAAGTGGTGGGATGATTGGCGTCACCTCCACT
>WNFU01010799.1_pt1 | contig 10843 bp, 10 predicted proteins | sample 5400121 | NCBI WGS metagenome assembly WNFU01 (sample SAMN13153360, study PRJNA577476) | soil metagenome | isolation source: 100 cm soil or saprolite under grassland replicate 1 | place: USA:California | collected 2016-06-15
GAGCTGGAGCGCAAGCAGATCACCTACGCGATTGGGGCGCCCCTGATCGCCTCGGTACGCGGCCGGATCAGCGAGATCGCGGCGGCCGACTGGCAGCCGTCGTGCTACCGGGAAGGCAGCGAGGTCGCGAGCTTCCGCTGGCGGCCGAAGACCTGGAGACAGGAGCGGCGCTTCGTCGTCCGCCGCGACCCCGTCGAGGCCGGCGAGCAGCTCACACTCGAAGGACGCGAGTGACACTACTGGGCGCTCGTCACAAACGACAGCGAACGCAGCGCCGACGAGCTCGAGCGCTGGCACCGCGCGAAGGCCAACCTCGAAAACCAGATCAAGGAAGCGAAGCTCGGACTCGGCCTCGACAACCTGCCCTGCCAAAGCTTCCACGCCAACTGGGCCTATCTCCTCGTGACACTGCTCGCCTTCAACCTGCTCGCCTGGCTGAAGCTGCTCGCCCTGCCCGAGCAGGAGCGCACCAGCTACGCAAAACGGCTCCGCTTCCGCTTCCTCGCCGTCGCCGGCACCGTCGGCCGCTCCGGACGCCGACTCGTCTTACGCCTCTCGGCCGGCTACCTGCTCCTCAACGACTTCCTCGCAACGCTGCAACGCATCCGCGGCGTCGCGCGAGCGCCCGCCTGAACGTCTGGGGCGCCGCAACCGACAGCGGTCGACCGCTCACGGGCGCAGCCATCGCGCAAACCGCACGACCAGTAGTCGACGCCGTCCAGCCGCCGCCTCGCCCCCGCCAACCGCGACCACGGACACGAACACGACCCAAATCGCGCCCGCCCACCCTCCTCAACCACTTACCGCAGGATCCGGGTAGCTAGCGCGCGCGAGCATGGAGGGGGCGGGCGAGGCTCACCCCCTCTGCGCGCCTTGCCTGACGCACAGCCGGCTACGCTCACCGAGCGAAGCGGATGAGGCGCCAGCGCCGGCACCCGTCCTCGAGCGCCGCCGCGACGTCGCCCGGAGACCGGGCGCAGGGTTCAAATCTGTGGCACCGCCGGAGCGGGCGGCCCGCGCTTCCGCGGGGACCGCCCGTCTCCGATCCGGTGACATCGCTACGGCTTGTACAGGAACTTCTTGATCGCCGGGCTGTTGACATTCGCCCGCGTGACGATCGCCGAGCCGGTGCCGTAGTGCTTCTTGATCCCCGCCTTGTGCCCGGTTACGTACTTGTACGCGAGGTTGACTGCCTTTTGGCCGATGCCGTACGGGTACTGTGCGATCAGGGCGTCGATCGTCCCTGCCTTCAGCGCCTGAACCTGCGGCGGGCCCGCGTCGAACTCGACCAGCTTGACCTTGCCCGCTTTGCCGGCCGCCTTCACCGCCTGCGTCACTCCGTTTCCAGAGACGACGTTCATGGCGAACATGCCCTTGAGGTTCGGGTGCCCCGCGAGGAGCGCCGACGTCTGGTTCGACGCTTTCGTCTGGTCGTCGTTGCAGTACTGAACGCCCAGGTAATTGATGTTCGGGTACTTCTTCAGCTCCGCGGCGAACCCGTCGCGGCGCTGGTCGGTCGTGCTGATGCCCGGGTTGACGCTGATCGCGGCAACGTCGCCCGACTTGCCGATCGCTTTCGCGAGCGCGTCCGCGGCGGCTCTGCCGCCTGCGGGGTTGTCGGTCGAGACGTTCGTGAACGCGATCGGCTTCGTGATGAACGTGTCCACCGTCGCCACCGGGATCCCCGCCTTGATCGCCCGTTGGATCGGCGCGATCAGCGCCGTCTTGTCCGTGGGTGCTATCAGGATCGCGTCCGGCTTGCGCGCGATCGCCCCGTTCAGGAACGGGATCTGCGTGTTCGGTGAGAACGCCGCAGGTGAGCCGGTGAATATGACCTTCACGTTGCCGAGTTTCTTCGCCTGCGCCTGCGCGCCCTTCTTCATCGTCAGGTAGAAGGCGTCGGAGGCGATCCCGGCGACGAGGTAGAAGGTGTAGGTCTTCTTCTGTGCCTGCGGTGCCTTTTGCGACGCGCCGCCGCCGAGCGCTGCCGTGGAGGCGAGCGCCGCGGCGAGGAGCGTGAACGCGATGAGCACCGCGATCATGCGGCGTGACATCGTGGAAACTCCTTCCCGTCGAGTGAACGACGACGTGGTCTGGGTCGTGCGGGACGCAGTGAGATCGGTCGCACCTCCTTTGCTCGATCAGGCATTCGCCCGCCGGCGGCGAACCTGGTCGACGTAGACGGCGAGGATGATCGCTGCGCCGACGACGACCTCCTGCCAGAAGGGTTGGACGGCTTCGATGACGAGGCCGTTTTGGAGAACAGTTGGGATGAACGCGCCGACGGCGCTGCCGAGCACCGTGCCCACACCGCCGAAGAGGCTCGTCCCGCCGATGACGACCGCGCCGATCGCACCGAGGTTGTCCGTCTGGTGCGAGATCGACGTCGTGTTCGTGAAGATCGCGAGGTCGAGGACGGCCGCTACGCCGGCGAGGAACCCCGCGAGTCCGTAGACCTTGATGATGTGGCGGTCGACCGCGATGCCTGTGCGCCGTGTGCCTTCCTCATTCGACCCGATCGCCGCCGTGTAGCGGCCGAAGCGCGTGTGGTGCAAGACGACGTGCGCGACGATGAGGAAGAAGACCGCGACGTAGATCGGGGCGTACAGCCCGAGGATCTTCCCGCTCCCGAAGTGGCTCGACAGGGCCGGCGGAATCGGAGCGGGGAGGTACGAGCCACCGTCGATGAGGTCACCGAAGCCAAAGGTCATCCCGAACGTGCCGAGCGTGACGATGAACGACGGCAGGCGCAGCTTCGTGATGAGCGTGCCGTTGATCAGGCCCCAGGTCGTCCCGGCGAGGATGCAGACGGCGATCCCTGCGGGGATCGCAATGCCCGAGTGCGGGTACTGGCCGTTGATCGTCTGCTCACTCGTCCCCGCGAGGTTGAGCATCACCTCGCCGCCGGCGACGGCGCTGAAGAACAGGATGCCGCCGATCGAGAGGTCGATCCCTGCGGTGACGATGACGAATGTCTCGCCGATCGCGAGCAGGATCACCTCGGACGTGTTGAGCGCGATCTGCTCGAGGTTCGTCCAGGTGAGGAACGTCCCGGAAGGAGTCGAGAGCCAGAAGTAGCCGATCAGGGCGATCAGGAAGAAGAGGAGCCACGAGCGTGCGAGTGCCTCCGTCGCACGATCGCGCCGCGTACGTTCGCCGACGTGCGTCACGACCTCGGACTCCACGCTCTCCATCTCGGGAGACGTCACGCTTTCGAATCTCCATTCGGAGCGGGCGGGAGGCACCGGATCACGTCGACCGATCCCGTCAGCTCACCTGGGCCCGCGGCGTGCGGGACGAGCAGCGACTCGCCGCGCCAGAGCGTCGCCGTCCCGCCCTCTGTTTCGAGCCGGCCGTCACCGTCGACCACGACGAGGATCGAGAACGCCGGCTCGAGGGACACCGCTGGGGCCGGGCGGAGGCGCTCGGCCCTGAAGAAGGAGCTGGCGGTGGAGGAGAGGAGCGTGCGCGCGCCCGGGCGCGCTTTGGGAGCGGCCGCCGTCTGCCGTTTCAGCTCCGTGAGTTCGTCGCCTCGCACGGCGGTGCGCCGCGCACTCTGGAGCGCGACGTCAAAGCCGAGCCCGAGGTGGCCGTCGCGCGTGCCGTCGATCTCGAAGCCCGTCCATTCGAGCAGCACCGAGAGGTCCGAAGGCTCCTGGAGCTCGACGAGGAAGATTCCCTCGCCGATCGCGTGCGGGAGCCCAGCCGGGACGAAGATGCAGTCGCCTGGACCGACGGTCAGCTCGTTGAGTGCGTCGAGCATGCTCGCGCGCTCCTGGCGATCGACCCAGCCCGCCAGGAGCTCCACGTCGACGTCGTCGTGGAAGCCGAGCCACACCGTCGGGCGCGTGCTGCGCGTCTCGACGATCAGCCACGCCTCGGTCTTGCCGTGCGCGAGGCCGAGGCGACTCCGGGCGAATGCCTGGTCCGGATGGAAGTGCACCGGCAGCCGCTCGCCGGCGTCGAGCAGCTTCACGAGCAGAGCGGGATCGCTGCCGTACTGCGCCACGTGTGCCGGACCGAGGTACGCGACTGGATCGGCCGCGATCGCGTCCCGGAGCAACCGCCCGTCCGGAAGCGCGCTCAGGCCGGCTCCGTCAGCTCCGAACATCGTCGCCGTCGACCCGACCCAGTCCTCCGGGGCGTGGTCGTCGGTCGAGGGGATGCCGCGGAAGCTCGCGATCGCCTCCCCGCCGCGGTAGAAGTGGTGGACCTGGTTCGGCGCGAGCTCGACCGGGTTCAGGGCTTCACCTCACCGGAGCCGCGCACGATCAGCGTCGTCGGGAGGACGACGCGCTGCGGTGGGCTGTCGTCCCCGGCGAGACGCTGGGCGAGCAGCTCCGCGGCCCTCCGCCCGAGCTCGGCTGCGTCGTACGCGACGACCGTCACCGGTACTGCGAGCATCTCACCGAGCTCGAGGTCGTCGAAGCCGACGAGCGCGAGGCGGATTCCGTTGCGGCCGAGCACGCGCAGCACGCCCACGGTGATGCGGTTGTTGCCGGCGAAGAGAGCCGTCGGCGGCTCGGGCAGCGAGAGGAGCTCGTAGACAGCGCCTTCCGCGGCGGCTGCGTCATGCGCGCCGAGCCGGATCAGCGACGGGTCGGCCGTCAGACCTGCTCGTGCGAGCGTCTCGCGGTAACCACGCAGACGCTCGGCCGTCGTGAAGATTCCGGACGCATCGCCGACGAACCCGATCTGCCGGTGCCCCTGCGCGAGCAGGTGCTCGACCGCCATTCGCGCTCCGCCCACGTTGTCGAGCAGGACGAGGTCTGCGTCAATCTTTCCCGGAGGTCGGTCGATGAACACGACGCGCGTCCCCGAGCGGAGCTCGGGCAACATGTACCCGTGGTCGTCGCCGGCGGGCACGATCAGCAGGCCGTCGACCCGCCGCTCGCAAAACAGGCGGACGAGGTCCTGCTCGCGCTCGCCATCCTCGTCCGAGCTGGCGGCAATCGCGAGCATCCCGCGCCTGCGCGTGACCTCCTCGACGCCGCGCGCGATCGCGGAGTAGAAAGGGTTCGACACGTCTTCGATCACGAGGCCGAACAGGCCCGAGCGCCGGCCGCGGCGGAGCGCGCGCGCCAGGTCGTTGCGGCGGAACCCGAGCTGCGCGATCGTCCGGTGGACGATTTCGGCGGTCTCGTGGCGGACACCGGGCTCCTCATTCACAACCCGCGAGACCGTCTTGAGGCTCACTCCCGAGGCCGCGGCGACATCGCTCATCGTGGGACGCGGCTTCGTGCCGTTCTTGCGCCCGGGTGCGTTCGCCATGACAACCGGCCTATGCGGCGACCGCCAGCGCGCCCGTCATCATCCCGACGATGGCTTCGAGGCTGGTTTCGCTCTTGTCGAGGGTGACGATCGTCTTGCCGAGGCGCAGCACCGTGATCCGGTCGGCAACGGCGAAGACCTCGGGGAGGTTGTGGCTGATCATGATCACGGCGAGTCCCTGACTCCGAATCTCCTTGATCAGCTCGAGCACCATCGACGATTCGCGCACGCCGAGCGCGGCCGTCGGCTCGTCCATGATCACGATCCGCGTACCCCACGCGATCGCGCGGGCGACGGCGACCGCCTGCCGCTGTCCGCCGGAGAGGCTGAGGACGGGCTGGTCGACCGAGTGGATGCCGATCTTGAGCCGTCGCATCTCCTCCTGGGCGCGGCGGCGCATCGCCTTCTTGTCCAGGAATCCGAACCAGGACAGGGGCGGAGGACGCAGCTGCTCGCGGCCGAGGAAGAGGTTGCCCGAGGCGTCGAGGTGGTCTGCGAGCGCGAGATCCTGGTAGACGGTCTCGATGCCGAGCTCCCGTGCCTCGCGCGGGTTCGCGATGGTGACGGGTCGGCCGTCGATCGCGATCTCGCCGGCGTCGGCGTGGTAGACGCCGGAGATGATCTTGACCAGGGTCGACTTGCCGGCCCCGTTGTCGCCGACCAGCGCGTGCACCTCGTTCGGCCGGAGCGTGAAGTTGCCCTCGCGCAACGCCACGACGCGTCCGAAGTGCTTCTGGACGTTCCGCGCTTCGAGCAGCGGCGGCGGTGGCGACGGCGTCGTCATCGTCGAGATGACATCGTTGTCATCGACAGCGTGACTATCCCGGGCGGCGGCGCGCGCGTCAAGCGGAAAACCCGAACGCGGGTGCATCGAGGCTATGCGGGGCAGCTTCCCAGTGCACGTGCCTGATGCCGCCCGCTTGCCGTGGAGCTGGGCGCCTGCTCGAGTTCCACGCGGCCGTGAAGGACGCCTTCGACCCGAGGGGTCTCATGAACCCAGGGAAGAGGCGGTGATCGAGACTACGGCGCGCTCCGCGTGCGAGCGAAGCGCGGCGGTGAACAGCCGATGCGTCGAAGCCGCCTCCTCGGGCGTCGCGCAGTGAAACGGCTGCCGCATCCCCTCGCGCCCCTGCGCGAGCTCGTCCAGGAACGCCGCCCACATCTGAAGGATCGCGTCGGAGAGCCCGAATTCGAAGATCGCGCCGGTGATCGTCGGGTACGCCGACTGCGAGCCCAGGTCGAGCGTCTGCCACGCCTGCCGTCCCCCGGGCCGGTAGTCCATGAAGCGGAGCGTCTTCGGCAGCTTCGTCGAGAACGCGATCGAGCCCTGGGTCCCGTCGATCTCGGTCGCCCACGTGTTCGTCTCGCCCGGCGCAATGCGCTTCGTCTCGACCCGGAGCGGAAAGGCGACATCGCCGTCGCCCGCTTCGCAGAGGAGCAGGGCGTTGTCCCAGGTGTCGCAGCGCGCCCAGCCTCCGGAGCCGTCCGGCCGCTCCGTCACGACGTCCGAGAGGATCGCGCTGACGTTCAACGGCATCCACCCGGCGCGCAACGGCAAGTGGAGCGCATGCATACCGAGGTCGCCCATGCAGCCGTACTCGCCGTTCAGCTCGGCCCGGCGTTTCCAGTTGATCGGCTTGCCCGGGTCGAGGTCGCTCGAGTGCAGGAACTGTGAGCGGACCTCGAGCACGCGCCCGAAGCGCCGCTCGCGGATGAAGCGGAACACCTCCTGGCCGCCCGGGAAGAACGGGAACTCCGACGAGCAGCGGACAAGCAGCTCGGGATGCGCCGAGATCCCAGCATTGATCGCGCCGTTCGCAGCGAGGTCGATCCCGAAGGGCTTCTCACCGAGTAAGTGCTTACCCGCGTCGAGGACGGCGGTGTAGATCTCCTCGTGCAGGTGGTGCGGTACTGCGCAGTAGACCGCCTCGACCGAGTCGTCCTCGAGCAGCTCCCGATAGTCGCTGACGAGACGCGGCCGCGGCTCGAGCCGCTCGTACCACGCGAGCACCTCTGGATCGAGATCGCAGACGACGGCTATCTCCGGCCGCACGCCGATGTCTGCCAGATGCACCCAGCGGGCCGCGGCGCTCGCGAACTCCCGACCCATCAGTCCGCCGCCGATAATCCCAAAGCGAACGACCCGCTCAGCCATCGACCATCGCGAGCGCCTCGTCGGCCGAGGCACCGTCGTGCACGACCGCCATCAGCGCGCGCGTCATCGCCGCCGGACGATCGTGCTGAATCACGTTCCGACCGTAGACGATGCCTGCGGCACCGAGCCGGATGACGGCCTCCGTCCGGCGCAGGATCTCCTCGTCGGCTGCTCGTCCGCCGCCGCGGACGAGCACGGGCGTCGCGCCTGCGACTTCGAGCACCTTCGGGTAATCGCCGAGGTCGTCGGTCGGGTCGGCCTTGATCACGTCGGCTCCGAGCTCGACCGCCTGGCGCACTAGCGTCTCTATGGTCTGCGCGTCCCCGTCGACGCCGTAACCAGATTCGTCCGGCTTCATCGCGAGCGGCTCGACCATGAGCGGCATGGCGACACGGTCACACGCGGCGCGTAGCTTCAAGACGTTGCGGACGCAGGCATGGTAGAGCTCCGGTTGCCCCGGTAGGAGCAGCACGTTGACGACGACGCACGCGGCGTCGAGCACAAGCGCCTTGTCGACAGCGTTCTGGACGAGCTCGCTGAAGAGGTACTCGCGGCCCACGCCCTCGCGCCCATAGACGTTCGCGACGTCGGTACGGAGCACCAGCGCGGGCTTCGGCCCGCGCCTTCGCTGGAGCAGCGGCGCCTGGCCGGGCGAAAGCTGGATCGCATCCGGCTGCGCCTCGACGAGCGTCTCGATCGCGCGTTCCATGTCCTCGATCCCGGCGAGGAACGAGGCCTCACCGAAGAAGCCGTGGTCGACCGCGACGTCGAAGCAACGGCCGTCGGCGGCGAAGAGCCGGTTGAGCCGGACGTTCACGCCGGCACAGCGCTCTTGCTCATCGCGGCATAGTCTCGGACCATCGACGTCGTCTGCCTGGGGATACTCGTCGCCGACGTGATCGTGCGGCCGGTCGACGCGCTGCCGGAGCGCGGGACGCTTGGACTCGTCGACTCGATCGTTCTGCGCGGCGGCGGCTGCGCGCTCAACACGTCGAGTGCGCTCGCGAAGCTTGGGATGCGTGCGGCGGTGGTCGGGAAGGTCGGTGCCGACGCTTTCGGCGATTTCATCCTCCGAACGCTCGAGGAACGAGGCGTCGACGCGTCCGGCGTGATCCGTGACGCGACAACACCGACCTCGGCGAGCGTCGCCTTGATCGACGCGTCGGGTGAGCGCACGTTCCTCCACACGACCGGCGCGAACGCGACGCTCACCGCAGGCGAAACCCGCGAGGAGCTGTTCACGGGTCGAGCCCTGCACATCGCGGGAGCGCTCGTCCTCGACGAGCTCGACGGCGAGCCGACTGCGTCGCTGCTCTCGGAGGCAAGGGGGCGCGGAATCATGACATCCGTCGATACCGTCTTCGACGCGCGCGGCCGCTGGGACCGCGTGGTGACCGCGCTGCCGTTCTGCGATCTTGTCACGCCGGGTCTCCCCGAAGCGCGTGGGATCACGGGCGAGAAAGAGCCGGCGCGCGCGGCGAGGCGTCTACGCGAGTTCGGGGCGCGCGTCGCGGCGGTCACGCTCGGCGCGGACGGCTGCTACGTAGCCGGCGACTCGTTCGAAGGGCACGTCGCCGGCTTTCGCGTCGAATCGCTCGACGGGACAGGGGCGGGAGACGCCTTTGCCGCGGCTTTTCTCCACAGCCTGCTTGCCGGGCGGCCCCTCGAGGACTGCGCGCGCCTCGCGAATGCGGCGGGCGGTCTGGCGACCACGGCGGTCGGCGCGTTCGAAGGAGTCGGCGACCTGGCCGCGACGGAACGGCTCGCTGGTCTCGCGTAGCCCGTTGATCAGTAGGCAACACCTACGCGGAGCGTGTAGGGGTCGAAAACTCCGATTTACTCCGGGTCAGGTCGTTGATGCGAGCGACGACGTCGGGGCGTCAGCCGTTCGGGCTCGTGTCGGGCGCGTCGGTGAGTGCTGTGGTGAGGAAGCGGTAGGTCCATTCTTCGGCGAGGCGGCGGGAGTCGGCGAAGACGAGGTGGACTTCGGGGTAGCGCACCTCGAGTCGGGCGAGCTGGTCGGCGAGCCAGCTGCCGTTCACGTGTTCCAGCTTGTGGAGGGCGGAGTACCTGGCTTCGACCACGATGGCGGCGAGAGGGAGCTCGGCGAGGCGTTGCACCTGGAACGCGAGCGTCCCGTCGGAGAGTGTGGCGGCGAGGTTTTCCAGGCTCTTGCGCTCGACTGCGGCGAGCAGGCTCCCGTCGGACGCGTGGATGGCGTAGTCGCCGGCGGCAACGGTCGCCCGCACCGTCTCGGCTCCTTGCTGGCTGAAGCGGTACGGGTAGCGCTCTCTCGTGTCGACCGCGATCGTGACCGCGTCGGTGAGGGTGCGCCGGCGTGGGATGCGGCCGCCGGGGTTGGCGGCGCGGGCGGTCTTCTGGGTTTGCCAGAAGATCGCCTCGCGTCCTCTCACCTGCGTGAACACGAACTGGGAGCGGGCAAGGCGGGGACGATCGAGCACGAGATCGATCGCCGCTCCCCGCCGTCGGCACAAGACAACCGGGGTCTGCTCGATGATCTCAGCCTCGGCTGGCCAGGCCTCCTCGAAACGGTGGCAGTAGACGCGCGCGGTCACAGGCCACGACTCGCGTGCCTTCAGCCCGAGCGGAAGCCGGAGGAGGTAGGGCAGCTTGCTGTCTGTATCTGGGTTGCGGGCGACGAGGAAGGCCCGGCTGATGTCGCTCATAGGCCAACCTTGCCTTTGGTTTTGCTTGTTCCTTGAAAACCGAGAGTCCGCCCGCACGCAGTCAGCGCTGCGGGTCTTGACCGGCGCGGTTCGTACCGTCGCGCCGTGGTTGACCACCGCCGGGAGAGCGCCTTCGTCGCTTGCCGCGGAGACGGCCCGCATGAGACCAGCGCCTCCCGGCGGTGTGAGGCACCCGGAGCGGCAACAGGGCGTTGCCCCGCCGAGGGCCCGTCTATGAGCATCCGCCACGGTACCTCGCCGGTCGGCCCGCAGCCAGCAACCCGAGCGAAAGGAACCCGATGGAAGAGCGCACCGCCGGGATCGACCTGGCGAGCGAAGAGCACCGCCTGGTCGTTGTCGAGGCCAGCGGTCGGCGGCTGGAGGAGCGGCGCTACAGCCACAGCGAGGAGGAGATCACGGCGCTCGTGCGTCGACTGCTCGCCCTCGCAGTCTGCCGCGTCGCGCTCGAGCGGCCCAACGGCCTCGTCGTCGACCGGCTGCTCGACGCAGGCATCAGCGTCGTAGCCGTCCACCCCAACCAGCTCGCCGCATCGCGCGACCGCTACCGCTCCGGCGGCGGCAAATCGGACGTCGGATTCTCGCGCCCGAGGCGCAATACGAGCTCGCGACGCGCGGGATCGAGCGGCGGGCGGCCCGGCAAGCGGCGGCGGTACGTCCACTTCCTGGCGATGAGCTCACGGTGCCAGCGCAACAGCGTCTGCGGCGAAAC
>WNFU01010828.1_pt1 | contig 10840 bp, 8 predicted proteins | sample 5400121 | NCBI WGS metagenome assembly WNFU01 (sample SAMN13153360, study PRJNA577476) | soil metagenome | isolation source: 100 cm soil or saprolite under grassland replicate 1 | place: USA:California | collected 2016-06-15
CACGCCGGCGTGGCCGTCACGGTCAGCTCAGCGGGTCGGCGCCCGGTGAGCGGCGCCGGCGCGCGCCGAGGCCGGTCAGCAGGGTGCCCAGCGTGATCAGCAGGACCGCCGACAGACCGAGCGGCGGGACGTCCACGCCGGTGTTGGGCAGGCTTCCGGGCGGCTGCGTGAGGTGGCGGGGCGGCTGGATCGGTCCACCGGGCAGTGGCCCGAACACCGGGACGGTGACGCTGCACGCCGGGTCGCCCGAGCCGGGAGGGCAGGTGGAGTAGGGCGGCCCGATCACGACGTTGGCCAGCGTGGCGTCGCCCCCCGGCGGGGTGCGGACCAGGACCGTGTACGTGATCTGTGCGCTCGCGCCCACCGCCAGCGGGCCGGACCAGGTGAGGATCGGGGCGGCGTAGGACAGGGTGCCCGCGGTCGCCGTGGCGTTGTTGTCGTACGTCGCGTCGTCCAGCACCTCGGTCAGGTCGTCGTTGAACGAGGCCGGGTCGTCGGCGGTGTAGTCCGCCTGCCCGGTGTTGGACACGACGACGGTGTAGGTCACCCGGTCACCCGGCGCCGCGGTGGGCCGGTCGGCGGTCTTCACCAGGGACAGGTCCCGGACCAGCACCAGGGCACCGCAGACCGGGTCGGTGGAGCCCTCGCGGCAGTTGCTGTGCGGGGCGGTCACCCGGGTGGCCAGCAGGTGGTCGGCCGCGTCGGGACGGTTGACGGTCACCGAGTACGTGATGGTCACCGAGGAGCCGAGGGCCAGCGGGCCGGACCAGCGCAGCACCGGTGCGGTGTAGCTCACCGTCCCGGCCGAGGCCGCCGCGTCGTCGCGGTAGACGGCGTCGTCCAGCACCTGGCTGAGGTCGTCGGCGATCTCCGCGGGGTTGGCCGCGGTGAAGGCCACCGCGCCGTCGTTGGTCACCGTGATGGTGTAGGTGACCGTGTCACCCGGGACGACCGGGGTGCGGTCGGCCGCCTTGGCGACGGACAGGTGCGGGCTGGGCACGATGGTGCGGCACGCCGGGTCGGCCGAGCCCGGCGGGCAGTTGGTGCCACCGACCACCGCGTTGGTGAGCACCCGGTCCCCGGTGTCCGGGTCCCGGACCGTGACGGTGTAGCGGACCGTGGCGCTGGTGCCGGCCGGCAGGTCGCCGTGCCAGGACAGCGTCGGCTCGGTGTAGGTCGCGGTGCCGAGGCTGGCGACGGCGTCACCGTTGTAGACCGCGTCGTCCAGTACCTGCGACAGGTCGTCGGTGAACGACGCCTGGTTGGCGCCGGTGGCGTCCACCTTGCCGATGTTGGAGACCGTGATCGTGTAGGTCAGCGTCTGCCCGGGATCGACCCGCGGGTTGTCGACCGTCTTGGCCACCCGCAGGTCCGCCACCGGCACGCTGCTGCGGCAGGCCGGCGCCGGCCCGCCGGCCGGGCAGTTGTTGTCCACATCGGACGGTCCGACCACGGCGTTGCCCAGCAGGTGGTCACCGGCGTCCGGCCGGCTGACCGTGACCGAGTAGTGGATCGTCACGGTGGCACCGACGGCGAGCGGGCCGGACCAGGACAGCACCGGCGCCGCGTAGCTCACCGTGCCGGCCGTGGCCGCCGCGTCGTCGTTGTAGGCAGCGTCGTCGATCACGCCGGACAGGTCGTCGGTGAACGAGGCCGGGGCGGCCGCGGTGAAGTTGACCTTGCCGGTGTTCGTCGCCGTGATCGTGTAGTTGACGGTGTCACCGGGGGTGGCCGTGGCCCGGTCGGCCCGCTTGGCGAAGGCGAGCCGCCGCGGGCAGTCCTCGGTGGGGAAGAGGTAGTCGAGGGACGCCGAGGCCTGCCGGGTGGCCGAGCCCGAGGGCAGGCTCACCACCAGCGACGCGGTGTCTGTCAGCGCGGCCGGCGCGTCGTTGCAGATCGTGGCGGCGGTCGTCCGCAGGCACACCTGCGGGGCGTCGCCGCGGAAGGTGAGCACCGCGGTGGGCTGGTTGCCGTGCCACGCCGCCGGGTTCGCGCCGAAGATGGACAGCCGCGCGGTCAGCGACGCGGTGGCGCCGGTCACGGGTATCGCCGACAGGTCGAGCTGCCGGGAGGCCGGTAGCGCCCGGTCCACGAAGCCGTCGACCGGGCGGCCGTTCGCGTCCAGGACGGTGACCCGCGCCGAGCTGTACTGCCCGGTGCCGAGGTTGGCGACGCTGAGCGCCGCCCAGGCGTCCACGTGCCCTGGCGCGTTGTCGCAGTAGAACGACTGCGGGCTGGCCGAGACCTCGCCGCGGGTGTCGGAGCAGCCGCTGGTCCCGGTGGTGGCGTCGAAGGTCTCGAAGATGCGGCCGTCGCCGAGTTCCCAGATGCAGTTGGGCAGGTACGGGTCCTGCCGCAGGGTGTACGGCCGCGCGTGGGAGATGGTGTGGTTGGTGGTGAACCCGGCACACGGCGCACCGGTGGCGAAGTCGAAGCAGGTGTAGAAGTTCTGCGTCGCGGTGTCGCTGTACGGGGCGTACACCCTGGTGCCGACCAGGGCCGGGTCGCCGAGCCCGAAGGCGCCCAGCGTGGTGGTGCCCGCGGGCTTGGCCGGGTACGGGTCCGGGATCGGGTTGCCGGCAACGTCGTAGCAGAAGATCGGGAACGGCGCGGACCGGTGCTGGCTGCACACCCCGGTGAGTTGCCCGGTGGTGCTCAGCACCGGCAGGATGCCGCCGGCGAAGCCCGGTTGGGCGGCGACCACCGGGAAGTTCGGGCAGCGCGCGTTGGTGGCCAGGTCGAAGCAGAGCACGTCCGCTGCCCGCGCTCCGGTGGTGTCGCTGCGCGTGTTGGCGATGCCGGCGACGATCGAGCCGGCGACCAAGAACTGCGCGTGCTGCGACGGCAGCAGCGGCGCGCCCAGGCTGCGGGTGGCCACCCCGGGGTCGATGGCTCCCACGATGCCGCCGACCGAGCCGGCGCAGAACCCGCCGGCCGCCGCATCGACACACGCCAGCCGCCCGTCCCAGGTCATCGAGTACAGCTTCGTACCGACCACGGCGCCGCCGCCGAGCGCGGAGGACGCCGAGCCTCCGTTGGGCGCGGACATCGGCGCGTTGCCGGCCACCTGCAGGAAGCCGCAGGACACCGGAGGGCTGACGGCCAGGTTCAGGCAGGCGAAGCCGGTCCGGGTGGTGTTCGTGAGCTGCACGGGGGTGTACATCCGCCCGGCCGGGGACACCACTGAGCGGAACGACTCCGGGGTCAGGTAGTCGTCGGACCCGGTGCCGACCCGTGTGCCGGGCGTCGCCGAGGCGTTGGTGCCGCCGGTCGGGAAGCCCGGGCAGGACGCCCCGCCGCTCTTGGCGTGGCAGTCGAAGAACGTCGTGGTACCGGCCGTTCCCCGGTGGTGGTGCACGTTGTAGACGTCATCGGCGTAGAAGATCGTCTCCCAGCCGTCGCCGCCGTCCGCGCCGACGCCGAAGTTGGTCGCCGGGGCCGGGATGCCGTTGGAGGTGCCGGTGCCCTGGTCCGGTACGCCGGTGGCGCTGGCCCGCACCCGGTTGGTGGCGGTGCCCTGGTCGGTGTCCGAGTAGCTGCCGCCCTGGTTGGTGGACCACTGGCGGTGGTACCCCGGCGGGGCCCGGAACGAGTCCGGCACGTAGGTCTGGCCGGCGCCGACCGGGTCGGTCACCTCCACGTCGGCGAGCGCGCCGGAGGTGTTCCGCGCGGACACCACCCATCGGACCGTGTCGCCGGCCCCGACCTGCGTGGTCGAGCCGGTGTCCAGGTCCTGACCGGCCTTGTCCAGGCTGCCGGACGGCTGGGCGTCCACCGCAGCGGCCAGCGGCACCCGCGTGGCCATCCCGAGCACCACACAGGCCGACGTCAGGCAGGCCACCGTCAGGGCTGCCAGCGGCCGTGCCAGCGACCGTCGCGAACGCGCTGCTGTACCCATCGAACGCCCCCGGCTCGACGAAGCTCCCGGCCACGACGCATACCGCGGCCGCGCCGAGCGTCACGATGCCTTGATCACTGTTCGTAGTCAAGCCACTACGTTCAGTAGTAGCCGAAATGAGAACCTCCAGCCGGCAGGCGAGGCGGGTGCGAAGCCGGCCGGTCGCCCGGCGTCCGCTCGGGAGCGTGGAGAAGCCTCCGCTGCCCTGACGTGGCAGATCCTCCGGTCGGCTACGACACGCGGAGGGTCCGGTGAGGTGGTTCCCGGTTCGTGCGCGCCTGGCAGACTGGCTGCGGGATCTTGGGGGGGATGCCGATGCGCGCCACTGAACTGGCCGGTACGACGCTGGTTGCCCTGGCTGCGCCGGTCGTCGTCGCGTTCGTCATCAAGCCGGCGGCCGAGCCGGCGAAGCCGCCGGAGTCCAAGCTGGACGTCGCGCTGACCTCGCCCGCGCTGCTCGGCGACGGCGACGCGGCCTTCATGCTGGACCTGCTCGCACCGGGTCCGCTGACCCCGACGGAGCTCGCCGACCCGGCGGGCGGCAACCGTGCCACCGTCTCGTCCGGCGACACCTGCTCGGGGGCCCGGTCGGTCAGTACCGGGCTGCCGAACTCGACGCAGCACGTCTGTGTACGGATCACCGGGCTGCGCGCCGGCAGCGCGGCGGCGGGTTCGCTGGCGTTCGGCGCGGACGGCCGGTCGGGCAAGGTCGCGGTGACGCTGTCCGCACGGCACCGGTTCTTCGGCGTGCCGCTGCTGGCGGTCCTGCTCGGCATCCTCGGCAGCGGCGCCCTGATCGCCGGTCGGCGGGTACTGCAGGCTGCCAACGACGAAGCAGCCATCGACCGGACCGCGAAGAAGGAGCGGTCCGCCGCCGACACGGTGACCGGCCTGTCGGAGTGGTCGAAGGCGGCCAGGTCGGCCGGCATGCCGGCCGCCTCCCGCTTCGGGATCGTGGCGAAGATCGCCGGGAACGGCCCCGCTCACACAAGGGACCTGCGCGGGACGCTGTGCACCCTGCTGGACACGGTCGGCGAGCGGGTCGGCGCCCGCAACGCCGGCATCGTCGCGGCCGCCGACGCCGAGGCGGCCCGTACCGACCACGTCGTCGGAGACTTCGTCGACGCCGAGGGCAAGGACGTGGTCCATCCCGCGCAGCGCTACGCCGAGGATCTGCGCACGCCGGATGAGCTGCGCGCCCGGCTGGCGTACCTCGAGGCGCTGGCCACCGGGCTCACCGACAAGCCCACGCCGACAAACCGGCTGAAGTTCGCCATCCACCGGTTCTCCCAGGCGACCTCCCCGGTCGACCGGGCCGATCTGGTCGCCACCGTCACCGCCGCCGAGGAGGCCTTTCTCACCGCCGACGTGGACCTGTATGCCGCCTTCGCCGAACCCGGGGCCGCTGAGCCGGCCGCACCCGCCGTGCTCGCCGACCTGCTCGCGGCCGAGCCCGACACGCTCAGGTTGGTCAACGTCCTGGCGGTGGCCGTCATCGTGGCCGCAGCCGTGGTCTCGGTGATGTTCACCAGTTGGATGCCGTCGACCACGTTCGGCACCTCCACCGACTACTTCAAGCTGCTCGCGGCCGCGGTGGCTTCCGGTGCGGGCGCCGGACTGGTCGCGGCGATCTCGTCGTGGTACCGCCCGGCCGGCAAGGAGGCCTGAGATGAGGCTTGCGGAGGCCGAGCGCGCCGCCCAGGCGATCCGGCAGCAGTTCCACGGGCCGGCGACGGCCGCTGAGCAGGTGCTGGACTCCTACCACGCAGGAATGGTGGTGCCGGCCGCGGGTGTCGTACGGCTCGACGGGTACCGCGAGGACTGGGGCGTCGGCGTCGAGCTGATCGCCGCCGGGCAGATGACGGTGGACGAAACACCGGGCCAGATCCTCGGCACCATCGAGCTGTGGCGGCGGCGGATCACCGCCGCGGCCGGGACCGGGCCGGCCGCGGTGGACTGGCTCGGCACGGTCGGCGCGTTCTGCCGGCCGGTGCAGGTCGCCGCCCAGCTGGGTGTCCGGGTCAACCGCGGTGCCATGTGCTGCGTCACCCGCCATCCGCAGCGCGGCAAGGAGGTCCTGACCTGCAACCATGTGGCGGCCGGGTGCGACCAGCGTGCCGTCGGCGACCCGGTCACGGTGACCGAGTGCGGCGGCCCCGGCCACACCGGCTCATTGGCAGACAGCTGCCCGATCACCGGGGCGGGCGCGACCGGGTACGACGCCGCGCTGGTCGCCCTGCCGGTGGGCACCGACCCGTCCGCGGTCTTCGCCGGCATCGGGGTCGGTGTGACCGGGATGCTCGACCCGCTCGCGGTCACCGGGGCCGTCGACGTGTGCGGTCCGGTGACCTCGGCGCAGGGCACCCTGGGCACCCGCCGGCTGGGCCCGGTACCGGTCAGCATGGCGCACGTCGGCGGTCCGGCAGCGGTCGTGCTGTGGGACGTCAGCGTGGTACGGGTCGGGCCCCGCATCCCGTTCTCCGCCCCCGGCGACAGCGGCAGCCTGGTCACCACCGGCACCGACGCCATCGGCATGGTCGTCGCCGGCGGATCCTCGGCCGGCCCGTCCGGTCCCGGCACGCTCATCGCGCCGCTGCCGGCTACCCTCGGATTGTTGGGTGTGAGCCTGGTGCCGTGACCGGGAGGTGGCCGCGCTGTCCGACATGGAGCAGGCCGACCGGGCGCGGCGCGACGTGGTGGCCCTGCTGCGCGACCTGCCCGGGTTCGCCGGTGCCGGGCTGATCCCCGCGGCCGACGGCTGGGCGGTCGAGGTGCACATCGACCCGTACTGGCTGGGCCGCGTCACGGTACCCCGGCGGGTGGACGGCGTCGCGGTGGTAGAGGTCGCCGCCGAACACTACGACGCGCTCTAGGGTGTGCGGCACGCGGCGAGCACCTCAGCGGACGCCGGAGACGCCCGGACCGGACACCACACCCACCGGCGGACTCAGCTCAGGAGGAGCGGACAGCGATGGAGTGGACCGGGCAGCGGTACGCGGACACCCCGACGGTGGGGGTGGAGACCTATATCGACGCCCCGCCCGAGCGGGTGTGGGAGCTGGTCAGCGACATCATGCTGATGCCGTCGATCAGCGCGGAGCTCCAGTCGGTGGAGTGGCTGGACGGAGCGACCGGCCCGGCCGTCGGCAACAGGTTCGTGGGCCGCAACGCGCATGCCGCCATGGGCGAATGGACGACGACGTCCTACGTCATCGAGTGTGAGCGGCCGAGGGTGTTCGCGTGGGCGGTGTCCGATCCGGCGTATCCCAGCGCGGTGTGGCGGTTCGCGCTGCAGCCGGACGGCGGTGGGACCGTGCTGCGGCAATGGGTGCAGATGGGCCCGGCGCGGTCCGGGCTGAGTTACGCGATCGACCGGATGCCGGAGAAGGAGCAGAAGATCGTCTTCGTCCGGATGCGGGAGTTCGAGGCCGGCATGACGTCCAATCTGGCCGCGATCAAGAAGCTGGCCGAAGACGGGGACGCCTGATGCGTACCGCCACGACCATCGAGGCGTCGGCGGGGGGCAACTGGCAGCAGACGGTGGACTTCGTGCTGGAGGCCGAGAAGCTCGGCCTGGACATCTGCTGGGTCGCCGAGGCGTGGGGCTCCGACGCGCCGTCGCCGCTGGGGTACCTGGCCGGCCGGACCGAGCGGCTGCTGCTGGGCTCCGGGGTCATTCAGCTCGGTACCCGGACCCCGGTGTCGATCGCGATGACCGCGTTGACGTTGTCCTACCTGTCCGGCGGCCGTTTTCTGCTGGGGCTCGGCGCCTCGGGTCCGCAGGTGATCGAGGGCCTGCACGGCGTGCCGTTCGCCCGGCCGCTGGCTCGGATGCGGGAGACCGTGCAGATCGTCCGCCGGGTCCTCGCCGGGGAGAAGGTGTCCTTCTCCGGGCAGGAGTTCGGTATCCCGCTGCCGGGCGGTGACGGCAGGCCGATGCGGCTGTCGGTGCCACCCGACCCGGGCATCCCGATCTACCTGGCCGCGCTGGCACCGAAGATGCTGCGGCTGACCGGAGAGGTCGCCGATGGCTGGCTCGGCACCAGCTTCGTGCCGGAGGGCGCGCGGGCATACTTCGAACACCTCGACGCCGGGCTGTCCGCCGCCGGCCGGACGCGTGCCGCCCTCGACGTCTGCCAGGGAGCGGAGGTCGCGTTCGCCGCCGATGAGCAGCAACTGCACGAGATGGTGTCCGGGCGGAGGAGGGAACTGGCCTTCAGCCTGGGCGGGATGGGTTCGGCGAACACCAACTTCTACAACGACGCCTACAGCCGGCAGGGCTGGGCCGAGGTCGCCGGCGAGGTGCGCCAGCGCTGGCAGGCCGGCGACCGGGACGGCGCGGCCGGGCTGGTCACCGACGAGATGGTGCTGGCCACCACCCTGATCGGCACCGAGCCGATGGTCACCGAACGGCTGCGAGCCTGGCGTGAGGCCGGCGTGAACACCGTCCGGCTCTACCCCGCGGGCCAGACCCTCAACGACCGACTGACCACGCTGGGCCGGGCCCTGGACCTCGTCCGCGCCCTGGACTGAGCACCCCCGGCAGCCGATCATGCCCGGATCGCTGCCGGCCCGCGGCGTCGGGCACGATGCGATACACCTACCCCGCGTGCCAGCGATCAGCGCGGGCACGCCCGCGGCGGGCGGGTGGGCCGCCGCTGCCAGGGGAACCCGGTCCCCGTGGCAGCCGTCACACGATTCGACCGAACTTCACCCCACCCGACATCCGTATTTCTATGCAGGAAGCTGTTCCGGGTGATTGAAAGGCAGGAGCCGAGCCATGAGCGTCTATGTCGCGTTTGAGCAGCACGACCAATCGGACTCCGCCCTTTCGCGGCTGGTCCGCTGGATTTTCGAAGCCCGGGAACGGCGACACCAAAGGTACGCGCAGGAGCGCGCCGAGTGGATCAACGAGGCGCGCAATGGTCCGACCGTGCAGGAGCTCAGGGAGATGTACAACCGCTGACGTTCGGACCGCGTTGGCTGCATAAGCGCTGATTACGCCGACCATCGAGGCTGCCTGTAGGAGCCGGCACGGCTTCCCGACAAAGCGCGGTGACCGTGCCGCGACCGCTTTCAGTCTTGATAGCGAGCAGGCCTGGGACCTCACGATCAGGGGTACGACACCTTGGTCCGGGAGGTCCCAGCTGCATGAGAACGGTTGCCCCGTCGGCCGCGCCTGCGTCCCGATCGCCTTGTCGGTGGCCCTGCCGGCGGCCCTGCCGGGCAGCTGCCGGCGACCGTCGCCGGTCGGGTCGATGAAACGGTCCGTGCCGGCCCGGGTACCCACCGTGGCGGCGGATCGAACCGGATCCGGTCCGTCCTCGTGTTGCTGGTGACCCGTTGGCGCCTGTCGAAGTGGGTGAACGTCATGACCGACGCGTGCGGTGTCGCTCGACGCGTGCTGGCCGCGCAGTCCCTGTGGCGGGTGGCTGCGGTGGTGGGTGTCACCTTGGTGGCTCTCGTCCTGCTGCTGGCTGGCCCGGTACGGGTCGTTCACGCCGACGAGGCGCCGGGGGGCACCGGCCAGCCGGCAGGGGCGGAGCCTGTCGGTCCTCAAACTCCCCGCGGACGCCTCGGGTGAGGGCGTCCACTTCGGGCCGCTGCCCACGAGCCCCGGCGCACGTGCCGGCGCCGTCCCGGGCCCTGCGGACAGCCCAGCGGCGGCACCGGCCAGCGGCCGCAGGCCCCCGCTGGTACTGATCACCGGAGGCGCCGGGTGCTGGGCCTTGGTGGCGCTGCGGGTCTGACAGTTTGTCCGGCGACGGCGGTCCGCCGGTGCCCGGTCCGAGAGCTCGCTGCGGTTGGTGAGCCCAGCCGGCCCGGCGGCCCCGGAGACGCCCGTGAGCCGGGACACGTCGGTGAGCTCGGAGACCTCGGTGAGCCCGGAGAAGTCTGCGCCCGCGGAGAACGCTGTGGCCGCCGATAAGGCTGTGGTTGCGGAGAACGCTGTGGTTGCGGAGAACGCTGTGGCCGCCGAGAAGGCTGCGGTCCCGGAGAAGGCTGCGGTCCCGGAGAAGGCCGCGGTCCCGGAGAAGGCTGCGGTCCCGGAGAAGGCTGCGGCCGCGGAGAAGGCTGCGGCCGCGGAGAAGCCAGCGCGGACGGAACTCCAGCGCCTGCTTGCCGGTCAGCACCATCGCGCTGTTCGGGGTCATGACGAGGATGCCCCTGGTGTGCATCAGCATCGTCGCCTCGGCGTTCCAGTACGGCTGGGCGCCGACGTTGATGCCGGTTACCACGACGTTGACCTCGCCGCCCGCCTGGGTGAACTCGATCAACCGGCGCAGCACCGCGCCGATCCAGTCCATGTTCTCGGTGCCGCTGTCCATGGCGATGCGGGCACCGGAGGACATGGTCATTACCTCCGCGTCATCACCTGCCCTTCACGCTCGTCGGTTACCGGTCGGTACGGAGGAGGCCGTAGGTCCCGAGGCGGGAGAGGCGGAGGGCAGAAATCCGCGATGACCGGCCGCGTGCCCGCTCCCGCGGTCCCCGTAGCTGGGGAGGTCCGGCGGGTGGTCCGGCGGGTCGCAACCAGGCCCGGTGACCGGGAGGAGCCGCCGCGCCGTTCACCACCTCGGCCCGCTCCGGACCGGGGTGGTGAACGGCCTCGTGCCGCCTGGCCAGCGCCTGGCCGGCGCCTGGCGGTCAGCGGTGTGCGCGCCAGTAGGTGTACCGGCCGAGCAGCCCGACGCGGTGGCCGGTTTCAGCCGGATCGACCAGGCCGGCTTCGCGCATGAGGGTGGGGATGCGGTCGCCGAAGTTGTCGTGCAGGCGGTGGCTCCGGTGCGCCAGCCGGGCCGGGAGCCCCTCGGAGCCCTCACTGGCCCCGCCGAAGTCGAGCAGGTGCAGCGATCCGCCGGGTGCCAGGACCCGCCGGACCTCGCGAAGGACGGCGAGCCTGTCGGCCGGCTCGAGGTGGTGGAACATGAACGCGGACAC
>WNFU01015650.1_pt1 | contig 10840 bp, 8 predicted proteins | sample 5400121 | NCBI WGS metagenome assembly WNFU01 (sample SAMN13153360, study PRJNA577476) | soil metagenome | isolation source: 100 cm soil or saprolite under grassland replicate 1 | place: USA:California | collected 2016-06-15
CAATCCTGTCCCACATGTAAGCTGCTGAAAGCAGCGGGTTTATAGAAACAGTTATTTGACAAATGCGTCAGAGGTGCGAATCCTCCGCACATCAAGCGAAACGATGTGCGGCAAAATAGCCAAAGGAGGATTCGCGTACTCATTACAACAGAAAACTTCACACTGGTCACGCTCCTGCTCCGGGCAATCGAGCGTGTCAAGACGCAAACGATCTTTGACCACGACCCTTATGAGTCTAGACGTAAAGCGATGAAGGGCGCGCGCCTGTTGAAAGTCCTGGCCTTCTTCCAGATGCTCAGCGATCCCGGGCAACGCGAGATAGAGCGAGTCGTTGACGCCTCACAAGAAGCTCAGAAGGCCTTGGGCGGGAGGGTCCCCCGCAATACTTTGTCGAACGCCTTGAGGCATCGCGATCTGGAGCAGATGATCGAAGCCTGGATGATGATCTTGCGGCACTACGGCCCGTACATCAAACAGATGGGCAAGAAGTACGCGCGGATCGCCGCCGTGGACGCCAGTTTGATCAAACTCTCACTGGCCGCCTTCTCTTGGGCGACCTATCGCGAGAAGACCGGCGCTGCCAAGATCACTTGCGTGCTGGATTGGGTCAAAGGCGTGCCGCAGCAATTCGTCTTCACCGCCTCGGGCAAAGTTCACGACCTGAAGGCGACAGCGGCTCTGAGGTGGAGCGCGGGCTGGACCTACTTGTTTGATCGCGGCTATTTCTCGTTCGACCTGCTGACGACGCTGCTCAATATCGGAGCGCATTTCGTGATTCGCCTCAAACAGGGCGTGGAATATCGGATCATCCGATCCAATCCGATCCCGGATGTGAAATTGCCAGCAGGCATTCGCGCCATCAAATCAGATCAGACGGTGAGTCTGCCAGGTTGGGCGAGTGACGTGATCTTGCGCCTGGTTGTTTATCGGTTGACCGACGGCAAGATCATCCGCGTTTTGACTTCTCGTCACGATTTGTCGGCGCTCTCAATCGCCCTGCTCTATAAAGAAAGATGGTCGATAGAAAAATGGTGGCGTTGGCTTAAACGAATCTACAAAGTCAAAGAGCCTTTGGGCGAAAGCGAGAATGCCTTGCCGTTGCAAATTGTGGCGGCCTTTGTGACCGACCTGGTGTTGCGCGCTTTCAAACATTGCGGCGGATTCAAAGGCACGCTTTATGATTTTGTGAAAACGTGCCGTGAGATAGCCCTGATTCCGATCTCCGGCGTTATTGGCCGCATGCGCCAAGCTCTGATTGCAGCGGCTGTATCACTTGAGCTACTTGAAGCTTTACCTCAAGAGCAAACTTGACGGTAATTTACGAGTAGCTCCCATATGGGACAGGATTGATATATTCATAGAACACCCCTTTCTGAGTCCGGTCCGAGAGGACCGTCACAACTCAGTAAGGGGTTATTTTTGTTGGAGGTAAAGGGGGCAATTAACCCTTCCAAACCCGCATTTTTAAAGGCTGAGATTTAGCCGAGAGGCTACTCGTAGTAAAAGGAGGTCACTATGACGCAGATACTGTCCCCCCAGCCGTTCGACATCTTCATTCGGGCGCAAGCATCGGCGAAGTTCGAGGAGTTTCGCGACCGACCAGATGCGACTGTCGAAAGCGCTAGCGCGTTCGACGAAATGCGAACCTACCTCTTGGAGAAGTATAAGGATGTTCGTGTCGATGCGAGCTTCGTCGAAAACGACGGCCAGATCATCGACTGCATACCCTACGAACTGCATCCCAACGCGGCGTTGGACGGCGCAGACCCACCGATACCTGAGCCACCGCCGACACCCGAGCCTGAGTACAACGACGAGGCGAGCCCACCACACGCCGCGACAGCGACCGTCAGTATCCAGAACCAGCTTCCGCTGCCGCTGTATCGGGAGACATTGAAAGGATGGCCGACGGGGACGAGTCCGCTGTATCGCACGACTCTGGAGCAGTTGACGCGGTACCCCAATCTAGCTGCGTTCTTGGCGAAGCCCGGTCTCACTGTTGAAAGGGCGCCGCGCATTGACGACCCTTACGAAAGGCGGTACGCAACCTGCGATGATCGCACGAGGTGCCTCGGGGGCGCGAGTCGCATCAATGTGTGGAGACCGTTCGTCACCCCGCTGAAGCAAGGCTCGATCAGTCAGCAGTGGTACTCGGCGGTTACAGGCAATGTCTACCAGTCGGTTGAGTGCGGATGGCACGTTGACCCGCCCCGCTACAACTACAGTTACGATCCCCATCTATTTGTGTACGCTACAAATCGGACCCACGATGACGGCCATTATTGGTTCAATCTGGAGGGCGGCAAGTTTCACCAGGTTGCAAACCCGTACGTCACGCCGGGTGCACCGCTGTTGTCCTCTCAGATCGATGGAACGCAAATCGAATACAAGATGGGGTTCTTACTCAATAATGGAAAATGGGAGTTCTACTTCGACGACCACAAAATTGGGCACTACGAAGTGGCGGAGTTGTTCCCCAACGGGCCACTGGCATCCGGGGCTGACGCAGCCGAGTTCGGTGGGGAAGTTGCACGGAAACGCAACGAACCATTCGCCTTCCCCGCAATGGGGTCGGGCCGGTTTGCAGCCGACGGGTTTGGCAAGGCAGCGTATCAGCGCCAGGCGTTCCTTCACTACGCCAGCGGAGGAGCGTTTCAAGCCGAACTTCGGTCGACAGGGGCGCCGCTGCCTTGTTACTCCCTTGAGATCACTAATCACTCAGTGGATCCGAATTGGGGTAGTTACTTCTTCTTTGGAGGACGAGGTGCTTTGACATGTTGACGTCTCCGAGCGTCAGCGCACAAACATGTGCCGGCCCACTGCGTAAAAGGCCGTTGACGTGGCGGTGAACTGACGGCGATGTGGTGCCGAAAATGGCGCGCTTGGGTCGCCTTTCGGACCGCCCTTTCGGGGAGTGACTGATCAAGATTGAGGGAGCCCACGATGGCAGAACGTAACCCATATGACAACGACGCCGACGGCGTGCCGCGCCCCCCGGGCTGGCTTCCGGAGCAGGCGGCCGCCGAACGAATCGCTGAGATCCGTCAGTATCTCAGCGACTTGCACGCGAGCCGTGATGTCGTCACACGAACCGTGACGAAATCAGGCGAAGAGCTCGATTGGGTCCCTATCGAGTCGCAAATATCTGAAGGGACCATGAGAACGATTCGGACAAAATCCGCCAAAATTATAATCTGTACTATCGATCGGCATTTATTCCGCCAAATGCGGCCCTATTTCCGTCATAATCAGTCCTCCATTTTTCCCATTCTCAATTTATGGAGGACCCACTTTTAGATAAAGATTAGATTTTTGGCGGATTTTGTCCGAATCGTTCTCGAGGCTCTTTTTGAGTTCGCGCTTTTCCTTTTCCGTTATCAGACCCAAGTATCTCTCAAAGCTTCAGGCGCTTGGGGTGGTTTCGCTTGCCACTTCAATCATATTTGGGTATTTTCTGAAGCTGGGTGCAGCCCAGATGTTAAAGGAGGCGCCTGTGGTACGAATCGAAGAGTTCAAAGCTATCCAAGGAAAAGCGTCGGCCATCCGTCAGTCTCGTACTATTGTGAGTTTAGATTTCTGGGCTTGGGCTTACTCTTATGAGTGCTTGTTCGATCTTTCGGGCAGGTCGGTCCAGCTGCTGGTGAGCTCCCCCATATTTATTCGAGAGGGTGAGACCGTTAGAGTTGTCGGAATACATAATTGCAATGGGGTGTTCACCGCCGTAGCCTACCGTAATCATTCTTCCGGAGTTTCTGGCAATTCAGACTGTTTATTTATTCCAAAGCTTTGGGCCGAGGGGTTGGCTGGTTTTGGCGGACTGCTGATCGTTGCGCCGTTCTTGATCGGACTGTTCATCCACTATCTCAACCCTGGACCATTTATTGACCATATAGACTTCGCCCCTCTGTTTATATCGTTTGTTGTTGTCGGATTGCTCCTTGTGTTGTTCGGTTCAGTATTATTTGTCCGATTTTCGAGTAATGTTCGTGCGCTCGAAAGACTGCTTGATGGCGCGCAGCCATTTTAACTGCAGACCTCAACCTCTTCCTCCTTATGTTTCCAACCCGGAAAATACTGGCCATGGCGGCACGGAAAAGTGTAACAATGTTAACGACGCGCGAAGTTGCCGGAAGGCTTGACGTTACCACTGGGCAGGTTCGCGGCTGGTGCATCAATGGCGACTTCCCTAACGCTGTCCGACATCAGACAGAGCGCGGGCCTGTTTGGTATGTTCCGGAATCTGACTTGCAAGGATTCAGGCGCCGGGGGCGGGGTCGGCCTCCAAAATATGATAGTGCGGCAAAGTTGACGCCGTCGAAGCGCAAAGCGTCGCGCCCTGCCCGGCTGAAGTCCACTAAGTCAGCGTCGAGGAGGGGGCCTAAGAAACCAATGAATTGATTCCGACCGGCCCAGCGCTGTGCCGCTTGGTCTCGCGCGACTTAATAACAGCCAACCCACTTCCCTCCTCGGATGCGAAGAAGCGCAGGGCCTCGCCATGCGTTTAATCCTCGTTAGGCAAAAGGCCGCCGAGGTCGCGGAGCACGCCTGAAAGTCAGAGGCCTGCGCAAGAAAGCGGGCGCCCCTCTGTCGGAAATACCCTTACAGCGGTTTTCAGGTGAATGCGGACTGATAGCCGCAGTATTTAAACCAACCCAGAATGTCTTGCATGGTCACCGATGAAAATGCTTCCACCAACGCGTCTAGTAATTCTTCCAGCGTCCGAGGCTTGAGCGAACGCAGAATCGTTTTCACTTTCGACCAGCAGTTTTCTATTGGGTTCAGATCGGGAGAATAACGCGGAAGAAAAATGGCCAAAGCCCCGCGGGCTTCAATGGCTTCTTCTACTTCCTCCATTTTATGAATCGGGCAGTTATCCATAAAAACCATCTCCCCTCGTTTCAGTGTCGGGGCCAACAGTTCTTCAACGAAGAAGGCCATGGTTTCTCCATCAATCGCGCCTTGCACGCTCAAGCCGGTACGAATGCCATCAAGACCAATGGCTCCGATGGTCGAAACGTTTCTCCCATGGTCGCACGGAACCTTGTCGAAGACTCGCTCGCCAGGTTCAGCGCGGCCATACATCCTTGTCATTGCAAGGTTACTGCCCATTTCGTCAATAAAGATGAATTTGCGGATATCGAGTCCGCCGGTCATCTTTTGGAACTTGCGGCGTTCTTTTTCATCACGCTCATCAGCGATGAGGCTTTTTTTTACGCGGCAGACCGAGTTGTTGCAGGGCACGGCAAATTGTGGGCAGACTCGCCGTGACCTGAGCTTGATCAGCCAGCGCTTTTTGTAATTCATCAAGCGTCGCGTCGGGGCGTTCTTTGACTTCTTTACGCAGCAGCGCCAGTTCTTTCTCTTGTAGCAATGGTTCTGGCCCTCCTCCGTGACGAGGTTCCAAACTCTCCCCCGCGCGATGCAATTTGAGCATCTTTTTGACAAAAGTAGGGCCAACGCCAAACAGATCGGCGATTTCATCAATCGTAAGTTCACCCTGCTCTACTGCGGCAACAACACGCTCTCTTAATTCTTTTGGATATGGCAACATGGCGACAATGATACTTCAAAGTCGCTCACATTTGAAAATCGCTGTAAGATTAAGCTGTGTGGAATAAGTATTTACTATTGCAAAGCGACGTATTTACGCCTAGCATGGCCTGCGGGTTGACTTGTATGGTCGGTGGATAGTGAAAGAACATAAAAATCAGTAGAGCTGTCCTCTTTTTCCGTCTTTTTTAGGTCAGGAGTTGGTTGTTGCTCAGATTACTCCGTCAATCCAAAAAGGCTAGTAACTGGGTTTATTTGAGTAAGTCGGCTGTACAGAACTTCTAAATAAGCCAGATCTCTTAACGCGGCATTGTGGCTATGTTGTGGAGTTAGCCGGCTTCCGGGAGAAATTTTTGCTTCATATAGACGTAAATACGTCGGGCCTCAATTTTGACATCAGAAGAATATACGATAACCGGAGGAAAATATGACTACTTACGAGAGACGGCGACCCGTATGGCAATCCGCCGTCTCGGCAACGATTGCGCTCACTTTATTGTTGTTAAGCGGCTTCACCTTGATCACATCCACGACCGCCCAAACCACGAAGGCCACTGTATTGGGCAGGGTTACTGACGAACAAGGGAATGCAGTAACCAAAGCTAGGATCATCGCTAAGAACATGGATACAGGTGTACGGCGTGAGGCCACTACGAATCAGGATGGCCGCTTCCGCATCTCGGAACTGCCACTCGGCAAATACGAAGTGCAGGTTGAGCGAGAAGGCTTTCGGCTGGCGGTGAAGCGGGGCATGGAATTGACCGTAGGGAAGGAGGCGGTCGTTGACTTCATGCTCAATGTGGGAGACGTGAAGGAGACTGTTGTGATCGAAGAAGACGTCCCGCTGGTGGACAGCAACAGTTCAGCGGCCGCCTATCTCCTCAACCGAAGGCAGGTCGAAGCCCTTCCCTTAAATGGGCGGGACGCCCTACAACTCGGCGCCTTGCAACCAGGAGTCGTCAGCGCAAGATCAAACACCGTTACTCAGGAGAGCGCCGGGCCCGCCACGACGAGGCTTGTCGTCAATGGCGCCCGGTTGAATTCCAATGTGTACTACTTCGATGGGACTGACGTCGGGGACGCATTCGGTAATTCACCCGGAGGATTGGGGGGAGGCTTTCTCGGTGTGGACGCGCTCAGGGAATTTGAAGTCCTGACCTCGAACTATCAGGCCGAGTTCGGGGTAGGCGGCGGAGCCATCATTAACGCGATATCCAAGTCCGGCTCCAACGAATTTCATGGAACTGGCTTCGAGTTTCTGCGTAATAGCGCGCTCGACGCCCGCAACTTTTTTAACGCCCAAAAGCTCCCGTTCCGGCGCAATCAATTCGGCGGCAGCGTCGGCGGACCTGTCGCCAAGGACCGCACTTTCTTTTTCTTCAACTACGAAGGCCTGCGCCGGCGTGAAGGAGTTTCGAATATCTTCTTTGTCCCGAGTCCGGATGCGCGGCAAGGTCTGTTGGTCGACCCGACGAGGCCCGGCGCCGACCCGAATGACCCCACGATGAAGAGGCGGATCTCCATCGCCACGGGAGTTCTGCCTTACCTGGCGCTCTACCCTATGCCGAACGGCGCAATTAGCGGCGACACGGGGATATTCAGGAGAGACAGGACCGCGGCCACTCGCGAGGATTTCGGCGCCCTTCGGATGGATCACAAGTTGACCACCAACAATTCTCTCTTCGGGCGTTACACGATTGACGACTCCGATCTCCTCGATAGCGCGGGGGTCATTGCCGATCGGGCGTTGACTAACCGGAATCAATATTTCACGGTGGAAGAGCAGTCTTTGCTCTCACCCAGCTCGATCAATACATTTCGCGTTGGCTTCAACCGAAGTAATTTCATGACCAATTTCCCATCTTCCGTGCCGGTGGATCCCTCGCTGTCTTTCGTGCCGGGCCAGCCGTTGGGACAATTCTCTCTTCAGGGGCTCGACCCGCTGCGAGCCCCCCTCTCCGATCCGGTTAGTTTCACGCAAAACAATTTTCAAATTAACGAACAGTACATCTATAACTTGGGCATTCATGCGTTCAAGTTCGGCGGTATGGCGCAGCGGTATCAACTCAACGTCAATGCGACGTTCGCCCAGGATGGAGTATTTGTCTATGCCGGCGGGGTCGAGCCGTTTTTGACCGGAAGTCCGTTGGTGTTATTTGTGAAGGCCCCTAACACGGACTTCTATCGCGGTATTCGGCAGACGCTTTTCGGTTTCTACGCTCAAGACGACTTGAAAATCCGGTCGAATCTAACTCTGAACCTGGGACTGCGCTATGAGCCTAGCGCCACACCGACTGAAGTCAACGGCAAGATCTCCAATCTCCGTAACGTAACGGATGCGGCTACGACCGTGGGGGACCCGTTCATCGATAATCCTTCTAAACGCAGTTTCTCGCCGCGCGTCGGCTTTGCCTACGACCCGACGAAGAAGGGCTTGTGGGCTTTACGCGGCGCCTTCGGCATCTTCAACGCCCTGCTGAGACCGGACCAGTATTTTTTACAGTTGTCCACCCAGCCGCCTTTCGGGAACACTCTCGTCCTGCCAGGGCTCTTCCCGAACGCTTTCACGGCCCTTATCAATAATCCAATCCCTTTTCCAGGCGCGTTGTTCAGTATTCAATTCAACGCGCAACAGGCGAGAGTGTACCAGTATCATTTCACCGTGCAGCGAGAGTTAGGCAAAGACATGGCTCTATCGGCCGGCTACGTCGGGTCAAGGGGCACAAATTTGCCCACCAACCCTAACATCAACGTGCGAACTGATTTTCAGTTTATCAACGGTCGGAGGTTCTACCCGCAGGTAAACAACCCGCGGCTCCTTAACCCGAACTTCGGCGCGCTCAACCGCCTCAGCTTTAACGGAGACTCTTATTACAACGCGCTGCAATTGTCGGCCAATAAACGGTTCTCCGCCGGCCTGCAATTTCAGACGGCCTATACCTATGCGAAATCGATCGACACCGCGTCGGCGTTCGCGTCTGTCTTCGTCAATGGAGCGCCTGGCGGCGATCTGCAGGACCCGCTGGACCCCTCCTCTGACAGAGGGCTCTCGGACTTCGATATCCGCCATAATTTCGTGACCAACTTCCTTTGGGAACTGCCATTCGGTAAGGGCCGAAAATTCGGCGCCGGTTACCGAGGGGTGACGGAGAAATTAATCGGCGGCTGGGGCGTCAGTGGCATTCTCTATCTACAAAGCGGCATCCCGTTTAATGCGACTCTCGGCTTCGATCGCGCCGGCAACGGAACCACCAATGTGCAGGCCCAGAGACCGAGTCTCGCGCCTGGTAGCAATGCCGACAGCATCGTCACAGGCAGCCCGAATGGCTACGTTGATTCGACCGCATTTGTGCTCCAACCCGCCGGCTTCTACGGGAACCTGGGCCGAAATACGCTGAAAGGCCCGAATCTGCGGACTCTTGATTTCTCGTTCGTGAAGAAAACTCCTATTCAAGAAGGAATCAGCGTCGAATTCAGGGGAGAATTCTTCAACATATTTAACATCACAAATTTTGCGCCGCCGGAAGCGGGAAATCGGGCGATCTTCACTCCGGACTCTTCTGGGAATGTCGTTGTCCCCGGCTCATTCGGACAGTTGACCAGAACGTCCTTGAGCTCGCGCCAGATTCAGTTCGGAGTGAAGTTCGTGTTTTGATCGATTCTTTTCGATCTTCCGGGCGAAAGATTGTCACTTATAGACGTAATTACGCCTAAAGGAGAAGCATCTTAATGTTTAGGAGAAAGCTAAGTTGGCTGATCGAGAAGCTGGGCAGGCTGCTCGAGAAGCTGTTCGCAGCCATAGGGGAGCGAGCAATAGCCGAGCAAGAAATTCGTGATTATGTGAGGCGATGGTTATTGCGCCAGCCGCAACCCCACTGCCCCAATGAAAGGCCGCCCTAGAATGACGTAGGGTGAACGACATTCAGGGGCGCAAGACGCCCCTGCCTATCATCATCAAGGCAGTTATAATGAGACGCTCAACGAGGTAAATCAACAGATGGCGACTTGCCCCAATTCCCTTCCCCTTGCTTCTTCGCTACCGCAGATCGCGCCGCGCCGGGTGTGCATTTCAGCAATGTTGCCGTTCTTTGTCAATCGCAAAGCCTGATTTCGCCTAAGACTGCGGGACAAAAGTTTGACGCCTTTTGTTGTGAAGATCTACAGCCGCTGGCGCGGCCACTTCAATTACCAAAACATATGAAAACAAGATTTCTACGTTACTTCACCATTTCGTCGATTATGATCTCTGCCTTCCCCTTCGTTGCATTATTCCAGGGGAAAGAGTCGCCGGCGCAGGACCGCTTCGCCAGGCTCGATGCGATACGAGTGCATTACCAGAACTATGGCGAAGGCAAGGACGCCGTCGTTTTCATCCATGGTTGGTCGTGCAACCTGAACTTCTGGAAGGCGAACATCCCAGCCTTTGCCAGACAATCGCGCGTTATTGCAATAGACTTGCCCGGGCATGGCCAGAGCGATAAACCACAGATCGCCTATTCGATGGATCTCTTCGCGCGGGCGATTGATGCGGTATTGCAGGACGCGAAGGTTAAACGCGCCACCCTCATCGGCCACAGCATGGGAACGCCGGTAATCCGCCAATTCTATCGTAAGTATCCGAACAAGACCCTCGCTCTGGTGGTTGTTGACGGAATGCTACGCATGCCCAGCGTCACCCCTGAACTGATAAAGCGATATATAGAACCGTTTCGAGGGCCGAATTACAAGGAGCAAGCCGAACGGATGATCGGCAACATGACGCAAGGCTTAAAGGATAAAAAGGAACTTGAAGAGATCAGGGCTGTGATGATGGGCGCGCCGCAGTATGTAATGGCCGGCTCGCTGGAAGCCATGATGGATGGAGCGATCTGGAACCAGGACAAGATCACCGCGCCCACCCTGGCTTTGATGGCCCCTCGTCCCCAGTGGGACGCCGAGTATGAAAAATGCGTCCGCGATATCGTCCCCGGAATCGATTACCAGGTGTGGGAAGGTGTTAGCCACTTTCTGATGATGGATGAACCCCAAAGGTTTAACAACACAGTTCTTGCATTCCTGAAGAGGGAGAAGGCGATCAAGTAGAAACTGTCATCTGCAGCTAAAAAGGCGCAGGTAATTCGCTAAATCCTTGATCATACAGCGAAAAAGTTAATAACGTAATATGAAAGGACGCCCCGCTAGTAGTAGTCTTAAGTTGCCAAATTCAAGATTACCGATAGCAAGGAGGCGTCCTATGAACAATATCAAGTATGTGGGCATGGATGTCCACAAATCAATTACCGTGATTGTT
>WNFU01021330.1_pt1 | contig 10838 bp, 7 predicted proteins | sample 5400121 | NCBI WGS metagenome assembly WNFU01 (sample SAMN13153360, study PRJNA577476) | soil metagenome | isolation source: 100 cm soil or saprolite under grassland replicate 1 | place: USA:California | collected 2016-06-15
TCGATGTGGTCGGCGGAGCTCCTGGACGAGGCACGCCGGCTGCAGCAGAAGCTCAACCTCGATCCGATCGTCTCGAATCAGCCGGAGTACTCGATGCTTACGCGTGATATCGAGGAGGACGTGCTGCCCGTTTGCAAGCAGCTCGGAATCGGGCAAGTTGTCTACTCGCCGATCGCGCAGGGCGTTCTGGCGGGCAAGTACAAGCCCGGCGAGAAGCCCGCTGCTGGGACGCGAGCGGCGACGCCGGGCGACGCGGGCTTCATGGAGCGGTTCATGCGCGACGACCTCCTGGAAGCCGTGCAGAACCTCCGGCCCATCGCCGACGAGCTCGGGATCACGATGGCGCAGCTGGCGATCGCTTGGGTTCTGCGCGAGCCGGGAGTCTCGAGCGCCATCGTGGGGGCTACCCGACCCGAGCAGGTGGACGAGAACGTCGCCGCGAGCGGCATCGAGCTCCCGCCGGAGGTGCTGAAGCGGATCGACGAGGTTCTCGCGCCGGTACTACCGAACTAGAGGATCTTCGTTACGAGCGTGAGGACTAGGTAGAACCAGAGGAACGCGAGCATGACGGCGAGGACGATTCCGATGACCGTGCTCGCTTCTCGCGGAACGCCCTGCCGGGCGGCGCGCCAGCCTACGACCCCGAAGACGACAGCCAGGAGTGAGGCGAGGCTCGTCGCTGGCAGGAGGTCGTCGGCGATGGCGGCCGTCGCAAACCAGGTGATGATCCCGGCGCCGCCGAGCCAGAGGAACGCGGAAGCCGCGCGCTCGTCGTCTTCGAGCGACCTGACGTCGTCCTCAAGAGACCGAACCAGCTCCCACACAGGCTTAGAGTAGGCCCGCCGCTCGCCTCCTTCGTCCCCCGGACGGGTTAGAGATCCCGCCGTCTGAACCCGAAAAGCGCTGCTAATGCAAGGATTGAGAGGTATCCGACGACGAAGGGCGCGAGCGTCGCACCCGCGGACTGGGCTCCACCGAACGGGCCCAGCGAAAGCGCAGCGCGGGTGAAACCCGCAGTGTCCGCGGTGATCGCGTTCAGCCCGTCCTGGTAGAGGGCCTCGAAGGGAAGCGCCCAGGAGGACACGTTCGCGATCGTGTCGAGGCTGTCGGAGTTGAGGGCTTCGCCGATCTGGCCCAGAAGGCCGGCGACGAGGCCTGCTCCGAAGATCATGAAGACGGCGATCCCGTTGGCGATCGCCGAGAGGAAGACCGAGCCGAGCAGCGAGAGCGCCACCAGGACGATCACTGCCCCGGCGAGCTCGGCGGCCGGCTGGACGATTCGGTCGGGCCACCAGCCGGTCACGGCGTGCGTGATCAGGAGCGCGCTCGCGTAGACGCAGGCGACGTAGACGGAACAGGCGATCGCGGCGGCCCCGAACCGTCCCGCCAGGACGGCAGTACGTCCGACCGGGCGCACGACGAGAGGTTGGAGCAACCCTCGCTCCGCGTCGCCCCGGACGACGGCGTGAGTGAGGAAGATGGCGAGCACGGTCGCGAGGAAGAGGGAGCCGAACATCGAGAGCCCGAAGAACGTGGCGCTGAAGAGAATGCGTGCGTCGATGAACACGCTCGAGGCGCCGATGCTCTCCTGCTGAAACGGATCGATCGTCGCGTAGGCCTTGTAGAGCCCGAAGCCGTAGAGGCCGAGGAAGGCGGCTGTGAGGACGAGGACGATGGACAGCACCTTCCGGCGCAGGCTTTCCTGGAGCGCGTAGGCCGCGATGATCGCGACGCCCCTCAACTCGACTCCCCCTCGACGGCCTCGAGGTAGATCTCCTCGAGGGTGCTCGTGAGGACGCGGACACCGTAGACCTTCTCGCCGCCGGCCACGAGCTCGGCCACGATCCGCGGCACGTCCTCACGGCCGACGGCGTCGTAATGGCGCGTCCCGCCATCGACGTCCACCTCGACGCCTCGGGGCTTCGCCAGCTCCGCGGTCCGGCCGGCGGTCACGACTTCGCCCCGGTGGAGGATGATCACGCGGTCGCACACGAGCTCGACCTCGGAGAGAAGATGCGAGTTGAGGAGCACGGCGACGCCGCGGCGGCGGAGTTCCTCCAGGAGGCCGCGCACGGTGCGGCGCCCCGCGGGATCCAGAGCGCTGGTGGGCTCGTCGAGGAAGAGCATCCGGGGAGTTCCGACGAGCGCCTGTGCGATCCCGAGCCGCTGCTGCATGCCCTTGGACATGTCCTCGACGCGCCGGCTGCGCGCGTCGGTAAGTCCGACGAGCTCGAGCAGCTCGGAGCGCTCCGGCTCGCCGCCCCTGGAGCTTGCGAGCCGCTGGTGCAGCAGCAGCAGCTCGTCGGCAGAGCACCAGCCCGGGAAGCGGAAGAGCTCTGCGAGATAGCCCATCGCGGCCCGCGCCTCGCGGGAGCCGGCCCGCGCGCCGCAGACCTCGGCGGCCCCGGAGCTCGGCCGTACGAGCCCGCAGCCGATCTTCACGAGCGTGGACTTGCCCGCGCCGTTGGGGCCGAGCAGCCCGACGAGTTCCCCCTCCTCGACCGTGACGTCAACGCCGCCGAGCGCCCGAACGCTTCCGTACCGCTTCGCAAGTCCCCGGGCGGAGAAGGCCACGGCCATTTTTCGAGTCTACGCAGCACGGACTAGAACCACCGTGCGGGTCCGCCTAGGCTTCTCGTCGTGCCCGCCTGTGCCAACTGCGGTCAGGAGAACCCCGACGTCGCGCGCTTCTGCCTCGCCTGCGGCGCTTCGCTCGTGGACTCCGGCGTCGCCCGTGAGGAGCGCAAGGTTGTCACTGTTCTCTTCGCCGACCTGGTGGGCTTCACGAGTCGGGCCGAGCAACTCGATCCGGAAGACGTGCGCGCAATGCTCTCCCCGTACTACGCGCGCTTACGCAGCGAGCTCGAACGCCGAGGGGGCACAGTGGAAAAGTTCATTGGCGACGCCGTTATGGCGCTCTTCGGCGCTCCGGTGGCCCATGAGGACGATCCCGAGCGCGCGGTGCGCGCCGCGCTCGCCATCCGGGACGGCATCGCCGAGCTGAACGAAGCGGACCCGAAGCTCGAGCTCCAGGTGCGGATCGCCGTCAATACGGGAGAAGCACTGATCGCACTCGGAGCGCGGCTCTCAGAGGGCGAAGGGATGGCGTCCGGCGACGTGGTCAACACGACCGCCCGTCTGCAGGCATCTGCGCCGGTGAACGGAATTCTGGTGGGCGAGACCACGTATCGCGCCACCGAGCGGACAATCGAGTACCGGGAGGCTCCGCCCATCACGGCGAAGGGCAAGGCTGCCCCGGTCATTGTGTGGGAGGCGCTCGAGCCGCGAGCGCGATTCGGCGTCGATATCGGCCCACGAGGGCGAGCCCCACTCGTCGGACGCGAGCGGGAGCTCGACATCCTTCTCGATGCGCTGGCTCGAGCCCGAAACGAACGCGCCTCGCAGCTCGTCACGCTCGTCGGCGTTCCGGGAATCGGCAAGAGCAGGCTTGTTGTCGAGCTTTCGGCGGCTATCGAGGACCAGCCCGAGCTGATCTTCTGGCGCCAGGGCCGATCGCTCCCCTACGGCGAGGGCGTGACGTTCTGGGCGCTCGCGGAGATCGTCAAGGCGCAAGCCGGCATCCTCGAAACGGATTCAGCCGAGCAGGCGCGCGAGAAGCTCCGTCGCACGGTCGAGGACGGCACTGCCGATTCTGGTGAAGCCGCGTGGATCGAGGGGCACCTCAGGCCTCTCGTGGGGCTCGAAGATGAGTCTCAGATCCGCGAAGATCGTCAGGCAGAGGCTTTCGGTGCCTGGCGGCGCTTCTTCGAGCACCTGGCGGAACGAAGCCCGCTCGTGCTCGTCTTCGAAGACCTGCACTGGGCCGACGACGGGTTGCTGGATTTCATCGACTACCTGGCCGAGTGGGCAAGCGACGTCCGCCTGCTTGTCGTCTGCGTCGCGAGACCTGAGCTGCTGACCCGACGGCCGGGATGGGGCGGGGGGAAGCCCAACGCCACCACGCTGTCGCTCTCGCCACTTTCGCGTGAAGAGACCGCCCGCCTCGTCGCCGCGCTGCTCGAGCAGGCGGTGCTTCCCGCGGAGCTCCAGAGCGCGCTCCTCTCGCGGGCCGAGGGAAATCCGCTCTACGCAGAGGAGTACGTGCGCATGCTTGAAGACCGCGGTCTTCTTCGAAAGGAGGAGGGGACGTGGCGCCTCGAACAGGCTGAGGACTTTCCTTTGCCCGAGTCGGTGCAGGGCATCGTGGCCGCCCGCTTGGACGCGCTCCCTCCGGACGAGAAAGCGCTCGTGCAGGACGCGGCCGTTCTCGGGAAAGTCTTCTGGATCGGGGCCGTCGCCGCGGTCGGGAAGAAGGAACGCTCGGAGATCGAGCAGCTCTTGCACGCGCTCGGCCGCAAGGAGTTCGTCCGGCGTGAGCGGCGGAGCTCCGTCGCCGGTGAGGAGCAATACACCTTTCTTCACGTGCTTGTCCGCGATGTGGCGTACGGACAGATTCCGCGCGGCGGCCGCTCGGCCCGCCATCGCGCTGCCGCAGAATGGATCGCGTCGCTCGGCGTCGATCGCTCCGAAGATCGTGCCGAGATGCTTGCGCACCACTACCTGAGCGCCATCGAGCTGGCGCGGGCAGCCGGCCAAGAGGCGCGCGAGCTCGCTAATCCGGCCCGCCTTGCCCTTTGCGACGCCGGCGACAGGGCGCAATCGCTGAACGCCTTTGCCGCGGCCGCCCGCTTCTACGCTGCCGCCCTCGAGCTCTCGCCGACCGGCAACTCGCAGCGCCCGCATCTGCTCCTTCGTCTCGGAAGGGCCCGCCACGACGCAGAAGGGGAGGGCATGGAGGTCTTGATCGAGGCGCGGGACGCGCTGCTGGCGGCGGGCGAGCGCGAGGCGGCCGCCGAGGCGGAGGTCCTACTCGGTGAGGCGGCCGCCGAGGCGGAGGTCCTACTCGGTGACCTCATGGGCAATCGGGGACAACGAGATCTTGAGGACGAGCACCTCGAGCGTGCGGCGGCGCTCGTCGCGGACGTCCCACCCTCGCGGTCGAAGGCGTACACGCTGAACTACCTCGCCATGTCGCTGATGCTGCGCGGACACCATCGGGAGGCGATTCGTGTCGGGCGGGAGGCTCTGGGGATGGCACAGAGGCTCGGGCTCGAGGACCTTCGCGCCCATGCCCTGAACTCCATCGGGACTTCCCGCACGCTCTTGGGTGACACGGGCGGAATCGACGACATCGAGCGAAGTCTCGCCATTGCGCTCGAGAACAACCTGCCGGGGGACACACGGCGGGGGTTCGGCAATCTTGCCGAGGTGGTAGGGAACCAGCTCGGCGACCTCGGTCGCGCGTTCGAGCTTCGCGCCGAGGCTCTGCGCGTGGCCGAGCGCTTCGGCCTCGCCCAGGAGATCCACTTCTTCCGCGCGGAGCTCGCCATCGAGTGCTACTGGACGGGGCGATGGGACGAGGGCCTCGAACTCGCGGACGGCCTCCTCTCCAGGGCGAGGGCCGGCTCACCGCACTACATGGACTCCGTCTGCTGGCTTGTGCGTGGGCGCATCGGTCTCGCCCGCGGCAACGCGGAAGCCTTCCATGACGCCGCCAAGGCTCTAGAGGTCGCGCGCGTCGTCAAGGACTCGCAGGTTCTCTATCCGGCCGTCGCCTTTCGCGCCGATGCCGAGCTCGCCGCAGGCCGAACCGACGAGGCCGGCGCGCTCGCCGACGAGCTTCTCTCCTCGTGGTCTGCCAGGCCGGAGACGATGCTCGACTCTCATTTGCAGTCGTTCGTGGACCTGGCCGTTGTCTTGAGCGCTCTCGGGCGGGGACACGAGCTGATCGCGATCGCGAAGAACGCCAGGTTGCAGACCCGGTGGATCGATGCGGCGAAGGCCTTTGTCTCTGGAGAGTTTGTGCGAGCTGCAGAGATCTACCATGACGCAGGATCGCTTCCCGACGAAGCCTTTGCGCGTCTCAGAGCGGCTGAGGCGATGATCGGAGAAGGCCGTCGCACGGAGGGCGACCAGCAGCTTCAGCGCGCGCTTGCCTTCTACCGCTCGGTCGGCGCAACGGCCTACCTTCGCGAGGGAGAGACGCTCCTCGCGCGGACCGCATGATCGAGGCAAACATCGTCGCAGAGGGCAAGCGTGTCCTCGCACGCGCACACGACGGGCACATTCCGCTCCGCCTGCTCGGCGGCGTGGCCATCTACCTGCGCGCTCCCAACGGGCTCGCGCCGCCGTTCGCGCGCTCCTACGGCGACCTCGACTTCGTCACGGGGAAGAAGGCCGCGCGAGCGGCAGCCGAGCTCTTTCGCAACGAGGGCTATTCGCCCCATGTGGCCTTCAACGCCCTGCACGGGCAGGAGCGCATGCTTTTCTTCGACGAGGAGCATGACCGCCAGGTGGACGTGTTCGTCGGCGCCTTTTCAATGTCTCACAAGATCCCGCTCGACGAGCGCATCGAGGTCGACCCCGTGTCCATCCCGCTCGCGGAGCTCCTCCTGACGAAGCTCCAGATCGCCGAGCTGAATGAGAAGGACGTGGTCGACACGCTTGCCCTCCTGCACGACCACCCCGTCGGCGACGCCGACGGCGAGACCCTGAACGCCGGCCGGGTCGCCGCCCTCTGCGCAGGCGACTGGGGCCTCTGGCGGACGATCACCGGCAACCTCACGGCCTGTCGGGACATGGTTCCGCGCTACGAGATCCCTGACCGTGCGGTGGTCCAGGAGCGCGTCGAGGCGCTCCTCGAGCGGATCGAGGCCGAGCCGAAGACACGCGGCTGGAAGCTCAGGGCCAGGGTCGGCGAGCGCAAGCGCTGGTACGAGCTACCCGAGGAGGTCGCCGGCGGACCGTAGCCCGTTCGAGTCTCACGCCGCCGGGGACTCGCGCCGATGGTCCGGCCGGATGCGCCGTCTCACCGCCACGTGCGCGCTGGGCCTCGCCGCCCTGCTCGGGGCAGCGGGTTGCGGCGACGACCCCGCCCGGGGTGCGGCGGTCGGCGGCAACTTCTCGCTCGCGCAGGCGCAGCGGTTCGACGAGTTCCCGCTCTACGCTCTCGGCGACCGGCACGCGGGCCTGCCGCTGACAGCGGTTGAGCGGCGCTTCGACTCCTCCCCGAGCGCGCCTCCGGTGCGGCCGAACTACGTCGACTTCGTCTACGGAAGCTGTGAGGCGGTGGAGCAAGCGTGTGCGCCGCCGCTTTCGGTGCAGGTCTGGGCCGCGTGCGAGCGCAACCCGATGGGCTACGGCCCTGACGCAGGTCGCGAAGGGCCGGTGGAAATCCGCGGGGCACCTGGGTACTTCTTCGAGGACGGGCGTCGGCTCGAGCTTTCCACCGGAGTCGCCACCGTCGTCATTTTCGCCGCTGACCGCGAAGCCGCGCTCTCGGCTGCCGGAGCCCTCGAGGGTGTGAACAACGACCTTCGCGACGGCGACGCGCTTCCCGCTCCGGAATACGCGCGACAGGAAGGCGGCGTGATTAGCGTGATTCCCTGTCCCTACGAGGATCCCGCGCAGCTCGTCGAGCAGGATCCCGCGAGGTCCGCTGCGGTCGCGCAGGCCCTCCAGGACTCGCTTTCCGCCGGTGCCGATCACGGCCAGAACCACGCCGTGCGCTCGGTCGAGTGCCTGCGCAGCGGCGCGCTCGCGCCAATCGGGGAAATCGACGACTTTCATAGCTGCGCCATCGTCTGGGCCGACGGCTCAGGCACGTCGTGGTGCGTCCTCTCGAGCGGTGACAACTCGCTGTACGGGACGCTCCCCGACTCGTGCGAGGCAGCCGGTGCGGGCGGCTGGGGCCAGTCGCCCGACCCTCCCCACCCGGCTATCGAGACCGACGAACGCGCGCTTGCGTGGGGTGTCCACGCCGACGGCGCCTGCGGCACCTGGCGGGAGCGGCAGGCCCAAGCGATGGCCGATCTCGATCAGGACCTGGTCCTGGAAGACCTGTCCTACGTCTGGTTCGTCATGCGGCCATACGAGGCGGGCATCGTTCGAGACCTGCGTGTGATCCCCGGCCGCACCGGGGTTGCCCGCCGCGCCGTAACGCTCTACGAGCGCCGACTAGCGTTCATCGACAAGGGCCTGAGCGCATGGCAGCAGGGCAAGGAGCGGCGCGCACTGTCACGCTTCGACAGCGCCCAGGCGCTCTCGCTTCCGCTTTCGCGCCTCTTTGAGGCGATCCAGGCGAGCGCCTGCGAACCGGCGTAGCCGCCGACTTCTCGGCCCATGCCCTAGCGTTCGCCGGTTGCAGGTGTTTAATTGCGCGCGAGGGGAGCGCCGTGCGCCTTTTCTTCGCCACTGACATCCACGGCTCCGAGACCTGCTGGCGGAAATTCCTGAACAGCGGGAAGCACTACGGCGCGGACGTGTTGGTCCTCGGGGGCGACATGACCGGGAAGGCGCTCGTCCCGCTCGTAGACGACGGTGGGGGCAACTGGCACGCGACCCTGCTCGAGAACCGCCATGAGCTTGCCGGCGAAGAGGAGGTCGTCGGGTTCGAGGAAGCGGTCCGCCGCCGGGGCTACTACCCGTTCCGCACGACGCCTGACGAGCTGGCTGAATACGAGGCCGATCCGGAGCGGGCCGACCGCTTCTTCCACGAGCAGATGCTCGCGACCGTGCAGCGCTGGATGGACTTCGCCGACGAGCGCCTCGAGGCGCAGGGCATGGAGGCGTACGTCTGCCCGGGGAACGACGACCAGTTCGACATCGACGAGGTGATCGATCGCGCGCGCCACGTCCATCTGGTGGAAGGACGCGTGGTCGAGATCGACGGGTTCCAGCTCGCGTCGACGGGCTGGTCGAACAGAACGCCCTGGAAGACGTACCGCGAGGAGGACGAGCCCGACCTCGGCGCGAGGATCGGGGCCGTCGCGGCGCAGCTGACCGCGCCTCCGGAGCGAACCATCTTCAGCCTGCACTGTCCTCCATACGGCTCGGGTCTGGACGACGCTCCCGAGCTGACGGAGGACATGCGTCTCAAGCACGCCGGCCACGCCCCGGTTCCCTGCGGATCGAGGGCCGTCCGCGAGGCCATCGAGCAATTCCAGCCGGTGCTGTCGCTGCACGGTCACATCCACGAGGCGCGCGGAAACACCCGGATCGGCAAGACGCTGTGCATCAACCCCGGGAGCTCGTACGAGCAGGGCGAGTTGCTGGGGGCCGTCGTCGATCTCGACGGCGGCAAGAAGGTCAAGAACTTCGTGCTGACCAGCGGATAGGAGGACGAATGGCGACTACAGTCGGCGACGTGTCGTATCCGAGGGACGAGCGCACGCTCTTCGCTCGGAAGGCGACCGGGCTCGTGCGGGGCTGGTCGGTGAGGGACGGGTTCATCTACGCGTTCTTCTCGATCAACCTGATCACCCTCGGACTCTTCATCTTCTCGTACGCGGTCTTCATCCCCAGCGGCAGCCTCATGTGGGCGGTAATCATCTCCGGCGCCTACCTCGTCCTGCAGGCGATCACGTACGCCTCGCTCATCGCCGCCATGCCCCGCGCGGGCGGTGACTACATCTGGATAAGCCGGGTGCTCGGGGGAGGAATCGGCTTCGTGCTTGCCGCCTGCGGTTGGTGGTTCATCCTCTGGCACTGGGTCCCGATCTACGCGAATATCCTCAACGTTGAGGTCTTCGTGCCGCTTGGCGCGATCGTCGGCGCCGAGGGCTGGGTGTCGTTCTGGTCTGAGCCCAAGAATCTCTTCTGGGCCTCGATCATCACGGCGGTGCTCGCCGCCGTGGTCATCTCGCTGGGGATGCGCATGTACGCGCGCATCCAGAAGTTTTGTTTCTACGGCGGGCTGATCGGGCTCGCCTTCATGTTCATTCTCCTTCTGATCAACTCGAAGGCCGATTTCATCTCCGCCTTCAACACGCAGGCGAGCGACGTCCTCGGAACGAAGGGCGGCGCATACGACGGCGTTCTCAAGGCCGGGGACGTGGGAACGGACGCCGGCTCGAGCGTGGCGACGTTCGGGGCCGCCAAGGGGGTCTTCCTTCTGATCCCGTTCATGCTCTTCTTCAACCTCTGGTCGAACTGGGGCGCCACGTTGTACGGCGAGGTCCGAGGCGCCTCGGACTTCCGTAAGAACGTCTATGCAATGGGCGGCGCTCTGATCGCGACGACCGCTCTCGCGGTCGTGATGTTCTTGCTGTTCGCAAAGACGATGGGGTGGGACTTCTACAACGCTTCCAACAACGCGTACTGGAGTGGCACGGGCCCGTTGGGGGTTTTCCCATACCCAGGCCTTCTGGCCTCGTTCCTGATGGGCGGCGCCTTCTGGCAGTTCCTCCTTGTCGGGCTGCTCTCGCTCTGGTTCTTCGGCTGGGTTGGGACGGTGTTCCTTTCGTCGACAAGAGTCGTGTTCGCCTCCGCGTTCGATCGCGTGTTGCCCGAGTACGCGGCGAAAGTGACGAGGAACGGCGTCCCGATCGTTGCAATCGCGCTAATGCTGCTGCCATCGATCCCGATCGCCTGGTTCTACTCACACAACGCGAGCTTCTTCGACTGGACGCTCGCGGCCACGGAGGTGATCGCGATCACGTTCGCAGGCTCGGCAATCGCTGCGCTCATCCTGCCGTGGCGGAAGCCTGAGATCTACAACGCCTCGCCGATCGCCCGCTACAAGATCGCGGGCATTCCCCTCATCACGGTCGCGGCGGGGGGCTTCCTCGTGATGCTCGGCTTCGCCATCTACGAGTGGCTGAACAACACCGTCTACGGCGTCGACTTCCATGCTCACCGCGGGTCGATCTGGTACATGCTCGTCCTCTACGGCATCGCGCTGGGGATCTATCTCGGGTCGCGGATCTACAGGCGCAGCCAGGGGATCGACATGCGGATGGTGCACTCGGAGATCCCGGTCGAGTAACCGATCGAAGCGG
>WNFU01017203.1_pt1 | contig 10834 bp, 13 predicted proteins | sample 5400121 | NCBI WGS metagenome assembly WNFU01 (sample SAMN13153360, study PRJNA577476) | soil metagenome | isolation source: 100 cm soil or saprolite under grassland replicate 1 | place: USA:California | collected 2016-06-15
CGACTCGGCTACCGCTCACCCGACCAGCACGAGCGGGACCATGACCGAGTGTCGACGGAAACCCCCGATATGAATTACAGAAAGGAAGAACAGAAAGCCGCTTGATCACGTAACCGCCACGTGTCCACGAAAGCGGGGGCCTCCAGAGTGCCAAACGCCATCGGAAAGCGTCGCCGTTGCGGCCTGCGCCATCGGTCTGGGCGGAGCTGCTACTTGACCAGAACGTGACTAACCGTTTTCGTCAGCAGTCCGGGCAACGCGTGTAGCCGCTTTGCAAGGACTTTCGATGGGCGGTACTGGGCTCGAACCAGTGACCCCCAGCTTGTCGACTGGTGCTAACTGCGCGATTTGCAGGCGGTTTGTCCGCTGTGGGGAAGGATTTGGGGAAGTCCCACAGCGTTGTGAGCGGATCGAGGCGGTTTCGAGCGGATGCGGGTGCGCCTTAATCGACGCCTTCGGGATCCCGCTGCTCGAAGATCAAGTTCACGCCGGGATTTGAGCCGATCGACGTGTGACCCGCTTCGAGGTCGTCGAGATACTGCCGCATCTTCGCGCGCATGTGCTCCGACGGCTCGTAGCTCGGCACCTTCTGCTCATCGCCGGCGGGACCTATCCAGGCCACAAGTCGTGGGCCGGTAAGGAACGCGTCTTCGTATGGCACGTCATCGAAGACAGCGAGTGCGGCGCCATTTTCGACGCCTACCACCTGTTCGTGCGTCCGGTAGCGGAAGCGGGCCGCGACCGCACTCGGCGGCGCTTCATCCCAGACGACGACGCTTCCGACGCATTCTCCGGTCGGGAGGAACGCGGACGTGGAGTTCGAGCTCGACCCTTCGACCCAGCCATCATCTTCGCGGTGGCAATACGTCGTCGACTTCGTAAGGCGGCTTGTCGTTCGTGAGCTGCGCGACCGCAGCCGTATCCCCGCGGATCACAACGCCGACGACACGAACGAACTGGGCAGGGATGTCGCCCCGCGCGGCCTCCTCCGGCGTGACGCTTACGCGACTCAGGTCGCAGTCGTCTTCGCGAACTCGAGTCCGCTCGGCGCCGGGAACGGCTCTCCGACAACGCGACCTTGCTCGTCGTGCTCGACGACCCAGAACTCGCCAGGCTGCGCGATGCCGTCGCGGACCATCCCGTCGATGATCTCGAAGCACTCCTCGCGCGTCTCGTGCGGTTCGCCAGGGCTGCCGTGGCTGTCGATGATGAGGAAGGCCATCACGCCTAAGTTTACGGGCGCCTGAACCCTTGAACAGTGCTCGCGACCGCCCCGAGCAGCGCTTCCGGAGGCGCCCAGACGTCGACGTGCCCTTCGCCGTGCACCTCGGTGAGCGCGACGCGGATCAATGCGTGGGGCTCCAGCTCGAGCTGCGCGACGTGGAAGCGCCGGCGGATGCTGTGAGCCGCCGCCTGCTCGTAGCGAAGCCAGTGGCTCACGCTGAGCCGGAACAGCTCTGGGATCCCATCCCGTTCCGCCTGCGGGCGGGTACGGCGCTCCTCGAAGTCGCGGAGAGTCGGCGCTTCGCCGTCGACGAGGCGGTACAGCGTCAATCCATCGTCCGGGACCGGAACCGCGATCGTCGCCGTCTCGGGTAGCCCGTGCTCGACGGGCTCGGGTAGCGACGGCATCAAGGCATGGTGTCAGCGGACTTGGACGGACTCGATCGGACGAGAACGGCGCGCACCGTCGATGGCCACCACTGGCGACCGCCCTGCCCGGTCCGCACGCCGTCGGCGTTGAGGCCTCTTGCGATCTCGCTGAGAGTCCGCCCGCTCGCGTACTCGCTCCGGATGCGCGCAACCACTTCCGGCTCGTGACCGGGCTTGCGACCAGGGCGCGCCGGGCGCCGGCGCGCCGCGCGGGCCTCCTGCCTCCGTTCCGCGAGGTAGCGCTCAAGCTCGTCGACCGGGATCAGGCGCGAGCCCCACTCGGTTCGGACCGTCTCGATCGCCGGAATGACACGGCGGTCGAGCGTCGTGAGGCTCACACCGAGCGCGTCGGCCGCCTGTTTGCGCGTGCACGCGAGGCGCTTGACCCCGCTCGTCATTTCGAGGTCGCGCGCGCGAGGAACCACGGTCGGCGTATCTGCGTGACGCCGTTCTTTCTCAGCCCTCCGCCGCTGCCGACGCTTCGCCACCGCCTACTCCGCACACCAATGCTGAGGTCGTTTGCATCGAGGATGCATCTGCGTCTCGCTTGCTATTGCGGTCCGTAGTTGGTGTACGCGAGAAGGTTCAAGAGACACCAATCAACGTTCGATGCTGCGGCCACGAGTGAGTTCGCGTTCGAGCTCGATTAGGTGTCGGAGGGTGTACAGCGGCTCGCGGTCTTGCTCGCGATCGAGGGCAGCGAGCATGCGGGCGTGGTCGCCGAGCGACGCGACCGACGGGCGAACGCCGTGGCCGAGGGGCTCGCGCGTCGCGGCACGCCGGAGGTCGTCGTAGCCACGTGTCCCCTCCGGTTCCCGGACGATCTTCAGCTCGCCGGCATCGGTCCGAAGCTCCAGCACGGGCTGGCGGACGAGGTCTTGCTCGAGTGCCAGCCGTTTGCCGTCCGAGCGGCGGGCGTCCAAGTCGTCGAGCGCGAGCCCGAGCCGCCGTAGGTTCTCCTCCCCCGTCGACGGAACGATGTCGATCCCGTCGGTCAGCTCGTCGCTGCCGTGGATGACGCGGCCGAGCCCGCCGACGACGATGTACGTCACCCGATGCCGGCCGAGCGCCTGGAGCACCGCGATCGGGTCGAAGACGTCGTCGCGGCCTGCCATCAGCGGCGGCGCGCCCTCAGCATCGCCTGGACGCGCTCCTGCGGCGAGCGCTCGAGCGTCTTGCGAAGGCGCGTGTCCTGCTGCCGGTCCGCCTCGTACGGCACGAGCGCTAGCTCAAGGTCGAACCTGCACGCGCGGACAAGGTCGCGCAGCGTCTCGAAGCTCGGCTGGACGACGTCGCGCTCCCACCGAGCGATCTGCGCACGGTCCTTGCCACTCCGCTCGGAGAGCTCGCCCTGCGAGAGTCCGGCGCGCAGGCGCGCCTCCCGGATCAGTGTGCCGCTGGTCACGGGTTCAATCCTAGCTGGAGTTGCCGTAAAGCGCATCAGTGATTGATCTGCTACATCCCAGCCTATGCCGCGCCCGGCGCCGCAGCAGCTGGAGCTCGAGGTGGTTCCGATCGAGTCGCCGGCAAGGCCGCGCGCAGGCCGTAACGGCTCAGCCACTGCGGCAACGCTCGGTCCGCGCCTCGCCGTCAGCCCGGACGAAGCGGCAGCGGTGCTCGGGGTCAGCCGCGACTACTTTGACGAGCACGTCATTGGCGAGCTCCGCGTTGTCCGGCGCGGCCGGCGGATCCTCGTCGCGCTCGCCGAGCTCGAGCGCTGGTTGGACCGCGCCGCGGCACGCGCTACCGTCGGACGGCGCAGCTGATGGCCGAGGGAATCGAAGTTCGTCACGCCCGCTCGTGCGCCTCGCGACTTGGCAAACGCTGCAACTGCAATCCGGGCTACCGCGTCGCCGCTTACGACGCGATCAGCAAGCGCAAGGTCTCGAAGACGTTCAGGACGCTCGGCGAAGCCCGCCGCTGGCGCGCCGGCGCCCAGACGCAGGCGGCGAAGGGTGTTCGCCTTGCCGGCACGTCTCAGACGCTTCTCGAGGCCGCAGAGGCCTTCGTGGACGGAATCACGAGCGGAGCGATCCGCACGAGGACCGGCGAGCCGTACAAGCCGTCAGTCGTGCGCGAATACGAGCGCTCGCTTCGCCTCCACGTCCTCCCCACGCTCGCCGGCGCTCGGCTCTCGCGGATCCAGCGGCGCGACGTCCAGCGCCTCGCCGACGAGCTGCTCGCGTCCAGCGCCGACCCGAGCACAATCCGCAACGCGCTCAAGCCGCTCCAGGTGATCTACCGCCGTGCAATCGAGGACGGAGACTTGGCCGTCAATCCGTGCGAGCGACTGCGACTGCCTGCCGCGCGCGGACGTCGGGAACGCATCGCGTCACCGACCGAAGCCGCCACACTGATAGCCGCGCTTCGTCACGACGACCGCGCGTTGTGGGGCTGCGCATTCTACGCCGGCCTTCGCCGCGGCGAGCTGCGAGCGCTCATCTGGGCCGACGTCGACCTTGCCGACGGACTGATCCACGTCGAACGCAGCATGAACAGTTACGGGGACGGCGGCGAGCCGAAGAGCCGCGCGGGCCGGCGCGGCGTGCCGATCGTCGCCGCGCTCCGCGACCTTCTCGTCGAGCACAAGCTCGTGACGCGGCGAGATAACGGCCTTGTCTTCGGCTCAAGCGCGACGCAGCCGTTCACGCCAACCGCGGTCCGCAAGCGAGCCCTGACGGCATGGCGGCGTGCCGCGCTCAAGCCGATCGGCCTGCACGAGTGTCGCCACACCTTCGCCAGCGTGCTCATCGCAGCTGGCGTAAACGCGAAGGCGATCACGGCCTACCTCGGTCATGCCTCGATCCAGACCACCTTCGACCTTTACGGCCACCTCATGCCGGGTAACGAGGACGAGGCCATCGCGTTGGTCGACGCCTACCTCGAACGAGCTGATACGGAGCGCCGCCTCGCGCACGCCTGAAATGTTGACCCGATCATGAACCGTTGCGCTGGACTCAGCTCGAGAGCGCCTCGGATCGGCCCGTGAGTCTGCGTCTTGCGAGGAGCGTGATAGCTGCGCTAAGGAGGATGGCTCCTGCAACACCGGCCGCCACCCACCACCAAATCGCGATCGCGTGGCTGCTTTCGATGTCTACGGGCACGCCATGGCGCTCGAGGATCGCAAGGGCCGCTGCGTTCGGCTGCTTCGGCCACTGTCCCGTCCACGGCAGATCGATCGCTGCAGGACGCCCGTCGGCGGCCGGATAGAAGCGACCGAACTGGTTCGCCTGGTCAGGGCGCAGCGACGCCAGCCGTCCCCGCCGGATATACGGTTCCCAGAGCCGCGCGTCCCAGAAGAGGGCAAGCCGCAGCGAAGGCCGGCCGGCGAGATAGGCGCGATCCGCTGCCGGACTCTCATTCACCGCCGCCTGAATGAAGCGCCCGATCTCGTCCCAGTTCGACAACGTCACCGGCGACGACAGCGGCTGTCCGCTCACCATTATGAGCCGAGGCGTAGCCGCCTTCGATGACCCCACGGCACACGCTCCGACGAGGAGCGCGACCAGAATCGAAACGGCTCGTCGTGCCATGACTCTTCTATGCCGCAGAAGAGGTCTGAGTTCCATGATCGACTCCCACCGCGATCACACCACCGTTCGAAAGCCCACGGTTCAACCGCTCTAAGGTGTGGGACCCAAATCGGACTCGAAAGCTCGATCGGGCCTGCCCGCGTGGGGAAGTCTGTGGGGAAGTCTTACACCCAAACGGGCGGTTTTCAGCGTTCCAAAGCGGAAAACGCGCGCCAAACGGGACAGAGCCGAAAGCACCTGATTAGCAGGACTTTCGGCTCTTAGATGAGGTGGGCGGTACTGGGCTCGAACCAGTGACCCCCAGCTTGTCGAGCCCGCACCGTTGCGGACGCGCGTTCGCGACCGCTGTTCGCTCCTCTCGAGCTTGCAGCGGTTTCCTCGGTTTCGGCGACGCCACGTTCGCGCGCGTTCCCGCGCGTTCTCGGCTTCTCCTGTTAGCACGCGTTAGCACCGCCGATGAGCACCGCCGATGCGGCGGGAGGCGGCTCGATGGCTAGCCGCCTCCCGTGCCACGACAACTCTGCGTCAGCCGAGCGGCTGGAAGAAGTGCTCGACGATGTAGCGGCCGACCGTGCGCCCGAGGTTCGAGCCTTGCAGGTCCGAGTTACGGAAGTGGAAGCCGCTGAGGACACGCGCCCAGTCGACGTCCTTGACCACGTCCTGCAAGCGGTCGTACTCGCGCGTCGTCCCGGTGACCCGACTGTCGAGCGAGAAGGGCACCCTGTCGGTGCCGAAGAACGCGTCCAGGGCCTCGACCACGGCGGTGCTGTGGCAGGCGTGCGCCGACGGGTACTCCGGGAAGTTCGGCGTCGTGCGCAGCGGCCGCCAGCTCGGATCGGCCATCGTCGCCGGGTTGCCGTCGGTGTCCGCCTGCGGGATCGCCTGATAGGGGCGCCAGAACCAGTAGTGGTACTTGGCGTCGAAGCAGGCGATCATCGCGTCGCCCCCGGACACGTGCGCCATCGCCAGCATCCGCGCCGTCTGCACGAGGTCGAGTCCGCGCGCGGCGGCGAGGTGGAGCATGCCGTCGTTCCACTGCCTGAGGTCGTGGTCGGTCCAGAACAGCGCCTGGGCTGTCTGCTCATCCGTCCTGGTCGCGCTGTCGAATCGGCCCAGCTGCTTGACCTGCTCGAAGTCCTCGGCGTACTCCTCGCTGGTCAGCGGGTTGGGGCCGTCCGCCCGGAACTGTGACGCGCTTTCGAGCGCGAGCGGCCGGATTCCGGGCAGGCGAAGACCAAGCACCGGCCGGGAGAGGTCGGGCTGCCAGACGCCGGGGCCGGCCGCCGGCGGGCCGAGGTCCACCACCGTCGGGTTGTTCTCCCGGCCATCGTTCGCGCGGAGCGCGACCACGGCCGCCGCGACCTGCTCGCCGATCGCGATCCCGTTCGTCTTCGCTGCGTCGTCCGGGATGGCAGCGAGGTAGGCAGCGTAGTCGCCGTCGAGGATCGCCTGCTGGCTCGGGTTGAGGCCGAGCTGCGGCTGCAGGCCGATCAGCGTGTCGTACGCGGCGGTCGCGATCGCGGCTGCAGATGACGTATCCGCCGGAGCGGTGAGCGCGATCGCGTACGGCGTGTAACCGTGAAGGGTGTCAAAACTCGGATCTGACGCTTGAGCGTGGATTCGGCGGCAACCGTCGGCCCTGCTCGCGGTCGGGAGTCGTTGCCACAGCCGCGATTTTGTTTCACGCGCGCGCGCGACTACCAGAAGCCGCTGAACCGCACAAGAACTATCAATCGTGAGCCCGTTGACTGGGCCTGGGAGGATCGCTCGATGCTCCTCCCCTTTGCGTACCTTGCCTTCGCGGCCGTTCTGAGGCTGCTCGTCCGCGGCCGGCGAGCCGAATTCGCCAAGGACGTGGAACTGGTGCTGCTGCGGCACCAGCTCTCGGTTCTGGCTCGTCAGCAGCAGCGTCCGCGGCTTCGGCACCGGCGTCGGCACGGGCTCGTGGTTACACCGGCGACGTTGTTGCGCTGGCATCGCGAGCTGGTGCGCAGAAGGTGGACCTACCCCCAGCGCAGGTCGGGCCGGCCACCGACGGGCCGCGCGCTGCGCGAACTGGTGCTGCGCCTCGCACGCGAGAACCCGGGCTGGGGCTATCAACGGATCGCCGGCGAGCTGCTCAAGCTCGGTTTCCGCATCTCACCGAGCACCGTTCGGCGTCTGCTTGCGTGTGCTGGGCTCGAGCCCGCGCCGCGCCGGCACGCGGTCAGCTGGCCGGCCTTTCTGCGCCGCCAGGCGGCGAGCCTGCTCGCCTGCGACTTCTTCACCGTCGAGACGGTCACGTTACGCCGCCTGTACGTGCTGTTTTTCATCGAGCTCGGCAGCAGGCGCGTCCACCTCGCCGGTTGCACGCCGAACCCATCAGGGGACTGGGTCGTTCAACAGGCGCGCAACCTCAGCTTCACGAACGTTCTCGAGCGGACGCGTTTCCTAATCCACGATCGCGATAGCAAGTTCTCCGCCGCTTTCGACGAGCTGTTCCGCAGCGAAGGAATCAGGGTGATCCACACGCCGGTGCGAGCGCCGCAGGCGAACGCCTATGCCGAGCGATTTGTCCGCACCGTCCGTACCGAGTGTCTCGACTGGCTGCTGATCATCGGCCGCCGCCATCTCGAACACGTCCTGCCATCTACATCCAGCACTACAACCGCGAACGCCCCCACCGTGCACTCGCGCTTCAGCCGCCGGAACCGCTACAGATCAAGGAACCGCCCGGCCGCGACGTCGCCCGCCGCGATCGCCTCGGCGGTCTCGTTCATGAGTACTACAGAGCCGCAGCCTGAGTGAAAGGTCGTTTTGACACCCTTCACCCATCCCTCTCACGCAACCGAGAGCAACACAACTCGTACGCCGCCGCGACCTCCTCGGCGGACTCATCCACGAATACAAAGCCGCCGCGTGAGTTTTGCGAACCCTACGCGCTCACCGACGCAAGCTGTGCGTCGATCTCCGCTCGCGACGGTGGTGTCGCTCCGGTGCGCGTGCAGGTGATCGCCGAAGCCGCGACGGCGTAGGACACTGCCCGGGCAAGCACCGCCTCGTCCGGAGGCCGCGTCGCCTCTCGGCCGAAGGCGCCCTCGTCGATCAGCGCGGCGATCAAGGCGGCGCCGAAGCTGTCCCCGGCACCGACCGTGTCGACAACGGCAACGGGAATGCCTGCGATGTCGACGAACACGTCGCCCGACGCTGCGACGGCGCCCCGCTCCCCTCTGGTCAGCGCGACGACCCGCGGTCCGAAGCCGAGGATCAGTTCGAGGACCTCCCCTGCCGGACAACCTGGGTAGATCCAGGCGGCATCGTCCTCACTCAGCTTGACGAGGTCGGCCAGCTGGGCGAGTCGTTCGAAGCGACGACGGTACGTTTCGGCGTCTCCGAAGACGATGGGCCGCACATTTGGATCGAGGACGATCCGTCGCCGGCCGGCCTCACGGTCCACGAGCGCCTCGTATGCGGTGGCCGGCGGATCGATCGCAAGCGCGAGCGTGCCGACGTGGATCGCCCACGCCGCGTCGGGAAGGGTCGGGAGCTGCGCCGGCGTGAGGTCGACAAGTGAGGTCTCGGAGAGCTCGAATCCGTACTCGTTCTTTCCGTCGTGGAGCCGGTGGACGAGTGCACGCGGCGTCGGAGCATCCGACCAGCGCACGAGGGAGGTGTCGACACCGGCGTCGATCAGCTTCCCCGCAAGCATGTCTCCATAGGCGTCACGCGAGATCGCGCCGAGAAAGCCGACAGGGACGTTCAGGCGCCCAAACGCGATCGCCGTGTTGAACGGCCCACCGCCTGCGACCGCTCGACGCGATCCGCCGTCGTCGACGAGATCGACGAGCGCCTCCCCGCCGATGACGATCACCGAGGCGTCGAGCTCCCCGGACGGATTTCACCGGAACCGCGTGCGATCAGCGTGACAGTGATGGTCTCGTGCACGGCCGGTGCGGTGTCACCGTCGAGCCGACGGAAGAGCTGGTCGGCGGCAGCCCGCCCAATCGCCTGGGGATTCTGTGCCACGACGGAGACCGCCGGATTGAGCATGTCGGCGAGTGAGATGTCGTCGAACCCGACGAGCGCTATCTCGCGTTCGCGACCTCTCTCGTGGAGCGCGCGCACACCGCCGATCGTGAGCAGGTTCTGGCCCGTGAAGAAGGCGGTCGGCGGATCGGGCAACGCAAGCATCTCGTCGACCGCCCGGGCGGCGGCGTCCGGATCGCGTAACTCGGTCCGGATCAAGCGGTCGTCCGCGCGGATGCGTGCGGCTTCGAGCGCTTCCGTGTAGCCCCGCAGACGCTGCTCGGCAGTCGAGATCGACAGCAGGTCTCCGAGAAAGCCGATCCGCCGATGGCCGTGCGCGAGGAGGTGCCGAACGCCCTGGATCGCGCCACCGACGTTGTCGGAGACAACGCTATCCGCGTCGAGGTGGCTCGCCGGGCGATCGACGAAGACGAGCGCCGTGCCCGTCCGCCGCTCGTCGTAGAGGTACGTGTGATCGTGGCTCGCAGGCACAACGATGATCCCGTCCACGCGCCGTTCCCGGAACGAGCCGATCAGCTCGCGCTCGCGGTCGGGATCCTCGTCGCAACTTCCTGCGAAGACGAGCACGCCTCGCTCGCGCGCGGCATCCTCGACGGCGCGATGGAGCTCGGACGAGAACGGGTTCGAGACGTCCTCGAGGACGAGCCCGATCGTCTGTGTCTTGCCGCCGAGACGGCGAAGCGTGGCGGCGTTCGCATCACGCCGGTAGTTGAGCTGCTCGATCGCCCGCCTGACCCTGGCCTCGAGCTCCGGACTGACGCCCGGCTCGGAGTTGACGACGCGAGACACCGTCTTCAGCGCGACTCCGGCCAGGGCCGCGACGTCGACCATCGTCGGACGGCGCCTCGTCTCGTGGAAGTCTGACAACGAAGTTCAAATTGTCTTGGAGGGTCGAACGCGCGGGATTCTATAGGGAAAACCAGCGCTTGACATCGTTGTCTTGACAACGTTATCTTTCCACTCGTCTGTGAGTCGGTCAGCAACCGTTCACGCCACGAGGCCTCTCGCTCGTGGGCCGGAGCTACCGAGCCTTGCGCGCACGCAGGTTTGCCGGCTCCGTGGCAACGCATCGTCAGGCGCGGTCGACCATGCGACCGTTATCCGTTCAGGAGGAGGCAGCGACCATGCATGAAGCAAGCCCTAGCCATCGCGATCACCGTGATCACGGCGACGTTTGCCGGCGCGGCGTCGGGCAGGAGCACGGCGAAGACGATCAGCGTCGCCGTCGTGGCGAACGGGCAGATGCAAGACATCGCAAGGCTGACGCCGTCGCTCTTTACCAAGAAGACCGGGATCAAAGTCAAGTACACGATCCTCGACGAAGGCAAGCTCCGGCAGGTTACGACCCGAGACGTCGGCTCCGGCGGCAAGGCGTTCGACGCCGTCATGATCGGCCCGTATGAGGCGCCGCAGTTCGGCACCGCGGGACTGCTGAAGGACCTGACGTCGATGGCGAAGGGGGATAAGGCCTATAAGTACAACGACCTCATTCCGGCTGTGCGCAACGCGCTGTCGGCCAAGGGTCACATGTACGCAGCGCCGTTCTACGGCGAGTCGTCGTTCCTGATGTATCGCAAGGACATCCTCGCCAAGAAGGGCGTCAAGATGCCGCTCCATCCGAC
>WNFU01010317.1_pt1 | contig 10833 bp, 7 predicted proteins | sample 5400121 | NCBI WGS metagenome assembly WNFU01 (sample SAMN13153360, study PRJNA577476) | soil metagenome | isolation source: 100 cm soil or saprolite under grassland replicate 1 | place: USA:California | collected 2016-06-15
CTAAAAAAGCGTCCTTAACTACTTTATCCAAAGTTACTAACTGGCAATTTTTGAGAATTAACACAGTTTCTACATTATAACAATTAATTCTCAAATTCTCTCACCGTTATTTCGGGGAAGAAGAAGAAAGAGACTAACTGGAAAGAAAAAAAAGACTTCTTGTGAATAAATACCTAACTATTTTTTGGAAGAGTCTTTTTTTTCTTTTTGAAATACTCGTTAACCCTTTCCGGCTTAGGAGAGAAGCAGAGAAAAAGAATTGAAGGTCTGATCGATAATCTATCTATTTTTTTAACTTTAATTCTAGTTGCTTTTTCAAAAAAAAACTAACAATAGCTAACCATATTTTTTTCAACGCTCAAAAAAACAAGAGAGCATCAAAAAATACTCCTCTGAAAACGATGATTAATTTTTAATCTTCTGGAACTACTTATGGGTGTCAATCAAAATATTTCGTTATAATGTTTAGCAGACTAAAATTACCAAGAAGAAAAATTACCAAGAAGAAAAAAGAAAAAAAAGAAGCGGAAAAAGGATGAAGATCTTTTTTTGGTTAGTTTGGTTAGTTAAATAAAATAAATTATTAAAAAAGGATACCACCACTAATAAAGAAAGGTAAATAAAAAAATAATCACTCAAAGGAAAATGTTAAATAAAAGTAAAAAAAGAAATATGAACGAAGCAGAAAAATGAATTAAAAATGCTGATTGCTTTCCGTTTTGATTGGCTTCTAGTACCCTTGAGAATAGAAAAAATAGTAATTTATTTCAGAGAAAACCATTAAACTTTGGAACAGGAGGTTTCCGAGAGCTTATGCGAGCTGGGCCTAATTCGTTCAACGAGATAACTATCCAACATCTTACCCAAGGCTTTTACGACTCTTATCTTAAAAATCTTTCTACAGAAATTCAAAATAAAGGAGTAGTTATAGGATCCGACTCGCGACTTCATAATGATTCATTTATCGAAGTAGTAACAAAAAATTTAACCAAAAATGGAATTCCTTGTTACTTAATCGAAAACAGAATGCCTATTCCAACTCCTTGTCTAAACTTTTTAATCGGAAAATATAAGCTGGCGGGAGGGATAATTTTGACTGCCAGTCACAATCCAAAAGAATACAATGGCTATAAGACCTATAATTATTCCGGAGAGATGATGACAGAAGAAGAAACTAACCTAATCGAAAATTGAATTAACTCTCATCCTTTAAACTTAACCCTTGAAACAAGAGGAAGACCAAAACTAGTAAAAGTCCTTAATTTTGAAGCAGAACGAAACTACTATTTTAAAGAAATCGAAAAAACATTTAGAATCAAGAAAGGGGAAAAGAATCTATCAATTACTTATTCAAACCTTCACGGAGCGGGAAAAGGATGGACAGATAAATTACTTGAACGTTCAGGATTTAAAATCTATCCGGTTGCCGAACAATTTGATTTTGATGGAAGATTTCCAACTCTCGAACAGGCTCCGAACCCGGAATATCTTTCTTCCTGAAACTTAGCCTTTAAAAGAGCGAAAGAAACTAATTCTGAGCTAATATTCCTTAATGATGCCGATGCAGATAGATTCAGAGCTGCAGAAGCTAACCATCCTCATCCCCTTGAAAACAAAGGGAGATGTTCCCGGAATGATTGTTTTACTCTTTTTTCTGCCAACGAAATAGGAGGAATTATTGTTGACTACCTAGCTCACCAACTTTCAAGGGAAGAAAGAGAAAGAAGCAGTGTTGTTACGACCCTAGTATCAGGAGATTTGCCGATTAGAATAGCTAAAGAATATGGATTAATAACTTCGTCACAAGCTCATGTTGGCTTCAAAAATTTGACCAAATTAAATAAATTATTTGCGAAAAAGGGAATTAACCCAATATTTAGCTATGAAGAAAGTTATGGTTTTCTTCCGGGAGGAAGTAGCTTAATAAAAGAAAAAGATGGAGTTCAAACTGCTCTTCTTTTTGCGGCAACCGCAAATTACTATCGAACTCATTTTCATAATAAATTAACCCAAGTTGTTAAAAATCTCAAAGATAAGTACGGAGAATTTCATACAGAAACATTTAATATCTTCCTCTCGTTAGGAGAAATGGTCAATCTTCCTCAGGTAATGGATTTTATTCGTAACAACCCCTTAACCTTAAAGAATCATCGTGTCATTAATAAAGAAGACTACCTTATCCGAGAACCAAAAGGAGATTTGGTCAAACTTTATTTTTCAGAGAATGAATGAATCGGAATTAGACCATCAGGAACCGAACCAAAACTTAAACTATCAGTAAATTTGAAGTCAGAAAATCTCTTCTTAGTTAAAGAGATAAAACAAATCCTTCTAAAAAAACTGAGAGAATAAAGAAAAGGAATAACCTGACCCCAAAGAAGTTTTTCTTTCTAGTGTTAGGCTGAGACGAAAGAGGAGCTTCTCTCCAACCTTAAAATTGAGGAGAACCCTCCATTGTTTTTCTTCGAAAAGAAAGAAAAAAACTTCTTTTCTGAAAAAAGGGGACTACCAACTTATCTTCCTAGAATTTAAGCAGCAATTTCCTGTTTAGTTCTGGTTTCCATTGGTGTTTCTACCGGACCAACATTTCAACATAAAAGCATCATGATAATTGGAACAAATCAAGCAATGAATAAAAAGATAAAGAGGGAAACAAACCCAAAATGAGTAATTAACTTTCCGAGAACTAAACCAACAAGGACTCCGCTACCAATATAACCAAAAAGACCATTTAGCCCAGTCGCAGCACCAACTACCTCTCGTTTAACAATATCCATACACATAATACTATGTAAATTGATTGGATTGTAACAGAAAAATCCGATTCAAGCTAGACCTAAAAGAGAAAGTCAAACAACTTTTCCTGCAAAAGAAAACATAACTATTCCAGGAAACATCAAGAAGGCAGAAGCGAGTAAAATTCTTGCTCTTCTCTTATTTCACAAGCGATCAGCTAAATAACCAAAAATGATTGTTCCTGGTATTGCTCCTGCTTCAAAAATAATAAAAAATCATTTTGCCTTATTAAACTGAAAATCCCAATTATGATTAGCATAAACTACCACCCAAGTAAGAGGAGCGTAACGAAGAACATAAACAAATAAGTTTGCAATGTAAATATACCAAAGTTCTTTTTTTGAGAAAATATTTTCCTTTAAAGAAGCTCAAATATTCACTTTTTTTACTGGCTCAGGAATCTTTTCTCCAAAGAGTGTATGAACATTAGAAAGTCCATATTCTTCAGGCTTATCCCGCATTCCTAATAAAAGGAGAGAAAATAACATTGTGGTAATTCCGGGAAACAAAACCGCATACATCACCACGTTTTGTTGTTGAACCGGATCGTTTCCTTGAACCCCAAGAAGTGTAAAAGCAAGCGAAATAAGAAGAGGACCAATTATCGTTCCAATATTGTGACTAATATTTCAGATCGTAGCCCATCTTCCTCTTGTCTTCGCCGGAAATCAAAAAGCAAGGACACGGTAAGTAGTTGGATTCGCAGATCCTTGGATAAAACCAAAAACGATAAAAATTAAAGAAATTAAAATAAGAGAATGGGTATTTAAAATCCATACTGATAAAATGAAAAAGAATCCACTACTGAGAAGAGTCAAACCAAGAGCAATTCTTGCTTTTAAACGATCGAAAAGAACACCAAGAATAAACTTACCAAGCCCGTAACAAACTCCAACTAAACTCATTAAATAACCATAAAGAATCTTTGGATCTTCTCATCCGTAACCAGAGAATAATCCCCGAGCAATCAAGATTTCGGAGATACTTTTGAAGGTATCACGCACAAAGTAAGAACCAATGTAACCAAGCATCAAAATTGCAAAAACTCTGACGACCAATTCTGAATACCTCTTTTTTTCCGGAGTATCTAGTTTAAGAGATAAAATTCTCTCCAATTTTACTTTTTTCATTTAAATTTTCTATCTTTGAAACTATAAAACGAGCAATCGCAGGTGCAGAACTTATTCCTGGGGATTTAATTCCAAGAATGTTTATCAAACCAATCGAAAAATCAAATCGAAAAACAAAATCATCAGTCCTCCGATCAATACTCCGAGCCGAAGAAACGAAAGCAACAACATTTTCTTTTATTTTTAATCCGGGAAAAATCTCTTTAACTGCTATATCAATCGAATCAATTGTTTCAAGATTAAGTAAAAACGGCTGTTTAACATCAGCGGGTTCTGCTGTTGGACCTAGGGATATACGTCTGTCAAGAGTCGGACAGATAGCAATCCCTTTTCCTAGTCGAGAGGGAACTCGAAAAAAGACTGCCTTTAAAGGACCAAAATCACTACTTTCAACTATTTTATATTGACCTTTCCGAGGATAAATATCAACATCAATATCCTTCCGTGATAAACCCTGTGCCAAAGAGCTTGCGCTATGACCAGCAGCATTAATCAGTATTTTGGCGAAGAAAACTTGTGTTCTTCCACTCTTAATATTTTGAGTAGTGATTTTCCACTTTCCTCCTTCTCGTTTGGCTTCAATTACTTTATGACCAAACTTTACATCTACCAGTCGATTATCACGAAGTTTGTTTCAAATTATTTCTGTAATCATCTGGGCATTAGTTACATAAGAACTTGTACAAAGGAGCGAGGAAGAGACATTTTTTGCTAAACGGGGTTCCCGTTTTCTCGTTTCCTGGGAATTAAGCAAGAAAAGTTCTTTCTTTGAAAGACCATTTTGAAGACCTCGTTGGTACAATTCTTTCACCAACTGATCTTCTTCAGGATTAAATGCTAACACATAAGTATCAGCTTTTAACTTTGGAATCGCTAATTCGGTAAAATACTCATTTTCGTAAATCTTTCTTCCTGTAAGCGATAATCAAGAGTTTAAAGAGCCAACCTTAGGGTCAAACCCTCCGTGAATCACGTGGGTATTAATTTTACTAGTTTCCCGACCCGGAATTAAATTTTGATCAAACCATCAAATAGACTTCGTCTTATTAAATTTTTTTATTATCTCGTAAGTAAGAAAACTCCCCACGATTCCCGCTCCGATCACTGCGAAATCATGGTTACCTTTTTTTAACATTTCACTTTTTTTCTTTCTCCTTTCTAAAAATATTTTAAACCTTTTCAAAGGATCATTAGCAAATTTTTAAACAACTAAAAAACAAAACAACCTCCTTTCGGTCATAAGATAAACAAAAGAAAAAATACCATCAAAGACCATAACCTAAGAAATAAGCAATTCCTCATTTCGAATAGTTATAACTTAAAAGACAATAAACCCTGAATGTCAAACTAAATTAGGCTTGCGAAGAGGAAAACTTTTTTCCTGCGACTTCGTAAATTAATTCAAGAGCTAGTTTGAACAGCGAAACATTTTTCTCTCTTTCTCTAGCTGACATTTCTTTTTCTTCAACTTCAGTAAGTGAATCAGATACAACTAATAGAGAAGAAGAGGGAATATTAAAAAAATTCGCGGTTTCAAAAATAGAATAGGTCTCCATTTCAACAACCTGAAAGTTTTTACTTTCAGTTTTTAGATGTACAGAAGAATAACAGGGAAAAAAGAAATTTGTACTTTTAACTCTTCCAAAAGTAATAGCTACTTTATTTCTCTGGACTACCTTCATAAATTCTTTTGTTAAAGGATATTTTGGTTCAACACACTTCTCCGACTCTTCACAACAATCTACTAAACAACTAGAAGTAGCCCAGACAACGTCTCCAATCTTAATCTTTGGGGTCAAACTTCCACAAGTTCCTACTCTGACAATCATTTTTGCTCGATAAAATTTTCCAAGTTCAAAAGCATAAATGCGTGCTGAGGGAACCCCCATCCCACTAGTAGCAAAAGAAACTTTGATTCCCTTATACGATCCAGTAACTAAATAGGCGGATCTAACTCTGCTAACAATTTTTCAATCTGTGAGATAACGCCGCGCCGCATTTAATACCCGAAGCGGATCTCCGGCTATTATTATCAAGGGGCTTATCTCCGCAGAAGAAAAAAGAGGAACGATATGTATCGGCTTCATAGATTTTTAATAATTCTTTGAAGATGGAAAAAAACCAAGAATTAACAGTCCAGTTAAATAAGGAATATTCTTTAAAAAAGAAAGTAAAAAGATAAGATAATGTCAATTTTTTAGATTATCTAATCGAGAATATTCTCAGATATCAAAAAAAGCGAAGAGGGAAAAAATACAGGCAAGAAAAACAAGAAAAATAATCCGAGAAACATCTTTCCGAAAAAGAGAAATTCTTCTTCGGTAAAAAAGAGGCCTAACAGCTCAAGCGACAATTAATCCAATAAATCCAGAACCCGTAACCTGACCATTAAATAAATTTCCAAGATTAAATATACTCACCGCTCCCGCGATAATTGCGAGACCGGAGGAAATAGCTAAAGTAAAAAAAAGATACTTATTGGAATTTTGGAAAAAAAAACGACTATCTTTTTTATTGTACTGAATAACGCTTAAGTTACTAAGAATAGGGGAATAAAAAAAATAAAGCAACATTCCGCCTAAAAATAAAAAAGGAAGTAAAAAATATGCAGAGAACCAGTGGAAAAAAAGCTCCGGATTAGAATACAAGCAGCGAATAAAAAAGGTTTTTATATAAACACGGAGAAAAAAAGGTACAAAAGTAAAAGTAAAAATATTAAAAACTATTCCAGCAATCAAGAAATTAACCCCCATGTATATAAGAAGAAAAAAGAAAAGCAAATTAGCAAGAATCCCGAAAAGAATTGAAAGGGTCAAACCAAAAAATTGATTTTTAATTCATAAACTGAAAAAAGAGAAAAAAAATCCTCCTAAACACACATTTCCTTCGATCGAAAGATTTCCTATTCCTACTTTATCACTAAGAAAAGCAGCCAAAGAGGTTAAAAGAAGAACAGTAATCGATAATATTCAGCGATGAAGAGTTAGTTCCCAGAAATTCATTTTCTAAATTTTAACAATTTCTTCTTTCCTTCCAAGATAATAGGCCAAAACAAATTCTTCACCTCCTTTTTTCGAGAAAAGAGAATAAAAATAAACATAATAAGAAAAAATATTAAATATATTCCCTCACGGATAAAAGGCGGCTGAACAAAAATTTCCCCTAAGTATTCTCCGTTTTTAAGCAAAGCTAAGAAAAAGGAAAATAAAATCCAGGTAACCGAAGAATACGCACCAATAATTCCCACATTAATATAGACATATTCCGGGAGAATAAAAGGAGAAAATTCAAGGATAGAAATATTTTGTTCAATCCCTAAAGTTCTAACTAAGGAAGCAAAAGTGACAAGCACTGCTCCAATAAAATAAGAGCCTTTCAGGAGAGGATTAGAGTTAATACCAGCGGTGGCTGCAGCAACGGGATTGCTTTGGAACGCTTGTAATTGAAGTCCCCATTTTGAGGAACTAATAAAATAGATAACAAGGGAAATTAACAGAATAGAAACAAGGACAAAAACAAAAATTACTTCCCAACGAAAAAAGAAATTCGATAATCTCCGCGGAATTAAATTTGTTATTTTTCCTGAAGCATCAGTAAAAGATCACCGGGGAAAATTAATTGCTAAACCTAAAAGACCATCTTTAATAAAGAATCAAAAAACAGTATTCATTATCACTCCAAAAATGATCTCGTTGATTACTTTAACAATACAAAAGACGAAAAAGACAACTATGAAATTAATAATCAGCACCAAAATAACCGAAAGTAAAATAATCTGTCATTCAAGGAATGTTTTTTTAAAAATAGGAGAGGTGCTACTAAAAATAACATTAAAAAGAAAAGAAAAAAGGAGATTACTAATAAGAATTTGGGTAACAATAAAAATGTTAAAGAAACCACCTAAATAGGTTACCATAAAACCTAAGGAAAAAATCAATATGGTCAAAAACTGAAAAAGAAATGAAATAGACCGATCAGGAAGAAAAGAAAATTGAATTAGTTTAGATAAAAAGAAGAAAAAGTCTATTTTCAGAAGAAAAAAAATAACCAAGATGACAAAAAAAGATAGTAGAATAGGAATAAACAAAAAAAGCAAATCAATCAATTTTCACCACATGGAGAATCGTGATTTAAGAAAATTTTTCACTTCTCTTTATATTTTTTTTAGTTAACCAATGAATCAATTCATTCACTCGAAAAATTAATTGATCCACGAGAAGAAATACCAACAATCTTCGAACCATCAACCACAACTAAAATTTCAGAGACAGTCAAAAGAAAATCTCGGTCAGACGAGAAAAAAACGAAAGCCGTATTATCACTAACCGATTTTGTAACCACCGCTTGGATGAGATTAATACTTCCTACTCAATCTAAGTTAGCAGTTGGGTTATCAAGAATAAATAGTTTTTTTGGTTGATTCAAAATTGTCGCAAGAAGCAATCGTTGTCTATTACCAAATGAAAATGTGTAAATTTTTCGATGAATAAAATTTTTATCAAAGAAAAAAGGCATAAACTGATTTAAACATTTTATGAAACGATCTTCTAAATTTCTTAATTGTCCTTGGGTAAAGAAAAAATTAAGCTGATCACGAAAATAAACAGAAAAATTTTTCAGGCAGGAAAAGTTAAAAAACATTCCCGCCTCTTGATGGGAAGGAACAACTATTATTCCCCGTTTAAATCAATCTTGTTTACTCAAATTACTCACATCCTCATTATTAAAAATCATCTTTATACCTCGATTTTTAGTTCAAGTTTTTCCAGTAAGAGTATCGACAAAGGAAAAAAAATCTTGATTAAAAACTCCAGTTATTCCAATAATTTCTCCCTTTTTAATCTCTAACTTAATCCCAGATCCAGAATCTAAAGAAAAAATTACCTCTTGATCTCTCCCTCCCTTTTCTAGAACTAGGGTATCTTTTACTAACTGTAAAGAGAAAAACCGTGGATCAGCGAGATATTTTTTAAAAGTATCTTTCCCAAAGATGGATGATTTCAAATCATTAATATTTAAGCCTTCACTCGGAAAATAGGTCTTCGAAATCCTTCCCTTCCGGAAAATATGGATAACGTCCATATTTCTCAAAATCTCATCAAAAGAATGAGAAATGATTATCACCGTCCTTCCATTATCAACTATATTTGAACAAATTGACAAGAAATAATTTTTTTCTTGTCGAGAAAGACCAATAACTGGTTCATCAAAAATAATCACTTCGGCGGGAGTAAGAAGCACTCTTATTATCCAGATTTGGAGTCTTTCGAAAAAAGAAAAAGAATAGCTATTTAAATCAATCGAAAGACCAAATTCGCTAATTATTTTCTTACTTAAAGAGAAAACTTCTCTCTTTCCTCTAAAACTTCCGAAAAATCAATTCGGCGTCAGAGCAGAATGATAATCAACCATAATATTTTCAAGAGCACTAATAGATGAAACAAAAGGGATGTTCTGGGGGACAAGCTTAATAAACTTCCGACGTTCTTTAAGAGTCGCATTCTTTATCAAACCTGAATTTTGAGAGAAAATAGCGACTGAACCACTATCTTGATTTGTAATCCCGGAAAGAATTGAAACAAAAGTACTTTTTCCTGAACCATTTTCGCCCATTAACATATTCATTTTTCCTTTTAAAAAAAAACAATTGACGTCTTGATTAGCAACAATTTCCTCTTTTTCTTCTCGCCCGCGATTAAAAATCTTTACTATTCCAGTAGTTTCAACCACCCTTGATGTTATCATCTCGTCTTACTTATTTCTTTCTCTTTAGAAAAGTTTCAGAAATCATCCTTTTTTTGTCAGAGATCAGTCGGATGTAACTGAACAAATGATAATGCATTTTGTTGAAGAGAAATTATTCGAGGATCAGAAAATAAATCATCAAAGAAGCGATTAAAATTCCAAACATTTCCAGAAACCAATCCGTTAATTATCCCTTTTTCTTCCGTTGTATAAAGAAAGCTCCTTCCAAGAGTAAAGAATTTATTCGAAGAATTTTTATTTCCATATTTTTCCTGCTTTTCTTCCTTCGCAGAAATTTTGAATCCATCCCAAAGGGAATAAAGAACCGCTAAATCACATCTTTTAACAGCTGAAAAAATAATTAGATCATTATAATCAGGAAAAAGAATGGCAAAATTTGTGTCTACCCCAATCACCCAAGCATTTGAACCAAATTTTTTTACCTCCCGAAGGGTGTCGAATCCTTGAACGCCAGCAACTGGCAATATATAATTCACACCATAATCAAGTAATTTATCACTTATAGAAACTGCACCGCCAATATTCAAACCATTAGTGAATTGATTACTCAAAGTAAGAAAACGTAGCTTTTTATTTTCAAAATCTCCTACTTGTTTCCCGGGTAAAGAAGGCTGCTGTAATCAGCTTCTAATCCAATCTATATCCTTAGAACGCCCTCCCTCTAGCAGACGCCGAACCCATTCTTCTCCCCAATAAAAACCAGTCATATATCGAGTGATCGCAAGAGAGTTAAAGGCACCAAAAGTAGAAAATTTGGCCGTCCGACCGGGAAAATTCTTTAAAGCATGAAGGGCTGAAGCCACCCCGGCTTTTACTCCTGCTAATTCAGAGGCAAAATAGGCACTCTCAAGACCAGGAATACCCTCCACTTTTCCGTCAATAAAGATAAAGCGGACTTTTGAAGAGTTTAAAAAATGATAATTAGGAATAGCCTTTAAAACCTCCTCATGGAAAAAACCAATCGCAATCATGAAGTCCGCTTTTCAAAAAGCTGCTGATAAATAAGATTCAATTATTGAGGTAAACGAAACATCATTCACCATCAGTAATCATCGAAAATCTATTTCGCCAGAAAAATTTCTTCATTCTTGATTATCTGTGACAAATTGTTTAAATTTTTCTGAAAAAACTTTTATTCCCA
>WNFU01009677.1_pt1 | contig 10832 bp, 7 predicted proteins | sample 5400121 | NCBI WGS metagenome assembly WNFU01 (sample SAMN13153360, study PRJNA577476) | soil metagenome | isolation source: 100 cm soil or saprolite under grassland replicate 1 | place: USA:California | collected 2016-06-15
GGAAATGGTTTCGTGAAATTTCCGATCAACGAGCCGGCCGAAGGCAAAAAGAAATCGCAGGTGGAAGAATATCTGGAGTTTTACAATGGCGAAGGTGTCCAGCATATCGCCATGGCCACGAAGAACATCGTGAAAACCGTAACCGAATTGGAGAAACGCGGTGTCCAGTTCCTGAAGATTCCATCGACTTATTATGAGACGTTGCCCGACCGCGTTGGTCACATTGATGAAGACCTCGAACCGTTAGAGCGGCTGGGCATTCTGGTCGATCGCGATAACGAAGGTTATTTGCTCCAGATATTCACCAAGCCGGTGCAGGACCGGCCGACGCTCTTTTTCGAAATCATCCAGCGCAAGGGCGCGAAGAGTTTCGGGAAAGGCAATTTCAAAGCACTATTCGAAGCACTGGAGCGAGAACAGGAAGCCCGAGGGAATTTATAAAGGAGGATCGAAATGCCCTACTATCAAAAACTTGGCGAAATTCCACGAAAACATCACATCTGGTTTCATCGCAACGGCGCGGCGCCCACTTATAAAAACGAAGGCATCGCCTACGAGCATGTCTTCACGACACAAGGATTCGACGAGGCTTACTCGATCATGTATCACCTGCGTCCGCCGACGCGCGTCCGTAATGTCAAGCTCTTGAAATGCCACGAGCTGAAAAAAGTCGCTGATAGTCCGCTGCGTCATCATCATCTCAAAACAGCGGATATCCCGCGCCGCGGCGATGTCTACACCGGTCGAGTCCCGATGCTGTTCAATCAGGACATGACTGCGTATCGCGCAAAGCCAGCGAAGGCGTACGACAAATTCGAGTATTACAAGAACGGCGGAGCCGACGAGATTATCTTCGTTTTCCACGGTGGCGGAACGCTGGAAAGCGTTTTCGGGAAACTGCGCTATCGCGCCGAAGACTACATTGTTATCCCGCGCGGTATCACCTACCGCATCGTCCCAGACAATGTGGAAGAAGAAGATTATCTCATTCTTGAATCAGCCGGCCCGGTCCGGATTCCACAGCGTTACTTAAATCACGAAGGCCAGATCAAAATGGGTGCGCCCTATTCAGAGCGCGATCTTCACGCGCCGACTGAATTAATTACCATAGACAAAGAGGAGGATGTCGATGTTTTGGTGAAGGACGGACCACGGTTAACGCATGTCACGCTTGCGCATCATCCTTTCGATGCAGTCGGCTGGGATGGATATCTTTATCCGTTCACCTTCAACGCGCAGGATTTCGAGCCAATCACCGGCACGGTGCATCAACCACCGCCGATTCATCAGACATTCGAGATTCGCGGTTACGTCGTCTGCACCTTTGCTCCCCGCATGCTCGACACCCATCCCGAGGCGGTCAGGATTCCATGGGTGCATGATAACGTCGAAGCCGACGAAGTGCTATTTTATGTGCGCGGAAATTTTGGTTCGCGACGCGGCATCGAGAGTGGCTCGATCACGTTGCATCCGCGGGGAATTCCGCACGGCCCACATCCGGGGACAATCATGGCAAGCAAGAACGCAACTCGCACCGAAGAACTAGCCGTGATGTTCGATACACAACACACGCTCGAGCTCACGGAAGAGTCGCTCGCACTCGACGATCCAAAGTATCCCCAGAGCTGGCTCGACTAAACCAAGTCAAGCTGACGTCATGCCGTGAAGGTAGAAAACGAAACAGTGAGAGACGCCGCGTTCACGGAAGATTTTCTGCCAGCGCGCGCCAAGATCGATAATCGCAAGTTGGAGGTGCTCGAAGATGCCTATCGCAATTTGCTCGAAGCGATCGGCGAGGATGTCGACCGTGAAGGATTGCGTCGCACGCCGGTCCGCGCGGCGCGGGCTTTAGAATTTCTCACCCAAGGCTACCGGCAGGATCTCGATGAGATTATCAACGATGCCGTGTTTGCTTCCGACGCGAGCGAAATCATTTTAGTCAAAGACATCGAACTATATTCGCTGTGCGAACATCATCTGCTTCCCTTCATCGGCCGGGCGCACGTGGCTTATCTTCCAAACGGGAAAGTGATCGGCCTTTCCAAGGTGGCGCGCATTGTCGATGTTTTCGCGCGACGTTTACAAATCCAGGAAAATCTCACCACTCAAATCGCCGAGTCACTGATGGGATGTCTCGAACCGTCCGGCGTAGCGGTCGTCGTGGAAGCGAAACATCTCTGCATGATGATGCGTGGCGTGGAAAAGCAGAATTCACTGATGAAAACCTCCTGTTTGCTCGGCACTTTCAAAGAAGACGCGCGAACCCGCTCAGAATTTCTCTCACTCCTCAAGGATTAGCGTGAGGGTAGCCTTCCAGGCTGTCTTGGCCGACAGGCATCTTGTCGGTCGAGTTGGTGTTTGCCACGCTGGAAGCCTGGCTGCGAGTCAGGCAAGATGCCTGACATCCTGAGGACGCGCGTGTCGGGATTCATTGCGCGACTTGCGAGATGATTTGTAGTGGGTTTGGTGCGTCATGCTGCTGACCGTCAGTAAACGTCTCGAGTTCTCGGCATCGCGGCGCCTGTGCATGAGCGGTTGGAGTGACGCCAAAAACCTGGCGGTTTTCGGCCCTGAAACGAATGCGCGTCACGGCACGGGTCGCAATTACGTCGCGTATTTTGTTTTTACCGGGCCAGTCGACCCAAGCAACGGAATGCTAATCAACATCAGCGAAATCAAGGAGCGATCCGGCAAAATTGTGCGCGAACGTTTCGATCACAAGTTTCTCAACGAAGACAATCCCTCGTTCCGCGACGTTCCACCTACGGCTGAGAACATTGCCCGGCAACTCTACGTCGATGTTGCGCCGCTGTTCTCCGATGTCGACGCAAAGCTCGCCGCTTGTCATGTTACGGAATCGCCTGAGCGAAGCGCCACCTTCTATTCAGATGGCGCTTGCGAGGCGAACTATTGGTTCGAATTTTCGGCTGCACGCAAAACGATGTCGCCCCATTTGAGCGAAGAGGAAAACGCGCGCCTCTTTGGCACGGCAACTTCAATTCACGGGCACAATTACCGCGGCCGCCTCACTTTTCGAACGCAGAAACTCGGTGGAGAAGCGCCGTTAGTTCGCTACGATGCAATCGATCGTTGTCTACGTTTGTTGCGTAACGAACTCGATCATCGATATCTCAATCAAGACGTCGCCGGATTAAAGGATCGCCCGATCACGACCGAGAGTCTGGCGGGGTATCTTTTCGAACGCATCAATGCAGCGGTGCCGCTGGGGCGCGTCCGTTTGCATGAGCGCCCTGATTTTTTCGCAGAAGTTTGGGCTGACAACACTGTTTTTCTTGGGTTGCAGATGGCGTTCCATGCTGCGCACCGATTACGTGCTGCTACGCTCTCCGACGCCGAAAACGCAAAGCTCTATGGCAAGTGCAATAATCCACTTGGCCATGGCCATCGTTACGTAACCGAGACAACTATTGGCGGTGAGTACGACAAGCGGACTGGGACGCTCCATGATTTTGTCGCATTTAGAAAAGCAATTCGAGAGTCGCTTGCACCGTGGCAAGATCGACATCTCGACCTTGAGACAGACGATTTTCGAGATGTGCCTTCGACGGGTGAAAATATTGTGCGGGCGCTTTGGCAAAAGATCGATAATCGCCTCGACCAGCAGCTTATTCGATTACGTTTGTGGGAAACCGCGAATAACCGATTTACGCTGAGGAGAACGTAACTCAGGCATCTTGCCTGACTCTGTCGCGTGGGCATCTTGCCCGGAGACGGCAGGCTGGAAGCTTGCCTTACAATCAGGCAGGATGCCTGAGTTACATGAAACGCTATCTTATCACTGGCGCCAGCCGTGGAATTGGCCGCGCAATTGCCGAGAAACTGGCGGCTCCCGATGTGACGCTGCTTCTTCATGGACGCGACACCGTTGCCCTGGCCGACGTGCGTAAGATGGTCACGCCGCACTGCGCAGGCGTTGTTGAGCTGATCCATGATCTCGCGGTCGCATCAGGCGTTTCGGATCTAATCGCTGCGGTCGGAAAGGATCCGCTCGATCTGCTGGTGAACAACGCCGGCGTTGCAATCGTGAAGCCGTTCGGAGAAATCACACCAATCGAATGGCAGCAAACGCTCGGCGTCAATATCACCGCGCCGTTCTTATTAACGCAGCATTTCGTTCCCAACATGCCGCCGGGATCGAGCATCGTGAATATTCTTTCGATCGCCGCGAAAAACGGCTTCGCCAACTGGAGCGCCTATTGCATGAGCAAGTTTGCGCTTGAAGGATTCTCACAATCCGTCCGAGAAGAATTGCGTGACCGCAAAATTCGCGTCATCAACATTTACCCGGCCGCTACTGACACCAACATTTGGAAGAGTGTCGAAGGGAATTGGCCCCGTGAAAAAATGATCTCGCCGAATGATGTTGCCAGCGCGGTCGCCTACGCACTTTCCCGGCCCGCAGACGTTGCACTGGAGAATATCAGTCTCTCCAGCCTGACTGGAAATCTGTGATTCGTGCTCGAAATTCTTGCCGGAACATGGACTTGCAGTCTGTGCGGGCAGGGGAGTTATACTCGGCTGCTATGGTGAACAACGGGTTGTAAACCCGGCGCACAGGCAGAATGCCCATGGTTCGCCCTTTGTTATGATCAAGGCCCTGCAGAGCGAGCTCAGCATCAATGTAATCGCGTCGATTATTGTCTCTCTGTTGTTTTTGGCTGCCGGATTCTTTTGGGGGAAGTACAAGGAGCGCCGCCGCAAATTTGGAAGAAATCTTGAGGAGTACGATTTCTATCCGTTCACAGTCAGTCGCGAGAACTTTGGCGAGTTCAGTCTGAAAGATTTCCGGCTGGGAATGCATTATTTTCTCAAAAACGAGGACCACACAGCAGCGCGACAACTGATTTTTATCGGCGAACAAAACAATGTCCGGGAAAAGCTCGAGCCGGCAGAACAGAAAGTTTATGTGCAGCTCTTCGAAAAATACAATGGCAGAAAAGTTGTCGACGATACGAATGAGTATCTCGAGAACTATGTGCGGCTGGTGCGGCTCATCGGGAAATCATTTCCGAACACCGGCATCGAGATTTTGCTGCACAATCTGGCTGACCCCGCGCACTCCCTCATCGTCCTGGAAAACAACGTGACCGGCAGACATCTGCGCGACGGCACAACCAACCTGCTGATTGATCTGAAAAAGCGCCAGCTTCTCAATGAAGAGAAATTGAATTACGAGTTGAATATCGGCGCGCGAAAATTCAAATGCACGACGATCCCTATTACGCGCAAGGAATTTGGGATCGTCGGTGCGATCTGCATCAATGTCGACGTGAACTATCTCACAGAAGATGTGCTGAGCAGCAAGGAACGCATCGAGTCGTTCTTCAGAAACCTTTGCCGAATCGATATGCAGCTTGATGAGAACATCCTGAGCAAAGATGAGTACGCCAAAGCGCTGAAAGGAAAACGGCACTTCAAAGACGAAACCTTTTAGTCACGGCGTTGTCATCTCGAGCGAAGTCGAGAGATCTCTCATTGACTAGATAAACGTTACGGGCAGTAAGAGGTTCCTCGACTCCGCTCGGAATGACAAAGGAAAGAACGAGTACGCAAAAGCGCTGAAAGGAAAACGGCACTTCAACGACGAGAAGTTCTAATCGAAACTTGTCATGTCGAGCGGAGTCGAGACATCTCTCGCTGTTGCCTTCATATCCGTTCTTGACTCCGCTCAGATTGTCCGAGCCGCTACTTGGATGACGCGTGCAACGTCGCCTGAAATTCTGGTTTCTTGTGATACTCAACCAAACGGAAGCCCCAACTAATCAGCGTCGAAAGATCTTTGGTGCTTGTCTTTTTGTTGTTGAGGAACTTCTCGATCCTGGCCTTCAATTCCGGCTGCTGATCGGTCGTGTCGAGGATCTCGAAAATCTCCATCGACAATAGCCAGTCCTCGGGATGTTCGGCTTGCTGTGTCTCCCAAATTTCACCAAGCCGTTCATAGCCGGCATTGCTTTCGCGGATCTTGCGAACTTGCGCGTAAAGATTTTCGAGACGTTTCCGTTTTGCGTCTGACGGCACTTTGATGGTCCGTTCTTTCGGAACGAGCGCAACCTGATTGTAAGCGTCCTTGTCGGCCGCGCCGTTAAAGACGGAACTGATTCGCTCGCCCACTGCAATGTCATAGGTCCCCCAGTCAGGATCGAACAGGACGCGGTCGCCATATTTAGCACTGCAATTTGAGAATGTGATCAGCAGCAGCTCGCCGTGGCGGCGAAGTACCTTGTCAATTTTGCCTTCCACAACAATCCCACTTTCGAATTCGAGCTTCGCTTTCTTGCCTTCGGCAATTTCGGTTTGCTTCCATTTGCCGATGGGCGAACCGAATCCCTCCTTGTGATAATCGATTCCGTGACCGGGCAGCTCCTTATTGTTCAACGCAAGCGCGCTCTTGCCAGTCGCCCGCACGTAGATGGGTTGCTTCTTTTCGTCAGTGAGAACTTCCGTGAACACGCCACTGACTTGCAGACCGGATGAGTATTCGCAGGTCGCGACGTTGTTGCATTCGATCGCTTTATTAATTCCTTCAAGGCCGCCGACTTGATAGGCCATCTTACTGGCAAATTCCTCGAGCACGTCCTTCAAGTGTTGGAAATCGCGGCAGACGAAAAGCTGTGGCTGTTTGGTCGTGATATCGAACGGAACGTTCATCGCGTCGATGGAGTAGGGGATCTTCTTCACTTCGGGTTCAAGACACGAAACCGACTCCCCGATCGATGAAAGCAACCCGGCGCCGTAAATCTTCGGATTCTCCAGCGTGCCGATGAGTCCGTACTCGACTGTCCACCAATGCAAGCGCGATAGCAGCGCCATCTCAGAGGGTTCTCCGAGATTCTTTTGCCGATGTTCAACGAGCTTTTGCGCTTTCTCGACTTCTTTCGGGTCCGCGTGTGGTTGCTCCTTCAAGATCGACAAGTGCCGGATCGCTTGATACAACTCGAAATCTTTCTTTGAAGACATCGCTCTTGCGCCGACTTCGCCGAAGCGCTGCAAGTAATCCGAATACTCTCGATCGACAATGATCGGCGCGTGACCCGCCGCCTCGTGGACGATGTCCGGCGCGGGCGTGTATTCGATGTGATGGATTTGCCGCATGTCGCACGCAATCACCAGCACCTTGTACGCTTGAAATTCCATGAACGCCGCTGGTGGAATAAAACCGTCCACTGCTACCGCGCCCCACTCGATCTTCGCAAGAATGTCGTTCATCTCCTGAATGCGCGGAATGCGCTCGAACGAGATGCCAGTGTTCAGAAGGCCTTGGAAATAAACCTTGTGCGCGTACTCGCGCAGGAAAAAAGTGTTCTGTCGCATGATAAAGCGCCCGACCGCGTGATCGACTGACGTGTAATCGTCGTAGCGCTGATCGACAGCGAACTGAAGTAAATGTTTGGGACAAGCGGCGACCGCCGCGTTGCTATAGCTGATACCACCTTCAGATTTCATCGGACCTCCATATAAACAAACTATGACTCGTTCGGAGAGCCGGCAAGAGTGATTCCGTGATCGCGCGCTCCCGGCATGTCATCCCGAGCGGAGCGAGGGACCTCACAGTGGCCCATCGGATCAAAGCTAGTGGTCGGGCTTCGTAATCGTGCTTGATCCGTAGCGATCTGACAGTCGGCCGCTGCGGGCGAAATCGCGCATCATCGCGAAATAGCCGGCCGAGTATCTCGTTGAAACCCGGGCACCATCCGGCGTGGTTTCGTATTCGGTCATGCCGTGTTCGGCACCAGGGTAAACAGCTAAGGTAATTGGCTTGCCTTCTGCCATCAGCGTCTTGATTCGTCGGCTAGTCTCGGCGCTCGGCGCTTCGAAATCATCTTCTCCCAGAATCCACAACTGTGGGGCTTCGACGGTCCGAAGAGTTGGCATGGGATCGTAACGAAATGGCGTACCGAACGCGTAGGCTCTCCCTTTCTCGCGCAACTCGGTCTCGCTGTAGGGCAGAAGGAAATGCGTGTAATTGCCGTGGAGATCTTTGTACCACGATTCATTGCCGTACTTGGCTCTCAAACTATCGAAACGCCCGAAGCCTTTGGTGAAGCCACTCTCGAATATGGCTTCGGCCGCAGCCGCCACTTCCAGTGCCTTTGCAATATCCTCTTGGCTGTGACCTTTGAGCCGCATCTCAAGTGCAACCTCCTCCTGGTCTTCGTCGATGACCGAAACCGCCAAGCCGAAACACACAATCACGAAATCGACCGGCGCGCGTGTTGCCGCCAGCGGTGCGATCCAGCCGCCCTGACTGCCGCCTTGATACCCGATCCTGCTGGCACGCGTGCCAGCAATCCGCTTGGCCTCTCGCATGGCAGTCACCGCGTCATCGGCCAACACATCGAAATCCTGCGTGTACTTGCCCGCCGACCCGCCGGTGCCGCGCTTATCGTAAACGAAGGCTCCCACGGCTTCTGCCGGCAGCAGCCGTTGAAGCGCGTAGGATTCGCGTGCAGACTCGTGCTCGGCACCATGCACGAGCACGACGATCGGCACGGGCGCTTTGCCCTTGGGCAGCACCAACCTGCCGGCGAGCTTAATGCCATCACGTCCTTCGAACACCGTGTCCGTCACATCGAATGGAATCCGGCGGCCCTTGCTGCCATCGAAATCGATTTCACTCGTGGCGCAATCAGAGAAGGAGACGGCGTGTCCGTCAGGACCATCCGTCCAGCCGAGCGTGCTCCTCCATGAGCCGTTCTCCTTCTTATGCAAGACGCCGGTTGTCCCATCGAATTTGCGCCAGCGAAGCGTGTCACTCTCTGAGCGCACAATATCAACAACGCTCCCATCGGAGAATCGATAGGCACCCACGTAACAGTTACCGATCGGTTTGGCCTCGGCATTAGCTGCCGACACCGGCCAAACGCAGAGTGCTGAAAACAGGAAAAGCACAAATCGCATGATCTTCATTGATGCGGTTGTTTATTGTGAGATGCGCCGCGGGGCCCGGTTGGATTCGAAAAACTGTCGGGACGACAGGGGATTTGGCTTTCGAGCGCGATGGCAGATCATTGCGCGCCTTCGGGGTTCGGATCAACATCGCGCTCGGAGATCGCGATCCAATTAGCGACGCGCTCGTCTGATTCGCTTCACAATCCAGATCGCGCCTAACAACGCCACTGCCCAAGGCGCGAGAAACGCGATTGCCACACCGATCATTCGCAAGCTCCACATAATCGCGCCGGCGCTTTGCGCCAGCGTTCGTCGCAGCGTGGCGATCAGTCCTGTCTCCGATGAAACGATGTTGCCCTGGCTGTAAACTTGGATGGAGATATCCGCTGGCGCGCTTGCTTCGTCGATCTGTGAGCCAGTGCGGTCCTGTCGCTGCACGCTTACATCTTCAACTTTGCCGAGAGAGTTCAGCGATTGCATGAGCGTCGAATAATTTTTCATCGGCACGCGCAGCGAGACGCTGGCCACTTCGCGCCCGTCTGGATCGCGACTGAAGGTCGAGCTGCGGACGCGCCCACTTTGTTTCTCGGTCAGATTGCGCAGCTCCTTTGCCTTTTTGTCAACCGACGATGTGCGAATACGCAGGCTGGTCTGCTGAAACGCTTGTTCCTGTTCCTCACGTGAGATCGTGACATTCAGTTCTACTTTGTCCCTTTTGGTTTTCGCGTTCTCGGACATGCCGCTGCCGCCTTGCGCGATCCGTTCGGTCTGCACCTGGAAATTTTCCACGCGCCCGAAGCCCTTCACCCGAGCGACCACAGCGTCGCTATCTTCCGGGGCGATCAACATGCTCACCCGTGCCGAAACGCGTCCGGAATAATCGCGATCAAGCTGCGCATTTGTGATCTGCACTTTTGGCGACGCGAGGCCTTTGATGTCGTTGTAAATCTTCTCCACATCAGGCGCATAAAGCGCGAGTTGGGCGCGCTCCTTAAGCAGGAACGCAGCCGGTTCATCCATGTCTTTTTCTGCAAGCGAAATGGTTACTGTGGCGAATTGCACCTGGGAATCCCAATATTTCAATTCGCCCTGCATCTTCTCGATCTCTTCGCGCACCCGCCCAAGTTCTTTTTCCACCTGAAGCAAATCGGAGACTTTGCCGGTCTTCGTTTTCAGCATGTCGATCAACCGCTGCTCCATCACGTGCGCGTTCTTCAACCGCGCATCGGTGTCAAAGTACGCCTTCGTCACATCTTCGGTGCCCAGCGTTTGGTTCTTCAATTCGCCAAGGCTGCGAACCTTTTGCAGAAGACGATCCAGATTTTCCGGCAGGACCTTGACCACAACTTGGCCGCGCAACTTTCCATTCGCCTGTTTTTCGGAATTCGTCGTCGAGACATATCCGCGCTCTTCATTTGCCAGGGCTGTGATCTTCTGCACGGCATCATCAAACCTGACGATCTCGAGTTCGACAGTCGCGTTCCGAATCAGTTTGCGATTGACCAGCGGCGAAGCCGACGATTCGACCGGACTTTGTCCAGCTTCTTCGGCATTGGCAAAACTCTCCGGGCTTGCGGCGAATGCTTCCGTCTTACTAGTCCCTGGCTGTGCCACCTTGGCAGGTTCGACCGTTGCCGGGGGCGATGGCGGCGATTGCCTGAGCGCCATGTCTTTTGGTCGCCCCGCTGCGAGTTGGTCCGACTTAGCTAAAGAACCGGCTTGACCTGGCGGCGACGCCGGGGCTGGGACCTCCGATACTTGTACGTCCTCGAGGTAGTGTTCGCGACCGCGCAGCGCAGTTGCATTCTCGCCAGTGATCATTCGTCCGACTTGCACGAGAGCGAACAGGATGGCAGCAACTGCAGTGATCTGAACTGCACGCAAACGCATAAGACCAACAAGCAATTTTACGAGGCTGCTTC
>WNFU01009678.1_pt1 | contig 10832 bp, 11 predicted proteins | sample 5400121 | NCBI WGS metagenome assembly WNFU01 (sample SAMN13153360, study PRJNA577476) | soil metagenome | isolation source: 100 cm soil or saprolite under grassland replicate 1 | place: USA:California | collected 2016-06-15
CTCATCCGAGTCCATGCGGCCGAAGACGATCGTCCTCGCGGTCCCCACCACCCGCCGGTGCACCTGGGAGCGGAATTGTTCGGCGCCGAACAGCACCAGACCAAGGTAACGCCCGCGCTCCGAGATATCGAGCAGCATTTTCTTCACGTACGTCTCGGGGCCGTCGCCCGGCGCGTACTTGTTCAGCTCGTCGACGAACACGACGACGGCGTCGACGCCCAAGTCGCGGCGCTCGAGGTGCTCGCGCAGCTTCGACACCGCCCGCGCGAACACCAAATCCTGGCCGAGCGGATCGACGTTCGCCACATCGACCACGTACACGGCGCGGTCCTCGAACCGGCCCCACGGCAAATCGTTCGACGGGCCGTCATCGGTCACCAGGCCCTTGCAGCGCGTGGAGATGTTTGACAGGCGATTGCGCACCTTGCGGATCGTCGCGATGTGGTGCGTGCGCCACGTATCCCCCCGTGCGGACAGCTCCAAGCCGTCGAAAATCGACCGGAACAGCCGTTCCAGGTCGGCGAAGGTGAGCACGCGATGCGCCCCGCCGAACCCGTCGTCGAACTCCTTGTCCACGACGCGGTCCGACAGGAAGTCGATGAACGCGTCGGCCTTAGCATCGATGTCGTCGCGGTTGAGCAGGACCTCGGCGTAGTCCAGCACCTCGCGCAGGCCCCACACCAGCGGCTCCACGTCGCTCACCAGGTCGGGATGTGTGCGCAGCGTGTTCAGGTTCACCCCGTCGGCCTTGAAGGGGGCGTAATAGCGCACCCGCTCGAACGGCCGCGCCGGCACGGCGAGCCGCTCGTAGCGACGACGGTCTTCGTCCTCGAGGGCGCCGGGCTGGTCGAGGAAACACAGATCGGGACCCTTCACGTTGAAGCACACCGCGGCGATCCGCCCCTTGTGGGGCGGGAAGTGCTGGAAGATGGACCCGAGCAGGAACTCCACCGCGCTCGTCTTGGTGGCGAGCCCGGAGACACCGGAGATGTTCAGGTGCGCGGCTTCCGGTCCGAGCAGGAAATCGGCGTCCAGGTAGACCGGCGCCTCGAGCCCGCCCGACGTGTAGAGACCCACGGGAATAGCAGTAGGCTGTGCCCCACCGAGATAGGCGTCCATGCGGAGCGCCTGCGCCACGTCGACGTCGCTCGCGACGTGCACCTGCCCGAGCGGGACCGGCTGCAGCGGCTCCTCGGGCCGCTGACGCAGCACCGCCGCGGTCCAGAGCCGGATCTCCTGGCGGACCGTCGGACTGTCGGCGGCCTTCGCCGGATCTCCCTCGGCGCCGACAACGTCGTGCAGCGGGGTCGCCAGGTCGGAGTAGGCGAACCCATCCGTCACGACGCCATACACCACCTTTCCCGCTCCCTGCTCCCCGCTCCCTGCTCCCCCGACCCTCACGATCGCCCCGATCCCGATGCTCGTCTCGTTCGCGGTCCAGAAGTGGAATTGGTGCGGAGTCGCGGGCTTCTGCTCGGTGGCGACGACGCGACCGATGGGGGGAGGATCGCGTCGCTCGATCACGATCCGGTCCTCGGGAGCCGAGAGCCGGGATGCGGGATGCGGGATGCGGGATGCGAGACGAGGTCGCGCGGGGCGCGTACCCTCAAATAAGTCTCCACGTCATGGATAGGATAAAGTAACCGATCCCAGCGCCGGTCGGTGGTCGCGAGCGGTGCACGCTCGTCCACGAGCCACGCCGAGATTCGGGACGCGCGCACGACCGTGTCGGGATGGGCGCGCGCTTCCACTCGCAGCAGCCCGTACAACAGGTCGTTCCCCTCCCAGGGCCACAGCCGGAGGTACCAGGAATAGATCTCGCGGCGCGCGCCGCGGCGCTTCGGCCGGAACACGCTGGTGCGGTGGGCGGCGGGGAGGGTCAGCGCGCGCTCGAGCTCCGGGCCCTCGAAGTACTCGGCACCGTGACTCTTGACGACGCCCAACGCGCGCGGGTGCGCGGACAGCGCGGGGGAATCGGAGAGCACCCCATCCACGACGAGCCACTCGTCGGAGCCGAGCCTCGCGAGCCGCTGCTCCGCCAGCCGCCGCTCGAGCGCGGCGCGGGCTTTCTGCACTTCGACTCGTGCGGCCGGCAGGGCGCGGGCAGGCTGGGCGGCGTCCTCCGCGGCGATCTCGACGACACGGACCCCCGTTCCCTCGAGCGCCCCGCGCACGGCGTCGGGCAAGCGGTCGAGCCGGGTGATGGCAAGCTCGTCCGCGTCCTCGGCGATCGTGCGGGGGCGGCGATCGGCCCCCCGGAGGCGGATCGCGGCGGCGACGTACGCCCGTACGATGGGCGTGACCCCCGCGTACCCCACCACGCGCCACTGCTCGATGCCGTCGAGAAACCCGACGGCCGCGGGCGCCAGCGCGCGCGCGCCCACCAGTGAGTGCACCCGGAGCGTGGGATCCTCCACCGGGTCGGCGCCCGTGAACTCCTCGAGATCGCTGCGGCCGACGCTCGCGTCGGGGACGTAGGATGCCGGCACCACCCCCGCCGCGAGGACCGCATCGACCCAGGAGCGCGACACGGTCAGCGTGTCCGCAGCGCCCAGCCGAGGTAGGTAACGCTCAGATCGTCGGTCAGCACCCGCCGCCCGGTCCCGTCACCGGCACGCTCGACGCCTTTCATCTCCTGTACCACCATGTCATGGCGGGCGAGCGCCTCGGTCAGATCCCCGGGGGTGAGGAAGCGTGCGAAGTCGTGGAACCCCTCGGGCATCGTGTGTTGTACGTACTCTTCGTGCCACACGACCTGCAGGAATCCGGCGATCGTGCGGTTGTGGGTGAGAAAGCCGAGCCCGCCGCCGGGCGCGAGCACGTGGGCAATGCCGGCGATGGTGCGCTCCAGGTCGTCGACGTGCTCCAGCACGTCGACGGCGAACACGAGGTCGAAGCCTCCTTCGAAGCCGGCGCCGCCCAAGTCCTCCGCCGTGCCGTGGCGGTAGTCGATGGCAAGACCCGAGCGCCGCGCGTGCTCCTTCGCCGCCGCCAGCGATTTCCCCGACGGGTCGATGCCGGTCACCGTCGCCCCCTCGGCGGCGAGCGTCTCGGCCAGGATGCCGCCACCGCACCCCACGTCGAGGACGCGCTTCCCCCCGAACCCGCCGAACACACGCCGGAAGTATTCGACCCGCAACGCGTTGAGCTCGTGCAGCCCGGCGAAGGGGCCCGCGTCGCTCCACCACACGCCGGGGACCCGCTCCACCAGGCGCTCGTACTTCTCGGGCTCCGAGAGCCCGCCGAGGCGGGGCAGCTGGTCGGACATGAGAGAGAAATCTACGGCGGGAGGGAGGTTGGTGGAGGATGGTGGAGGATGGTGGAGGTGACTACCGAGCGAGGGCACGGTAAAGCTGCCACGTGAGGAACCGGGCACGGCACTGGCGGTCGTTGAGGGCCGTCCAATCCTCGTCCGGGAGGAGCTCAGCCTCCCGGCAGAACCGCAGTGCATACCCTACCTCACTGAGCGACGATAGGGCGATGTCGAGAAAACGACGAAACTCCTTCCGGCTGCGCCGGGCGGATCCTTCTACGATGTTGACCGCGGCAGAGAAGGCGGCACGACGGATCTGTGAGGTGAGGCCATACCGCTCTTCGGTCGGGAAGGATTTGGTAACCCGGTAGACGGCAAGCGCAAGCTCGTGGCACTCACGCCAGGCGTGAAGCTTTTCGTAGGGGGCCATGCAGAGCAAGCTACGCAGCGCCTGTCAGCAGCCCTTACCATTTTGTCGCTCGATGGGCTCTTCTGCTGCCTTTCGACCTCCACCAACCTCCACCAACCTCACCAACCTCCCTAACCTCCACAACCTCCCGATAGGGTCAGGCCGTCGCTTCGACGTTGGGGAACGGGGGCACGTCGAGGAACCACAGGCCGGCAAGCCGCGAGTTCTTGTCCACCTCGACGAGCAGCAGGTCGGCGACGCGCACGACGCTGGCGACCCGCTGGCGCCCCACGCGGATGTGGAGCACCGACTCGGACTGGTTCTTCTCCACGGTGAGCGCGGTGTCCACCTCGACCGCGGCGACCCGCGGCTGCGACTTGCGGCCCGGAAACACGAGGCGTGCGTCCTTGGCGGGCTCCGGGATCGGGAGGTCGTCGCGCGTGCGGATGTCGTCCGGCCACGTGACGACGTCCACGCCGTGGATGCAACCGCCGGCGACGTCGATCACGACGAACGAGCCGTCGCCGCCCTCCAGGTCGACGGTCCCGTTGAGCCCGGTCGCCTTCCCGGTGCCTTTGCAGGCGACGGAGAGGATGTCAGTTTCCGGGTCCCAGCGATAGCTCACCTTGGGCAGCTTGCCCGCGAGTGGCTCGATCCGTGCTTCGAACTGCATCGGGAACCCGCCTTCCAGGCTTGGCGAAGGGCGGGTAATATAGGCCGCACTATCGGGAGGAGCCAGGACGATGCAGCGGCGGGAGTTTCTGGCGGCTGGCGCCGCCGTGATTGCGGATCGGCGATTGCGGATTGCGGATTCCTCCCCGCCCAATCCGAAATCCACAATCCGAAATCCGCAATCTGCCCAGGAGCCTTCCCTCGGCCCGGAGGTCTTCCAGCGCCGCCTCGAGCGGGCCCGGGGCGAGCTCAAGGCGCGCGGGCTCGACCTCCTCATCGCGACGCCCAGCACCAACTACGAGTACCTCACCGGCTACAACCCGGGGCGGAGCGAGCGGGTGATCGCCCTCCTCCTGCCGGTCACGGGCGCGCCGGCGATTGTCTGCCCTTCGTTCGAGGTGGAGCGCATCAAGCGCCACAGCGTCATCACCGAGCTGCACGGCTGGGAAGAGCAGGAGGATCCCCACGCCCTGCTGGCCGAGACCGTCCGCCGGCTCAGGCCGGGATCGGGGGGCGGCGGGGGCACCATCGCGCTCGAGTCGTCCACGGCGTATCAAACGTTTCTCCGGCTCGCTCGTGCGCTTCCGGGCTGGAAGGTCGTGGACGCTGCGCCGGTGACGGAGCGCTTACGCGTCATCAAGGCGCCCGAGGAGGTGGCCCTCCTGCGCCGCGCGATCGCGATCACGCTGGACGCCATGGCGGCGACCTTCGCCCAGCTCGCGGTCGGCGCCACGGAGGTCCAGGTGTCGCAAGCGTTGTCGCGAGAAATGGAGCAGCGCGGCGCGCCGGGAGGCGGGCTGGTGCAGTTCGGCCCGTCGAGCGCGCTGCCGCACGGCGGCCCTGCCGGCCCCAAGCTCGAGCGCGAGACGGTGGTCCTGATCGACTGCGGCTGCCGCGTGGGCGGCTACACCTCCGACATCACCCGCACCATCTGGTTCGGCGATCACCCGCCGGACGAGTTCCGCAGGGTGTTCAACGTGGTGCACGACGCCCAGACCGCCGCGATGGAGCTGGGGCGCCCCGGCACGCCGTGCGAGGAGATGGATCGCGCCGCCCGCAAGGTCATTACCGCTGCGGGCTACGGCCCGTTCTTCACGCACCGCCTCGGCCACGGGCTCGGCATGGATGGTCACGAGCCCGAGTATCTCGTCGAAGGCAACACGACGCGGCTCGAGCCCGGCATGGTGTTCACGATCGAGCCCGGGATCTATCAGCTCGGGAAGTTCGGGGTCAGGATCGAAGACGACTGTTTCATGACCGAGAACGGAGTGGAGGTGCTGAGTCGGCGGGCTTCCAAGCTCTAGGACGCTCGTTAGTCGCTGAGTTTTTTCGCGAATCCGATGATTCGATCGAGCGCCTTCTGGATGTTTTCCAGCGACGCCGCGTACGATAACCGCACGTAGCGATCGTCCCCGAACGCCGCGCCCGGCACGAGCGCCACACCGGTTGTGGTCACGAGGCGGGTGCAGAACTCCGTCCCCCTGATCCCTCCAAAGGAGTCCACCCGGAAGAAGAAGTAGAACGCGCCGAGCGGCTCGACGAACTCGACGCCGGGGAGCTCCTGCCGGAAGCGCGCGACCACGACGTCCCGCCGCTTGCGGAACTCGGCCACCATCCGAGCCACGTCCCGTTCCACCGGGTCGTCCCCCAACGCCACGGCGGCGGCAAACTGGGCGGGATGATTCGCCCCGGTGGTGGTGTGCGACTGCAGCGCCGCCATCGCCTTCGCCACTGGGCCGGGCGCGAGGGCGAGGCCGATCCGCCATCCGGTCATCGCGTAGGCCTTGCTCACCCCATAAATGACCACGACGCGCTCGAGCAGTTCGTCCGGCAGATCCAGGAAGGAGGGTGCTGGGCCCGTCCCGTAGTGGATGCGGCGGTAGATCTCATCCGCGACGATCCACACCTTGCGGTCGCGCGCCCAGTGCGCGATCGCCTTGATCTCGGCCTGTGTATACACGGCGCCCGTGGGATTGCACGGTGAGCAGAGGATCAGACCCCGCGCTCCCGGGACCACGCGATCGAGATCCCGCACGGCCACCTTGAGGCTCCATTCCGGCTCCCCGGGGACGAGCACCGGCCGGGCGCGGGACAAGTACACGATCTGCGGATAGGACACCCATGCCGGCGCCGGAATCGCCACCACATCACCCGGGCCGAACAGCGTGAAGCACACATTGAAGAGCGACTGCTTCGAGCCGTTCGACACCACGATGTTGTCGGCATTCACGGGACGGCCGCCGGAGAGCAGCGAGAGGTGTTTCGCCGCCGCGGCGCGCAGCTCGAGGATCCCTTCGTTCGCCGGGTAGTGGGTCTTGCCTTCGCGAATGGCGCGCACGCCGGCGTCGGACGGGAGGGCGGGCGTCGGGAAATCGGGCTCCCCCGCCCCCAGGTCGATCACGTCCTCGCCCGCCGCCTTGCGCCGCTTCGCCTCCTGCGAGATGGCGATGGTCGCAGAGGTCTCGAGGTGGTGTAGGTTGGGTGAGAGGCCGGACCCCGGGGTCATGGGCGAGACGATAGCCCGAACAGGTCAGGGGACGCAACCCGAAGCTGCCCCGTTGTCTTCCGCCCGACCGGGCGCTACCATCCCTGCCGACGGATCGCCCTTTGACAACCGAGGATCGTGTGACGGCAGCAGACGCGAAGGTCGCGCTGGAGCGCGGCCGGCCGGTGATGTTGTTACGGCCACCCGCGGTGGAGCAGGCACAGGATCTGTGGGAGCTGCTTGGTCCCACGACCCCGGGGCAGCGCCCCGGGGCGAGTCCAGCCGTGCTCATCGTCTGCGCGGACGACGCGGGCGCGGCGGAGTGGGTCGCCGCCGCGCCGGGCGACCGCGGCATCCACGCCGTCACCGGCCTCGCCCGCACCAGCCGGGTCCTCAAGCAGGGCCGCGTCGACATCCTCGCCGGGGCGGTCAAGGATCTGGCCGCGCTGCTGGAGCGCGCTGCGCTCAAGCTCGCGGCCGTCGCAAGCGTCGTGGTCGCGTGGCCCGAAGCCCTGGTGGATGGCGACGGCGCCGCGGCCCTCGACACCCTCCTGGGTGAAGCCCGCGACGCTCACCGCATCGTGTTGAGCTGGAATCCCGCCTTGCTCGGCGACTTTCTCGAGCGACACGCCCGGCGCGCGTTGGTCGTCGGGCCGTCGCCGGTGGACGAGAGCGGTCGTCCGCTCCCACCCGTCTGCCGCGCCCGCTTTGCCGTCGTCCCGGCGCTCCGTCGTGCCGTCGCCGTGCGGGACGCCCTCGACGCGCTGAGTGCGACGACACCATTCGTCTGGAGCGGCGGCCCGATCGCACCACCCGAGGCCCCCCCCGATGCCGTGCTCTGCACCGCGCTCCCGAGCCGTGACGAGGTGGCGGCGCTCGCCCGACTGGGGGGCGGCGAGCCCGTCGTCTTCATCGCCGCGATCCAACTGCCCTACCTCCGCTCGGTCGCGACCCTCACGCCCCTCGCGCTCGCGTCGGGCGCCGACCGCGCGCGCGATCGCGCCGAAGCGCTGCGCGAGCGGGTGGCAGGGCTCCTCACGACGGGCAGCGTAGACGCCGAGCTCGCCCTGCTCGATCCGTTGTTCGAGCGGTTCGATCCAGCGGAGGTGGCGGCGGCGTTGCTGGCTTTACAACGGGAGGCGGGAAGCGGGATGCGGGATGCAGCAGTCGCCGCGCCTGGAGAGGGCGCGCGCGTGAGAGTTTTCGTCGGCCTGGGAAAGAAAGACCGCGCGAGCGCCAAGGATCTGGTCGGAGCCCTGATTCGCGAGGCCGGTGTGGCGAAAGACGACATCGGCCGGATCGAGGTGCGCGAAACCTTCAGCGTTGTCGAGATGGCGGCCGGGGCGGCGGACCGGGCGGTGCGGGGGCTGACCGGGACGACGATCCGCGGGCGACGCCTGGTCGCACGGCTCGACCGGGAGCGGTAGCCTGCCCGTGCAACGGGAGCGTCTCCCCTCTCAGCGCGCGATGCGGGCGGCAAGCCAGCGCAGGCTCTCGCCCACGTGCGCGTGCCAGTACTTCCAGTCGTGCTTCCCCGGCCACTCCGCGTATGCGTGAGAGATGCCCAGCGCCGCGAGCTCGGCGTGGAACGCGCGCGCCTGGTCCGCGAGCCTGTCCCGGGTACCCACGTCGATGAACAGCGCGGGCATCGGGCCGCGCGCGGCCGCAAGGCGCCGCACCAGCTGCGCCGGATCGCGCGCGGTCCATGATGCGATCGTCCGCCCGAACGCCGGGGCGATGGCCCCCCAGGTCCCTCTCCAGTCGGCGGCGAGCGAATCGACCGACGTGTGGTAGCGCGCCGGCGCCGCGAACGGATGCGGCCCGGCGTAGAGCGGCGACAGCACACCGTCGTCGCCGTCCGGCATCACGAGGATCATCTCGCTCATGCCGCCCGCCATGAGCGAATCCGCGATTACGTCGATGCCCGCGAGCGACACCCAGTCCGATTCGTTGCCTGTGAGGCCGTGGAGGTAGTACGCCACGGGGTAGCGCCGCGCGGGCGCCGTCGCGTACGAGGGCGGCAGGTACACCACGTAATGTTTCTCGACGCCGAGGGCCGGCGAGAAGAACCGCTCCACGCGCACCGCGCCGTGCCGCGAGGAGCAGCCCGGCGGCGCCGAACGCCGTCGCGATGGCTCGAGCGAACATGCTGGAAGCTAACCCCAAAACGCCGACGGGCCGCCCAGCGGGGCGGCCCGTGAACAGCAAACCCGACGCTGGCGCGCCGGGCTATTTCTTGTTCACCACCTGCTTCAGCTGCTTGCCGGCGCGGAACGCGGGCGCGATCGATGCCTTGATCTGAATCACGCCGCCCGTCTTGGGATTACGGCCCATGCGCGCTGCGCGCTTGCGGGCTTCGAAGTTCCCGAAGCCGGTGATCTGGACCTTCGCGCCCTTCTTGAGCTCCCCGGCGATGATCCCCTTGTCGTCGAACAGGGCCTCGATCGCCCGGCCGGCGTCGGCCTTGGACATCTTGGTCCGCATGGCCAGTGCCGCGGTCAGCTCGGCTTTGTTCACGGCGTCTCCTTGTGAGGGTCTAGGGCAGTGAAAACCCTTGGAATTCCGCCTGTTTGGCGGGGTAGCACGAGAAAACCCGCATGAAACCGCCACAATATGAGGCCCCACCCCGGAAAACCGCAAGAGACGGGCACTTCCTTGACCCGACCCCCCCGAGGCGGTACCCTTCCCCGCCGTTTCCAGACGCCAAGCCGCAAGCCGTAAGGACCCCGCTCCGCTACCGACTGACGACCGCCAGCCGCTGGCGGCTTGCGGCTTGCGGCTGTCAACCAGGAGTTAGGCGTGTTTCATGGAACCCGCCCCGGCTGGATCGAAGTCATCGCCGGCGTGATGTTTTCCGGAAAGAGTGAAGAGTTGGTGCGCCGGGTGCGGCGGGCGGTGATCGCTCGCAAACACGTCCAGGTCTTCAAGTCGCATCTCGATGCCCGCTACGCCGGGCTCTACACGGTGAGCACGCACGACGGCGGCACGGTGGAGGCCGAGCCTGTGGATTCCTCGGACGGAGTCCTCCGCGCCGTGCGGCCCGAGACCGAAGTGGTCGCGGTCGACGAAGTGCAATTCCTGGACGACGGCATCGTGACGGCCGCGAACGGGCTCGCCGACCGGGGTGTGCGGATCGTGCTGGCCGGGATCGACATGGATTTCCGCGGCCTGCCGTTCGGCCAGATGCCCACGCTCCTCGCCGTCGCCGAGATCGTCGACAAGCTCCAGGCGATCTGCGTGGTGTGCGGCGGTCCGGCGAGCCGCAATCAGCGGCTCGTCAACGGCAAGCCCGCGCTGTGGGAAAGTCCCACGATCATGGTGGGCGGACGAGAGTCGTACGAGGCGAGGTGCCGGCATTGCCACAAGGTCCCGAGGGCTGATGAGGACCAAACTGCACTACTCTGAATGGCTTCCGTGCTGAACGTCGCGTTGACGGGAAATATCGCCGCGGGTAAATCGACCGTCGTCGATCTGTTCCAGCGCTGGGGTGCGACGATCATCGACGCGGACGCCCTCGCCCGCGAAGCCCAGGCGCCCGGCGGCGAAGTGTTGGCGGCGATCGCGGGCCGCTTCGGCGCGGACGTCCTCGCCCCCGACGGGACCCTCGACCGGGCGGCGCTGCGGGGCAAAGTGATGGGCGACCAGGCGGCGCTCGACGCCCTCAACCAGATCGTCCACCCCGCCGTGCGCCGCCGCCGCGATGAGCTGCTGCGCGAGGCCCGGGAGGGCGGCGACCTCCTCGTGGTGAACGACATCCCCCTGCTCTTCGAGGCGCTCGACCCTACCCAGTTCGATGCCGTGGTCCTGGTGGACGCGAGCGTGGCGCTGCGGCGCACGCGGCTGCGCGCCATGCGCGGTCTCGCGAACGACGAGGCCGACCGGATGATCGCGGCGCAGATGCCCGCCGAGCGCAAGCGGGCGAAGAGCGACTTTGTGATCGAGAACGAGGGATCACTCAAGGAGCTCGAGCGACAGGCCCGCGCCGCGTTCGACGAGCTGCGCCACCGCGCGGC
>WNFU01013732.1_pt1 | contig 10832 bp, 5 predicted proteins | sample 5400121 | NCBI WGS metagenome assembly WNFU01 (sample SAMN13153360, study PRJNA577476) | soil metagenome | isolation source: 100 cm soil or saprolite under grassland replicate 1 | place: USA:California | collected 2016-06-15
CCGGAATCGATAGCCAGTGCCCAAACATTTCCACTGGGAGGAATTAGTCCGCTGCTGATCTCAGTCCAATTATCACCGTCGTTCGTCGAACGGAAAGCTCCGCCTGCTGTGCCCGCAAACATATGGCCCTTCGCGTTGGTTGCCACGGTGTTTACGTCGAGTGTCGTTAAGCCATTATCTTGTTCCGTCCAGCTATCACCGTTGTCAATCGATCGGAAGATACCGCCACCTTTGCCCATGAAAGTATAAGTTGCAGCGAAGATGTGACCGTTGGTGTTGACTGCCAACCCGGCAATGTCAGTCGAGGTTAATCCATTATTGGCCAGATCCCAATGGTCCCCGTTATCAGTTGAGCGATACACGCCGTCCCCGCAACCGGCGGTTCCGGCAAAAATGTCATCCTGCGAATTGATTGCCAGCGACCAGATGAGGCCACAGTTCTCACCATTGTCGTTCAGGTGCGTCCAATTCTCGCCATCGTCCGTCGATCGCCAGACGCCTCCCGCAGTCCCTCCAGCGTACGTTCCAGCGAAAATGTGGCCGGACGAATTGATCGCCAATGCGCGGACGTCAACTGTAATTACCCCCTGGCTAACCGCGGTCCAACTGTTTCCGTTGTCGGTCGAGCGAAAAACGCCGCCCGCGTTATCCACAAAATCGGCTCCTGCGAAGATGTGACCGTTGGGACCGATGGCCAGGGACCTAATAAAGTGTGCGAAGAGGCCGGTGTTGATCTGTTCCCAACTCTGACCGCTATCGCTCGATCGGAACATGCCGATCCCGTATGTGCCGGCAAAGATGGTGTTGTCAGTCTTGATCGCGAAGGCCCGAACGTCGGTCGCGATCAGGCCGTTGTTTTTCTCAACCCACGAATCGCCGTTGTCGCTTGATCGGAAAACGCCGCCGCCAACGTACGTCCCTGTAAAGATGTCCCCATTCTGATTGACGGTGAAGGAAATGACGCGTCGCTCGGTCAGTCCAGTGTTGACCTGCGTCCAGTTGTCGCCGTTATCGGTGGAGCGGAACACACCATCACCGTAAGAGCCGGCGAAAATCGCGCCGGCAGAAGTGGCCAGCAACGCGTTGATGCCATTCCCTGTGCTTAGGCCGTTTTGGACCAGCTGCCAGCTGTCTCCGTTGTTCGTCGAGCGAAAGACGCGACCATTACCACAAAGGCCGTCAACGTCACCGCCTGCGAAAACATCGCCGTTCTCATTGATGGCGAATGAAAGGATGCCTAGATTCGTTAGCCCGTTGTTTATTTCGCTCCAAGTATCGCCGTTGTCCGTGGAACGGAAAACTCCAGTACAAAATTTCACATCCCAAGTTGCTGCAAAAACGTGTCCGCTGGCGTTGATCGCCAAGGCGGGGACATAGTGGCCCGCCGGGTCGGTGTTCAGCAGGGTCCAGTTTTCGCCGTTGTCAGTGGAGCGGTAAATTCCTCCTGTAAATGTCCCCGCGAAAATGTCTCCTCCGGAATTGATCGCGAGGGATCTCACCGATAGAGAATTCAAGCCATTGTTCACTGCAGCCCAGTTGTCTCCGTTGTCGGTCGATCGAAAGACTCCGCTGCTCCATGTTCCTCCAAAGATGTGACCGGCGCTATTGATCGCTAGCGCACGTACATTTGTGTCTGTCAGTCCATTATTAACTCCCGTCCAAGTTTCTCCATTATCGGTCGAGCGGAAAACGCCACCTCCCTGTGTCCCTACAAACACGTGGCCAATCGAGTTTCTCGCTAATGCGATGCCGTCGCCGCCCTGCGGGCCGTTCGTTTGCACCCAAAAATTTTGACCGCCGAACGGGAACCTGCCTTTAGTAACGTCGGTTTGAGTGAAATTTGCAGCTGATTTCGTCCGCTGCCCCTGACCGAAGGCATTCGATAATGCGCCAGGAGCAAGCACAGCCAGAATAATGCCGCCCATGAAGGCAATAAAGCTGAGTAGGAAGCGGAGATTAGAAAAGGCATGTTGATTATCAGTTTTGTTTTTCATTGACCCTCCGCCCGCCCTTGTACCCGGCACGCTGAAAGCAGGTCAAGAATTTTCGCGTCTCAGCGCGAAAACACGAGAGAATAAATCGCCGCATGGACGCTTACAGGCTTTTCCGTCCACTGAGCGCGGAGGTTCGCGGAGCTCGCCCTCCATTTGGTTGTGAAGACAATCATGGAGGGCGGAGCTCTGCGACGCCTAACCATGTAGCATGCAGGCGGCAGCGCTCCCGGTTCAACCGATCACTGATCACTTCCCCACTGATCATCAGGGGGATCAGGACTCAGGGACGAGGCGGTGGCGTGGGGCGAGGCCTCGGGCTGGGAGTGGACCTGGGACCAGGTGTTGCTGTTGGGCTAGCAGTAGCCGTTGCAGTGGCAGTCGCGGTTGCCGTCGCAGTTGCAGTCGCCGTTGGTGTCGCGGTAGGCGTCGGAGTGGGAGTGCCGCCGCCAGCCAGGGGATAAACGTACGCGCCACGGCTTCGCGTCCACACTGATAGCGCGGTCGAGCCGCGATCAACCTGCATGTCCCACACCATCGCGTGCGGAATACCGTTCTCGAAGCGCTGCCATGTTGGAGAGGCAACGGTGATGTTATCGGTGTAGTAAACACCCCAGTCAGTCCCGGCAAACACCTGTTGCTTGTTTGCCCAGGTGAACGAGCCACAGTCGGCAGTGCAGGTTACTTGAAAAACATGACCCGGCGTGCTCGGCGTATTAGGATTAAAGCCGCCTACTGCTGCGTAGCCCACCGGTAGATTTGCGGCAGATACGGTTGGATCGAGTGCGATACCGAGAACCGGGCGCAAAGGCACAACTGTGTTATTACCGGTAACATCCACCCAGTTGGCCTGTGACGCGGTGCCGGTGCCGAGATTAAACCCGATCCAAACGTTGGCATCGTTCGTACCAACCATGGCTACGCTCTGGTACTTGGGCGAGTACTTAACCCCGTTGATGAACGAACGATTACCCAATGTCTGCTTCGTCATGTTCTGCGTGGTGGGATTATTCGTTATGTACCAATTCGCCTGCGAAAAGCTGCTGGCTCCTCCCAGGACCGTTTCCCAGACCCTTGTGGTGCCTGCGATGAGATGACCACAGCCGCCGGGCACACCAGCCGCCGGGCAGTCGTCGCCGCCCGGAATACCGCCGTGGAAAAGATCGTACGGCAGAATGAAGGATCTTGTGTCGTTGCTCCAGCTGCCGCCGCCTCCGGAAACGTTGCCGCTCCAAGGCGCATTCTGCGCGGTGCAGTTACTGACACATCGATGCAGCGCACCGTTATTGTTTCCCTGCCAGAAGCGCAGGCTCGATCCTGTGCCTACGGGATCAATGCGCGAGTAAAATCCATCACCACCAACACCCATCTGCCACAGTACAGGCCCTGTGGGTGTGCCGTTAAACGTCATGGACATGGAGCCGTTGTCCTGTGACCCACCGCTTGCCTGTGGAAAAGCAGCATTAGCAAAGTTACCGCTGATGTCGCCAGAGTAAAACTCGATCGTGTTAATACCCGTATCCATGTTAAACCAGGTCGGGTCCGTCGTTTGGTTTACGATGTCCGCGTTGGTGGTTCCGTGCGCGCCGCCATCGTTTCCGACTGCCAAAATGCTGGACGATCCTGGTACGAACGCTAGCGCATGTTGATCTACGTGAACGGGACGTGGGTTCGGGGAGCCATAACCACAGGTGGTATCGTTCCAGACAGTTCCCGTGCGCGTTGCAAACCAGACCTCGAAGGTATCAAAGAAGACGCGGTCGGGGTTATTTGGGTCAACGACGACTCCCTGGTCGTACCAGTTCTGCGGATAGTCGCCCTGGCCACCACTGCAGTTTCTCAGGGCACCGCCCTGCGAACCCTCCATGTAACTCCAAGTCCCGCCGCCGTCTGTAGAAGCCCACGCGCCAAGCTGGCAGCCGTTCGCGCTGCCGCAACCGCCGTTGCTATTTGGAGCAATCGACTGGCCTTGTGCGTAAATGTAGTTCGCGTTGCTTGGCGCGACAGCAATATCGATCCGGCCCAGTTGATTGCCAGTCGTGGTATTGACAAACGGGCTGCCAGTGCCGGCGTTCATAGCCGCGCCTGTTGTGTATGGGCTGCCGGTGACTTGAGTGCCGAATATGAAACCATTCGCGTTGCTGGCGATGGAAGTGAAACTGGGGCATCCGCTCGAGCCCATCGTGGCACTGTAAAGGCCGTTAGCACCGTTATTACCCAAGTCGTATTGCACGGTCGTCGCAAATCCGCGAGTGCCAATCGCGGCGATGATTCGAGTGTTGCCTCCGCCCATGTTACTCAGCTCCAACCCGGTAACATCCTGCCGTTGCGTACTGAAATTGTTGGTGAAACACGGGCCGGTCCAGTTCGTGCCGCCGTCATATGAAAAATAGACACTCTGTTTAGTGCCGGCGACCACTTTGTTACTGTTGTTCGGATCCACGCGCACTTTACCGACTGCGTTGTACTGTGGGAACTGCCCTGGAGGTTCCGTGTAAATCATGCCGAAAACATTTTCTCCCAATACGGTCCAGGTGGCGCCTGCATCTATTGATTTGAGAATACCCTGGCTGCCCATCGAAAAAGATCCGAAATTGAGGTCGCCAGTGCCCGCATAGATCGTGTTATGATTGCTGGGATCAATGACAATGGTATCGATGGCAGTGGTTGAAATCAGCGGGTCATCGGTCACTACCGTCCAAGTCGTGGAACTGCTGCAGCAGTTGGTCGTTTTCCATACACCACCGCCGACCGCTCCGGAATAGGCCACGATGCTGCCATTGACCGTGGTGGTCGGATCGACTGCGATCGCATTGACTCGCCCTTCAGTCGTCGTGTAATCGAAACAACCCGAGCACCCAGTCATGCGCAGTGGTTGTGGACCGAGCGCGGTAAAATCGGTCGTACTGAGCGCGTTTGGATTCGCGAGATCAAGCTTTAGGTGTTGTCCGGCTGGGACGCCGCTCATCATCCCTGCATGTTGAGCTGCCGCGGCCCGCACCCATGCCGGGTCAAAGCGGCCAGTAGGGTACGTCAAACGATAATGCCAGTATTGTTCCAGTTCTGCCAAACCCCTGGCCTCGTCGTGTGAACCGGCGCCCGGCACGGGCAAGTAGCGCTCGGGTTGAGAGGCACGCGGAACTGCGGCCTCTTTACTGGCGAATATAGCAAGGGCTATCCCGGACAACCCCAGAGTCAGTCCGAGCACCGTACGAAGATTAACGAAGCCGCCTTCGCCGAGCCGCCTTCGTCCCGCAATCGCGGAACTACGGCGAATCGAGAGGCTATAGCGAACGTCTGTGGAGCGAGTGAAGCATTTCTTTTTCATTATTGGAATTTGGGGTTTGTGTGATTGCATTCTTGAGGAGTCGAGACGCTGTCGGCCCGCTTTGCGCGGGTGGATGCTTTGGATTCAAGAGACCTCAAGATGCAGGGAATGCCGTTGTAGTTGTTGGGCCGAATTTGGTCAAGCTTTTTCAATGCTAAATGGTAAATTCGAATTGCTCACATTAAATCGTACCGAAGGGAGTCAAGAAAGAGCGGAAGTAAGGGCTGGGCGGAGCTCTGCGACGCCTAAGCAACGCAGCATGCAGCCGGCCCTCGACCTGGGCCATACATACCTCTATCCCCGATCACTTCGAAATCAGGGCCTTACGGACGCGGCCGTGGCGTCGGACGCGGCCGTGGCGTCGGAGTGGACCTGGGAGCAGGGGTTGCCGTAGGTGTAGCCGTGGCAGTGGCCGTTGCTGTCGGCGTGGGTGAAGGCCCGCCCTGGCCGCAATCCGGGAACTTGAAGGAACCGATGCGCGTGTGCCAGTTGCGCCGGGCAGGATCACCCTCGGTCTGGTTGGGGTAGTACTCGTTTGTGTACCAAAAAGTGCAGTCGTCCACTGGATCGACGCTCATTGAGCTATAGTCGCCCCAGCGATGGCATGGCCCACCACCGCAATCAAACAGCTGTGAACCACCGCCGGCGATGAGTTGTGTCTCGGTCTGCGGCAGGGTGTTGGGCGGATCGGTCGCCAAACGCCCGGCGTAAGCGATGCTGGGAAAGTTAGGCACCACGCCATTGGAAGTGCTGTAGCCGATCGCCACATTGCCATCTTTATCAGCAGCGATACTGCCCATCCAACGCCACAGTGTGTTATCGGGGGCGTGAATACCTTGCTGTACCGGCGTCGTGGCAATCGTGCCGCCGGTGACATCCAGTTGCGCCCAAAGTGGACCCATCAGCGCGGCCGAGGTGCGCGCCGAGTGCAGCACCCAGAGCGACTCCGCGCTGCCGACTTTGCGGTACTGCACCTTCTGCATGATGCGCGTGCCAAGCGAATCGAGGTTGTGCAGCGAGCCGGGATCGTTAGGCTGAGGCGCATTATTAGGCGGGGGTCCCGAAACGTGGCTCACCGTGGTGGCCGCGCTCATTGTGCCGCCATCGCCACAATTCGGGCCGGGAGTAAATGTCCGCACTTGAAAAGTGGTTGAAGTGGCGTTGCGAACGAAATAGTTCGGCGTTCCGGGTGGCGGCATTTGCCCTGGTTGCGTCCCGAGAAGATTCGTGGGAAACAAAGAAGAACCGAGGGTCGTCGAGAAGCCCACCGCGCCCGTCAGAGGAAGACCGTTGTACATATCGTTTTTGCTGAAGCTGGCGAATATGGTACCACTGGCCGCGCCAAAGGCGTTGGCGCCCATGTAAAGGCAGCCGTCGTTCCAATGGCCAAACTTGCCGTAGTCGTTCAACGTGCCTGCAGGCACCGCTCCCTGATCTATTCGGACCGCGTAAAGGAACCAGCCACCTGCTACCGGATCGCTCGTTTGCGAGACAGCGAAACATTGGTAGAAGGGCCCGGGACCTGGGAAGCTAACAAAGGCAAAGTTGGTCAAGATCCAGCGGTTAGCCAGTTGGTCGTAAACCACCACCGGGTCGCCAAACGAGTTGGTGTCGCACAGCGTCCCGGTCGGGCCGCCGGAAAAGAGCGAATTTTCTGTGAATGCCGCCACCTGCGTGCCGCTTGCCTTGTCGTAGATGGCATAAGCGCTGTTGACTGCGAGGATGTAATGATTGAGCCCTATCTCGCCATTGGTATCAGGCGGAAAGCCGCTGCCTGCCTGGCCGCCAACGACGACGTCGAGCCTGGCGAGGCCTTCGAAGTTCTGGATCGGAGTCGGCATCGGCACGGCCACGACCGGAACCGCTGGAGGCAATTGCGATGCCCTGCTTTCCGGACCAATGGGGAGAGGGGGCAATATCAGCCTCTCTTCCCAATCTCTCTCGTCCTCTTTCTGGGGAACCGGGCGCAACGTGCGCACATCGCCATCAAACGACTTCGCAAACACGGGCCTCAATCCATGAGCGACAGCCGCCGCGTTGGCATTAGCATTGCCCGTCTTCGGCGACTGCGCCTCGGCTGAGGAAAAAGTGCCAAAGCTTAGCAACGCCAGAAACACGCCGGCCAGGAAAACAAACAGACCAATTAAAAGACGCAGGTTAAAAAACGCGAATTGTGAAGTGGATTTCCTTTTCATTTTTTAGGATTTGCGATTACGGAAGCGCACTCTTGAGATTCGAGAAGCGACTGCTCTCGATGTGCGCGCCGAGGATGCTTTGTTTCAGGAGACCTCAAGATCAGAAAAAGCCTGTGTATAAACGGTGCGCGATGATTTGGTCAAGCTTTTTCAATGCTGAATGGTAAAATATCTGCTGCGACGCCAGTCGCCAGCAGAGCCAGCTCTGTCCCGCTGCATAAATGCGTGTCGCCATCTAAAAGCTACCCAAGTTTCAATAGCGATGCGCGGGCGCAGCGCACGCCGAAAGCACTTCGTACGACATCATGGCCTATCCGTTTCGCACCGGCAGTTGGTGGACCAGCCATCCGCGCACCGGGCGGACGAGCCGTGCATTATCCGCTCACGTGCGGCACGCCGGGAACTGGCGAGGTAAACTGTAGGGGAAGCTGTCAGCTTCCCCTACAGGCTAATCACTAATCATCTTTTCACTTCCGCTACGATCTAAGGGCGAGGCGCCGGTGTCGGGCGCGGCCGCGGTGTCGGAGTCGAACGCGGTGCCACAGTAGCTGTCGGCGTAGCAGTTGCCGTGGGCGTAGCCGTGGCTGTAGCCGTCGGGGTGGGCGTGGGACTGCCACAGCCTGTGGGTATGTAGTTCACACGCACGCCTGGGGACAGAACGGCTTCGAAGCAAGAGTACGACGTGAACACAGTCAGATCTCGCTGGATGCCGCTGGCTCCCTCCAAGCCGCTGTCTAGGGTCGCCCCGTAGATCGCCGACAGCGTGTCCGAGCCTTCGGTCAGTAGGACCTCGAACTCGGCGGTACCCTTCCCGGGATGGTCGAAGTAGGTGGTCTTCCACCTGATGACGAACTGCCGGTTGGGCGCAGTTCCCAGCGTCTGGGTGAAGATCCCGCAGTCTGCGCAGACACCCGTCTCATCGGTGCGCAGATCGTCATAGTAGGGGAATAGGGTATTCAGGAACGGACCGCCCTGAGTCGGGTCTACCGGGATGCACTGATCGAAAAAGAACGGCTTGGGTTGGGGCACCGCCACGAACTGGACCGTGCCATTGGACCCGGCAAACGCCACTGAATTCGGAGCGCCGTATACGTTTACCGGGAATGGTAGAGTAACCATAGTGGTGCAGTCATCGCAGTGGTTGCCGATATCGGTGCCACCAGCGGTTATGCTGCCAGTGGTAGTAGCCGTCGTATAGGTTGGCTGGCAAGTGGCAGTGGGTGTCGGGCTTGGCGTCCCCGTCGCCGTCGGCGTAGGCGTACCGCCTGTGGTCCCTTCGGCGCGAATGAGCCAATTGCCAATCAGACCAGCATCTTCGATTGGGAAAGCTCCACTTAAATCATTGATATTGGCAGTCTGAGCGACCCAGGAACGCAAGGGAAGGGTTGGCGCCGTTTCATCGAACGCTGCTGGGAATTGACCGGCGTTGTGAGTTATGAGGAACCCGACAAAGAAATTCGCCGTCGTTACCATCGTGGGAGGAATGACAGTGGTTATAAATGTGTCCGTGCCCTGCTGCGCGACTACACCGGGAGCCATCGCCAATACCACCGCGTCAGTGGGTGAGCCGTCGCCATTTGGATCGCTCCACAATACCGCAGTGTAAGGCAGTCCATCCAGAGTGGGATCGGGAAAGGCCGGAGTGCCCCAGGCGATTGAAATCGAGGTGATGACATTATTGCCTCCGGTTACTGGGAATGAATTGCAGGCGACAAAGCTGCCGCCTGCTGTCAGGCCGACAGAGTCTTCAGCCGTGCCGTCGTCGATCATGTATGTGAGTAGAGGAATATTACCTATTATCGATGCAAGTGATGCATTTTTGGCTATTCCTTTAGCGTTTGGTAGCTTCGGCGCCGGAACTCGAAAGGCACTCGCCGGCGCAAGAGCGGGAATATGAGCAGAATTCGGGTTGGACACCGTCCGCGACATCTTCCCGGCGGCCGTGTTTCGCTGCGCCAGCGCAAATGGAATCGCGCATACGGCCAGAAGCAGAAGCAGATAAAACGCGCCTCGGATGAGATGCGCTTTGATGGTGGGATTAATTTGTTTTTTCATTTTGGTCTCTGGTTAAACGTTTCCTTAAGCCGTTTTGGCTGTGGACTCCCTATCGTTTACCAAAAACCATCGAGAAATGTCAATACAATGTTTTGCAAATTTCTGGATTTTTTCGGAGCGTCTGAACCGGGGATCCGCTCTACGCCGAGGTCGCGGCGGGACAAGTTGCACGGATGATGTGGACTGCTCTGGAAGCGCACTGCCTCTGCGCTCCCCCAGAGAGCCGCGTGAGCGAAAACTATCCACCGAACTGAATCGCGCTTTCAGCGCTGGTGTTTTTGGATTCCATCAATCCTGAGGCGATGCCCTCGGGCTCGTCGTGAATTGCTGCCTTTGACGCTAACCGCCAGGGCACCGCCGAAGTCGCTGCTACCCGAATCGCGCTGAGGACAGCGCACACTACAGCGTCTACGCCCAGATAGACCAAGCTGGAACGGTCGGCGCGACGACTCCTCAATGCGTAACTTGCGTAAACAGAAGCGGCTTTGCCGCCTGATATATTTGCGGCTTCGGAAATCAGTTTGTCATCGTCCCGCTGCGGCGGGCCAATCCATCTCAGGCTGGGAACTCGCGAGTTCATTCTCGCGAGTTCCTTTAATTCCGCAACAATGCTAAGGGCGAGGCGGCGGTGTCGGCCGAGGCCGTGGCGTCGGTGTAGGCCGCGGCGGTACTGTCGGAGTTGCCGTAGCTGTAGCTGTGGCCGTAGCCGTAGCTGTGGCTGTAGCTGTTGCCGTTGCCGTTGCCGTTGCCGTTGGCGTGAATGTCGCCGTAGCTGTCGGGGTAGGCGTAAACGTGGCGGTAGCCGTTGGGGTAGGAGTAAATGTAGCCGTAGCCGTAGGCGTAGGCGTAAATGTGGCTGTTGCTGTGGGCGTAGCTGTCGGGGTTGACGTTGCCGTCGGCGTAGCTGTTGGGGTCGGTGTTGGTGTTCCACAGATGCCAAAGATTTCCATCGAGGCCGTCGGCACCGTTGGTGCGTAGCCGCCTGCCAGCCAGACACGGCTGCTGCCGTCGGTGTCAGTCGGGAAGTTGCGCCGCGCAGTGGCGAATGGCGCACCTATTGACCAGGTCCCGGCAACAGGATCGTAAACGTCGACCTCGTTCGAAGGATTGGGCGCAGTTCTTCCCCCGCCCATGACCCACATCTTGTTGTTGATGTTAAGCGCTCGCGTTTCGCCTGTCGGTCGCGGTATACTAACAATCGTGCCGATCGTATCCGCCACCGGGTTATACACAAAAGAGTCCGTAGCGTCGACAAGAAGGCCT
>WNFU01014298.1_pt1 | contig 10830 bp, 9 predicted proteins | sample 5400121 | NCBI WGS metagenome assembly WNFU01 (sample SAMN13153360, study PRJNA577476) | soil metagenome | isolation source: 100 cm soil or saprolite under grassland replicate 1 | place: USA:California | collected 2016-06-15
ACGCCGCCTCGCGGAGGCGCTCGCCGCGATCGCGATCGTCGCAGGGATCCTCTTCTACGCGTCGCGGCCGCACGGCTGGGGTGCGGTCTCGAAGGCGGACCGCGCACGAGCCGAAGCGGTGTTTTCCCGTGAGGCAACGAAAATCGCCGGACATCCCGCGGGCGTGATCTGCGACACCTCCGGCGGGCACGTCGGCGTCGTCCAGGACGCAGACGGCGCCGCGCAGGTCGGCGGCCGCGTCGCGTACCTGGTGCCGTCGCTCTGCGACTCCCTCTATCAACTTATGTTCAAGCACCGCGTACAGTCGTTCTCGAACACGGCACGCGCGCTCGCGGTGCTGGCGCACGAGGCGTGGCACCTGAACGGCATCGCGGACGAAGGCCTGGCCAACTGCTACGCGTTTCAGAGCGGCGTCACGGTAGGCGTCCACCTCGGCCTGTCGGAGTCGCGCGCGCGGGCGATGATGCGCGAGCAGCTCGCAACGAACGCGTCCGACTCCGCCGGCGACAGCCGCTACCTCGTCCCACCCGGGTGCCGCAACGGCGACGAGTACGACTTGCACCCGGCTTCCAATCACTTCCCGTGACCGAGGGACTTTGCAGTCAGACCCAAGTTGCGGAGGGGGTGCCGACCACGGCTTGAACCTTCGTCCCGTCTCGCTGCGGAAGCGAACGCAGCCACCCGATGAAGTCCGGCTGCCCGGTCAAGCCGAAGCTCGACGCGAGCAGCTTCAGCCGCTCCCAGCCGACCGCTTCGTCCAACAGGCGGCCGGTCGTCCAAGCGCGCCCGTACAGTCCGGCCGGGTACGGCGGAGCGAGCGGCGTCACGAGCATGGCGTGCAGAGGCAGCAGCTTCGCCTGCTCCGTCAGCGACTCGACGGAGCGCGCGGCGTAGTCGAACTCGCCGAGCTCGTCCATCGCCCGCAGTGCCACCTCGACGGCGAACAACTCGTGCGTCCAGTGGAACGTCTGCGGCGGCGTGCATAGCCAGTGGAACACCTCGTGCGCGATCTGGTAGCGGATCCGCCACCAGTCCGCACCTTCTCGCGCGACGAAGATCGTCGGCCCGTCGCCGGTGTCCGCGCGGTACTCCGCGCTTTCGCCCCACTCCAGCAGCGGGAGCTCGCGCGGCTCCCGTCCGAACTCCGCGGCCGTTCGTCGCGCGCGCTCCGCGAGGAACACTGCAACCTCGTCGTCGAGGTCCGCGCTCCTCAGCGTCGTCAACCCTTCGGCGCGGAAAAGAGAGTGTCGCCGCGCGGCGCGTCCGCGCGGTCGGCGAACGTCCAGATGCGATTCGCCAGGAACATGGACAGCGTCACGGGCGGGATCGCCGCGAGATACGCCTCGACCTTGCCGATGCCGAGCCACTGGACGAAGCAGAACACGAGCAGGCTTGTCGACGCGGCGCCGGCTGCCTGAACGGCGACGTACAGCAGTCGCGCGCGCGTCGAGTCGCGCGCAACGAACGTCCAGCGCCGGTTGAACACGTAGCCGTTGACAGCGCCGGCCGCAAAACCAAGCGCGGCCGCGATTACGTACGGCGTCGAGACCGCGAGCAGTAGACGATAGGCGACGAAGCTGATCGCGGTGTTGCCGACGCCGACGACCAGGAAGCGCACGAGCTGGCTACCGAACGCATGCCGCCTCAGACCTCGCATCCGCTCCTTATCTATCGGAAATGCGTGCCGGACCGAGCGCCTCGTCCGCCTATTGCCGTGGAAGCCCAGAACGCGTGAGGGGCGGATTAACCGGATCCGCCCCTCATCTTTTTTACTCGTGAAAAGGCGCTACGGCCCGACGCTCGCCGATCCGCTGACGCCGTTCGAAGAACCGCTCTGCGTGAGCGCGATCGTCACGTAGTCGCCGGCGGCGAAAGCCGTCGAGGTCAGCGTCCCGCTACTCGAGACCTGTGCGGCGCCGGAGATGACGCAGGTGCCGATCGACGATCCGCCGTTCTTCGAGATCGTGAAAGTGAGGGTCTTCCCGCTGCCGAGCGGTCCGGTGGTCGCGCAGTAGACGTGACCCGCGGTGAACGCTCCGCCGACCGCCGCCACTCCGGTCTCGCCGGTCGCCGTGTTTGCGATCCCCGTCGACCAGCTCACGAAGCTCGGGCCGGCCGCACCGGCCGCACCGGTAGCACCGGCCGGGCCTGTGGCACCCGTCGCGCCGTTGGTCCCGTTCGTGCCGTTGGTGCCGGGGAGACCCTGCGGGCCTGTGGCACCGGTCGCGCCGTCGGAGCCAGCCAGACCCTGCGGGCCGGTCGCACCGGTCGTACCAGTCGCGCCGGCCGGGCCCTGAAGCCCGGTGGCACCGGTCGCGCCGCCCGAGCCGGTTGCACCCGTCGCGCCGGCTGGGCCCTCCGGGCCGGTAGCACCGATCGCGCCGTCGGCACCGTTCGTTCCGTTCGTTCCGCTCGTCCCGTTCGAGCCGGTCGCGCCGGTGGCACCCTGCGGGCCGCTTGCGCCGATCGGGCCCTGCGGACCTTGCGGGCCGGTCGCGCCGTCGGAACCGTTCGTCCCGTTGGCGCCGTCCGCACCGGCGACACCGGTCGCACCGTCAGCACCGTCAGCACCGTCGGTGCCGTTGGTGCCGTTGGTGCCGTCGGTGCCGGCGACGCCCGTGTCACCCTGCGGGCCGGTCGGACCCTGCACACCCTGAATTCCCTGGATGCCCTGCGCACCGGTCGCGCCAGCCGCACCGTCAGCACCGTCGGTGCCGCGGTCGGACCCTGCACACCCTGAATACCCTGCGCACCGGTCGCGCCCATAGCACCGTCGGAACCGCTCGTCCCGTTGGTGCCGTCCGCACCCTCAACACCAGTCGCGCCCGTCGCGCCATCAGCACCGTTGGTGCCGTTGGTGCCGGCGACGCCCGTATTACCCTGCGCGCCGGTCGGACCCTGCACACCCTGAACACCCTGCGCACCGGTCGGACCGTCGGCACCGTCCGTCCCGTTGGTGCCATCCGCACCGGCAACACCGGTCGCGCCCGTCGCACCGTCAACGCCGTTCGTGCCGTTGGCGCCATTCGTGCCGGCGACGCCCGTATCACCCTGCGGGCCGGTCGCACCCTGGACACCCTGGATGCCCTGCGCGCCCGTTGCACCAGCGGCGCCATTCGTTCCGTTGGTGCCGTTCGCACCGGCAACGCCGGTCGCACCGGTGGCACCGGCGGCACCATTCGTGCCGTTCGTCCCATTCGTACCCGCGGCACCAGTTGCACCGGTAGCGCCAGGCGCGCCGGTGGCTCCAGTCGGCCCAGTGGCGCCGGTTGCTCCGCTACCGGCGGTCCAATCGAGCAGCTGCTCATTCTTCGCGCACCCGCTCGGAGCTTGGCCCTTCTTCCAAGACAGGTTGGTGGGATCGACGTCGACGATTCGGACCGTGCCGCGCTCTTCGCCGCGCGAACCGTCGATCCGGACGCAGAACTTGATGGAAGTCGCGTTCGTGATCACAGCAGCGCGGCCGGCCGCGGCCGCTCCCATCGCCGCGGTGCTGAACGCCGCGGTGATGGCGCTCATCACGACCAACATCACGAAACCTGCCCTGAGATGACTCATGTCCACCCTTTCCCCGATTATTTGTTTCCGCAGTGGGTGCGCGACCAAAATCACGGTCGACCGACGCCCGATTCGCCTTCAAAGTCGATGCGTACCTTTTTTCTGACCTGAATCGAGCGTAGGAGTGACCCAAAAGGGTGTCAATGGATTTCTGTAGGTCCTAGACGGATGACTAGACGATTGATTACGTAGATCTCAGTAGCTCTGTCCGAACGTCTAGGCGTAGGTCGAGGGCCCACGCGACCGCACTGCCGACGACCGCGGCGACGGAATCTGGCCCACAAAAAACGGGAGGCCCGAAGGCCTCCCGTCGATCGTGCTCGGCGACTCGAGCCGTTACGGCATCGGGATAACCACGATGCTGCGATTCGCCCACGCTCCGGTACCGGAAGTCGTGCGGTACTTCGCCGTGAACGTATGACTCCCGGCGCTGAGCCCAGAGACGAAGAAGATCGCGCTGGACTGCATCGAGCCGGTGTCGGTGCTGGTGCCATGCTCACGAGCCAAGGCCTGTGCGTCGTTGGCGGTCACGTTGCCGGTTCCGCCCGTTGACGTGAAGCTCATGAACTGCTCTCCGGCGGACGGATCCGACCGCGCGGTGAGGATCACGAGCACCTTGCCCGAAGCCGGAACCGTCACCGTTGCCGCCGGTCCGGCCGAGGCGAGATCGGCGTACGACGTCGACGATGTCGTCTGTGACGTCGCGATGGTCGTCGCGGCCGCTCCCTCGGTGCCGGCGGGGCCGGTTGCACCGGTCGCACCGTTGGTACCTGCCGGACCCTGCGGGCCGGTCGCACCGGTCGCACCGGCGGAGCCGGTTACACCGGTCGCACCTGCCGGACCGGCGGGACCCGCCGGACCGGTCGCGCCGGTCGCACCTGCCGAGCCAGCGGCGCCGGTAGCACCGGTCAGACCCGTGGCGCCGGTCGCACCGGCCGGACCTGCCGGGCCGGTCGCGCCGGTGGCACCGTCACCGCCGTTCGTGCCGTCGATGCCGTTCGTGCCGTCGATGCCGTTCGTGCCGTTTGTGCCGTCGACACCGTTCGTACCGGTGGCACCCTGCGGGCCGCTTTCACCAACCGGACCCTGCGGACCCTGCGGGCCGGTCGCACCGGTCGCACCGTCAGCACCATCCGTCCCGTTCGTGCCGTCGACGCCGTTGGTGCCGTCGACGCCGTTCGTGCCGTCAATGCCGTTGGTGCCGTCGGCGCCGGCCGGGCCCTGCGGACCCTGCGGGCCGGTCGCACCGGTCGCACCATCAGCACCATCCGTCCCGTTCGTGCCGTCGACACCATTGGTGCCGTCGACACCGTTCGTGCCGTCGACACCGTTCGTGCCCGAAGCGCCCGTGGCCCCGGCCGGCCCGGTCGCGCCGGTCGTACCGCTACCGCCGGACCAATCGAGCTGCTGCTCGTTGTCCTTGCAAGCCTTGGGGGCCTTGCCGTCCTTCCAGGACAGGTTGGTGGGACCGACATTGATGATTCTGACCGTGCCGCGGTCCGAGTCGCCGCCGTCGATCCGAACACAGAACTTGATCAGCGATGCGTTCGTAATCGGAGCCGCTGCCGCGACCGCCGTGCTGAACGCCGCCGCCGCAGCGGCCGCCACGATCAGACTCATGAAAAGTGCCCTCAAATGCCGCATTACCCACCTTCCCCCATTCGTTTGCCGCAGTTGTGTGTACGCGCATCTGCCCCGCTGGCAGTCGCGTACCTAGAACGAAGGTAGTAGGGGTTTGACGGAGTGTCTACAGGCGTGGACGTATCTCAACGCTCACACGGACTCGCTTTCGTACTAGGCAAATCAACTAGTCGAAGCGTCGACGCGCACCTTGGCGCGCGGCTGTCTTGCTCAGCTGACGGGCTTGACTTGGCCCGAGGTCGCGACCGCAAGCGCCTGCTCCGGCGACGGGTCGTAGACCTCGATCTGGTAGTCGACCTTCGGGAAGGCGATGTGGACGGAGTTCTCGTAATTCGAGGCGATCTGACCGATCCCGCCGCCCGGCACCTCGATCTTCCGACCGCCGCTGACCTTCTTGATCGCATCGAACGCACCCTGGAACGGATACGTCGCGACGACCATGTAGTCGGAACCCGACGCCCCCGCCTTCGCTCCCGGCGGGAGGTACCGCACGTAGACGTTGCCGTTGTCGGTCCTGCGCAGCTCGTACCTGTAACCCGTCTTGGGCCCGGCCCAGTAGATGGGCTGGGTCACTGCGCCCGCGATCGTCCGCAACCCCGATGCGGAGAGCCCTACCGGCTTGATCGGTGAGACGACGGGACCTTTCGTCGCGGTTGACGAGGAGTCATCGCCGTTGCTGACGGCCCAGATGATTACCCCCACTACTGCCGCGACTACGACGAGCGCGGCGAGAACGGCGATAAGCCGGACAGGAGACTGGCGCAGCCAACCGATAGCGCGCTCGTGCGGGCGCCGCGACTCGACCGGACGCGTTGTCATCTGCTCATCCATGCAGGAAACCCCATCTTCACTCGGAAAAGAAAGCTGTTCGAAGCTAGCACGCAACCCGGACGTTCGACCTGAAGATCCCCCGAAGTGATTAGTTGCGCGCCCCCGAAGTTGCCCTACTCTGACGCCGATGAGTGACGAGACCATCTCCCGGCCTGCGAGGCCGTCCCTGAGCAGCCGGCGCTTCCGCGCCGCTGCGCTGGTTGTGCTCCTTCTTACTATCGGAATCGTCCTCTGGCTGGCGCTCCGAGACACCGGCGGATCCTCGACCTCGCGTTCCTCGTCGGCCGCGTCGGTCTCGCCTGCGGCGATCGGGAAACTCGCTACGTCGGTCCGGCACCCCGTGTTCTGGGTGGGGCCGCGGAGCGGCTACACGTATGAGTTGACGCGCACGGCCAAGGGAAGCATCTTCATCCGCTACCTGCCGGACGGAGTGAAGGTTGGCGCGGACAAGCCGTACCTCACGGTCGCGACGTATCCGTTTCCGGGCGCATTCGCCGCGACGCAGAAGTTGGCAAAGGAGCAGAGATCGACGGCAATCCCGATCGCGCGCGGCGGCGTCGCGGTTCCGTCGAAGAGCTATCCCCAAAGCGTGCACGTTGCGTACCCTGGCGTCGACTATCAGATCGAGATCTACGACCCCACAGCGGGAACGGCGACGAACCTCGTGACCTCGGGTCGCCTCGCCGCATTCGGGAACCTCGAGCCCTCGACGCCTTCGGTGCAGAGCCCCAAGCCGACGGCGGCGTCGGAAGCCGACCTGGAGAAGCTCGCGAAGTCGCTCGGCCATCCGATCTACTGGGCGGGCCCGCGCAAGGGTTACACGTATGAGCTCCTGCACACGCCGGGCGGGCAGGTCTTCGTCAGGTACCTACCGAAAGGCGTGGCCGTAGGCGCGTCTGCTCCGTATCTAACTGTCGCGACGTATCCGTTCCCAAGCGCGTACGCGGCGATCCAGGCGCTCACGAAGCAGCCGGGAACGGAGACGATCAAGCTCTCGGGCGGCGGCCTCGCCGAGGTGGACGCGACGTATCCGAAGAGCATTCACCTCGCCTACCCGAAGTCGGACTACCAGGTCGAAGTATTCGACCCGTCGGCGGCGCGGACTCACCGAATCGTCTCGTCCGGCCAGGTCAGCCAAATCGGCTGAGCCGACCGCGCCTCCGTGGCGGACAGCATACGGCGGTGACGGAGGACTCGAGGATGTCGCCCCGCGGCCGTGAGCGTCTTCGCGAGCTCGCGTGGCAACTCGACACGGCCGCGGGTCTGGTCGCGCTCTTCGTCGCCGCCTTCGTCCTGCGCGTTCTGCTCGCGCCCCACTTCGGCTTCTACGACGACCTGCGGCTGTTCCAGCAGTGGGCGTCGCGCCTCGACGACGTCGGTCCGCATAACTTCTATGTGCAGGGCCAGTTCGCCGACTATCCGCCGGGCTACCTCTACGTCCTCTGGCTGCTCGGCAAGATCTCCGCGTCTCCCGGCTACCTGCTGCTCAAGCTGCCGGCGATCTTCGCCGACCTCGCGCTCGCCTGGCTCGCCGGCACGCTGGCCGCGCGGATCGCGCCGGCGCCGCTGAGGGAACGGTGGCCGGTGCGCACGCTCGTCGCCGCGTCTGTGCTCTTGAACCCGGCCGTGATCGCGCTGAGCGCCGTGTGGGGTCAGGTGGACGCCGTCCCGGCGGCGTTCGTGCTCGCGTCGCTCATGCTCCTCTTCACCGGCCGGCGCTCGCTCGGGCGAGAGCTCGGCGCCTTCGCCCTGTTTGCAGTCGCAATCGCGATGAAGCCCCAGTCGGGCTTCGTCCTGCCCGTCATGCTCTACGCGCTCTACCGGCGCTACCTGCACCGGCGGCCGCGTCCGGAGTTGATCGACGGAGCCCTCAGCATCGCGCTCTCGGGAGTGCTGTCGCTCGCGATCTGGAGCGTCTCTGGGCTTGCGTTCGGACTCGGGCCGGTCAAGCTCTACCGCTTCTACAAGCAGTCGGCGTCCGTCTATCCCGTGACGAGCGCGAACGCGTTCAACCTCTGGGGCGTCGTCGGCTTCTGGCGGTCGGATTCGGGTTACCGCATCGTCGGCGCGCTCCTGCTCATCGCCGGAATCGCGTTCGTGCTCTGGCTGGCGCACCGCGCGATCGAGCGTGGTGCGCACGAAGGGCGGGTGCTGACGGTCGCCGCGGCGATCGTCAGCCTGCTCGCGTTCACGGTCCTCACGCGCATGCACGAGCGGTACATGTTCCTCGCGCTCGCGGCTCTCGCGCCGCTCGTCTTCATCCGTCAGCTTCGCTACGCGCTCGCCGGTCTGAGCGGCCTGTTCGTGCTGAACCTCTGGTACCCGTACGCGTACTTCAACTCGCAGTGGGGCGTCCGGGACTTCCATTACCAGCCCATCTTCGACTGGGTTTTCGGCGGCTTCGCGACCGATACCTGGCAGAAGAGGGTCTGGTCGCTCTGCGTCACCGCCATCGCACTCGTCGTCGCGTGGTTCGGCGTGCGCTGGGCGTCCCGGCCGGAACCCGCAGGCGGCGAGGTGCCCGCGGAGCCGAAGGCGCGCAGGTTACGCACGCCGCGCCTCACTGCCCCCGCCGCCGGCAGCTGGTGGCCGCTCGCGCTCGTCGCGCTCACGTGTGTTTTCTGTTTCGTCGTCCTCCGCGGCGAGACGAAGCCGGCGGACAATCTCAACGACAGCGCGTTCCACCTGCAGATGGTGCGTTGGGCGGACGGGCAGATCGGCGAAGGGCGCGTCCCGCTCGACGGCTGGTACCCCTACCTCTCGCTCGGGTCGGCGCAGTTCCACCACTACCAGAGCCTGCCGCACACGCTCACCGCCTACGCCGCGCGCGCGACCGGCTCGAGCGACCAGGGAACCTACCTGTGGATCCAGTACCTGCTGCTGGCGTTATGGCCGATCGCGGTCTACCTCGGGGCGCGGCTCTTAGGCTGGAACAGCTGGATCGCTGCTGCGGCCGCCGCCGTGTCGCCGCTGCTCATCAGTGCGCCCGGCTATGGCTACGAGCACGAGAGCTACACCTGGCAGGGGTACGGCGTCTACTCGCAGCTCTGGGGGATGTGGCTGCTGCCGCTCGCGTGGGGGCTGACCTGGCGCGCCGTTGCGCACGGGAAGCGCTACGCCGCCGCGGCGGCGGCGCTCGCGCTGACGATCGCCTGTCACTTCATCACGGGCTACCTCGCGGTGCTGACGGTGGGCGTGTGGGTGCTCGTTCTCGCCGACACCGATTTCCTCCGTCGCGTCTGGCGAGCGGCGCTCGTCACGGCCGGAGCGCTGGTCGTCGCTTCGTGGGTGCTCGTCCCGCTCGTCGGCGACACCAAGTGGACGTCACGCAGCGCGTACTACAAGGGCACGATCTTCAACGACTCGTACGGCGCACGAAAGGTGCTCGACTGGCTCTTCACGGGAGCGCTCTTCGACAGCGGGCGCTTCCCGATCGTGTCGCTGCTCGTGCTCGCGGGCGCCGTCGTCTGTCTGGCCCGCGTGCGGACGGACGCCCGCGCGCGGGCGCTGCTCGGCGCGTTCACGCTCAGCCTTCTCCTCTTCTTTGGGCGTCCGACGCTGGGGCCGGTGCTGGACCTGCTGCCGGGGATGAAGGACGTGCAGATCCACCGCTTCATCATGGGCGTGCACCTGGCGGGCATCCTGCTCGCCGGCGTCGGGCTCGGCTGGATCCTCCAAACGGCGTATCGGGCTGCGCTAGTCCGTACTCCCCGCCGGTACGCGGCGCTCGCAGCCGCGGGAATGGTGGCGCTGGGCGTGGCCGTGCTCGCGCCCGCGTGGACCGAGCGAGGCTCTTACGATCGGCACGGTGACGTCCTGCTGCGATCGCAGCAGGACTCCGACCCGACCGAGGGGCGTGATCTCGACCGGCTCGTGGCAATCGTCAAGTCGCGCGGCGACGGGCGCGTCTACGCGGGGCTGCGCGGAAACTGGGGGCGCGACTTCCGCGTCGGCTACGTGCCCGTGTACGCGGGGCTTGCGAACCGCGACGTCGACGCGATCGGCTTCACGTTCCGGACGATCGCATCGCTCTCGACCGACGTGGAGGCTTCGTTCGACGAGACGAATCCGGCGCAGTACGAGATGTTCGACGTCCGCTACGTGATCCTGCCGCCTGACCGGCAGCCCGGTGTTCCGGCAAAGCTGGTTGCGCGCGGCGGCAGCTTCCGCCTCTTCGAAGTGCAGACGAGCGGCTACTTCCAGGTCGTCGACCGCGGGCCGGCCGTCGACGCGGACCGCACCAACGTCGACGCGGCGACGCGGAGCTTTCGAGCCTCGCACGACGCCTTGCGCGGGCTCTATCCCGGCGTCGCATTCGCCGGAGCATCGGCGCCTCCGCCGTCGTACGACGGGGCTTCGCCGCCGCAGGGGACGCCCGGGAGCGTCGAGTTGCAGAGCGAGAAGCCGCAGGACGGCGTCTTCACCGCGTCAGTCGAGGCGAATCGTCCCGCCGTCGTCCTGCTCAAGGCGACGTACGACCCACGCTGGACCGCGACCGTCGACGGGCTGGACGCGAAGCCGACGATGATCGCGCCCAGCCTCGTCGGCGTCGAAGTGCCCGTCGGGCATCACGAGGTGCGCTTCCGCTACGCGCCGTACGGCCACTATCCGCTGCTGCTCGCGCTCGGCGCCTTGGCGCTCGTCGCGCTCGCGCTGTTCCCGCGCCGCGCCGAGCTGCTTCGCATGCTGAACGTGCCGACGCGCTGGGTCAGAAGCGCCGCGCGTCCACCTGCGTAGGCGGCGGTCGCGCGGGTGCGGCGGGCTACGGGAGGACGGCGATCGTGCCCTCGCCCGACACCA
>WNFU01028991.1_pt1 | contig 10829 bp, 13 predicted proteins | sample 5400121 | NCBI WGS metagenome assembly WNFU01 (sample SAMN13153360, study PRJNA577476) | soil metagenome | isolation source: 100 cm soil or saprolite under grassland replicate 1 | place: USA:California | collected 2016-06-15
GCCGGCGCGATCCAAATGGGGCTTCGCCATGGCGGCTATTGCCTGGGCTGCTGCTGGCTCCTGTTCGTGATCCTTCTCCCGCTGGGCGTCATGAACGTGCCCGCGATGGCGGTGATCGCGCTCTTCGTGTTCGGCGAGAAATGCCTGCCGGTGGGCAACCGCCTCGCCCGTGCCGCGGCCCTCGTGCTCCTGGTCTACGGCGTCGTCGTCACGCTGATCCCCGGCGCGTTGCCGACAACCGTCAGCTGACCAGCTCCTGAAGCCGATCCAGACTCTCGGTCCACTCAGTCCGAGAGCACGTCGGCCAGCGACTCGATCACGTACCCGAGGTCGTCGCTGGTGAGGGCGTGGTGGCACGGGAGAGACAGCGCCCGGTCCATCACACGGTCGGCGTTCGGGAACCCGCCGGCTGGCGCCCGATGCTCGATGTCGGCGAAGCCGGGCTGGCGGAGCACGTTGCCGGTCCACACCATCAGCGTCGCGATGCCGCGCGACTCGAGCTCCCGTTGGATCGCGGTGCGATCGAGCCCTTCGCGCAACACGAACGGATAGCGCATCCACGTGACCTGGGCGTCCTCGCGGGGCCGCGGTCGCACGACCTTGTCCTCGTGGGCTGCGAAGAAGTCGTCGAGGCGCTGCCAGTTGAAACGGCGGCGGTCGTTGTAGTCGGCGAGCTTGTCGAGTTGGACCAGCCCGTACGCGGCGCCGAGCTCCGACGGCTCGAAGTTGTAGCCGATGGCTTCGAACAGAAAGACGAGGTCATACGGAGTGCCGTCGGCCAGCGGTCCGAAGCGATCCTTCTCACCCTGACGGGAGCCGAAGAGGTACGTCTCCGAGCGACGCCCCCACCGGCGCAGCGTGAGGCAACGGTCCAGGAGACCGTCGTCGTCGAGCCCGACGAGGCCGCCGTTGCCCGCGGCGGTGATGGCGTGGCCCCGAGCGAAGCTCGTGACCGAGATGTCGGCGCGCGTGCCGGTGCGCGCGCCACGCAGCCATGCGTCCAGCACGTCGCAGCTGTCCTCGACCACGGTGAGGCCGTGCGCGTCGGCGACCTCCCGGATGCCGTCCCAGTCAGGGATGTTGCCGACGAGGTTTGGCGCGAGGATCGCCCGGGTTCGGGGCCCGATCATCTCCTCGATACTGTCCACGTCGATCTGGTACGTGTCCGCCTCGACGTCGACGAAGGCGGGCACGATCCCGGACTGCACGAGCGGCGCCACATCCGGCGCGAACGTCACCACCGGAGTAATGACCTCGTCGCCGGGGGCCAAGTCGAGCAGATCGATCGCCAGGCGCAGTGCCGATGAACCCGAGTTGACCATCACGCCGTGGCGTTTGGCGAGCAGCTCGGCGACCCGGCGCTCGAAGTCGCGGACATGGTCGCCGATGGCGAGATTCGACTCACGCAACGCCGTCACCACGGCGTCGATCTCGCGTTCGTCGTGAACGGCGCCGGGATCAGGCAACCGCCGCCGCGCCGGCCGTGTCGTCATGCCGGGGCAGGCTAGGTCGCAGACCTCGCTCGGCGCCTAGCCTCTCGCATCGATGGCCGGGGTGAAGCCTGTTGGCGCGCTCGACGTCACCGGCGCGCTGGAGGAGGAGCGCGCCGCGTTCGTCACGCTGCTCGAGCAGCTGTCAGCGGACGATTGGACGCATTCGACGGAGTGCCCGGCGTGGACCTCGTCGCCGGTTTCGGCGCGGCCTTGGGGCGCAGTAGCTCCTAGACCCGGCGCGGCGCGATGAACGTCTCCCGCACCAGCGGCTCGAAGTGCTCGAGCGGCAGTGTCGCGTAGTCGGGATCGAACGAGGTCTGGTCCCACTCGTCGGCGAAGCGCTCGGCGAGGTCGTAGGCGGGGTGGCCGCGATGCTGCCGCCGTGCATCGGGGTCCTTGCCGAGGAAGGCGTAGTAGTGGCGGCCCTGGAAGTCCTGATGCACGCGGATCATCCACTCGACCTCGTCCCGGACGTAAGGCGCGAGGAGGTCGGCGGCCACGGCGGGGTGGTTCGGCTCGCTGATGGCCTTCGCGATGTCGTGGCACAGGGAGGCCACGACGACGTCGTCGTCGGCGCCCGCTCGCTCGGCTCGGGTGGCCGTCTGCAGCGCGTGCTCGAGCTGGTCGACGCGGAAGCCGACCGTCATACCCTCGAGCGAGCGCAGCATGGTGAGGATGCGGTCGGGAACGAGGCTCCACGCCTCGACGGACTCGACGGCGATGCGGTCCCACTGCTCGCGGGTCGAGTGGTCCATGCGGGTGAACGTCGGTGTGGTCATGGCTCCTCCGGGGTGTGAGCGACCGTTCAGTCGAAGAGGTCGGGCTCCTCTTCGGTGACCTGTTCGTAGATGGGCTGGAAGGTGAACCAGCCGGCCACGTGACTCCCCTGCTCCCGATATACCTGTGCCGCGGCGGCGTCGTCGATGCGCGTCGGCGTGCCCGCGGCTTCGGCGAGGAGCTGGACATGGCAGCACCGCTCCAACCGGATGAACCACCACGCCGCTTCCTCGACCGAGTGCCCGACGGTGAGCAGGCCGTGGTTACGCAGGATCACCGCCTTGGTCTCACCCAGGGCTGCGGCGATGCGCTTGCCCTCGTCGACGTCGAGGACGGTGCCGTTGAAGCTCTCGTAGAGCGAATGGTCGTTGTAGAAGTCGCAGTGGTCCTGGGTGATGGGATCGAGCAGCCGAGCCAGGGACGCCCACGCCTTGCCGTAGAGAGAATGCGAGTGGGCGGCGGCGACCACGTCGGGGCGCGCCGCGTGCACCTGTGAGTGGATGGCGAACGCGGCTCGGTTGACGCCGCGTCCGCCCTCGACGACCTCACCATCGGCGTCGACGAGCTGCAGATCCGAGACCTTGATGCGGCGGAACGCCATGCCGTAGGGATTGACCCAGAAGTGGTCGGTGAGTTCGGGATCACGCGCCGTGATGTGCCCGGCGACGCCTTCGTCGAAGCCGTAGCGGGCGAAGACCCGGAATGCGGCGGCGAGCCGTTGCTTGCGGTACCGCCGTTCGTCCTCGGCCGTCGTGCAGCCCGAGTACGGCCACGCGGCGGCGGCTGGTGCGGTCATGGGCTGTCCTCCTGGGCTGATCTCGAAGGCTGAACGATTGTTCAGTGAACAAGCCGAGTGTACAGTGACGACGTGCGAGCGCAAGAGGCCATGCTGCCCCAGGAGGGCGATCTCACCGCCCGGGCCCGGATCCGCGAGTCGGCGCTGCGGCTGTTCGGCTCGGGCGGGTTCGGCGTGTCGATCCGCGCCATCGCCGAGGACGCCGGCGTGTCGCCCGGTCTGGTCATCCACCACTTCGGGACGAAGGAACGCCTCCGCGCGGCGGTGGACGAGACTGTGATCGCGCGCTTCCGGCAGCGGTTCGCCGCGCTCCCCTCCGGCCTACCGGTCGAAGAGGTCGCCCGGGTCGGCGGCGAGGCGTTCGGCGACGTCGTCGGCGCCAGCCCCGAGATCCGCCAATACCTACGTCGCTCGCTGCTCGACGGCACCGAAGCGAGCATGGCCGTGTTCGACGACCTGCTCGAGTGGGTGCAACAAGGTCTCGGGCTGCTCGAAGCCGGCGGTGCGCTCCGCACGAGCACCGATCCGCTGTGGCGACCGTTCCAGGTGCTGTTCGTCACGCTCGGCTCGTTGCTCTTCGAGCCAGTGATCCAGCGCCACCTGGACCAACCCGCCTTCGACGCCGACGTGCTGCAACGACGGAGCGCCGCCAACTACGACTTCGTCACCCGCGGCCTCCTCGCGCCCGAACGGAGCGCGCGCTTCTCACCACACGCGCCGGGCGAGGCGCGTCCGTCATAGCGCGCATCCGGCATCGACCGGCCGTACATCCGGCCTACAAGGGCGCAGGTTCGATGGCGGCCAGGCGGTCCATCGCAGGGCCGAACGTCGACTCGAGCCAGCCGCCGGGGTCGTCGGTCATGGAACCGGTGACGACGGTCGACACCCCGACCTTGGCGAAGGCTTCTGCACCCCGAACGACCTCGTCGACGGTCGCCCCCGGAGGCAGGTCGCGGTACGTCGCGGTGACCTCGATCTCGTTGGGGTCGCGCCCCACGGCGTCGCAGTGCCGGCGCAGGACGTCCAGCTTCTGCGCCACCTCGTCGGGTCCGCCGAAGATGTTGCACGCGTCGGCGTACTGGGCGACGAGGCGGAGCGTCTTCCGCTCGCCGCTGCCGCCGATGAGGATCCGCGGGCGGGGCGTGCTGACCGGCATCGGGCTGCAGAGCGTCTCGGCGAGCTGGTAGTGCCGGCCCTTGTACGGGCCGTTGTCGTCGCTCCACATCTGCAAGAAGATCTGGATCGCCTCCTCGAGCCGCTCGAAGCGCTCCGATGTAGGCGGGAACGGCACGCCAAGGCCGCGGTGCTCGCGCTCGTACCACGCCGCCCCGATACCGAGCTCGGCCCGGCCGCTCGACACGACGTCGAGCGTCGTCACGATCTTGGCGAGAAGCCCGGGATGGCGATAGGTCACACCGGTCACGAGCAGGCGCAGGCGGAGCCGATCGGTCCGACCCGCGACGAAGCCGAGCGCGGTGTAGCCCTCGAGCATCGGATCCTCGGCCGGCGCCATCCAGTCCATCTGGAAGTAGTGGTCCATGAACGACACCGTGCGGACGCCCATGGCCTCGGCGCGCTGGGCGAGGTCGGCGACGCCCGGCCCGATGCCGGACGGCCCGCCGGCCCAGTCGAATCGCATGATGTGGAGATCGAGTTCCATTCCGCCGTTCTACCCGACGGGACGAGCGACGAAGAACGCGATCACTGTCGGCAGGTGAAGGTGCCCAGGAGTCGCGCGCGCACGCCGTTGTGGAGGACGACCACGATGTAGATGCCCGCGAGCCCGAGCTGCTGCGGGTCGAGGGGGGAAAGCACGTTGTCTTCGGTGAACTTGAACGAGCCCGGTCCGCCGCACACGCCTTTCGTCTCGGTGGGGCGGACGACCTGCGTGTACGTGAGTGAGCCGTCGGGCTGGTAGTGGCTGTGGCCGGCGTACTCGGCGGTCCCGGTTGCGCCGCCCGAGAGGGTCCCCGACCCGTGGTAGTAGAGCTCGCAGACCCCGGGCTGCGAGTCGCAGTCCGTCCTCTCGGGCTGCGGGCCGGTCTGGTCGACGAACGTCACGTCGACCGGCTTGACCTTGCCGGCGGGACGCGTCGCGCCTGCAGTGCCCGACGCGGCAAGGACCAGTGCAAGTGCGATGACGACGCCGAGCGCGGTGTGCGCGCGGATGGACAGGTGACGCCGACCCCCCATGGCTGTACCTCCCGAACGGCTCTCCTCCCGCCCCCGATGAGCCCATTGCGTCATGCAAGGGACTGCGCCGCACCCTAACGGTCACCCTTGCATGACGCAAGGAACTAGCCTGGCGCCTATGCAGCACAAGCCCCTGGACGACATGGCATGTTCGATCGCCCGCACGGTCGACCTGATCGGCGAGTGGTGGACGCCGGTGATCCTGCGCGACCTGTTCGCCGGCGTGCGCCGCTTCGAGGACCTGCGGCGAGACCTCGGCATCGCGTCCAACGTCCTCACGGCGCGACTCGAGCGGCTGACCGAGCACGGCGTCGTCGAGCGGCGCCAGTACCAGGACAGCCCGCCGCGCGCCGAGTACGTCCTCACCGAGAAGGGACGGGACCTCTACCCGATCCTCGCCACGATCATGGCGTGGGGCGACCGCTGGCTCGCCGGCGACGACGGCCCGCCCGCGCTGCTCATCCACAAGGACTGCGGTCACGCGACGACCGCGACCGTCGTCTGCAGCGAGTGCGGCGCGCCGCTCACTCCCAAGCGGCTGCAGCTCACGCCCGGCCCGGGCGGACGACCCGGCACGGGCACGGCCGTCATCGGTCGGCACTTCAAGCGCGCCCCCCGCTAGGTCAGCCGGTCGGGCGGTCGACTCGCTCGACCAGCTTTCTCGGCGCCACGGCGCAGTAGCTCTCTGTGAGCAGCTCCGCGACGAGCACCATCCCGACCTCGTCGGCCCGCCACGGGGGCGCGAAGAACGGATGGCCCGCGTTGCGCAGCGCGTCGACCTCGGGACCCGATGAGCGGAACATCATCACGTTGATCGGGCCGTCGGAGCCCGCAGCCCGCGCGTACGCCGGCGGCCAACCCGAGTCGATCACGAGGACGTGCGCGAACGTCCGCTCGCGGATCCGCCACCGTGTCCCCACCCAGGCCTGTTCCTCGTGGGCCTCCGGCAGCCCGAGGCACACCGAACGCACCTCGGCGACGATCTCGGGTGGGACGTCGGCGTGCTCAGTCATCCATCCGTCCCGACGTACGACTCGTAGGTCGCGATCATCACGCCGGTGGTCGTCGTCACGCTGTCGACGAGCCGGAGCTCGGCGACGGGGCCGTCGTCGGGGAAGAGACGGCGCCCCGAGCCGAGTACGAGCGGGTGGATCATCAGCGTGAACTCGTCGACGAGGTTGCGGCGCATCAGCGAGCGCACCAGCTCGCCGCTGCCGAGCACACCGAAGTCGTGGCCGGACTGCTCCTTGAGCGCGGCGACGGCCTCGGCGGCGTCACCCTCGAGAAGGGTCGAGTTGCGCCATGGAAGTGGCTCCGTCAGCGTCGAAGACGCGACGTACTTCTGCGCGTTGTCGAGCGCGTCGGTGAACGGGTTGTCCGTTTGGTTGGGCCAGAAGCTGTAGAAGTCCTCGTACGTGCGTCGTCCGAGGAGCAGCGACCCGCCCTGCGCCTGCGCCATCCGCTCCCCCATCACCCTGCCCATGACCGCGTCGTTTCTCGGAATCGCCCACCCACCGTGCTCGAACCCGCCTCGCGTGTCCTCGTCGGGCCGGCCCGGTGCCTGCATCACACCATCGAGCGTGCTCGCTCGGACCCGGGGGAAGCGCGCGCCTTCGCGAGCTCGACCTGACCGTCCTCGACGACTAAGGAGAGCTCCATGGCCGGGATCCCAGACAGCGTCCGGGTGCTCGTGGCCGAGGGTCACCTCGCCCATCTCGTCACGGTGAACAACGACGGCTCGCCCCAGGTGAGCATCGTCTGGGTCGGCGTCGACGGCGACGAGCTCGTTTCCGCCCACCTCCACGAAGCGGTCAAGGTCAAGAACCTGCGCCGCGACCCGCGCGCGGTGATCTCAGTGGAGTCCGCCGTAATACAGCCGAACGGCCTCCAGGAGCACCTCGTCGCCTACTGCACCGGGCGCGTGACCCAAGGCGGCGCCGCCCAGCTCCTCCAAGAGCTCGCGCACGTCTACCTCGGGCCCGACGTGAGGTTCCCGCGCGTCCACGATCCGCCGCCCGGCTACATCCTGCGGTTCACGATCGAACGCATCGGCGGGTTCGGCCCCTGGACGGCATGACGCCGATGCTCACTCGCCCAACGCGGGACGGACCTTCTCGCAGAAGAGCTCGAGCTGGCGTTGTTCGTCAGCCACCGGCCAGATGAGCACGCGTTGCACTCCGGCGTCGCGGAAGGCACTGAGCTTCTCTGCGAACGCGGCAGCGGGACCGACGGGGAGCCGCTCGCGCAACTCGCTCTCCGAACGATGGATCACCGGGGCGAGACGTTGGTGCAGGATGCGATCGGCCTTGGCGCGGTCCTCGGTGATGTAGAACCACATCGTGGCGAGGCCGTTGGGGAAGGCGCCCGCGTCCTTGCCCTGCTTGCTCAGGTAGCCGGCGAGTCGGGCGCGGGCGTCGGCGAACAACTCGGGCGTGGTGTTGTACGCCGACGCGAGCCACCCGTCACCGAGGCGCGCCACGCGGCGGAGACCGGCGTCGGAGCCCCAGCTGCCGATCCAGATCCTCGGGCCTCCGGGCTGCGCCGGCGTGGGCTGCAGCCGGACGTCTTCGGTGGAGTAGAAGCGACCGACGAATGGCTCGGCATCTCTCCCCCACAGCGCGCGCAGGGCCATGACGGCTTCGTCGAGACGCTGCCAGCGTTCCTCGAAGTCGATGCCGACACTCTGATAGTCCTGCTGCGACGAGCCCGGACCGACGACGACCAGCGCGCGCCCGCCGGAGAGCCGGTCGATGGCACCAAGTGTCTTCGCCACGGGCACCGGTCCGCGGACGACCGCGAGCGCCACCGTCGTGGCGAGCGTCATGGTGCCCGAGTCCTGCATCGCGACCGCGAGCGCCGTCGGTCCGTCCAGCCACGGCACCGAGAAGACGAGATGGTCGTTGGCACAGAGCGTCGTGAAGCCGAGGCGAGCGGCGGTCTTCGTGTAGTCGAGCAGATGGTCGAGCGTGTAGGGGTGGTCACCGAAGTCCATCAACGGCAGGTGAGCACCGAACTCCACCGGGCTTCCTTACCAGAACGGCGCGCCGGGCACGGGCTCCCGCGACGGAGCCCGTGCTCGGGGCGAACGAACGTCAGGCCGCGCCAGCAGCGTCGGCGAACCGCTGCAGGCCGTGGTTCCAGCCGTCGGGAGATCCGACAGCGCCTTGGATCTGCTCCCAGCCCTCGCCGTGGCGGTCGATGTTGCGGTGCTCGAGCTCGACGCGCGTCCGCTGCGGACCGTCGGACAGGAAGCGCACCTCCACCTCGCTCGTCCGACCCGGGTCGGTCTCGATCTGCCATTGCGGGTTGATGTCCCAGCTGAACACCACCCGGTCGGGTGGCTCGTAGGCGAGGACACGCGACCAGCGGCATTCGCTGCCGTCGACGCCGCGGTCGTAGACGTTGCCGCCGACGCGCGGTTCGAACACCATGCCTGCGAGGTCGGCCTCGAGGAGGTGGTGCTCCGGGGGCCACCAGCTCTCGATCCCCTCGGTGAACATCGAGAATGCACGCTCGATCGGCGCATCGACGACGATCGACGCCCGGACGGATGTGTCGGTTGCCGGCATGGTCATGAGACCTCCTCGTCTCCTTGTTCGACGGCCGCCTTGAACGCCGTCAGGGCTTGGTTCCAGAAGCGGTCGAGGTATGCGCGCAGCGCGCCGACCCCGTCCGGGTCGATCTGGTAGATGCGGCGGCTGCCCGCCCGTCGGTCGATCACGAGCCCGGCCTCCTTGAGGACCCTGAGATGCTGCGAGACCGCAGGCCGGCTGACCGGCAGCCCCCGGGCCAGCTCCCCGACCGCACGGCCGGGCCCGGCCAGGCGCTCGAAGATCGCGCGCCGCGTCGGATCGCCGAGCGCCGTGAAGCCGTCGAGCACCGCCTGGTTAGCTGCCACTTACCGTAAGTTAGGACTTACCGGCCTGCGGCGTCAAGCTCCGATGCTCGCTCCGGGGTGAGCGCAAAGCCGCGGTAGTCGTCGGCAGCGACGTCGTCGCACACCTGGGTGTACCGCGGCAAGCCGCCGATGTACGGCATGAACACGCGCGGCTTCCCGGGCACGTTCGCGCCCATGTACCAGGAGTTGGCGTGCGGGAACAGCGTGAGGTTCGCGACCTCGTTGACGTGGTCGACCCAGCGGTCCTCCGCCTCCACGGTGGCGTCGATCGAAGCCAGACCGCGATCGCGCAGGTAGGCGATGCAGTCGGCAACCCAGTCGACGTGCTGCTCGATCGCCACGGCCATGTTGACGAGCACCGACGGGCTCCCCGGCCCGGTGATGGTGAAGAGATTGGGGAACCCCGCCGTCGCGATGCCGAGATACGTGCGGGGCCCGGCGACCCACTTGTCCCGCAGCGCCACTCCCCCGGCGCCGGTGATGTCGGGGCCGAGCAGCGGACCGGTCATGGCGTCGAACCCCGTCGCGAACACGATGGCGTCCAGGGCGTGCTCGTCGGCGGTGGTGCGGACTCCGGTCGGCGTGATCTCGAGGATCGGGGTCGACCGGACGTCGACCAGTGTCACGTTGTCGCGGTTGAACGTCGCGTAGTAGCCGGAGTCGAGGCATGGCCGCTTGGTCCCGAACGGGTGGTTGCGCGGTGACAGCCGCTCGGCCACCTCGGGATCGTCGACGACGTCCTGGATGCGGGACCGGACGTACTCGGCCGCTGTCTCGTTGGCGTCGCGGTCGACGAGAAGGTCGTTGAACGCGGCCACCATCCCGTACAGCGTGCCGGTCTCCCACGCCGCCTCGAAGGTCGCCTCGCGCGCGTCGTCGTCGACGCTCAGCGCCGAATGCTCGGGCATGGGCACGATGACGCCGGCGCGCGACTCGCGCATCGCCTGGCGGATCTCCCGAGCTCGGGCTTTGCGCGCGCTGACGGCCTCCGAGTCGAGCGACGCGTTCTTGGCCGGCATCGTGAAGTTCGGTGTCCGCTGGAACACCGTGACGTGCGCGGCTTGCTCGGCGATGACCGGGATCGACTGGATGCCCGAGGAACCCGTCCCGATGACCCCGACGCGCAGACCGGTGAAGTCCACGCCTTCGTGGGGCCACCGACCGGTGTGGAACGTCGGGCCACGAAACGTGTCGATGCCTTCGATCTCGGGTTGCTTCGCAGCCGACAGACAGCCCGTCGCCATGATGCAGAACTGCGCTGATACCGAATCGCCCCGGTCCGTGACGATGCGCCACCGCTGCGCGGCGTCGTCCCACGTCGCGGCGGTGACGCGCGTCTCGAATTGGATGTCACGGCGGAGGTCGAAGCGCTCGGCGACGTGGTCGATGTACCGCAGGATCTCGGGCTGACTCGCGTAGCGCTCCGACCACGTCCATTCCTGCTCGACCTCGGGTGAGAACGAGTAGCAGTAGTCCATCGACTCGACGTCGCAGCGGGCCCCCGGATAGCGGTTCCACCACCACGTCCCGCCCACGTCGGCGGCCGCCTCGTAGCCCTGGAGCGTCAGGCCCAGCTGGCGCAACCGGTGGTGCGCGTACAGACCGGCGAGGCCGGCGCCGACGACGACGGCGTCGACCTCCCGATGGCGTTCGGTCATGCTGAAATCCTCTC
>WNFU01015010.1_pt1 | contig 10825 bp, 12 predicted proteins | sample 5400121 | NCBI WGS metagenome assembly WNFU01 (sample SAMN13153360, study PRJNA577476) | soil metagenome | isolation source: 100 cm soil or saprolite under grassland replicate 1 | place: USA:California | collected 2016-06-15
GCGCTTTCAAAATGGATCTTCTTCGCCGCCGTTTTCTTCCCACAATTCACTAACAATTTTTCTTCCTTCTTCTCTGTTCTGATTTTTCTTCCCGGGGGATTTTCTTCCCTCCTTCCCCTGTTCTTCGGGACAGTGGTTCCTTTGGTTTGGGAACCCAATGAAAACTCAGAAGGCTCGATGCAAATGTCTCAACTGCAAGGAACCTTTTCTTCCTGATTATCGCAATCGGCAACGGCAGCGTTTCTGTTCCAAAGCCGAGTGTCGCAAGGTGAGCAAAGCAGCCAGCCAGAAGAGTTGGCTGCAAAAACCTGCCAACCAAAATTATTTTCGGGACGCCGAAAATGCGGCGCGAGTTCGGCTGTGGCAAAAAGACCATCCGGGGTATTGGAAAAGCACAGCGCGGTGGCGCCGCCGTACCTTACAAGACGCCTGTTTGGAGCAAGTAATTGCCAAACAAGAAGTTAAGGTAACTACGCCGGTTCGTACCTTACAAGATCTCTGCTCCTTGCAAGCCCCTCTGTTTGTGGGACTTATCTCGATGCTTGTGGGCAGTACCTTACAAGACGACATCGCTCTGACTACCCGCCAATTGGTAGCCAAGGGACACGACATTCTGGGCATGGTGCCCGGAATGAACTTCGAAAGGTCAGCGCATGAAAAAACGTGTCCTCAATCCGCAGCGGCTCCGCAAGGTCCCTCCCCAGTTCAGTTGGATCGATCACCGTCTGGTACAGGAAAATTACTTCGCCCAGTGTGATCACTCGGCGTGGGCTCTTTACCTTTTCCTGGTCAGCGTAGCCGATGTCCAGGGCCTCAGCTACTACTCGGACGCCTCGTTGATGAGGCGGCTGAAAATGGATCCAGTCCAACTTTCGGCCAGCCGCCAACAACTGATCGGAGCCGGACTGATCGCTTATGAAAAACCTCTCTATCAGGTCCTGAGCCTGGATGGCGGCCAGGAAACACGATCGGGCCAAATCAGCGTGGCCGAGATTTTGCGCAAAGCGCTGGGAGGTCAGCCATGATCGATTATCAAACCTATTGCCAGATCCGGCAGCTCTTCACCGACAAAAAGCTCTCCCTTCGACAGATTGCCCGCGAGCTGAAGCTCAATTTGAAGACGATCCGCAAGTGGGCCAAGCGGGAAAGTTTTCAAAAAGCCCCGGCGCCAAAACGGGCAAGCAAACTCGATCCCTTCAAGGGAGAGATCATCCGCCTTTTAGAACGTCACGATTATTCCGCGCGGCAGATCGCCCAACAAATCACCGAGCACGGCTATGGCGGAGGATACACGATCGTCAAGGGCTTCGTCCGGCAGGTGCGCCCCAAGAAAAGACCCGCGTTCCTGAGCTTGCACTTTGCGCCCGGCCAATGTGCGCAGGTGGACTGGGGTTGCGCGGGCTCGGTGCCGGTGGGATCGACCCGTCGACGGCTTTCCTTCTTTGTCATGGTGCTGGCTTACAGCCGCAAAATGTATCTGGAGTTCACGCTCTCTGAAACGCTGGAGCATTTTCTGTCCTGCCACCAGCACGCCTTCGAATACTTCGGAGGCGTGGTCGAGCAGGTCTGGGTTGACAACTGCAAGGTCGCTGTCTTGAGCCGGGGAGCCGGCTCCATTGTGTTCAATCCCCGTTACCTGGATTTTGCCAACCATTACGGCTTTCAAATCCGGGCCTGCGGCGTGGGCCAGCCCCAGGAAAAAGGCCGGGTCGAGAATGGCGTCGGCTATGTGAAGAAAAACTTCCTCAACGGCCTGGAGTTGTCGGATTTTAAAATCATCAATCCGGCGGCCCGATATTGGCTGGATCACGTAGCCAATGTCCGGGTGCACGGGCAGACGCAAAAGACCCCGCAAGAACTGTTCCCTCAGGAAGGGCTCAAAGCGCTGCATCCGCTGGCTTACGAGTCGGCCCTCCTCGACACCGTCCGGGTCAACAGTCAGTTCCGAATTAAAGTCGACGGTAACCGTTACTCGGTCCCCTGCCAGTACGCTTCGAGTAAGCTCACCTTAAAACTCTTTCCCGACCGACTTCTGGCCTACGACAAAGACAAGCTGGTGGCTGAGCATGTTCGCAGCTATGACCGCAATCAGGATTACGAGTTGGCCGACCATGTCCAGCCCTTGCTTTTGGAACGGAAAAAGGCACGCGATCAAAAACTGTTCCTGCGGTTTTTGGCTCTTTGCCCGAGGGCCAATGATTACTATCGACAGTTGGAACAGCGACGCCTCAACCCCAAGCATCACGTCCAGAAGATCGTGGCCCTGAGCGAGCTTTATGGAACCGACGCGGTGGCTCGGGCCATGGAAGATGCCTTCGCTTACCGGGCCTTCTCCTGCGAATACATCGCCAACATTTTACAGCAGCGCCAGCGTCCCACCGACGAACCCGGCGCTTTGCACCTGACCCGCCAGCAGGACCTGCTGGAGTTGGATCTACCGGCTCCGGACCTGTCCCTCTACGACTCCAAAAATGATCCGGACTCCAATCCAAACAATCCAAACCCATGAACGACGATTCCTTAATGGCTTATCTTCTTTACCTCAAACTCTCCTATTTTCGGGAATACCATCAATCCTTGGCCAAAGAAGCCTCCGAGAAAAACTGGACGCAGTTGGATTTTTTGAGCCGGCTGGTCGAAGGAGAAACGCTACGTCGAAAAGATCGGGCGACCAAACGTCGAATTCAAGCGGCGCGTTTTCCCATCATTAAAACCCTGGAGCAGTTCAACTGGACCTGGCCCAAAAAAATCAATCGAGTCCAGGTGCAGCATCTCTTCCGCCTTTCCTTCCTCAAAGACAAAGCCAATGTCATTTTCATGGGAGGGGTCGGCCTGGGCAAAACGCATTTGGCTACCGCCCTGGCTTACGAGGGATGCCTCTGTGGCCACACGGTTCTGTTCGTGACAGCCATCGACATCGTCAACACTTTGGCGGCGGCACAATCAACCCACCGGCTCAAATCCGAACTCAAGAAATACCTGAACCCGGACATCTTGCTGGTCGATGAGCTTGGCTATCTACCCATTGATAAGACCGGCGCGGATTTGCTCTTTCAGGTGTTGAGCCAGCGCTATGAAACCGGATCGACTATCGTCACGACCAACCAGGGCCAAAATCTTCAACAACGACGCCACGTTGACCTCAGCCGTTCTGGACCGCCTGTTGCATCACGCAGAAACGATCACCATCGAAGGGAAGAGTTATCGGATGAAGGATCAAATCGAGGAACCTTAGCCGAGAAGATCAAAAAACGCAGGCCGGTGGAGACATCCCCCGGCCTATTTCATTCCGCCATCGAACGCAAAACCCCTAATCCATTTTCCAACCGTCGGTTTCGCGCCCCGTTCCCGCCGCCCGCCGCATGGAGGACCCGCAGCAGCTTCGATTGCATCGCGGGCGGGAGTTCGCCGATCTCGTCCAGAAAAAGTGTTCCGCCGTCAGCCATTTCGAAGCGGCCCGGCTTGTCCCGGAGCGCGCCGGTGAAAGCGCCTCGTGCATGGCCGAAGAACTCGCTTTCAAACAGATTTTCAGGGATGGCGCTGCAGTTAACTTTGACCAGGGGACCATTATGGCGAGGACTGGCGTCATGAATGGCCTGTGCGATGAGTTCTTTGCCCGAGCCTGTCTCACCCGAAATAAGAACCGTGGAATCTGTTGGAGCTACGACCGCGACTTGTTTCAGTAGGGCGCGCAAGGCGGGGCTGCGTCCGATAATGCCCTTGAATGCGGGCTCCGCTTCCTCTTCTGGTGTCAGCGACTCGTCACTCGAAACGTCATCCTCTGTTGAGTTGCCATTGTCGCGCAGCATCCCGGCGAGGCTGGCAGTATCTCCGGGACCGCGCTGTACGAATTCCCAATTAAAATCACGAAAGGCTTCCGGCCTTGTGCTGGCGAGACCGAGGACACCGATGGGGCGGTCCGCGATCGTGAGAGGCACGCCGCAAAAGGACTTCATTCCACTTTCGAGCAAGACAGAGGCGAAATCAGGGAAACGGCACTCGTTCTCTGTGTTGATCGTAAGAGGCTCTTGATGTTTCCAAACCCAGGCGGCAATCGAGTCGTCGATCGGAAACGCCATGCTGGCTCCGCGATCAGGTGGCAGATCAGCCATCAGCAAGTGCGGCCGGATCGCGTGCCGCACCGGTTCATAGAGCCAAACGCAAACCGCCTGGATTTCTCTGAGGGCAGGAAGGCGAATTGCCAACTCATAGAGCAACCGGGGGAATGTTTGGTCCAGGGGCAGATCGGCAGCTCCCCTCGGCTCAACACCAGGGGCTTCAACCCGGCGGTCGCTATCGAATGAGAATCGTCCTGCGCTGCTCCCGCTGAGCTGTCCCGCTGTAGCATCCATTTCGTTTATCATAGTAGTCATATTCAATCTGCTGTAACACAGGTTTCCAAGGTTTCCAACTTGGGGACCTCGGCGATTGTGAGCGTTTGATTCTTCCCATCGGTTTCAGTCCACGAGAATAATTGTTTCATGATTAACACTAACCACGCTCGTGGTCGGAGTTCTACTGTTCCTTGGTACAGGAAAGCACCTGTCCCTTGGGACAGGTCGATTCTGATCTAACGGTGGGCGGAGGCAGCGAGTTTTTCAACCATTCGCACGAGGTCAGCAAGGGATTCCGCTTTCATCTTTTGCATAATGTGGGCGCGATGGAATTTGATCGTGCGCTCGGTGGTGGCGAGTTCGCCGGCGACCTGTTTATTAAGCATTCCGGAGGCAATGAGAGGCATCACTTCGCGCTCACGCGGGGTGAGTTGTTCGTAGCGCTCGCGCAATTCCCGAGTTTCGGAGCGCTCTTTGTGTGCTGAACGATCCCGCTCGATAGCGGCGCGGACAGCGTCCACCAGACTGCGGCCACGGAAGGGCTTGGTAAGGAATTCCACGGCTCCCGCCTTCATCGCGCGCACGGTGGTCGGGATATCGCCGTGTGCAGTAATGAAGATGATCGGGATGTTGATTCCAGATTGGGCCAGCTCTCGTTGGAGGTCCATGCCGCTCAGCCCTGGCATACGCACATCCAGCACCAGGCAGGAGGGCCCATCAGGCTGATGGCGAAGGAATTCCCGGGCGGAACTAAAAGTTTGCACTTTAAGCCCGGCCGAGCGAAGCAGGCGTTCGGTTGAGCGACGAACTGACGGATCATCGTCCACGACGAACACGATAGCATCCGGCTCAGTCATGTTTACATAAAAGGTCTTACAACGGTCCCTTCGAGGCAAGGCGGAAGCAGGACACGGGTAGCGTCGCTTCAAGGCCCGGTTGGCTGTGGGGCGAGTCCGGCAGCTCAGAAATCCAAAGACCGAAATCCGAAGGCCGAAAGAAGTCCGAAGCCGAAATCCGAAAACTGCTGGTTCGGTGGCAAGTCGGCGACACTCCGTGCAGTCTCGCAATTTCACCCCTCCTTCGGATTTGAGCCCCGCCTGGAGCCACCTTAGAGCGCCGCTGGCAGGCCGCGAAAAAAGTGCAGCACTGACCCCGCCGACTGACGAGAAATCGTAACCCCACCCGCAAGAAAGCAGATTTACGAAAGTTCGTTGAGGGATGAAATGGGCCAAATGTTCCTATGATGTTGGCGTTTGGGAGGTCCCGCTTTTTTCCCAGGTTGGCACGGGTTGTGAGATACAGCGATTGGCTGGATGAAATTCCGTGGCGGGAAAAATGATGAGCTTTTATGAAATACTTTGAAATTCTGGCGAGCTCCTACTTTGCCTACGGGTTACGAGAAGAGGCTGAGGGACTGGCCGTCGTAACCTGCGCTCTGCTGGGAGCAGGCCTCTTTCTTTGGCGAATGACGCGATACCTAAAGAAGAACAATGCCGATGAGTTGGAGCGAGAACATCATGGCGAAAAGGTTCCATGAATCGAGCGCTGCAACTCGGGGAGGCCTCGCGGGTAGCTCCGGTGGACAAGTTAAGTGTGGTGTTCGCGATCGTTTTTGCTGCCGTCCTGCTGCGAGAGAGAGTCGGTTGGCAACAATTGGTAGGAGGCTCGTTCGTGGTCGCTGGCGCGGTCATTCTCGCAATCAAATAGTAAGGCTATGAAACACGACTCTTCATCACTGACACGCCGCCAATGGATCAGCTCGAGTTTGGCCACTTGTGGCTTTCTGGCGGCGGGCGGCCTGGTCCGGGCTCAAGCGCAGGAGATACCACTGCCGCAAGGTTACACCCGGCCGGGTCTGGTCACGGAAACGGGCAAGGCACTCGGATGGCGCGCGCGGTTGGTCACCGAGCATCTTAATGGCGGGAGGACCTACGCGGTGATTTTTGCCAAAGGAGACGAAGTCATGTCCGGCCTCACGGAATTTGCCGAGCGCAATAAGATCACGGCGGGCCATTTCACTGCTATAGGTGCGCTGCAGAGCGCACGGTTCGGCTGGTTCGATTCGGCGCGCAAAACTTATCGGCACATCCCGATCAATCAGCAGGTGGAGTCGATTTCACTGATCGGCGACGTCGGCCTGGTCAACGGTGCGCCGCAAATCCACGCGCATGGGGCGGTGGGTCTGCCTGACGGGGAGGTACGCGGCGGGCATCTGCTGCAAGCCATCGCATGGCCAACGCAGGAAGTGTTTTTCACGGCCCACCCGACAACGCTCGTCAAAAAGCATGACGAGGAAACGGACCTTTTCCTGTTTGAATTGAAAACATGAGCGGGTTGTTTCGCCGCTGTTATCAGCAAAAGATTAGATGAATAATCGCTCAACATCCGTAGAAGGCTCTGTCGCTCTCCATGAACCTTCGCAGCAACAGACGGAAAACGGCCTCCTCTCCCCAACCCTCTCCTCCAAAGGAGGAGAGGGAGAAGACTCCGGCTCGTTTTCGGCTCTTGGTCCCAATGCGCGTTCGAAGAACGTCGAGACTTTCCATGAGCCTCCCCCCGATGTGTTCGAAAAGGCCTCCTCTCCCCAGCCCTCTCCTCCCGAGGAGGAGAGGGAGACTCCCAAGCTCGGCACTGTGATGGACACCGGGCCGCGGCAAGGACCCGTGAACCCCTGGATCACGTTCATCCTGGTCGCAATTGGGACGTTCATGATCATGCTGGATGCTTCAATTGTTAACATCAGTCTCCCCTCGATCGCCCGGAGCTTCCATACACCGGTTGGCGGTGCCATGGAATGGGTCATCATCGCCTACCTTGTAACCATCGCTGGGACGTTGCTGACCTTCGGGCGCTTGTCCGACATGATCGGGCGCAAGCCGATATGGCTTTCCGGGCTGGCGCTCTTTACGCTTGGTTCTGGCACTTGTGGCGCTGCCAACTCGCTGCCGCTGCTGATCGCCGCGCGCGCCTTCCAGGGGCTCGGTGGCGCGCTCCTGCTCTCGACCAGTGTCGCGATCATCACCGACACCTTTTCTGCTGAAAAGCGGGGCTTAGCCCTCGGATGCAACGCGGTAGTAATCGCCCTAGGTTCCAGCGCGGGTCCGACTCTGGGAGGCCTTATCACTGAGCACTGGAGTTGGCGTTGGATTTTTTACGTGAACCTGCCGATCGGGATTTGTGGTTTTCTCGGGTCGCAGAAAGTGCTTCGGCACACTTTGAACACTGTGCGGCAACGTTTTGATCCCCTCGGCGCTGCCTTGCTGGCTACAGGCTTTGCGTTGCTGACGCTGGCGCTTTCCTTTGCCGCGGAATGGGGTTGGAGTTCGTGGCGTTTTCTCCTCTGTTTGGGCGCGAGTTTGGTTGCTTTGCTGCCTGTGCCGGCTGTAGAGCGCCGAGTGGCTGATCCAATCATAGACTTGGGCCTGTTACAAAACCGCGTATTCAGGTCGGCCCTGGTCTGCATGACCCTGGCGATGCTTGCATTGTTTGCGGTGGGATTCATGCTGCCGTTCTATCTCGAGGAGTTGCGTGGGTTTTCTGCAGCCAAGTCCGGATTGTTTCTCACTGCCCTGCCCTTGAGCCTCGCGCTCGTGGCGCCAGTGAGCGGCTGGTTGGCGGATCGCTTCGGCTCACGTTGGCTGGCTTCGGGAGGATTGGCCGTGGCGTGTCTCGGTCTCCTTGCTTTGGCGCAATTGAATGCTCAAAGCTCGGACTGGGGCATCATCTGGCCGCTGCTGCTCACGGGTGTTGGCCAGGGTCTGTTCATGACTCCCAATGCGCGCGCACTGATGAACGCCGCACCCGCGAATGAACAAGGCGAATCCTCCGGCCTGCTGGCAACTGGCCGGGTGCTGGGTCAGAGCTTGAGCGTGGCGTTGGCCGGGGCCATTTTCGCCGGGCTTGGAGGCGCCGAGGCCGGTCGGACTTTGATCGAAACTAACCATTCATTCGTCCAGAGCGAAATCAACACCCTACAACTAAGGTTTCTCACCGGCTTTCATACCGCGTTGTTGGTTTGTTCGGGCATTGCGGCGGCAAGCATCTTCGCCGCACTCACTCGAGGTAGTGAGACCGAACCGGTATTGCTTGCAGTCTCCGCAACGAGGGCCGCCAAACGGATTCAAAACCAAAATGCGATTTAAGAAACATCTCATTACCTTCCGGCCTGGCGTATTGCTTGCCGCCTGTTTCGGAACTGGATTGATCAAGCCGCTCCTTTCCGACGCCGCGCAATCCGACTCCACCGTTTATGCGCCCGATGCGCAATCAGGATTAGCGAACGACTGGCTCCGAAGCCAATCCAGCTTGTTCTCCGCGTGGGACGTTGGCGGACAGTTTCGAGCACGTTATGAGCACGCCGAGTACCTGGGGACAGTGGACTTCAGCGCGACAGGCGGGCACTCGTCCGATAATCGGATGCTGCTGCGCACGTTCGTCCACGTGGGTTATGATCCAACGTCCTGGTTGAATTTCTATGCAGAAGGCCGGGACAGTCGTGGTTTTTGGGATGAGCCAAATCCGAATCCCGACCTGGACACGGCGGATCTGCACCAGGCCTTTGTTCAGATCGGAAATCCTCTAATTCACCTTCAACTTCTAATCTTATGCATGACCATAAAGTATTCGATCAAGAATCAAGCAGTAAACAGATGAACCAGAGCAGATTCACGACTCGTAGCCGCCGACGTGAGGAGGCGGAACCCGACTTGCAACCAAGAGTCCGCCTGCTCACGTCGGCGGCCACGGTTTCTTCGCGCAGTCCTGAACCGACCCTGCCTAGGACCCGTTGGCTTATCGCCGTGGCGGGGATTGTGATGCAGGTCGCGCTCGGCTCGGTTTACGCGTGGAGCGTGTTTCGAATTCCGCTGACGCGCGCTTATGGGTGGAGCGTCCCCCAGGTCACCCTTACTTTCGAAGTGGCGATACTCATGCTCGGTTTTGCCGCCTTCGCCGGCGGGTTGTGGATGAAACGAGCGGGTCCGCGCCGAATGGCGGTGATCGGCGGTCTTGGTTACGGCCTGGGTGTGATATTGGCCGGGCAGGCGCACGGACACCTGGGATTGCTCTATCTTAGTTTTGGAGTGTTGGGCGGCTTTGGTTTGGGGCTCTGTTACATCGTTCCGGTGGCGACGCTGATCAAATGGTTTCCGGACAAACGCGGCATGATTACTGGCCTGGCTGTGGCGGGGTTTGGCGCCGGCGCTCTCGTCACTGCGCCGATCGCGCAGAGGCTGATCCCGTCAGTGGGTCTTCCCGCCACGTTCAGCATCCTTGGCAGCGCTTATCTTATCGCGATCGTGGGTTCTGCGTTCTTCATGAAAAATCCTCCGGAAGGTTACCGGCCAGCGGGATGGCAGCCTGCCGCGGCTCAACGGACGCATGCTGCTGGTGATTTGACGTTAGGAGAGGCGCTGCGCACATGGCAATGGTATGCGCTTTGGGCCATGCTGTTCCTGAACACGATGGCCGGGATTTCGATCATCTCTCAAGCGGCGCCCATGGCGCAGGAGATTGCCAAAACCAGCGCTGCGACGGCGGCGGGGTTAGTGGGGATCATCTCGATCGCCAACGCGGCGGGCCGATTCCTCTGGGCCTGGGTCTCTGACTTCCTTGGCCGAGCACGGGTATTTCAATTCATGTTCGCGGCGCAAGCAATTGTATTTGTGCTGCTTTCCCTGGTCCATAGTTTTGGAGCTTTGGCCATTCTCTTATTTATCGTTTTGTTGTGCTACGGCGGGGGCTTCGGAACGATGCCGGCGTTTGCCGCAGACTTCTTCGGGCCGCGAAACGTCGGTTCCATTTATGGGTTGATGCTGACGGCCTGGGGATTTGCCGGGGTATGTGGGCCGACTCTGATTGCGCACGTGCGCCAGAGCACAGGCCACTATATTCAGGCTCTCGAAATGATTGCCGCGATCATGCTCCTAAGCGGCGTTCTCCCGTTTGTAATCCGCCCTCCCAAGGGACGAAATCCAGAATCTGTCGATTAAGCACGTCGACGATCTCATTGAAGCTCATAATCTTTTCGTTCTGCTCAGCGTCTGTTGGCTGCCTTGTTGGACGTGTTGTTCATCTGCATAATCATTTACCTCCTCGCTTTGAATTGGCCTAATACCGTGTTCCTTGCGCTGTCATGCTTTTTCGGCATAATGCAGCCAGGTTTACTAAAGCATGAAGCCGGTCATTTTCCACGTCGAAGCCGCAGGCGAATTCCGTCCTGTTGAATTCGCGTTTGCCACAGAATCGGAGGTTCGGCGCGTGCGCGCTTGGCGGAAGATGACTCCGGCATCAGACGCGGGCGAGTTTGCCGCGCTCGCCGCCAAACGTTGGTTTTACTACACCCGCGAAGGCGCAACCGTTGCGAGCCTCGACGAATTGCGCGCCGCTTTTAAACGCAACGACCGTGCCGAACTTGCCTTCCTCATGGTCGCGTCCGCCGAGTGGGCCAATCGTTACAAGTTTCTCGCGCTCGCCTACTGCCGCCGCACCTG
>WNFU01029704.1_pt1 | contig 10825 bp, 7 predicted proteins | sample 5400121 | NCBI WGS metagenome assembly WNFU01 (sample SAMN13153360, study PRJNA577476) | soil metagenome | isolation source: 100 cm soil or saprolite under grassland replicate 1 | place: USA:California | collected 2016-06-15
CGGCGTCGGCGCTTTCAAGGGACATCTGGCGGGCAAATCAATATTCATGTCCGGCTTGGAATTCTTCATCATCGCCGTCAGTGCCGCAGGCTTGGGCTATCTGATCGGAGTCGTTGTGCAATATTTTTTTCCGGGGATTGCTGTCCCGGCGTAGAATTCCTCAGACCCTCACCCATCCCTCTCCCAGAGGCTCCCAGAGGGCGAGGGTTAAGAAGAGCTACCAGCAATCATGCAAAGGAATACCCGGATTTTTTTGCGAAATGAAATTCCTCGCCCTTAAGAGGCTGTGTCGCATTGTCATCCTGAGACAAAGTCGAAGGATCTCGCCTTTACAACCTATGGATAAGTCGAGATTCTTCACTTCGTTCAGAATGACATCCTCGCTAATTTCGCGATTGCAACACAGTCTCTAAAGGGAGAGGTAATGTGAGGGTGTTTGACGCGAGTCGTGATTACACCATAATCAGGCTGCGTAGCAGCGTTAAGTTTTCTCGGTCTTCAGCTAGGTCGGGTCCCTTGGGCGTTTCCAAACACATCGGCAGACCCCAAAAGCGCTTGTCGTTCAAGAGTAGACGAAAAGCCTCGACGCCGATTTGCCCTTTACCGATATGCTCGTGGCGGTCGACGCGGGAATTAAATTCTTTTTTCGAGTCGTTGAGATGAAAGGCGGCGAGACGGTCGATGCCGATCGCCTCGTCGAATTCCACAAACGTTCGCTCGTAACCTTCCTTGGTGCGGATGTCGTACCCCGATCTGCTCGAAACGATATCCGAGAGTTGAACCTTGGCCTGCAGTGATTTCCAAAGTGACCTTGGTTGTGTAGCCGGGACAAGCTTTGTGCGCTTCGTCCAGCGACTTGGCGATGGTTTTGATGCCTTCCGCTTCGCCGGCGCCGACGTGGGCGCCCGGGTGGGCGACGAGATTGGTGACACCGAGAACCTCGCAGCGTTCCAGCTCGTCGATAAATGCGGTAATGGACTGCTTTCTTAATCCCCCGTCCGGTGATCCTAGATTAAGCAAATAAGAGTCGTGAGCAATGATAGTGGTGATGCCGGTGTCCTGCCGATTAACGCGAAACTGTTCGATTTCCTCCTTCGTGTACGGTTTTCCCGCACACTGGCGTGATGACTTAGTGAAGATTTGAATAGCGTCACACGCGACTTTTTTGCCGTGGAGCAACGCGTTGCCAACGCCGCCGGCGATGGACATGTGGGCGCCAAGCAGGGGGCCCTTGTGTGCGGGCGATTTGAGTTTCTTTGACGGTGGACTCATGCGTTCAAGGGTTCAATGTTCAAAAGTTCAAGGTTCAAAAACGAGGGAGTCTGTTATCCAACGACTGGAACGGCTTGAATGATTCGCCCCGTTCCAATAGTTCCAGTAGTTCCACTCGTTCCAGTCGTTTCGGATCATGCGCTGAAGTATCTCCTCTCAACGAGAGGCAACGAGATGCTTCCCGCGCTGAGCAACTTGTCGTGGAATTCCCGCAAGCTGAATTCTTCTCCACGCCGCTTTTGTTCCTGGTCGCGCAGACGATTGATAATTGACCAGCCGAGAGCGTAGCCCATCGGGACTGAGGGCGACTGGCTATACCAATTGAGATCGCCACAAGCTTGGGCGCGCGGGAAGTGGAGCTCTCGCACCATCAAGTCGGCAGCTTCGTCATAGCTCATTTTTCCGGTTTGAGTTTTAACATCGATGATGATTCGCAGGGCGCGCCAGAGACGATCTTTGAGCATCACAAAACGGTGTTCCTTGCTTTTCAGAAAACCTTGCTCCTGCATGAGCTGCTCACAGTAAAGCGCCCAGCCTTCGTAGAAAACCGACGACTCGTTCATCAGACGCGGCAGCGTGGAAGCAGCCGGCGTGCAATTGGCAATCGAGAATTGAAGATGATGCCCGGGATAACTCTCGTGAACCGAAGTGTTTTCCAGGCCCACCCAATTGTGCTCGCGGAGTAAATCATTTTCGGTAACAGGCGTCACGTAGTAGTAGCCAACTTGATCGGGATCTTTGGGCGACGGCGATAAATAAGCCGCGAACGGGATCTCGTGGCGGCGAAATTCCGGCGTGTGCACGACGTGCAGCTCTTCTTTGGGCGGAAAGGAAACCAGTTTCCTATCCCTGACGAAATCACGCGCGGCTTCCATCGCCTTTTCATAGGCCGGAAGAACTTCGTCGATTGCCGGGTGGCTGTCTTGGATCGAGCGGGCGACGCCTTCGATATCTTTCCCCGGCGCGAGTTCGTTGGCGAGGTCGCCGAGTTCCTTCTTCGTTTTCGCGAACAAATCTTCTCCCAGTGATAGCAGAGTCTGAGCATCGTGACTTAAAAAATGTTTCTTCTTAAGCAACAGATTATAGTGCGCCTCGCCAACCGCGTAGACTCCGCGGCTGCGCGGCAGCAGATCACGCTCGAGAAAGATGGCAAAATCGTTCACGGCATTTTTTGCTGTCTCCACCGCGGCGTGCAATCCGGCCACGTCCTTCACTGATTCTTTGATCTTTGGATGCATCGCGAGATTTTCTAAAAAGCTCACTCCGCCTTTTGCGCCTTCGATGGCCATTTCGGTCCAGAGCCGCGGTGGGTTCGCTTCGCCGCCACTGAGATTGGCAATGCCTTGGCGAATCAGCGCCGGTGTTCGATTCAAACGGCTCAACAGATTGCCAGCCAAGTCGTTGGTCGATCGGACCGTGAGGATGTAAATCGCATCGATCGGTGAATAGGTGTCCGGCCACTTGAGGCGGTAGTCTTCTTTGGCGTGCTCGTAATTTTGAATGGTGAGCTTGCCTTCGAGCAAGGCGCAATCGATGGCTTCGTCTTGATCGAGGTCCTCGACCGAGATTTGCCGCAGGGTGGTTAGCGATTCTTCGGCAAAGGCTTTTTCGGCCTTGTAAGTGTCGTCTGAATAATCGTTCAGAAGGTGATCAAAACCTTCGACTCCGTAGTAAATGGCGTCGGTAGGATGAAGCTCGAAATATTTCTTGAAGTGGTCCGCGCAGAACTCCGTGAATTTGGACATGCTGCTGAATTACCATCTTAGCCGGAACGGTGCAATTTGGGGCGAGGCAATTGGCTCGAGATCCTTAACGTGATCTGGACGATTACCGTCCGCGGGGATGCGCGGCTAGCATAAACTGATCGGCGGCGGCATTTCGTGGCTCAAATGTCTCGGTGATCCTCGTTCACTCGCAGGGAGTACGAGCACGGAGGAGCTCACTGCTTCTAGGCGGGATTCTCGGCCGGAATACGGTTAAAGATGCGCAGCCGTTTTCCTCGTATGGGAGTGTCCTCCTCGATAGGGGGCGCCAGCAGAACGGGATACGGAAGCTTGTTGATCATCTTGAGCAGCTTTCGAGTTGCCATACTGCGGAAAAGAAACCGCTTGCGCAGTTCGAAGACGATGAGATCGATGTGTTCTTCCCGCGCCACGGAGGCGAGCTCCTCGCGCAGAGCCCCCAACCTTACAAGTCTCTTAACTCTTATTGGGCTTCTGTCGCGAATCGTTCGATCGATGAAATTCCACAGGTCGAGGGCCCGTTCTCGGAGCAGAACATCGAGCGGACGGAGTCGCGGTTGCACGTCAAAAAATGGCCAACCTTCGGGAGGAAATACGAATGAAAGAAGACTCTCTCCTTCCGTGATATCCTCGACTACGTGCAAGGCGATAAGTTCGGCATTTAACTGTTTTGCCAAGGATGAAGCGTACATCAGCGCTTTCTCCGACTCCTGGGAAAAATCGATGGGGACTAACAACTTTTTTACATCATGCATAATTCGTCCGATTCCACTTATTGCTGTAGATCTTCGCAATCGACTAAAAAATATTCACGGCTGTGGCGAGCGACACTCGGCTGAATCCGTGTGATGCTATCTCTTTTTTGTTTTAAAAAGTGCGCAATTGTTATGCCACGGACTCACTTTGGAAATCCGCGCCAAATTGCAAAATATCTCACTTGATCGCAGGGAAATTGCCTGTTTCTCGAACAGGCAGTGCTTAAAGAGTGAACATTTTCACCGCTAAAAGGGGTATCGCTCGCCCAACAACGTTTAACAGCGAAGAATAGTGCTGTAGGGGAACGGCGAGGTACTGTAGGGTAATGAGAGGTGAATGTTACAGGACGGTAACAGCCTTCAAGCAGAATAAAAAAGGGTCTGCTGGATGAGCCGATGAGTCGAGCAAGCAAATTGACAGAAGAGTCTCTCTTCGACGATCATGCACGCATATAGGTCACGTGGCAAACGTTTGTGATTTTCGACTGCGTAGAATTTAATTCCTTACCGCAGTCCGTCGTTCCCGCATGTGTTTAGCGGGAATCCAGGTGAAATTCCGATGGTAGACCCCCGCTACAGACATGCGGGGGTGACAGCAAGTAAGTGGTTCTCGATTGTTTTGATGCTTCTTCAGTTTGCTGCGGGATAACTTATTTCTAACTCCTGCCGGCGAGCTTGCGTCCCTGATCGAGGACGCCGAACGAGCGCGGCGACGAGGGCATGAGAAATCGGTAGCCACTTGCAACCAAGCGCTCGATGTTATGCGCGTCCGGGTGAGGATGGCCGCAGGGCACGTTGTGCTCCTTGCAGATCTTGAGAATATTATTAATGGCATCGGCCACCACTGGGTGCTCGTATTCGCGCGGATGCCCGAGCTCCTGGCTCAAATCGCCTTCTCCAATCAAGACGACGCCGATACCGGGCACCTCCTTGAGAATTCTTGGCAAGTTGTCGATGGCGCGTGTTTCCTCGCATTGGATGACGACGAGAATTTCTCCATCCGGCGCGAGCGGCCAAACGTCGGCGCGGCGATAATATTCCTGCTGTGTCAGGCCCCAGTAGCGCGCCGCCCGCGCGGGAGCATCGCCGCGAATACCCGGCGGATTATAAATCGGCGCGGCGGACAAGCGCGGATAGCGACAGGCGCCGACGGCGTTCCAGGCTTCTTCGACCGAGCTTATATGCGGAAAGATAATGCCAAACACGCCGATGTCGAGCACCTGCTTGGCAATCCAACTGTTCATCTCGATGCCGTTGGGCGGGATGCGCACCATCGGCGTCACCGCCGGTGCCAATGTGCCCCGATCGACGAGCTGGCGGCGGTCGAGCATGAACTGGAGTGCCTGACGCAGCCCGGGAAAATCGAGCGGCGCGTGCTCCATTTCATAGGCGACACCGTCAAGCTTGGAGCTCGCCATCGCGACGGCGCTTTCGACGTCGACGGGCGTGAAAGCGACGAAAGCGGTTTGGTTTTGTTCAAGGGCTTTGATTACGCCGTTAAGGCGGGGTATGTCTGGCATATACAATCAGCGCGGGTTTGGAGTTATGGATTTCGGCTTTCACTGGTTACATATCCTGAGTGATGTCGAAGGACGAAAGTCAACTCAACCGCGTTGCTCCGCAACGTCTTGAACGGAGCGCAGCGATTGAACGGCTTGAACTTTTTGAACCTTTAGGAGGCTCCAAATGATCATCGACGCTCATACTCATTTCACCACGGCGCCGGCGCAACTTCAGGCCTACCGCGGGCAACAAATCACGAACCTCGCCAAGCCGGTGCGCGCTAAGCTCATTATCAGCGACGAGGAGGTCGCTCGCTCGATGCAGGGCCAGCTAAAACGCATGCAGGAGTCCGGCATCGACCGGCTGTTGTTTTCGCCGCAGGCCGGCGCGATGGGGCATCACTTTGGCTCGCCCCTCATAAGCCGTTACTGGACCGAGGCCTGCAACGATTTGATCGCGCGCGTCGCCAAGCTTTTTCCAGACAAGATCTCTCCGGTCTGCCAGCTGCCGCAGTCGCCGGGCGTCGCGCCGACGGAATGGGCCGACGAGCTCGATCGCTGCGTTAACGACTTGGGCTTCGTCGGCTGCAACGTCAATCCCGACATGGCGGGGGGGCGCGAGCCGTTGACGCCGTCGATGGGCAGCGAGTGGTGGTATCCGCTGTGGGAAAAGTTGGTCAAGCTCGACGTGCCGTGCACGGTGCACGCCAGTGCTTCGCTCAATCCGGCGATGCATCTGACCAACGCCTATTACATTGCGCACCATAATTCCGCTGCCGTGGAAATTTTGAAGTCGCGCGTATTCAAAGATTTTCCGAAATTGAAGATCATCATCCCGCACGGCGGCGGCGCGATCCCCTTCCAATGGAACCGCCAGCGCGGCATGCACGTGAAAGAAGGGCTCGAGCCGTTCGAAGAAGCGGCGCGCCGGGTTTATTGGGATATGGCGATTTACGACAAAGAATCGATGGAGCTTTTGATCAAGCGCGTCGGCGTCGACAACGTGCTATTCGCCACCGAAATGTTCGGCGCGGTCAACGCCATCGATCCTAAAACCGGGCGCAACTTCGAGGACCTTGTGCCGATCTTCCAGTCCATCGACTGGCTTACGGACGAAGAGCGCCACAAGATTACAGAAGGCAATGCGAGAAAGGTTTTTTCGCGCCTGTTCGCTTCGTCGAAGACATAAGTTACGGCGGGCCGCCGCTGGGCGCACACTGGCCGCCAGTAAGTACTCGGGTTTAGGGAAGTCAAGAATCTATCCTCAACTAGAAGATCGTGGTGCAACTTCAAAAGGATCAAAGCCGCGTTGGCGGTATCCTACTTGCCGCCCGCATTATTTTCTTTGCGACCTGCCAACTCTCTACCGTCATTGCCGCGGAGATCGCTCCACGTCAATCCCAGTGGGAAGCCACACTCGAGGCGGCAAAAAGGGAGAGCAAGGTCAACATCTATATGTATCGCTACGGCAAAGTTCTCGATGTCTTCAGAAGCGATCATCCGCAGATCCGACCTTACCTACTAACCGGGACCGGTGCACAGATTACGACGAAGATCTTGGCTGAAAGACGGGCGGAAATATATATTGCCGACGTCGTTGGCTTGGGCTCGTCAAACTATCGGATACTGCACCAGCAAGCTAAAATACTCGATCCTATTCAACCCGCTTTGACGCTGCCGGAAGTGCTCGATGTCTCGCGTTGGTATGGCGGTAAGCACCGCTATCTCGATCCCGAGAGTAAGTTTGTCTTCGCTTATTTGGCGAACGCTAGCTCCGGTCAGGTCTACTACAATACGGGACTGGTCAATCCCAAGGAATTCACTTCGTACTATGATCTCTTCACACCTAAGTGGAAGGGTAAAATCGTCGCTCTGGATCCCCGCCCAAGAACGGAAATCGGCACCACCATGCAGTTCTTTTATTATCATCCGGAGCTCGGCGCGTCGTTTATTCGGCAGTTCTTTGGCAACAAAGACATCACCTTCAGCCGCGACTCGCGGCAGATGATCGACTGGCTCGGGCAGGGGAGGTTCGCGATTTGCTTCGGATGCTCCGGCGCGCTCAAGGCAAAAAACCAAGGATTGTCGATCGAAGTCTTCGATACCAGCACATGGAAAGAAGGCGCGAGTTTTTCAGTGGGCGGCGGCACGCTTTCGCTACCAAGCCGGGCGCCGCACCCGAACGCCGCAAAGGTATTTATCAACTGGTATTTGTCACGCAAAGGACAGACGGCGCTACAGAAACTCGCCGACCCCGATGAACCGCCCAACTCCGCGCGCATCGATATTTCCAAAGACGACGTCCTGCCACAGCACAAGCTCATTGACGGCCGCAAGTATTTTGATGGAACGCGACCGGAATTCGAAGACATTGATAGCGCGTTCAAGATCGCCAGTCAGGCGATGGAGGGGAGATGACAACTTCCCAGTGTCCAGTTGAGGTTGGCCTCAGTCTGTTTTGCTCCCGTCATTAGTCTTTCAAATAGACTATCCTGCTTCGATCATTGCGGAATATTTGGGTAAGTAGTTAGATTTCATTCATGTCAGGTTTTCGACTAGCGAAGCCGGATCGATTTCTTTTGCTCTAGGATCCTGCAACGCTACTTCCTTCAAGATAGAACTAATCGAACTCACAAAAGGCGTTAGCGATGGCTCAAAGAGCTCCGCGAATAATTTATAACACTTCTCGATTACCTGCGGATGGTTGGCGAGAGCCGGAAGCCAGCGGGTAATTTCTTTGATTGTTTCTTTGGGCTGGGTCTTGAAGAGACGAATACTCTCGGCGTAGATCAAGCAAATTTTCTTGACCGACTCCTGGTTGTCGCGGAGAAATCGCCGCGTGGTCGCCAGCGGTACCCAGTGACAATCCAAGTCGAGGCTATCGGCGATCACTCGGAAGCCTTGCGCCTCAGCCAAAAATGCTTTTTCCGGAGGCAAGAGTGCGGCGTCGATTTGTTTTTCGATCAGCACTTCATAGCTCCGATCGTTGATACGCTGACGAACCAGCTCGAGGTCGCTGTCGATCCGTAACCCCCATCTCTTTAACAGCGCGAGCATAACCATTCCCGCCATGCGGCGCGGCTCGTTGATGGCGACGCGTTTTCCCCTGAGGTCCGCTACCGTGGCGATGGTCGGATCGGCCACCAGGAAAAAGGCCGGACGATTCAGAAGTCCACCGACGATGACTATATCGCTGCCTTCGAGTATGGAGAAAATTAATGACGGCGCGTTGGGAGTGCCGATCGGAGTCTGACCCGCGACGATATCAGGCACTGCTTTCTCTTCGTCCTTCTGATTGACGACCTCGACATTATGCCTATATTGATTGGATTCATTTGTGCATCGATCCCCCGACTACTAAACGCTCGACAAACGAGCTGACGATGAATTCCTCCGATCGCGATACGAAAAGCTGAGGATTCCGGCGAAATAGATTTTATCGTGGTCTGTTGGGCTCAAGACCGAAGCGCCCAAGAACGCTTTATATATTGTCCGACGGAAGCGTCGGTAACTTTGGCGCGCGGTTCGCTTTCGGGCCATTCCATGACGACGTTGCCGCGGACTAGTGTCATCACCGGCCATCCCGTAGATCGGCATCGGCGCCGGGGACGATTGCGCCTTTCCTCGGGTAAAGTCCGAAGATACGTGCCGGATTTTCGCTGGCGACCTGCGCCAGCCGTTCTATCGAGATACGCCCTTTGTTCACTCCCTCGCTCAGCATCATCGGCAGCATTCCCTCGACCCGGGAGGGAAAGCCGCTGATGGTGGTCCAGACGTTGCCGGTTTCCATCGATTCGCGGGTCCGGGTGTGCGCGACGTGGTCGCTGCCGATGCAATCGATGGCGCCGGAAGCGAGCGCGCGCCATAGCGTCTCGTGGGTGGAGCGATCGCGCAGCGGCACGTTGATCTTCCACGCGTCCTTGTGCAGCACGAGATAGTGCGTGCCGATCTCGCTGTAGACGGTCATGCCGTCTGCCTTGGCTTCCTCAATCTCCGCGATCGTTTCCTTGCTCGTGACATGAACGACGTAAATTGGGCAGCCTGCGATCCGGGCATAATAAAGATAGGTCCTCGCGTGTCCCGCTTCGGTGAATGCGGGCGAGCGATCGTCCCAAGCGCCCATGTCGGTGCGGCCGGCCGCCATCAGACGTTCCTGGAGGACGCGGGCAATCTCCCAATTCTCGCAGTGCAGTAATGCGATGGCCGGCACGCCGAGCTTGGCGACCGCATCGAAGGCGTTGTAAATGCTGCCGTCGTCAAACGAGTATGCCGGCCAAGACGACTTCCACGGACCCTGCATCTGCAAGTGCAATTTGAAGGAGCTGATGCCGTGTTCTCTGGCCAGGTAAGGGATCTCGGCGACGTGCTCGTCGGTGCCGAGGATCGGCGTTAGAAAAAAAAATATTGCCGCGGTGCGCGACGCCTCATAATAGCGCGGCATCGCGCGGGTGAACGACGGAATGTCCCCCGGTCCCTTGACCTTGTCCGCGCCGCCGGTAATTGCCAAGCTGACCAACTGCATTCCCCAGGTGGTCACCCCTGCCGCCGCGGCCGCTCTGGTTTCCGAATAGAAATCATCGGCGAGCGCGCGATGGCTGCCTAAATGACACTCCGGATCGATGACGCCGGGGAGAAGATATTTGCCGGAGAGATCGATTTCACGATTGGCGGCTGGCAGAAAGGCGTCGCTGCCGACGGCGGTGATCTTGCCGTTAAGAATTGCAACACCGCCTTCAATGGTGCCGGCGGGCGTGACGATCAAACCGTTGTTGAAAACGATGTCCGCAGGTTTAGTGGCCATCTTTGAATCCGCCCGTCTCTTTTTTCACTTACTTTCTTGCTTCCGCCAGGTAGCTCATGTCGATGAGGCCGTCTATGGGCGGTGGCAGCTTTTGCAGGCCGAAGTCTTTCCAGTTCTCTGCGACTTTGCGCGCGCCTTGTAGGTCGATGCCGCCGTCTCGGGGTATGGTTTTTTGGGTTTTCATGTACAGCGCATAGGTTTTTTCCGCTTCCTCTTTTTCCGCTTTGGTGCGCTCGGCGAGCGCGCGCACCGCAGCCTCCTTGTTTTTCGGGTCGTAGAAAAACTCGCAGGCTTTAAGATAGGCGCGCAGGAACCGCACCGTGAGGGCTTTGTTTTTTTGCGCCCAGTCGCGGCGCGCGCCGGTGATCGTGTATTGAAAATTGTCGACGTAGTCGGTCGAGAGTCCGAGCGAGCTGAACCCCGACGCCAGCGCGATGAAATCCGAGGGCTGGTTGATCAGCGCGCCCGCTACGCCTTGATTCTGCACCGCCGCCAAGCGCTGCGGCGCGCCGCCGAGGCCGATCATTTCATAATCTTTGGAGGTGAGCCCGTTCGCGGACAACATCCGCGCCAGAATATAATTTAGCGGGTCCGTCGGCCCCGTGATGGCGAGGCGCTTTCCTTTCAAATCGGCATAGCTCTTGATGGAGGGATGGACGATCAAAGTGTAGATCGGCACCGTGGAGTCTCCAGCGATCACGATGAGATCAGCGCCGGCTGAATTGGCGGCGAGCAGGTTCACCAAATTCATTT
>WNFU01009686.1_pt1 | contig 10824 bp, 8 predicted proteins | sample 5400121 | NCBI WGS metagenome assembly WNFU01 (sample SAMN13153360, study PRJNA577476) | soil metagenome | isolation source: 100 cm soil or saprolite under grassland replicate 1 | place: USA:California | collected 2016-06-15
ATAGTTCCGCCAGCCCTTGAGCAACGCGAAGGTGACGCCGCGGTCGCCCGTCGAGAAGGCGCGCGACAGGATCGGCAAGTCTTTGCCGACGAGCTGCTCCTGCAGGTTGATCGTGTTGGTCGAGACGACGGTGCGCTCGCCGTTGAGGCGCGCCCACTCGAGCGCCGGCACGAGATACGCGAACGATTTGCCGACCCCGGTTCCGGCCTCGAGCAGCGCGATGCCGCCGTCGTTGTAGGCGTCGGCGATGTACGCCGCCATGTCGCGCTGGCCGGGCCGGTCTTCGAATGCCGTCTTCCCGAGCACGCGCGCCACAGGACCCGATTCCGTGAGCAGATTCGCGATCTCCAGGGAATCGAGCCGTGCCAGCGCGCGGGCGCGCGGCATTTCGACCACGATGTACAGCGTCGAGACGTCGTTGTTGACGATTCCAAATCCGACACCGTCATCGTGCAGCCGCGCGGCGACGTGCAGATCGGCGCTCGAGGGCTCGAGGAAGCCGCTGGGATGGTTGTGGAGCAGCATTTCGCCGCGCTGCGCAGCGCCGGGGAGCGCGAGCACGGCGTCGATCGTGCCGCGCGCCACGACGCGCGCGTCCGTGAGCGTGCCGTTCGGGTCGGCGCGCACCACGAACGACACCTCGCGCCCGTGGGCCGCGGCGATCTCCTCCTGCAGGAGCGTGCGCGCGGCCGCCGTCAGGCGCTCGACGCTCACGTCTTGAGCTCGCGCTTTTTCGCGGCGGGAAACAGCACGTTGTTCAGAATCAGCCGATAGCCCGGCGAGTGCGGATGCAGCGAAAGATCGGTCGCAGGATCGCCGATCTGGTGCTGCGGGTCCTCGGGGTCATGCCCGCCGAAGAAGGTCCAGGTCCCCTTCCCCAGGTCGCCGTGAATGTATTTGACCCACGGCGCACCCTCTTCTTCCGCGAGGATGGTGACGCCCGGCTTGAGCCGATTGCGGATGAACGACGTCGTCAGGCCGTAGAAGTCGGGAATCACCTGACGGTGGTCCTGTACGAGCATCGTAGGCACCGGATCGATCTTGGCGCTGAAGTTGAACAGCTTGAACGCGCCCAGCGGCTGGCGGCGCGCGCCGCCGTTGACCTGATGGCCATCGATGTCGGAGAAGCTTGCGACGAGCGGATTGGTCTCGATGTGCCCACCCGTGAACGCGAACGCCTGGCTCCAATCGAGCTTGGCGTCGGCATCGGCGTCGAGCGGCGTGCCGTCCGCGAAGGTGGCGGCGATATCGACGTTGTGTGCCGCGAGCGCGAGGTCGATCGTCTCGGTCGCCGTGCACATCGCGAACAGAAAGCCGCCGTTTTCGACATACCCGCGGATACTCCGCGCCACCGCTTTCTTGAGGTCAGGCACCGTCTGGAAGCCGAGCCGCTTGGCCATGTCACCGTTGCGCTGCACCATCTCGGCGAGCCACGACATGCCGGAATAAATGAGGAAGAACTTCGAGTACTGGCCGGTGAAGTCTTCGTGATGCAGATGCAGCCAGTCGAAGTCCTTCAGACCGCCGTTCATGACTTCCGCATCCCAGATCTTGGTGAATGCGATGCCGGCGTACTGCAGCGCCATCGTGACGGCGTCGTCCCATGGAGCGGCGTTGGGCGGCGCGTACACGGCAACCTTTGGGGCCTTTTCGAGCGGCACCGCGTCCATGTTGTTGGCTTCGATTTCGCCGCGGACCGCCGTCATGGCACTGTCGACCGGCTCGGTGCGGATGCCGTTGAGCGCCGCGTCGCGCCGCAGCGCGTCGAGATCGGGAATGAGAAACGAGCCGCCGCGATAATTGAGGAGCCACTCGGCCTTGAGACCGGCCTGGATCGCCCGGTACGTCAGGCCGTACGCCTTGAGGTGATCGGACTGGGCGTCGTCCATGGGAACAAGCAACGACGGGGCGGTTAAGCGGTTAGGCGGTTGGAAGTCCAACCAGGGCGCGCTAACCGCCAAACCGCCCAACCGCCCAACCGCCTTTACGAAATCTCTCCGCTTCATGACTTCGGAATCGCCCCCTTCGCCCGCTCGAGCACGCGCCGCGCTTCCGGGACGAAGGCGCTGTTGGGATACGTCAGGATCAAATGCTCGAGGTGCGGGATCGCCTCCGCTGACCGGCCGCTGCGAACGAGCAACCGCGCCCACTCCAGCTCGGCGGCGGGCGGCGCAGCACCTTCCCCTCCGGCACGCACGATTTCCTCGAACAGAGCGGTCGCCGTGGGCTCCTGTTCGCCGCCCTTCTGGGCTGCGACTTGGCCCGCGAGCAGCAGCACCTCGAGCCGGCCGCCCTGTTCAGCAAACCGTGCGGCGGCCCGGCGCAACGCCGCGATGGCCGCGACCGAATCGCCACGCGCCAATGTGAGCAATGCGGCGCCCAGCTCAGGGCTCGACTCCTCTTGAATGCGCTGCAGCATCGCCATCATTGCCGTGCGGTCGGTCGCGGCGGCGCGGCCCGTGGCATAGGGACCTGCGGCGCGGAACGCTTCCATGGCGCTCGTCAGATTGCCGCGATACAGCGCGATCCAGCCGCGTTGCGCGATCGCGGTAACGCTCGAATCATCGCCTAGCGCCGCCGCGGCGCGGTCCAGCTCGCCGCGCGCCACTCGCGCTTTCGCTAAGGCCAGGCGTAAGGACGCGCGATCGTCCGCGGGGAGGGTCGTGTGTTCCGCCGAGAGACGCTCCTCGGCGATGTCGAGCTGATTGTCCGCGATCAAGAGCTGGATGAGCGCGGCCTCGGCGACGCCATTCGAATCGGGATGCGCTTCTAGCACGCGGCGCGCGGCGACCTTGTCGCCGCCGTCCAGCAGCTCGCGCACCGCCTCGGCGCGCGCGCGCGCGCTGAGCGACCGCGGGACCATGTCCGCCCACCGTGTCAGCGCGAGGCCGCGCACGCGATGGCCCTCCGGCGTCCTCAGCGCACCCGCGAGATCGGCGAAACGTCGCAGCGCGGCCGGCGCCTCGCTGTCGGGGAGCACGGGAGTGACGATAAGGGCCAGCGTGGGCTCCATTGCTGCCCACGCTTCGTTCGGCTGTCCCCAGATGAGCAGGACCTCCGCGCTGACGCGGCGCGCCCGTGCTGAGACACCGGGCGCCGTCAGGACGCGCGCCACGCGGTCGCGCAGCGGCGCCGGCGCGTCGGCGAGCTGGCTCGCGGCATTGGGCGCGACGTCGGGCGACCGCGTGACCGCGCGTGCCCATTCCGACGCCGAGGCTTCCCAGTTTCCGGCGCGCTGCTCGAGCTCCGCCAGGTCAACCGCCAGCGTTCCCTCGCCACCGAGTGACCGCCTTCCGACGAGAAAGGCGCGCCGCGCCTCATCCCACATGCGGCGATCGGCGAGCGCCTGGCCCCACTCGCGATACGGCGCCTCGCTCTGCGGGGCGCTCGCCGCCCAGCGGCGGGCGATCGCCTCCAGCGAATCGAGCTGATTCAACGCCACGTACACGCGCAACTCGAGACTGCGGAGTGCCGGACTGTCGGGCTGGCGCGCGCGTGCAGTCTGCACGAGCGGCAGCAGCTCGGGCATGCGGTTCAACACGAACAGCGTGCGCTCGAGACCGAGGAGCGCCGGGATATTCGCCGGATCGCTGCGCGCCGTCGTGAAGTAGACGGACGCGGCGTCGGCGTAGCGACCGGCGCGCTCGAGCTCAAAGCCGGGGCTGATGGCTTGAGCCCGAGCCAGCGCCGGCAGCACAACAATGAGGCCGAGCGCGAGCCTAATGCTTCGCTTCATTCAGGCGGCGGAAGTATTCGAGCACCATGCGCCGCTGCTCGGGCGTGAGACCGGTGAGCTCGTCCCACGTCGGGTAGCGGATTTTGGGACCTGCGCCGGTCGTACCCGGGAGCAGCGCGGCCGGAATGTGGACGCTGTCGCCCGTGGCGGAGCGGCTGGTGCGCTCCTTCTGTTCATCCGGCTCCTCGCCGGTGAGGCTGCGGCCGGCATCGAGCAGCTTGCGGTACAGCCGCTCCTGCCGCGCGATGGTTCGGGCGTCGAGCCGTCCCGCTTCGAGCTGCCGGGCCAGCTCGCGAGCTTCCTGGGCGAGCGCACCCGCGGCGCCGGCATCGCCTCCTGCCTGCAGCCGCTCGAGCTGCTCGGCGAGGGCGCGCTGCCGGCCGGCGAGCTCACGCAGGCGCTGCATCACCGCATCGCCGCCCGGCGCCATCATCGGCAGCAGCCCCTGCGCGTCGCCGTTCATCCCCTGCTGCTGTTGCGCCATGCGCGCGAGCTGCTCGATCGCCTCCTGGAAGCCGGATCCCGACTGCGCATCGGCGACTCGTTGCGCCGTGCGCACCAGTGCGTGCGCGGTCGCGTTGAGCGCATCGAGCGCCTGCTCCGCGAAGGGTGCGGCAGTAGCGGGATTGGGATCGCCCTGCTCGAGCTGCTCGCGTGCCTGCTTCATCTGGTTCTGCGCGTACCCCAGCGCGGCCTCGAGCTGCGGCGATACCAGCGCGTGCCGTCCGGCCGCGGCGCTGATCTCCTCCTCGATCGCATGTGTCCCCTCTTCGACGGCGGCTTGGCGCGCGCGCGTCGTGGCGCCCGCTTCCCCGTTGCGCAGCGCGTCGGCGACGTCCTGTTGGCGGCGTGCGAGTGCCGCCGTTTCGGAGAGCGCACGATTGAGCGCGTCGAGCGTCTCCTGTCTCCAGGCGGAGGTCACCGAATCGCGCCGTTGCCGCAGCTCATTCGGGAGCTGCGCCAGCGAATCGGCGGCTTCCTGTCCGGACGCCCTGGCGCCGCGGGAGTCGCGCTGGCTCGCCGCGTTCGCCGCTTCCTGCATGGCGGCCTGAGCGCGGCGCGCGGCGGCCTGCGAACGCTGCAGGGGCACGGTTTCCCCGGCGCGCTCGACGCCGCGGGCGAGCGAATCGGTGGCCGCGGCCAGATCGCGCTCGGCGGCCGCCGCCGCCGAGTCGGGATGCTGCGCCTCTTCTTTTGTCCATTCCGTCTGGCGGCGCTGCAGGTCTTCGGCGTCCTTCGCGAGTGACGCGAGCTCGCCCTCGAGAGCGGCCCGGCGGAACAACTCCTGGCTGCGCTCCAGCTCGCGGCGCAGCTGCTGCTGCGCTTCGGCGAGGCGTTGCAGCGCTTGCCTGGTCGCCTCCGGGTCGAGGCGTGCGAGCGCTTCCTGCAGCTCGCGGAGCCGCTGCTCGAGCTCGGGCGTGAGCGCCCGCTGCAACAGCTCCTGCACCTCGCGCAAGCGGTTCTGGAACGCGCTGTCGTCCACGCCGGCCGCTTTGGCGGCGCGCGCGATCTCCTCGACTGCCTGCGCCAGCTCCTGCACGCGCTGCGACATCGCCGCCTGATCGCGCGCGATTTCTTCAGCGCGCTGCGTGGCTTGGAATGACATGGTGCTCTGTTGATTCCGGCCGTCGGGCCGTCCGGCCGCGCGACCGTCCGCATCACGGCTGCGTTCCTGTGCCAAGTCACGCGTCCGGTCGCTGAGCTCTCGCTGCGCCGCGGACACCGAATCGGCCGCACTCGCGACTGCCCGCGCCGCCTCACGCGCTTCGGCCCGCAGCTCTTCCATGCTGGGCAGTCGCAATGCGATCTCGGCGCTGCGCCCGGTGTGCGGCGTGGGAGCGTTGTCGAACGCTTCGACGTAGAGCCGCAGCGTGTCGCCGGGCAAGAGACCACGGTGCTCGGCATTCAGCCGCCCCTGCACGATCGCCCGCTCCCCGACGCCGCTCACGTCGAGCGACTCTCGCACCGCCTCGCCGACGCGGCCGGTGCGGCTCACGCGCCAGCTCACGACGGAGAGCCCCGTGATACCGTGATCGTCCCGCACATCGGCGACGAGCTTCTGATGCAGGGAAATCGGCAGCGTCGTATCACGCCCGGGGACCGGCAACGTGACGACCGGCGCCGAATCAGGGACGATCAGGAGATGCAGTTCCGGTGCGGCGCCCTCGAGCGCCGATCCATCGGCGCTCAGGGCCCGCAGCCGCCAGGTGCCGCTTGCGGCGGGCGTGAAGCGGCCGTCGATGCGCGTTCCCGCAATGCGCAGCTGCTCGACGCGCGACTCCAGCGTCCACGCGGCGCTCGAGAGCGGTACGCTCGCGGTCCCGCTCGTGAGCACGGTGGTACCAGCGGGCAGTGGAATGACGTCCGGGCCCACCAGCAGCGGCTCGTCGGAGCGATCGAGATATGAAGGAAAGCGGGCAGTGAGTCCGAGATCGGCAAGAAACGCCGGCAGCGCGACGTCGACCTTGATCTCGCCGCTGCGGCGTCCGCCGCTCGACGCGCGGAGGTACAGGTCAGATTCGATCGGGCCCACATGCTGGACGACGCGGCCGTTCGTATCGAGCGAAAGCAACATCGGTTTCCACGGCTCACCGGGCCCGCGCGTCCAGAGCGTCACGCGCACGGCGCCCGGCACGGTGATCGTCGCCGTGACGCTGCCGCCGCGCCGCACGGTGCGCTGGTCTACCACTAGGCGCACCGGCGCGCGCGCGTCCCGCCAGGTCCGTACCGGATGCCAGAACGCGGCGGCGCGGCCCGAGGCGGGCGAGCCCGCGAGAAAAAGGAGAACTCCAACGAGCGCCGCGCCCGCGCCGGCCGCCACGCGCCGCTGGGTCGTGCGGCGCAATACGCCATTGACGCCAGCTGCTGCGAACGAGACCACCGCCGCGGCGCGCGTATCGGCGGCGAGCAACAGCGCGGCGCTCGAACCGGCGCCCTTGCCCGCGGTTGGGCTGACCACTCCGACGATGCTTCCGGCTCGCCCGCCGGCCGCACTCTCGATCAGTCTGCCCAACGCCGGCGCGGCGGCTTCAAGGCGCGTGTGCAGCACGGCCCATGTTGCGGCAACGGCACTGGCGGCGATGAGGGCCCAGGCGAGCGCAACGCCCGACACCGCAGGGGATAGCGCGAGCCCGAGCGCGGCCGCGGCGAGCGCCGCGCCGAGGCCGCCAAGCACCACGGCGAGCGCGCGCGCGCGTGCGTGGGGAGCCCCCAGGCGACGCAGCCGGCGCGCCGTCTCGGTCATTTGGTTCCGCTCACCGCGTACGTGAAGAGATTCACACCCATTCGCAGCGCCGCCTCATGAAGCTCAGGGGGGTCATGATGGACATCGGGGTCTTCCCACCCGTCCCCGAGATCCGACTGATAGGAGTAGTATACGACAAGGCGGTCTCCCAAAAAAATGCCGAACCCCTGCGCGGGCAGCCCGTCGTGCTCGTGGATCTTGGGGATCCCTTTCGGGAAGGCGTACACAAGGTTGTAAACCGGGTGCGTCAACGGCACCTCAACGATGGGATGGTCCGGAAAGACGCGAGCGATCTCTCGCCGGAACGAGGCGTTCATCCCGTAATTATCGTCGGCGTGCAGAAAGCCCCCCTGCTCCAGATAGCGCCGCAGGTTGCGGATCTCGCCCTCCGAGAAATGCACGTTGCCGTGACCCGTCATATAGATGTAAGGGACGTCCCACAGCTCAGGCCCGGTCAGGGTCACCACCCGCTCGCGATCGGCAACGGGCAGCGTCGTCCGTTCGCGCAGCGCGGCCAGCAGGTTCGGCAGGCTCGAAGGGTTCGCATACCAATCGCCGCCGCCGTCGTAGTGCAAGCGACCTATGGTCAAGGACGTGCGTGGTGCGTCGTGCGTCGTGCGTGGTGCGAAAAAAAGCACTAGAACCAAGAGAAACGATTTCATAGTTCGTTGACCAATCGATAAGCACTGTTTCGGGAAATTCCTGTCTCCTCCACCAACCGATCAGCTACATCCTTGCGTGACATTCCTTCGGCAAGCAAAGCCTGGGCGCGTTCACCGGGATCCGGCGTCCGTTCTTCGACGTGCTGCTTGCCGGTCCCGGAGAGTACTACCGTAACCTCTCCGCGCACGGGGGCCTCTGCATAGTGCTCTGACAATTCCTGCAACGTCCCCGCACGTGTCTCCTCGAACACCTTCGTCAACTCCCGAGAGACGGCGACGGGCCGTTCGGGACCACACACCTCTGCCAGGTCGGTCAGGAGTTGCGTGACGCGATTCGGGGCTTCGAAGATGACGACGGTCCATTCACTTTGGGCGGCGGTCAACAACAAGCGGCGGCGGTCGCTCCCTTTGCGGGGGAGAAACCCGAGAAACAGATAGCGGTCGCCCCCAATGCCCGACACCGAGAGGCTGGCCGCCACGGCGGTCGGGCCCGGAATGGTCACGACCTGAATCCCCCGTTCCCGCGCTGCGGCGACGAGCGCCACACCCGGATCGCTGATCGCGGGCGTGCCGGCGTCGGTGATCAGCGCGACGTCCCGCCCTTCTGTAAGGATGCGCAGGATCCGCTCGAGGGCGCGGTCCGAGGAATGTTCGTGAAAACTGAGCAGCTCGGCGTGCGAGCCGGCGTGCTGGAGCAGCGGTTTGCTGTGGCGCGTATCCTCGGCGGCGACGGCCGAGACGCGCTTCAGCGTGTCGGCGGCGCGCGGCGAGAGGTCGCCGAGGTTCCCGAGGGGCGTCGCGACAACGTAGAGGGTGCCGGCCACGTCACCACGTCACCCGCCAGGGGAGCCGGCCGTAAAAGTTGGCCGCCTGCAATACGTAGCGATGCTCGCGCGTCGCGTCCTTCAGCACCTTCGTGGCCGTCCCCGGCATCATGACCTCGGCGCCCTCGAGCAGCTGCAAGGCCCAGTCGGTCAGTGCCGTCGAAAGCTCTTCGGGTCGCACGACCGCATCGGGTGTATCGGTGCCGCGCGGCACGCTCATGAGCGCCAAGGCCTGATGGGTGTCCACGATCGCCGCCGTCAGCTTCTGCGCGCGCCGTCTGGCCTCTCCCGGAAATTCCCGCTCGACCGCGTCCACGATCCGCCAATACAGCTCGCGGTACGTGTTGACCAGCGCGGTGGCAGCCTGTGCGGGGAGGTCGTCGGCGGCGGGAAACGTCCCGGCTGACACCGCCGGCGAACCGCCCGCTCCCGCGTCGAAGAGCGATTCCAGATAGCGGGCGGGCGGCACGTTGTCGGGCTTGTCGCAGAAATGCCCGCTCAGATACTTCCCCCGATCGAACTTCAGGTAGGAGACCCGGCCGTTGGAGATCAGCTCGAGGACACCGGTCACTTTTTCCTGTTGCAGCAGCGGAAAGAACTTCTCCGGCTGCTTCACGTCGATAACGCGCGGCTCGTAGGTACCGGCGCAGGCGGTGTACATCCACGCGAGCTGCTCCATGGACGCGGCGCAATACGTCAGATCCCCGCGTTCCACTTCGGCGCGCATGCGCTTCAACGCTTCGGTGATCGTGATGACGTGGCGCCCCGCGGTGTGGAGCGTCGCGGCGTTGACGGCCTCGCCCTTCCGGAAAAAGAGCAACACGCACTCGTCGGGGAGGTGCGCCGCGAGGTAGCCGTCAATGCGCCCGTCGCGGTCACGCTTGGCGTAGGCCAGCAGATTATCGAGATGAATGAAGGCGAGCCGGGTGCGATGAATAAGCCGGCTCACCTGCGGAAACTGGAGATCCGCGAGGCGAACCGGCGAATTTGTCAGGCGAGCGGTGCTCGCGCGCATCGTCCTCCGGGGAGGAAGCTACGACAGATGCTGTTCGATCTTTTGCTCGAACGCGTGCGACGGATAAGCACCCACCAGCGTGTCCACGTGGCGTCCGTCCTTGAAGAATAGAATACTCGGAATCGAGCGGACGTTAAAGCGCATGGCCGTCGCCTGATTGGCGTCCACGTCCAGCTTCACGATCTTCACCTTGCCGTTGTACTTGCCGGCCAGCTGCTCCATGATCGGCGCGACCATGTGGCACGGTCCGCACCAGGTGGCCCAGAAATCGACGACGGCGAGCCCCTTGTGCTGCTCGACCTCCGCCTGAAATGTGGCGTCCGACACTTCCATAGCCTTCACGCTCCCTCGATAGACGTTAGTTTGGCTTTCTATGAACCCGTCTGTTGCTCACGTCGGCATCGCAGTCACGAGCATCTCTGAGGCGCTCGCATTTTATCGCGACGTCCTGGGACTCTCTCCCGGACGACCGGAGACCGCTGATGGCGCCACGATCATCAGCCTGCATTTCGACGGCGTGGACGTCGAGCTCCTCGAGCCCAGCGATCCCAACGGTCCCGTGGCGAAATTCCTCGCAAAACGCGGGCCCGGCATCCACCACGTCTGCTACCGCGTCTCAGATCTCGACGCCACGCTGGCGCGCTGCCGGAAGGCGGGCTATCAACTGGTCGATGAAACGCCCCGGCGCGGGGCCGGCGGACGGCGAATCGCTTTCCTGCACCCCAAAACCACCAACGGCATTCTGCTGGAGCTGACTGAGTAGGTGGAACGCCCGTCCCTAGGGCCTGGTTCCCGTCCCCGCCGGTTGACACCGCCCTCCCGGACTGCCCGCACTTTCCAGATGCACGTCGTAGACCAGCCAGCCGCCGCTTCGCGTGCGAACCACGTCGATCGGCATCACCTGATTGCAATTCGTGCGCTGGAGCTCCACGCGGAACGTCCGCAGATCGTCGCGCCCCGGCACGATGAGCGGCCCTTCAATGAGCCGATAGCCCGTATGATCGAGATACTTCTGAATCACCGTGAGCCGTTGCCGCAGCACGCCGGCATTCATGGTGCCGGCCGCCGGCCCGCGCTCCGTCCCCCAGAGCTCTCCCATCCGCTTTTGATCGTTCGCCTTGACTGCCGCGAGAAACTGCGAGACCGACTCGTTCATCGACTGCGGAACCGGACCCCCTGGCCCGGGGCTCTTGCCGCAGGCGGCGCTGCCGGCGAGCAGGAGAAGACAAAGCGCGAGCCGTCGCTTCACGAGGCAAGACCTGTGGTCGGGGTGACCCGAAGGTAAGACACCATGCGTCTCTACGTCAACATTGATCACGTTGCGACCCTCCGCGAAGCGCGCA
>WNFU01033809.1_pt1 | contig 10824 bp, 14 predicted proteins | sample 5400121 | NCBI WGS metagenome assembly WNFU01 (sample SAMN13153360, study PRJNA577476) | soil metagenome | isolation source: 100 cm soil or saprolite under grassland replicate 1 | place: USA:California | collected 2016-06-15
GATCGCGAGCGCGACCGCCGCCGCGAGCGCCGTGAGCGTGAAGCGGGGCGAGCGCACCTCCTCCGGGATGAGGAACGGATGGCCGGCGAGCCGGTCGATGAGCCAGAACGCGAAGATCGCGGCGCCGAAGCCGAGCGCGATCGCGACGCCGCCGGGACGCGGGATGGGATGCGGATGGAGCCTGCGGCCGCCCGGCACGTCGAGGATCCGGAACCGATGTGACAGCGCGCCAACGGCCGGGCTCGCCGCGACTGCGACCAGGAACGCGACGATCGTCGAGCCCAGGAAGAGGAGGAGCACGGCCGGCACCGCATGACGATACGCCTCCGATGCGACCGCTTGACGGCGGGTCCGGCGGGGCTATCGTGCCGCAACTGAGACATGAAACAGGTTTCAGTTAGGCGGAGCGCGTCCCGAGCCCCCCGGTCGGATCTCCCGGCGCCGCGCGTCATCCCCCTCACCCCGCGCGGCCAGCGCACGCGACAGGCGCTCCTCGACGCGGCCGAGCGCGTGTTCGGCGAGCTCGGGTTCCACAACGCCGGGATCGTCGAGATCACGCAGAAGGCGAACGTCGCGCTCGGGACGTTCTACCTGTACTTCCCGGACAAGCGCGCGATCTTCCGCGACCTCGTGCAGACGCTGAACGAGCGGCTGCGCACGACCATCCGCGAACGCGTCGACGGGATCGCCGACCGGCTCGAGGTCGAGGTCGCGGGGTTCGAGACGTTCTTCCGCTTCGTCCGCGAGCACCGCGACCTCTACCGCGTCGTCCTCCAGGCGGAGACCGTCGACGAGGACATCTATCGCTGGCACTACCGCACCCTCGCGGACGGCTACGTGCGCGGGCTGAAGGCCGCGCAGGCGAAGGGCCAGGTCCGCTCGGACATGGATCCCGAGACGCTCGCGTACGCGCTCATGGGGATGGCCGAGGCGCTCGGGATGCGCTCGGTGCTCTGGGAGAAGAAGCTGCCGAGCGCCGCGGCACGCCGCACCATCCGCGCCTTTCTCGAGACCGGGCTTGGCGGCAAGCGCACACGGCGGCGTGCGAAGTGACCGCCGTCGGACTGGTCGACGTAGAGGCCTACTCCCCCGCCGACGTGCAGACGGCGGAGGAGATCGCGGCGCTCTCGGGGATCCCCGCCGGCGTCATCCGCGAGAAGTTCGGGCTCGAGTGCAAGCGGATCGCGAAGCCCGACGAGCACGCCTCCGTGCTGGCGGCGAACGCGGCCCGGCCGATCCTCGAACGCCAGACCGGCGCGATCGACGTCCTGCTCTACATGGGCAGCCCGTACCGCGACTACCCGGTGTGGAGCGCCGCGCCGAAGGTGCAGCAGCTCCTCGGCGAGCGAGCGGAGGGCGCGCTCGCCTTCGACATCCAGGGGGTGTCCTGCGGCACGCCGATGACCATGAAGGTGGCGAGGTCGCTGCTGGCGTGCGACGGCGGCGCGCGGCAGGTCCTCCTCGCGGGCGGATCGCGCGAGCACGACCTGATCGACTACGCGAATGAGCGATCGCGCTTCATGTTCAACTTCGGCGCCGGAGGTGCGGCAGCACTGCTGCGGCGCGATCACGGGTCGAATCACGTCCTCGAGACCGTGGGGCTGACCGACGGGCAGTTCGCCGACGACGTGATGGTGCCCGCGGGCGGATCGCGCGAGCCGACGAGCGAACGGACGCTGCGCGAGCGCCGCCACTCCCTCGACGTGCGCGACCCCGCGGACATGAAGCGGCGCCTCGATCCGATCTCGATAGACCGCTTCGTCGCGGTGACCACCGAGGCGGTGGAGCGCAGCGGGTACCGCGTGCGCGACATCGCGCTCGTCTGCCCGATCCACACGAAGCGCTCCGTGTACTCGCAGGTCATGGACCGACTCGGCCTCCGCGAGGACCAGGGCGTGTACCTCACCGATCACGGCCACATGAGCGCGATCGATCCGCTCGTCGGCCTGCATCGCGCGCGCGAGCAGGGACGCCTTCACGACGGCGACGTCGTGGTGCTCCTCGCCGCCGGCACCGGCTACTCCTGGGCGGCGACCGTCATCCGCTGGGGTCGAGCGCAGTGAGGCGTAGGTCAGAACTCGGCCTGCGGCCATCGCTCGCGACACCGGAGCACGGCGCGTCCGCGTGGCTGCGACACCGCGCGCACCTCAGCGGCGGGCGCGAGGCGATCGCCGACGGTGCGACGCGCCTCACGTACGACGAGCTGTGGGATCGCGTGAGACGCGCGGCCGGTCTGCTGCGCGAGCTGGGGATCGGCCGTCAGGACCGCGTCGCGACGCTGACGATGAACTGCCACGAGTTCGTCGAGCTCTTCTACGCGACCGCGGAGGTCGGCGCGATCCTCGTGCCGCTCAACTGGCGCCTCGCGGCGCCCGAGCTCGACTACCAGATCCGCGACGCCGGCGCGCGCGTGCTGTTCGTCGGGCTGGAGCATGGCTCGCTCGCGGACCAGCTCGCGGCCGACCTGCCGCTCCGCGCGCGCATCGACCTCGGCCAGGAGTACGCGCGGCGGCGCGGCGCCGCGGAGGCGATCGACGGCGGCATGGATCGCGCGCGCTTCGCCGATCCACACCTGATCCTGTACACGTCGGGGACGACGGGACATCCGAAGGGCGCGGTGCTGACGCACGCGAACACGTTCTGGAACGTCGCGAACATGGGGATCCCCGTCGCGCTCACGGAGCGCGACCCCACGGTGACGGTCCTGCCCATGTTCCATTCGGGCGGCATCGGCCTCTACACGGTCCCGACCCTCACGGTCGGCGGACGCGTCGTCATCGTGCGCAAGTTCGAGGCGCGCGAGCTGCTCGGGATCCTCGAGCGGGAGCGCGCGGCGCTGTGCTTCGGCGTCCCGGCGATCTGGCTCGACGCGCGGCGCTGTGCTTCGGCGTCCCGGCGATCTGGCTCGAGCTGCTGAAGAGCGACGAGTTCACGCAGGCGCGGCTCCCCGACCTGCGCTACGTCGTGAGCGGCGGCGCGCCGATGCCGATGGCCGTCATCGACCGTCTCGTCGAGCGCGGGTTCACGTATCTGCAGGGGTACGGGCTCACCGAGACGAGCCCGGGCGGGACGCTCATGCCGGTCGAGCACGCGCGGCGCAAGGCCGGCAGCGTCGGGAAGGCCGCCCCGTTCGTCGAGCTGCGCGTCGTCGGCGACGACGGCCGGCGGCTGGCCGCGGGCGCGATCGGCGAGGTCCACTTCCGCGGGCCCAACGTGTTCGCGGGCTACTGGAACAGGCCCGAGGCGACGGCCGAAGCGTTCACGGCCGACGGCTGGTTCCGCAGCGGCGATCTCGGCTACCTCGATGACGAAGGCTTCCTCACGCTCGTCGACCGGAAGAAGGACATGGTCATCAGCGGCGGCGAGAACGTGTATTCGGCCGAGGTCGAGGACGTCCTCTTCGCGCATCCCGCGGTCGCCGAGGCCGCGATCATCGGCGTGCCCGACGAGCGGTGGGGCGAGGCCGTCTGCGCGGTGGTGGCGCTGCGTCCGACGCAGCGTGCGACGCCGGACGAGCTCATCGCGCACTGCCGCGCGCGGCTCGCGAAATACAAGACACCCAAGTACGTCGTCTTCGTGGACGCGCTCCCGCGCAACGCCGCGGGGAAGGTCCTGAAGCGGACGCTGCGCGAGGAGGTGGGAGCACGCCAAGGGATCGCATGAGAACGACAACGAACGACGCAACACAGAAAGGGAGGAACACGTGAGACGCACGTTCGCGACAACGCTGATCATCGCCGGCCTCGTCGCCGCGGCGTGTGGCGGCACGGCTCAGCCGTCGCCGACCACCGCAGCGACGCAGGCCACCGCAACCACCGCGCCGACCGCCGCACCGAAGCCGATCAAGCTCGGAGCCCTCATCCCTCTCACCGGTCCGCTGGCCGCCACGGGCCAGGACATGAAGGAGGGCTACGAGCTCGCGAAGGAGCAGATCAACGCGGCCGGCGGCGTGAAGGGCGCCCAGATCGAGGTCATCTACGAGGACGACAAGGGCGACCCGGCCACGGCCGTCGCGTCGTGGGAGAAGCTCGTCAACAACGAGAAGGTCGAGGTCATGATGGGCGGGCTCTCGAGCACCATCAGCCTCGCGCTCGTCGAGCCCGCGAAGAAGGCCGCGGTCCCGATGGCCTGGACCGGCGCGGCCGCGACCGCGTTCGAGCAGGGCATGCAGGGTCAGGATTTCTTCTTCCACTACCACCCGTGGGAGTACCAGAACGGCGACTCCGCGTACGCCTTCCTGAAGAGCGTCGCCATCACGAAGTGGGCCGTCATCCACGAGGACGGCGCGTTCGGCACCGGCGCCGCGAAGGGCTTCAAGGAGGACTTCCCGAAGCAGGCGCCCGGCGCCACGGTCGTCATCACCGAGGCGTTCAAGACCGGATCCACTGACTTCACGGCGCTCCTCAACCGCGTGAAGTCGTCCGGCGCCGAGGGCGTGATCATCGTCCCGAACACCGGCGACGTGATCCCGCTGCTCACGCAGATGCGCGAGGTCGGTCTGAAGCCGAAGATCACGTACGCGTCCCCGCCGTCGTTCCCGGCGAACTTCGGAGGCTCGCCGGTCGCCGAAGGCGTCGCGGGTCTCACCCTATGGACCGAGGACATCCCCGCGCCGGCGACGAAGACGTTCGTCGCCGACTTCCAGAAGAAGTACAACAAGAAGCCCGTCAGCTACTGGGCACCCCTGGCGTACACGAACCTCGTCACCGTCGTCGAGGCCCTGAAGAAGAGCGGCCCCGGCAACAAGGCCGCCTGGATCAAGGCGATGGAGGAGACGAGCTACGCGTCGCCGCTCGGCCCGACGCTGAAGTTCAGCAAGAGCCAGTTCGTGGCCCACCAAGGGTTCACGAGCCTCGTGACCTTCCAGTGGCAGTCCGGCAAGCAAGAGATCGTGTTCCCCAAGGACCTCGCGACGAAGCCGATCAAGTAACGAGGGAAGGGAGAGGGCGTGGAGGCGCTGCCGCAGACCCTGCTGTTCGGGATCCTGCGCTCCGGCCTCTACGCCCTCACCGCCCTCGGCCTCGCGATCTCGCTCGGCGTCATCGGCATCGTGAACTTCGCGCACGGCGAGTTCGTGATGCTCGGCGCCTACCTCGGCTTCTGGCTCTACCTCACGCTCTCGGGACCGCTCGGGCTCGGGCCGGAGGTGAGCCCCCTCGTCCTGGCCGTCGGCATCCCGCTGTCCGCGCTCGTGCTCTTCATCGTCGGCCGCGGCGTGTTCCGCTTCACGCTGCGGCCGCTGCTCGCCCGTCCCGAGCTCGACCAGATGCTGCTGACGTTCGGCATGGCGATCCTCATCCAGAACAGCGTCGTCATCGCGCTCTCGCCGCAGGCGCTCGACGCCAACCTCGGCTGGCGCTTCGAGCTCATCGAGATGCCTGGCGGCGTCGTGAGCGTCACCTACGCCCGCGTCGCTGCCTTCGTCCTCTCGATGGCCCTCGTTGCGGGCACGTACCTGCTGCTCGCACGCACGCGCATCGGCAAGCAGATGCGCGCCGTCGCGCAGAACCGTCTCGGCGCCATGGTCGTCGGCATCCACGTCGACCGCGTGTACGAGGTCGCGTTCGGGCTCTCGCTCGCGCTCGCCGCGGGCGCCGGTGTGATGCTCATCTTCTCGACGCAGGTGAGCCCGTTCATCGGGCTCGCGACCATCCTCAAAGCCTTCTCGATCGTCGTCCTCGCGGGGCTCGGCAACCTCTTCGGGGTCGTCTGGGCGAGCCTGCTCCTCGGCGTGGCGGAGCAGGTCATCTCGCAGTACGTGCCGAATGGCGCGGCGCTGCGCGACGGCCTCTTCTTCCTCATCATCTTCGTGGTCCTGCTCGTGCGGCCAGGCGGCCTCGGACGGTCGCGATGAGGCGCGCGCTCGCCGGCTGGGCCGCGTTCCTCGTCGTCGCCGCGCTCGTCCCGCTCGCGATCGGCGGGGACCGCTACCTGATGCTCCTCGCGAACGTGATGCTCATGTTCATGGCGCTCGCGCTGTCGTGGGACGTCGTCGCGAGGACCGGCCAGCTGTCGCTCGCGCACGGCGCGTTCTTCGGGCTCGGGGCGTACACGGTCGCGCTCGGCCACAGGTACGCCGCCCTGCATCCGCTGCTCGGCCTCCTGCTGGCGGCCGTCGTCGGGACCGCGGTGGCGGCGGGCCTCGGCGTCGTCACGCTGCGCCTGCGCGGGATCTACTTCGCGATCGCGACGCTCGCGTTCGCGGAGGTGCTGCGCACGGTCGCGTTCCAGCTCCCGGACATCACCGGCGGTCCCGTCGGGATCTCGATGCCGCCCCTCTTCGACGGCGACCGCCTCCTCAGCTACTACGTCGCGGGCGCGATCTTCGTCGTCGCGCTCGCGCTCTCGCTCGGCGTGCGTTACACGCGCGCGCACTACGCCGTCACCGCGGTGCGCACGAACGAGACGGTCGCCGCGGCGATGGGCGTGCCCGTCGTGCGCACGAAGGTCCTCACGTTCGCCGCGTCGGCGCTCGTCGCGACGCTCGCGGGCGCCTTCTACATGCCGTTCATCACGCACACCGACCCGCAGGACGCGTTCGAGGTGAGCCGGTCGGTCGCGGCGCTCGTCTTCCCGATCTTCGGAGGGATCTACACCACGATCGGGCCGGTCATCGGGACGATCGTGCTTCGCTCGTTCGAGGAGTACCTGCGCGTCACGCCGCCATGGAAAGAGGGCTACCAGGTGGTCTACGGCGCGGTGATCGTGCTCGCCGTGCTCTTCATGCCCCGCGGTCTGCTCGGGTTGACGCAGAGGGTCAGGGCATGGCGCTCCTAGAAGCAGAGGGTCTCGTCCGGCGCTTCCGCGGGCTCGCCGCGGTGGACGGGCTGTCCTTCACGGTGGAGGAGGGCAAGACGCTCGCGGTCATCGGTCCGAACGGCGCCGGCAAAACGACGGCGTTCAACCTCATCTCGGGGCTGCTCGCGCCGAACGCCGGCCGCGTCGCCTTCCGCGGGAGCGACGTGACGCGGAAGCGCGCGCACGACCGCTGCCGCATGGGCCTCGGCCGCACGTTCCAGGTCGTGCAGCCGTTCGCCGAGCTCGACGTGGTCGGGAACGTCATGGTCGGCGCGCTCTTCGGCGGCGGCGCGAAGAGCGTCGAGCGTGGCCGGTCGGCGGCCTCACCGTGCCCGATCGCAAACGGCTCGAGCTCGCCCGCGCGCTCGCGACGCGTCCCGCCGTGCTCATGCTCGACGAGGTGATGGAGGGGCTGACGCCGGTCGAGGAGCGCGAAGCCGTCGCGCTGCTCCACCGGATCCGGGCGGAAGGCGTCACGCTGCTGCTGATCGAGCACGTCATGTCGACCGTGCGCGACCTCTCTGACCGCGTCATCGTCATGGACTACGGGAAGAAGATCGCCGAGGGGACGTATGCCGAGATCTCGCGTGACCCGAAGGTGATCGCCGCGTACCTCGGCAGCGAGGAGCCTATGAGGGGGGCTGTGCCCCCCTCAGACCCCCCGGCATGAGCACATTGCTCGAGGTCCGCGACCTCGTCGCTGGGTACGGCGCCGTGCGCGTGCTGCACGGCGTCTCGTTCGACGTCGCCGAGCGCGAGGCGGTCGCGCTCGTCGGCGCGAACGCCGCCGGGAAGACGACGCTGCTGCGCGCGCTCATGGGGATCGTCCCGCCGCGCGGCGGATCCGCGCGCCTCGCGGGTCAAGAGCTCGTCGGCATGCGGCCGCACGAGGTGACCGCGCTCGGCGTCGCGCAGGTCGCCGAGGGCCGGCAGCTGTTCCCCGAGATGACCGTGCGCGAGAACCTCGAGCTCGGCGCGATGGCGAGCGCTTCGTCGTGGGCGCAGCGCGCCGACACGATGGAGCGCGTCTGTGAGATCTTTCCGCGCGTACGCGAGCGGCTCGAGCAGCACGCCGGGACGATGAGCGGCGGCGAGCAGCAACAGGTCGCCATCGCGCGGGCGCTCATGGCGCGCCCGCGGCTCCTCCTCGTCGACGAGCCGTCGGCAGGCCTCGCGCCGGTCCTGGTGCAGGCGGTCTTCCGCGCGCTGCGCGACGTCCACCAGGAGGGCGTGGCGATCCTGCTCGTCGAGCAGAACGTCCCGCTATCGCTGCGGCTTGCGCAGCGCGGCTACGTCATCGAGCTGGGCCGCGTCGTCCTCGAAGGCACAGGCGAGCGGCTTCTCGCGGATCCACACGTAAGGGAGGCATATCTCGGGACATGAGACTGAAGGACAAGGTCGCCATCGTCACCGGCGGCGCGAAGGGCATCGGCGCGGAAACGGCGCGCGTCTTCGCCGCCGAGGGAGCGCGCGTGATCGTCTGGGACGTCGTCCAGGCCCAGGCCGAGGAGCGCATCGCATTCGCCTCGGTCAACGTCACGAAGCCCGACAGCGTTCAGCAGGCCGTCGACGCGGTCGTCGCGAGCCACGGGCGGATCGACATCCTCGTGAACAACGCCGGGATCCTCCGCGACGCGCAGCTGGTCAAGGTGAAGGACGGCGAGGTCGTCGGGAAGATGTCCGAGCTCGAATTCGACGCGGTCATCTCCGTGAACCTGAAAGGCGTCTTCAACTGCACGCAGGCCGTGGCGCCGGTCATGATCAGGCAGGGCTCGGGGCGTATCCTCAACGCGTCCTCGGTCGTCGGCCTCTACGGCAACTTCGGGCAGACGAACTACGTCGCGACGAAGGCCGCCGTCATCGGCATGACGAAGGTGTGGGCGCGCGAGCTCGGCCCGAAGGGCATCACCGTGAACGCGGTCGCACCGGGGTTCATCGGGACGGAGATGGTCCGGCAGATGCCCGAGAGGATCCTCGCGACGATGGTCGAGCGCACGCCGGTGCGGCGTCTCGGCGAGCCGCGGGACGTCGCGCTCGCCTACCTCTATCTCGCATCGGACGACGCATCCTTCGTGAACGGCACGGTGCTCAGCGTCGACGGCGGCGTCGTCGTCGGGACCTGATGCCGACGATCCGCGCGAACGACCTCGAGATCCACTACCTCGACCAGGGCGCGGGCACACCCGTGGTGCTCGTGCACGGCAACTGGGCGACGAGCTCGTGGTGGGAGCCCGTGCTCGAGCGGCTGCCGCCGGGCCTGCGGGCGATCGCGCCCGACCTGCGCGGCCGCGGCCGCACCGCCGGCGGAGCGAACGATCACCGCATCGCGACGTACGCGAGCGACTTGCTCGCGCTCGCGGACGCCCTCGGGCTCGAGCGCTTCGCGCTCGTCGGCCACTCGCTCGGCAGCGCCGTCGCGATGGAGTTCGCGCTCACGTGGCCCGAGCGGCTCACCTCGCTGGTCGTCGTGTCGCCCGCGTGGATCGACGGGATGCCGGAGAGCTACGCCGTGGAGGCCCATCAGCGACGACTGAAGGACGACATCGCCTTCATGGATGCGGCCCTGCGGGCGATCGTGCCGGGCGCCCCGAAGGACGAGCGCTGGGATCGCCTCGTGCGCGAGGGCAACGCGCAGAGCCTCGAGGCCGCGCTCGGGCTCATCCCCGCCCTCCTCGAGTGGAAGCCCGGCGACCGCGTCGGGGCGATCGCGATGCCGCGCGTGGTCATCAGCGGCGCGCTCGACCTCTTCACCGGCGGACCGAACGCGGAGCGCGTCGCGACGGCGCTCGGGTGCGAGCTCATCACGATCGAGTGCGTCGGCCACGGCCCGATGCTCGAAGCGCCCGATCGCTTCTGCGAGATCCTCTGGGGCCGAGTGACGCCAAGCTAGATCGCTCGTGACACACGCGCGCACCCGGCGCCGCGGATGCACGCGCGTAGACTCGGCCGCCGCGAAGCCCGCGCGAAAAGGAGAGCGACATGCCGCTGTTCCTGGACGTTCACCACAAGGCCCCCGCTGGCACCCAGGCCAAGGACGTGGCCGACGCGCACAAGGCCGACATGGAGGTCCAGAGCAAGTACGGCGTGAAGTACGTCAACTACTGGTTCGACGAGAAGGCCGGGAAGATCTTCTGCCTCGTCGACGCGCCGGACGCCGAGACCGCCTCACGTGTCCATCGCGAGGCGCACGGTCTGGTCGCCGACGAGATCCACCCTGTCGTGCAGGGATAGGAGGAGCCGCGCTGGCCAAGGAGTGCGCTTGACATAACTACTCGACTGTGGCAGTAACAGTAGAGTAGATTTCGGGTGACAGTCCGGAACGCGCTCCTCGGCCTCCTCGCCCAGCGGCCCCGGCACGGGTACGAGCTCCACGCCGCCTTCCTGGCGCTCGCCGGGGGCCAGGAGATCTGGGACGTCAAGCCGGCGCAGGTCTACACGACCCTCGGCCGCCTCGAGGACGCCGGCCTCGTCAGCGAGATCGGCGTCGAGAAGGACCGTGGCCCGGAGAAGCGGATCTACGCCATCACGCCCGCCGGGCGTGAGCAGCTCGCCGACTGGTTCGGGGCGAGCGCGGTGCCCGAGCACGAGCGCGACGAGTCGTTCGTCAAGCTGATGCTCACCCTCTCGCTCGAGTGGGCCGATCCGTACGGGGTGATCCGTGTCCAGCGCACGGCCCTATATCGCGAGCTCCACGACGTCACCGAGCGGCGGCAGCGCGCCGACCCACGCGCCGAGCTCGGGACGATCCTCCTGCTCGACAAGGCCGCGATGCAGCTCGAGGCGGAGCTGCGCTGGCTCGACATGGTCGAGTCACGGCTCGAGGACGTTCGGCGGCAGCCGCCGCCGCGCCCGGAGCCGAGGCCGCGAGGCCGTCCGCGCCGCAGGCACGAAGCCGCACGCGGACCGAGCCACGAGCGCGCCCCGCATCCGGCGTCTGAAAGGGGAAGCGCATGACGATCATCGAGACCGCGGCCCTCACCAAGGTGTACGGACGAGGGGAGGCCGCGGTCACCGCGCTCGACCACG
>WNFU01021870.1_pt1 | contig 10822 bp, 9 predicted proteins | sample 5400121 | NCBI WGS metagenome assembly WNFU01 (sample SAMN13153360, study PRJNA577476) | soil metagenome | isolation source: 100 cm soil or saprolite under grassland replicate 1 | place: USA:California | collected 2016-06-15
CAAGTCGAGTTTTACGTTGAACGTGCGGCTGGCGAGATCCGCTACGGGCGCGATTTCACTGACCACGCCCGCGATGTCGCCCGCTTCCGAAGCAGCATGGACACTCAGCGATGTGCCTAGCTGCACGCGGTTGATGAGCGATTCGGGCACATCGGCTTCGAGTCGGAGCGCTTTGGGGTTGTCGAGTTCCAGCAGCGGACGGCCCGGTGTGGCGAGGTCACCCACATCAGCGAACTTGCGCGTCACAACACCATCGAACGGCGCGACAATCTTCGTGTAGCCGAGCATCGTCTCCGCTTCGATCATTGAGGCGGCGGCGACACGATAGCGGGATTCAACCGTCTCGAACTCCTGGCGCGAGACCGCATTCTGAGTGAGCAGGCCGCGCAGTCGCTCCGTGTCTCGCCCGGCTTGTTCGCGCAAGGCGAGCGCCTGGTCGAGACGCGCCTGAATTTCGCGGGCGTCGAGTTGCGCGAGCAACTCACCGGCCTTTACCGTCTGGCCGGGTGTAACCAGCATGCTTTCCAAGCGTCCGCTCACCTTGGCTTCGAGAGCGGCGTGCAGCTTGGCGCGCACGGTGCCGACTACCTCCTCGGTGGCGACATGGCGTACGGCTTCGACGGTCTGGACGCTGACCCGCGCGGCCGGCAGACTCTCGTGGATTCCCGACTGGGGTTGCTCTTGACAGCCGGTCTGCCAAAGCGCGGCCTGCGCCAACAAGAATGCGGTTATGTTGCTGCGGAGTGTTCGATTCATACGCTTCAACTCACCATCCTCATGCCGCGATCCCGAGCGCGGAGGTCGAAGAACTCGCATAGGCGCCGATTGCGCGAGGCCGACTTCCGTTGCAGCAGGGTGATTGTTGCTCCAAATTGTTTGGCGAACGGAACGGCATATTGCAGCGCCTTTTTCGAGCAGTCCGAAAAGTCAATCGGCACGAGAATCTTCGTCAGCTTGAAAGGCGGTGGCGTGCCGTTGGCCAGTGGGGCGCCTTGGGAGAGACGCTCCGAATCGCCTGGATTCAATTCAACGACCACGCTGCCCGATTTTTTTGAGGGTTTGATTTTCATAGCAGTTCCCTTTCGGTTGAGGGTTGGTCACGTTGAACAAAATCTGCTTGTCTATTTTCGCAGCCTTCATTCGTACAATCCTGAAGATCGTCCTGTGTTTCATGAGGCAAGTTATGACCAAGAGCGTTCACGCACTACACCAACGCTGCCATTGAATGCACATTTCTTGCGGGCAAAAAAAGAGCAGACCTGGCCAACGGATGTGAAGTTTATCTTTGACTTTTGGAATTATATTGGTTCGTCGAATTGAAGTGGTTTGTTGTCGGCGTTTGACCAATAAGACGGCAGGAACTGAAACTCTAAAACGGTTGCGATCATGACCACCGAGATTCGCCATGCACCATCATGAAAGGAAAAGCAAAGAATGCCTTGGATGCTTGGAACGTGTCGGCTGATGACTTTCCTGTGGACGGGACTTCAGAAGAGAAACTCTGGTTTCTCGTGCGCTACGCGGTCCTTGCGCCTTCCACGCACAATACACAGCCTTGGAGATTCCGGATTCACGGAAACGTTTGACCTCGGAAGAGGCCAGGCAGCCAAACATCGGGAGATCGCGCTCTATTCGCCAGTGCTGGCTGTATTGGGAACAGAGACAGACACCCGCGAGGATTGGTTGGCCGCTGGACAGGCACTGGCGAACGTGCTCCTGCGCGCGTGAGTGGAAGACGTTTGGGCTTCGTTCCTCAATCAACCGATTGAAGTGCCGCAACTGCGGCCCCGATTGGCATCGATCATTGGTCGCGTCGGTTTTCCACAAATCCTGCTTCGCCTGGGCTTCGGGCCGGAAGCGAAGCCGACGCCGCGCCGCTCAGCCCAGGAAGTCATCATCAAACCGCACCAGCACACCATCGCAATCATGCAGACCTGAGACGGCTCGATTAGCGACCACTGCCAGAGCGAAGTTCCGATTGCGCGTCTTACTCCGGGCTTAGCTCTAGCCGACGAGCGCCTGGAGTTCCTTGGCATCGAACGCCTGCATCGTCTCTGTCCGAACGTTGCCCAAGACCGCAAGCCGCGTGAGGCACCGGAGAACCTTCTGTTCGTCGCCGCTGAGGATGAGAACGCCGTCGCACGCTCCAACCGTCCACAGCTGAACTTCAACGGAGATTCCCGTCTTTTCGGCGGCCCTTTTGAACGCGACTGCGCGGGCAGGACTATTCCTGATGGCGCGGGCGCCTTGGTCCGTGAAACGAATCAATGTGACATAGCGAGCCATAACTTTCCTTTCAGTTTGTGTTCACCCGTTTGCTTTCAGCCAAAGAGTCGCCCGGTTTGGGACGCCTACTCCACAGTACTTGTGAATTATGAGCCATTTGTTGGTCCCTCTGCTCCTTGCTTCCGCCCGCGGCCCAGCCATGACCGATTTAATTGCGCCACCAGCAGGAAACGACTGACACGTGCGCCGGAATTTCGGCTCGGCCTTGTTGCGCCTGACTTTGATTGTGCAGGCAAACAAAATAGGGTGAATGATCGGCAAAGAACGTGTGGGCGCGGGCGGGCCTGGCAAGCATGCTCCCAGCCATATGAAAGTGGCGGCCCAATTGGCTTCCCCCGGCCTTGACGGTCCGGATTGCGCGCTGTGCCCTTTGAGCCATGTCAAAGCCGGAGTAGAAGTTCGCGTCAAGCAGCTTTGTGCTGGCCCGGAGGTGGCGACTCGGTTGCGCGAAATCGGTTTGGGCGAGGAACAGATCGTCAAGCTCGTCACTGGGCACGCCAACATCATCTGTCTGGTCTGCAACGCTCGTCTGGCCATCAGCGCCCAGCTTGCGCAGCTTATCCTGGTAGAGCCGTTTGTTCCTGTGTAAAGGGGGAGCTGAAGGAAGAGGTTACTCGCGCTCCGTAGCTGAGGAGCAGCGGGAATTCACCCATTCCAGGGAAGCGTCGCGGCGACTGGGGCGCAGAATGGTGCGCAGGACCATTCAAAAGCACCTGCGGCCGATAGGGAGTGTAAGCGACCAAGCGCCCGGCGTCGCGGATATTTCCGAAGGCAAAACGTCGAAAGCCCAAGCGCCGCGTGGTTGCGGTGATGGAACATGATCGCGCCACTACGCCGGTTTGTGAATTCCCACCGCCCGCATGTATTGCGCCCGCTCGAAGGCGCCGGGATCGGAGCAATGCTTGTGGCTCAGGCTGCCCCTAAGTTGTTCGACCGATTCGTAGTCGTGCTCGCGCATCCACGAAACCATCTCCTCCTCGATGACCCGAATGCGGTCGATGCCGTGACGCATGAGGACGGAGCAGAGCATCGTCACGTCGGCGCCGGCCATGAGCATCTTCAGCGTGTCGATGCCCCGATGAATGCCGCTGGTGGCGGCGAGGCTCGCGCCGATGCGATCGTAGAGAATCGCAATCCAGCGCATCGGCAGCCGCATCGCCATCGGCGTGCTGTAGAAAACGTTGGGCACCACCTCGAGCGACTCGAGCTCGATGTCCGGCTGATAGAATCGGTTAAACAGCACGAGCCCGTTGGCGCCATTTTCGGCAAAGCGCTTCGCCATGTTCGCGAAGTTGGAGAAGAACGGACTGAGCTTTACCGCCAGCGGGATCGTGACTTCCGCCCGGACCGCGCGAACGATTTCGATGTATTGATGCTCCAGTTCCGCGCCGGAAAGTTTCATGTCAGTCGGGACCGTGTAGAGGTTCAACTCCAGCGCGTCGGCGCCGGCTTGCTGAATTTGCTTCGCAAAGCTCGTCCAGCCGCTCAGCGTCGAGCCGTTCAGGCTGGCGATGATGGGAATCATCACCGACTTCTTGGCTTTCTCGATGTGGCGCAGATAGGCCTCCGGGCCGACGAGGAATTCGTTCGGCTCAGGAAAATAGCTGAGCGCTTCGGGATAACTCTCCGTTCCCTGGGTGGTGCTCCAGTGCAGCTCGTAACGTTCGTAGCGAATCTGCTCCTCGAATAGCGAGTAGAGCACCACCGCCGAGGCGCCGGCGTCTTCCATGCGTTTGATATTGTCGAGGCTCTCGGAGAGCGGCGACGCTGAGACGACGAGCGGAGTGCGCAGCTTGAGGCCCAGGTAGGTGGTTTTGAGGTTCATAGCTTCTCTTGTGGTTCGGAATGTATAACTGTCGATTCTTTGCCGGCCGCGCCCTGGGACGTTCGAGCGGCCCCTGCACCCGCCTTCCGAACAGGTTCTCCCCCGCTGGCGGTGGAGGAGCATGGGGTGAGGGAGCGAGCAGCCAGGTATTCATAAAGCCGCCAGCGCGATTGCACGTCGAGTTGCGTCTGCTCGAAATACCTTTTCGCCTCCTCCGGCTTGCTCTTGGCCAGCATGCGGAAGCGGTTTTCCAAGTTGAGATACTCGGCGACTTTCAGTCGGGGCGGCGGTGAGTCCAGCCGCAGGGGGTTCTCGCCACGTTTGGCGCGCTCGGGATTGAACCGGTAGAGCAACCACTGGGCGGAGTTCACCGCGGCCTTCTGGTTCTGCAAGGCGGTCGTCATGTTGATGCCGTGCGCGATGCAATGGCTGTAGGCGATAATGAGCGCCGGGCCATCGTACGCTTCGGCTTCGAGGAAGGCCTTGAGCGTGTGCTCGTCCTTTGCGCCCATCGCGACGCTCGCGACATACACGTTGCCGTAGGTCATCGCGATAAGGCCCAGGTCCTTCTTCGCGGCCGGTTTGCCGCCGGAAGCGAATTTTGCCATGGCGCCGCGCGGGGTTGACTTCGAGCACTGGCCTCCCGTGTTCGAATAGACCTCCGTGTCGAGCACGAGCACTTTCACGTTGCGTCCGCTGGCCAGGACGTGGTCGAGACCGCCGTAACCGATGTCGTAAGCCCAACCGTCGCCGCCGATAATCCAAACACTCTTGCGCACAAGCGTGTCGGCGAGGGCGAGCAGACGGCGTTGCGCGACGATGTCGGCTTCGTCCTGCTGGGTCGCGTTGAGAATGCGTCGGACGAGCCTTTCGTCAAGCTGGTCGGCGAGCCGGGTCAACAACTCCGCGGCCAACTGGCGTTGTTTGTCGAGCGACACACGGAAGCCGAGACCGAACTCGGCGTTGTCTTCAAAGAGCGAATTGCACCAGGCCGGGCCACGCCCTTCTTTGTTGTGCGTCCAAGGCGTGGTTGGCAGGTTCCCGCCGTAAATCGACGAGCAGCCGGTGGCGTTGGCGACCACCATTCGGTCGCCAAATAATTGCGTGATGAGCTTGAGGTAAGGTGTCTCACCGCAGCCGGCGCACGCGCCCGAAAACTCGAAGAGCGGCAGTTGAATCTGCAGCTCCCGGACGCTGTTGCGCTGCGCGCGCCGGCGATCCAATTCGGGAATAGAGAGAAAGAAATCCCAGTTCAAACGCTCGGCTTCGAGGAGCGGCGGCTGCGGGCGCATGTTAATCGCTTTGAGTCGCGCTTCGTATTTGTTTTTCGCCGGACAAATATCCACGCAGATGCCGCAGCCGGTGCAATCCTCCGGCGCAATCTGCAAGGTGTATTTGAACTCTTCCCAGTCCGGATGCCGCGCGTCGCAGGATTGGAACGAAGGCGGCGCCGCATCCAAGACTGCCGGCGCGTACACCTTGCTTCGAATGACCGCATGGGGGCAGACGAAGACGCATTTGCCGCATTGGATGCAAACCTCGGGGTCCCACACCGGAATCTCGGTGGCGAGGTTGTGCTTCTCCCAACGTGCCGAGCCGGTGGGAAACGTTCCGTCGCTGGGCAGGGCGCTCACCGGCAATCGGTCGCCGCGGCCGGCGATGATTTCGCCGAGGACGTTCCGCACGGAATCCGGCGCGCCGGCCGGAACCGGCTGGCGAATCCTCGTTCGACTGCCGACACGCTCCGGGATCTGCACCTCGCAGAGATGCGCCAGGGCATTGTCCACAGCGGCGAGGTTCATCTGGACGATTTCCTCGCCCTTCCTGCCATAGGTCTTGCGAATGGAGTCCTTGATCGCCGCGATGGCTTCGTCGCGCGTCAAGACGCCGGACGCCGAGAAGAAGCAGACTTGCATCACCGTGTTGATGCGCCCGCCCATGCCGCACTCCCGCGCCACGCGGCCAGCGTCGATAACGAAGAGCCGCGCCCGTTGTTGGGTGAGGCTGCGTTGCGTCTCCTCGGGCAGTGCCTCCCAAACGGTGTCCGGCCCGTGGGACGAATTGAGCAGCAGCACGCCGCCAGGCAAAAGCCGTTCCGCCACGTCGAATCGTTCGAGGAAAAGCGGTTGATGACAACCAACGAAATGCGCCTGCGCAATGAGATAGGGCGCGCGAATGGGCCGCGGCCCGAAGCGCAAATGCGACACCGTCACCGCGCCGGCCTTTTTCGAGTCGTAAACGAAATATCCCTGCGCGAAGTGTTCCGTATTCTCCCCGATGATTTTGATGCTTTCTTTGTTCGCGCCCACCGTGCCGTCGGAACCGAGGCCGTAGAACAGCGCCCGGAACGTGTCGTCGCTTTCGATGCTGAACGGGGAGTCGTACTCGAGGCTGGTGTGTGAAACGTCGTCGCGGATGCCGACAGTGAAATGGTTCTTCGGTTGCGGCGTGGCGAGATTGTCGAAGACCGCCTTCGCCATCGCCGGCGTGAATTCCTTCGACGACAGCCCGTACCGCCCGCCGACGACTCGGGCCGCCGCAGACCCGGATTCAGCGAATGCGGTCACGACATCGAGATACAATGGCTCGCCCGCACTGCCCGGCTCCTTGGTGCGGTCCAGCACGGCAACGGCTTTAATGGTCGGCGGCAAGGCTGCAATCAATCGGGCGCTGTCGAACGGACGGAACAACCGCACCTTGAGCACGCCGACCCTTTCACCACCGGCGTTCAACCGCTCCGCCGTTTCCGCAATCGTCTCGCAACCCGAGCCCATGAGCACGACGACCCGATCCGCGTCCGGTGCGCCGTGATACTCGAAGAGCCGGTATTGCCGCCCGGTCAAAGCGGCGAACTTGTCCATCGCGCGCTGCACGGCATCGGGACAAGCGGCGTAGAACGGATTCACCGTCTCGCGTGCCTGGAAGTACACGTCGGGATTCTGCGCCGTGCCGCGAATAACCGGATGTTCCGGCGACAGAGCGCGAGCGCGATGCTCACGCACCCGCTCTTCCGAAATCATTTCGCGCAACGTCTCCGGAGCCAGCGCGTCAATCTTCGCGATTTCGTGCGAGGTACGAAAGCCGTCGAAGAAGTGCAAAAATGGAATGCGCGATTCGAGGGTCGCCGACTGCGCGAGAAGCGCGAAGTCGTGCGCTTCCTGGACGCTGGCGGAACAGAGCATCGCCCAGCCGGTCGAGCGGGCCGCCATCACGTCGCTGTGATCGCCAAAGATGGACAGGGCTTGCGCCGCAAGGGAACGCGCCGCGATGTGAAACACCGCCGGGGTGAGTTCGCCGGCGATTTTGAACATGTTTGGAATCATCAGGAGCAGCCCTTGCGAAGCCGTGAAGGTGGTGGCCAGCGCCCCCGTTTGCAGCGCCCCGTGAATCGCGCCTGCGGCGCCGCCTTCGCTCTGCATCTCAAAAACCGCTGGCACAGTGCCCCAGAGATTCTTCGTGCCTGCCGCGGCCCAGGTGTCCGCCCACTCTCCCATCGTGGAGGCCGGAGTAATCGGGTAAATGGCGATGACTTCGTTCAGCGCATAGGCGACACGCGCGACCGCTTCGTTTCCGTCGAGAGTCTCAAATTTCGGTGTGTGCATCGTGTGAGAGGAGTGGCCAGGGGCAATCAGTGAGATGATACCATGATGCAACCGACAGTGGATTGCCCCACGCCGCTTGCGGCCGGCCTTTCTGCGTTGTGCCAAGAGCGTCCATGTAGGCGCCTCCAACAATGGACCTGAATCCTGATGCCGACCCCACATTCCTTGCCAATCCCTCCGCGTATTTTGGCTGGAAAACGGTAGAGGAACTACGGCAGTTCAAGGCACTTCGCGAAATCAAAGGTCGGCGGTAAGTCCGTCAGGTTTTGGACTGCGCCAGTCCTCTGGCGCTTTGGCGTGGGCTCGCGAGAGCACGGAGGTAAACCAACCAAGGACACACCCAAGGTTCGGAAAAGCGGTAGAGGACTACCGCAGTCCAAGACGCTTCGCGACAGTCGAGGCTGAAGAAAGGACCAATCTTTGCCAAAAAACGGCGGTGGGGCGCCGGCTAGCATGAGCTGAGCCGTTCATTCGTTGATGCCCCCGTGCCGATACGGAGTGATGTGGCTGAAGCGTTCGACCGCTGCCGTCAGGAAAATGTCACTGCCCGGACGCGCTCGGGGTGTCGCGTGAAGAACGTTCCCCACGATCCGGATCAGTTCACCCGGCGAAAAGGGCTTCTGAAGGGTGGCGGCCAGGCAGAGCTTGGTGCGGACGGGTATGTCCGAGAACCCGAAAGAATCGCACGCCACGATGATTGGCAACTTCATGCCCTCGAACCGTGCCATCGCGGCGAGTTCCAATCCGCTCATCCGCGGCGTTTCGGTGTCGGTGATGAGCAGGTCATATTCGCCCGTGTGAAGCGCTTCCCAGGCGTAAACACCATCCTCCGCAGCCGTGACGCGGTAGCCTGTGCGAGTCAGGGTCTGGGTGGCAGTGCGGCGCAGGGCCAGATCGCCCTCAGCATAGAGGATGTTGGCCGTCCTCGGTTGTTCGTCCGCTTCCCCTGTGGCGCAGGCCTCCCATTCATGTTCGTCGCGCGTGAACACGTCGACGATCTCGTTGGCGGCAAATCGCTTCATAACTTTGCCAATAAATTGGCAAAAGCGCTCCGCAGCAGCTTGTCCGAATTTGGGGAAAACCGGCCATTTCTAGCTCTCCCCGTCGGCCGCTCGGTGGACGCCATCAGCAATTCATCCCCGCGGCGGCGGCAGATCCTCTGGATGCCGTTTGGAAAGTTTTATCACATCATCCAGCGCCCGGCCCAACTTGGGATCGCGATTTATCGGAAGGCAGGCGAGGAAGGTGCTCCGGCAGTTTGTCCGCATAGCGGAGAGAAGTTCGATGCGCAGATGCATGTGGATGATCTCAAAGCGGTGACCAAGCAGCTCGGCTTTGACTACGCGCGCAAGGACGGCCAATCCCACCTTGATTACAGCCCACGTGGAAAACGCGCCCTGCTGGCCAAAGCTCACCTCAAGGCACGCCAGGAAGCCGGTTCACTGTTCGGCTAGATTATCATGGCCACACTACCCATTCAGGCTGAGGAACTGATTGTCCAATTCGGGCCTTCGTTGAATTTTCCTCCGGCCCAAGGCTTTCCCGGACGCGATGAGCCGGACGAGGTCGTGAAAACACACTGCTGCTTTTGCGGCATGCAGTGCGGGATCAAACTGCTGGTTAAAGCCAACCGTATCGTCGGGTTCGAGCCGTGGGAGGAATTCCCCTTCAACAAAGCCGGCTTTGCCCGAAAGGCGTCCAGCGCTACCTGCAAAACAATCATCCCGTCCGCTTGTTGGACCCGCTTGAACGCGTCGCCGGCAAGGGATTTCGTCCGATCGGTTGGGACGCCGCTCTTGCGCGGACGGTCTCCGAGATTCAACGTATCCAGAATCAATACGGCAAAGACGCGTTCGCCATGTTATCCGGCGTTTCGCTCACGAATGAAAAGAGCTATCTCGTCGGCAAGTTTGCCCGGGTTGCCCTCAAGACCAAAAACCTGGATTACACCGGACGTCTTTGCATGGTCAGCGCCGGCGCGGCCAACCAGAAGGCGTTTGGGCTCGACCGCGGATCGAACAACTACTCCGATCTTGCTCATGCCGAGGTTATCCTGATTTGCGGTACCAATGTCAGTGAAACCTTTCCGACACTCACGCACTGGCTATGGCAGACGCGCGACTTGGGTGCCAACTCATTGTCGTCGATCCACGCCTGACTCCCATCGCCCGCACCGCCGAACTGCACTTGCCTGTCCGCCCTGGCCGCGACTCGGCGCTCTATGGTGCCATCCTGCATCAGCTCATCAAACACGACTGGCTTGATCATGATTTCATCGCCAACCACACGAGCGGATTTGAAGAGGCCAGGAAAGCCGTCGAGTCCTACGATCTCGAATGAGCGGAACGCACCACCGGCATCCCGCAATTCTCCGACTCATTGTTGACTCTCGCTGCCCAGCGGCAGGGTTCGGGAATCAGTCAGGGAGCAGGCTATTCCTTCGGAAACGCGCCGGTGTGGCAATTGTGGCAGGAGAAGTCTTCGTTGATCGCGTCGATGTGGAAAAAGCTGTAGCCTTTCGGGTTCAACTTTTCGAGCTGTTCACCGCTGCCTTGCGCCAGGATTACGTGGCAGGAGTTGCAATCGCTGGCCTGAATCTTCGTCTTGCCGTCCTCCGCCTTGTGAAGGCCATCGTGACACCGAAAGCAGCCGGGCCATTCTTTGTGGCCGAGATTATTCGGATAGGCGCGCCAGTCCGCCTTCATCTCTGGAAAGAAGTTCGCTTGATAGATCCGGTGGACCTCATCGATGAGGGCCGCGGTCTTCGGCTGGTTCGGGTACTTGGCGTTGAAGATTCTCGCGATCTTTTGCAGCGCGTCCGCTTCAGTGGCGTAAACCCCGGTCAACGCAGCCACCACGTTTGATTTGACCAGAGGAATGGCAGGATCGATTCGGCCGGCGGCCAGGGCCAGATCCGTGGCGTCGTTTGGGGCGCGGAAATGGTGAGCCGGGCGATTGTGACAGTCCAGACAGTTCATGGTGTGGATGGTGTGAGTGGCCGGGTCATCTATGAAATTGGCTGTTCGAAACTCGGTGGTGACGCCCTTGGCATCGGTCAACCGCACCCAGGGGATGACCTGCCGTTGTTCGTCGGTGGCGATGTATTCGA
>WNFU01009693.1_pt1 | contig 10816 bp, 11 predicted proteins | sample 5400121 | NCBI WGS metagenome assembly WNFU01 (sample SAMN13153360, study PRJNA577476) | soil metagenome | isolation source: 100 cm soil or saprolite under grassland replicate 1 | place: USA:California | collected 2016-06-15
TCGACATGGTCGCGAAGCAGATCGAGGCCGCCGGCATCCCGATCAAGAAGAACCCGGAGATCGAGGTCCAGAACATCGTCGCCTCATCGGACCTCGGGACGGAGATCAACCTGAACGCGATCGCGATCTCCCTCGGCCTGGAAAAGGTCGAGTACGAGCCGGAGCAGTTCCCCGGGCTCGTGTACCGGATCGACGAGCCGAAGGTAGTCGTACTGCTGTTCGGCAGCGGCAAGCTCGTCTGCACGGGCGCGCGGAAACCGCAGGACGTCGAGCAGGCCGTCGAGAAGATCACCCAGGAGCTCAAGGCCGCCGGACTCCTCCGCTGAGCCGGCGCCGTCCGCCGGAGGTCCGATGAAGGAGATCCGGACGGAGATCGACATCGAGGCCTCGGCGGGTCGGGTCTGGGATTCGCTGACGGACTTTCCCGCGTTCCCGGAATGGAATCCGTTCATCCGCCGGATCTCCGGCGAACCGAAGGTCGGCACGAAGCTCGAGGTGCTCATGCAGTCCTCGGGGACCCGGGGGATGACGTTCCGACCGACCGTCATGAAGCTGGAGCGGGACCGCGAACTCCGATGGCTCGGGCGTCTCGCCGTGCCCGGACTCTTTGACGGCGAGCACATCTTCGAGATCGAAGAACTCGGGGCGAGGCGCGTGCACTTCGTCCAGCGCGAGCGGTTCCGGGGCATCCTCGTCCCGCTCCTCGCGCGGAGCCTGGATCGGGACACGAGGCGCGGCTTCGAGGCGATGAATCGGGCGCTCCGGGCGCGGGCGGAGTCAATCCCGCCACCCTGATTCGGTCGGAATCACTCGAGCGAGAAAGCTTATCCCGACGGCGGGCTACGTCTCGCCGCGGGGGTGTGGGACGACGGCGCGGACACCGATTTTCGATAACCACATCCATCTTCGGGCCGAGTTCCAGGGCGTCGCGGCCGCGAAGGCGTTCGAGCAGGCCGGCGGCACGGCGATGCTGCTGACCCATACGCCGTACGACGACGTCCCGATCCGGCACGGCGACGATTTCGCGGTGGCGTACGACAAGACACTCGCGATGGCGGACGCGGTTCGCTCCACGACATCGCTTCAGGTGTTCGTCGCCCTCGGTCCATACCCGGTCGAGTTCCTCGCCCTCCGAGAGGCGATTGGACCGCGACCGGCCATGGTGGCGATGCGAGAAGGGATCGACGAAGCCGCGCGCCATATCGCCGAGGGCCGCGCGATCGCGTTCGGGGAGATCGGACGACCGCACTTCCCCGTCGCCCCCGACGCCATCTCGGCGTGCAACGATGTCCTCGAGTATGCGATGCGACGGGCGAAGGAGCTCGGATGCGCCGTCGTCCTGCACACGGAGGATCCGACGCCGCAGACGTTCGCGGAATTCGCCGGGATCGCGTCGAGGGCCGGCCTCACGGCCGACCGGGTCGTGAAACATCACTCGACGCCGCTCACGCGAGAGGAAGACACGCATGGCGTCGTGCCCTCGATCCTCGCGAAGGAGGATCTCGTGAAGACGGCCCTTCGAGGGGGTCCGCGATTCCTGCTCGAGACGGACTACATCGACGACCCCCGACGGCCGGGTGCGGTGCTCGGCCCCGCCACCGTCCCAAGGAAGACGCGGGCCTGGCTCGAGAGCGGCGTCCTCAAGGAAGACGAGGCGTGGCGGATCCACAAGGACCTCCCGGAGCGGACGTACCGCATCGAATTTCGCGAGTGACGCCCTCGAGCGCGGAGGTTCCCGTGTCACGCATGTCGCACGTGGAACCCTTTCGGGTCGCCTCGCGGCGATGTCCACGAGATCTCGATGTCCGTCACCTGAGCGTACGGCTGCGACCCCCGGTTCCACTCGATGCACGCCTCGATGACGGACCGGTCGCCCTCGAAGACCGCCTCAACGCTCCCGTCGGGTAGGTTCTGCACGAATCCGTCGAGACCGAGCGACTCCGCCTTCTCCGCGCAGTGCGCGCGGAAATAGACGCCTTGCACGCGGCCGCGGAAAATCACGCGGGCCCGGCCCTTCACGGAATCGGCACATCGAGACCGACGGAAAGAACTTTACGAAACCGCTGGGTTCGCAACCGAGGGAGCCCATGAGCCGCGTCTTCGATCCGGGCGAGCTGTATCCGCTCGCCGACGGCGGGATCGACTGGGTCTTCTTCTTCCGAAAATCCGAGGTCCCTCCCCGGGAGCTCGAGGTGGTTGCGCGAGCCGAACGAGAGAAGTTCCTCCGCCTCGCCGTCACCTTCGGTTCGACCGACCTCGACTCGAGGCAATATCGGAGCACGACCGCCGTCCATCTCTGGCAGATGGACAACCTCCCGTCGAAGATCTCGTGGCGCACGGTGTTCGTTCACGTCTTCACCCATGAGCCTCTGCACCACGCGATCGGTCGGTCCCTCGCCGAGATCGCCGACGGCGGAGATCAGGAATGGGTCATCCGCAAGCTGGGCGACGGCCGGTGGTGGTAGTCGGAGGTCGCGGCGACCGCGTCGACCGATGGGGCGGCACCTCGGGGCGGACCTCTAAAGAACGTTATTATACGCGCCTCCGCTATCGCTGCACCCCCACGGCGGGTCTTTGAATGAAGCGGATCAAGGTCCAAGACCTCCGCGTCTCCGACTACATGTCCACGGACCTTGTGACCGCGGCGCCCGACGACACGATCGGGGACCTCCTCGGCAAGATGAAGACGAAGGACATCCACGAGATCCCCGTCCTGGACCGGAAGCGGCTCGTCGGCATCGTCACGATGCGCGAGCTGATGCGCCGCCGGAATTCACCACCGTCGACGAAGGCCTCGACGGTCCTGCAGGTCGGGCCCCAGGTCCCCCCGGAGGCGACGTTGCCCGAGGCCGCGGAGAAGATGATCTCCGCCGGGTTCCGAGCGATCCCCGTGGTGAAGGGAAAGGCCCTCGTCGGCATCCTCTCCCGATCGGACCTGGTGCGGGCCCTCGTGGAGACGCGCGCCCTCGAAGGGGTCGTCGCCCGGGACTTCATGACGCCGAACCCGCAGTGCGTCGCGGAGGACGATACGGTCGAGTACGCGGTCCAGATCATGCGGTCCCTCGGCGAGCGCTCCGTGCCCGTCGTCGACAAGAACCGTCACCTTCGGGGCGTCGTCGGGATGAAGGACGTCGTGGACCTGTTCGCCCGGCCGAAGCAGCGCGAGCAGTATGGCGAGCGGGCCGGCCGTGAGGAGAAGGTCACGCTCGAGGTGAAGGGAGTCATGCGGTATCCGCCGCTGACGACCGGACCCGATGCGGACGTCCACCACGCCGCGGAGCTCATGGCGAAGCATCACGTCTCGTCGATCATCGTGACGGAGGAGGACGCGCCGATCGGGATCATCACGACGCAGGACCTGATGCAATTCCTGGCGAGCCTGCGGGAACGCGAGCAGCTCTTCGTCGAGATCGGCGGCCTCGAGGACGACCCGAAGGACACGTACGACGAGATCTACGCGGTCGTCCAGAAGGAGATGCGCCGGATCGCCCAGCTCGTGCAGCCGAGGACCCTCGCGATCCACATCCAGAAGTACAAGCCCGAGGGCGACCGCTGGAAGTATTCGCTCCGAGCGCGTTTCACCACGTCCCACCGGATCTACTACGCCCACCACTTCGACTGGGACCTGCACGTCGCGTTGGCCGACCTCCTCGACACGCTGTACAAGCGAATCGTGAAGGAGAAGGAGCGCAAGGTCACGGAGCGCAAGCGGCATCACGTGTCGTCAACGTAGGTTCCAGTAGGCACCGTGGGCGCGCTTCGTCGCCTCGATCGCAGCGCGGCCGCGGACGTTGTCGTCGAAGACCTCCGTGAGGGCGAGGTCGACCGTCCGCCCTTGCAGGCGGCCCACGACCCCCGCGAGGACCTCCGCGAGCGCGTCGAGGTGGTAGCCGCCCTCGAGGGCGATCGCGATTCGGTTGCCGCAGAGACGGGACGCGGCGTTCGCGGCTCGGGATACGAGCTCCACATACCCGGGCGACGAGAGGGTGAGCGAGGTCAGCGGATCCCGGTAGTGCGCGTCCACACCCAGGCTCATGAGCACGACGCCGGGTCGGAATTCCTCGAGGATCGGCTCGATGACCGCTTCATCCGCCGCGAAGTAGGACGAGTCCCCGCAGCCCGCGGACAGAGGGACGTTCACCGTGAAGCCGCGGCCCTCGCCCTCGCCCACATCCTCGGCGGGGCCGGTGCCCGGATAGATCCCGTACTCGTGCGTCGACACGTAGAGGACCGATGGGCTGGCCGCGAAGATGTCCCTCGTCCCGTTCCCGTGGTGCGCGTCGTAATCGAGGACGGCGACCCGACGCCCCGAGGCCGCGCAGTCCGCCGCCGCGACCGCCACGTTGTTCAGATAGCAAAACCCACCCCCGTAGTCGGGTCCCGCGTGGTGACCGGGCGGGCGTACGAGAGCGACCGAGGGCCGAGCGTCGCGGACTGCCGCCCGCGCCGCCCTCAAGACCGCCCCGACCGCCAGGGAGGCGATCTCGAACGTCTCCGGATGGACGGCGGTCTCCGGATCGAGGAGTCCGTCGCCCAGATCCCGGACGTAATCGACGTACGTCGACCGATGGACCCGCTCGACCTCCCCCCGCGTCGCGGGCGTCGCGGCTTCGACGCCGGCGTAGAGTCGCTCTTGCTTCAGGCGCTCGACGATCGCCCGCAGCCGGTCCGGCCGTTCCACGTGGTGCGGCAAGACAACGTGATCGAGGAAGCGGGGATCGTAGACCAGCACGTTCGCCCGAACGTTGCGGCCGACTTCAAGGCATCGTCGAGGCCGGGTCCCACCCTTGCGGTACCCCGAAATCGTCTCGCTCTCAGGACTGATAGTCACGGAGCGGAACGAGTGAGAATTGAGTCGGCATACTTAAGCAAATCCCTCTTCATATCTTTCGATTGTCGACGTACGGGGGTCGGATGCGAGACGTTTCCTCCATGAGCGCAGCGGTGCTTCTCCTCGTGGGGGCCGTCGTCGTCGCGGGCGTCGCGCCGACGTTTCGCTCGCCGATTCAATCCGATTCACCCGAATTCATGAGCTTCTGGGAGGCGGCCGGGCGCGGCCTCGTCACGGTGACGGTCGTGAACGAGACATACGACCGCAACGGCGAGACGATGACGCTGCCCGTGGGGATTGAGGTCCATAGCTCCGCGGAGGTCCCTGTGGAGGTGTCGGAGGAGGCCCTCCTCATGAGCCCGCATCCGCTCGGGTCTCCGCCGGATCCGCTCCACACGACGCAGGACGCGGTCCTGACCGTCCGGACGATTCCGGCGGGTGGGTCCGTCCTGTATTCGTACGGCGAGGAGGTCATCCAGGGCTTCCTCTCGGAACCCGCGTGGTGGTGTTCGGAGGAGTTCCAGTTCGTCCGGGCAGAGGTCCCGTTCCGCATCGGGGGCGAGACGCTGCCGTTCGCGCTCCGGCCGGTCGTCGGGAAAGAGCACTACGACGGCTCGGGGAACAACACGCAGACGGACGTGTGGACGCACTTGCGGACCCAAGCGACCGTCGTCGTGGGCAAGGAACCTCTGTGGACCCAAATCGACGGGAGTGCGGGGCAGACGATCGACGTGACGATTGATGCGACGAACATCGCCCTGTTCACTTTCGAGGATGGCATCACGAATGACGTGAACGTGACGCGCGGAGCGATCGAGGACGACGTGCCTGCGGGATGGAGCGTGAAGGAGGGGAGTTACTCCACCCTGCCGGATGAGATCGTCGAGAACGGCGACCACTCGCACACGCTGCGGTGGTTCGTCGACCTGCCCGCCGCCTTCGAGAGCGATTCGAACGACCCGACGGATCCGACGCCCTATGAGACCGTGACGCGGTCGTACACGCTCGTCTCGCCCGGCCTCGACGCGGGCGTCATCGAGCTGCCGCGCGCCCGTTCGGAGATTGATTCCGACGGGTCCGCGGACGCCGCATCGGCGCCGCCCGTCGTCGAGGTCCCGTCGACCGGTGCGCCGACCGCGAACGCGGGCGGCCCGTATTCTGGGCACGAGGGCGGGACGGTCCACCTGGACGCGAGCGGCTCGAGCGATCCGGAGGGCGATCCGCTCCAGTTCCGATGGGACTTCACGGGCGACGGCACCTTCGACATGGAGTGGTCATCCAGCCCGGCCGTCGACGCGGGCTACACGGACGACTTCTCCGGTGTCGCGGTCGTCGAGGTCACCGACGGCAGCCACGTGGCGTCCGCCTCGGCCCCGGTGACAATCGCGAACGTCAACCCGGAGATCCGACGGATCGACGCGGTCGCCCAAGCCAGCTTCCGGATCGAAATAGCGGGGGAGAAGTGGCACGATCTCAACTTCACGCTCTCCTCCGATTCGGGCGTGGTGGCCTCCATGGACCTGATGCGACATCCGGGCGGGCCGCGGACACAGGCCGCCACCACGAAAATGGTGACGTTCTCTCTCGCGGAGCACCCTTCTGCCACGCTCCTCTACACGCCCCAGGATGATCCGATGAACGGGCGGCCCTCCGGCGACAATCCCGCGTGGGTCGTCCTGATCCTGCCGGACGGCCAGGAACGGCGCATGTCGCACAACTTCAATACGCAGCATCCGGCCACCTGGACGTGGAGCGCGCACGACCTCGTCGCATCGTTCCTGCGGACCGGACTCACGTTCCGAGCGGGGCTGCGCGACGCGGGCAGCGACGATCTCCTCGCCACGTGGGACTTCGGGGACGGGACGTCCGGATTCCAAACGTTCTACAACGACGGCATCGGACCGGACACGGAGCAGAGCCAGGGAGGGACGGCGCCGTTCGACATGAACGCGGCCCTCGTGTACGGATACGCGACCGAGGGCCCGTTCGTCATCACTTTGACGCTCCACGACGACGATGGCGGAGTCGCGACCGCGACAATATCCGTCGACAGCGGCTGACGGAAAAGCTTCTTTACCGACCCAGGAGTGCGGAGTCCGTGCTCGAAGCCCGACGGGTACTCCGGGGGGACCGCGTCCTGTTACGACCCTTGGAGGCCGGAGACCTCCGGCGTTGCGTGAAGTGGTTCTCGGATCCGGAGGTCATCCACTTCCTCGGTCGGAGCACTCCCGTCACCCTCGCGGAAGAGGAACGATGGTTCCACGATTATCAGCGGCGGGGGGACGACCAGATCTTCGCGATCGAGGTCGGGGGTCGGCACATCGGGAACCTCGGGCTCCACCGGATCGACCGGACGCACCGCAAGGCGGAGATCGGGATCGTCATCGGCGAGCCGGAGTTCTGGTCGAAAGGGATCGGCACGGAGGCGATGCGGGTCGCCCTCCGCTACGGATTCGGCGTGCTCGGGATGAACAAGATTTCTCTCGAGGTGCTGGAGTACAATGCCCGCGCAATCCACACGTACGAAAAGATCGGGTTCCAGAAGGAAGGGGTGCACCGCGAGGACGTCTACAAGGACGGCCGCTTCGTGCACGTCGTGCGCATGAGCCTCCTCGCGCGCGAGATGCCCGACGACTCGGCGTGAGCGCCTCTCAAAGCTCCAGTAGCTCGCGGGCCGTGGTGCTCAGGTACTTGGGGCCCTGCCGGGTCACGAGGATATCGTCCTCGATCCGGACGCCGCCAAATCCCGGCACGTAGACGCCCGGCTCGTCCGTGAAGACCATGTTCGGTTTGAGGATGACCTCGCTCGCCGGGTGTAGCCCGGCGCCGTCGTGGACCGCCAGTCCGATCGAGTGACCGAGGCCGTGGATGAACCGCCCCTTGTACTTCGTCCCGTCGATCAAGGTGCGGGCCGCCGCATCGACGGCCTTCCCCCGCGCGCCCGGCTTCATCCGGGTGAACGCGGCCGCCTGCGCCCGGGCGACCGTGTCGTGCATGAGCTTCTGCTCCTCCGAGGCTTTGCCGACGACGACGGTGCGGGTGATGTCGGAACAGTACATGCGGTACATCGCGCCGAAGTCGATCACGATCATGTCGCCTCCCTGGATCTTTCGCGGGCCGGCGGTGTAGTGCGGCTCCGCGCCGTTCGGTCCCGAGCCGACGATCGTGCGGAACGCCGGACCCGACGCGCCGTTCCTCTGCATCCGGTAGACGAGCTCCGCGGCGACCTCCGCCTCCGTCACCCCTCCCGGGATGAACGGCAGGATCTCTTCGAACGAGCGAGAGGCGATGCTGCAGGCGCGCTGGATCATCTCGACTTCCCGAGCGTCTTTCACGAGCCGCGCTTCCATGACCGCCTCGGACACGTCGACGAACTTGGCGGGCTTCGGAGCGATCTTCCGGAGCCTCTCGAAGGTCGCGTGGGTGAGTTCGGCGGCGTTGATCCCGATCTTCCGGTGGCCCTTGAGCCGCTCTCGCATGAGCTTCGTGGAGTCGTCCCGCGAGCGGAAGACCTCGATCGGCAATCCGCTCTTCTTCGCGGCCTCCTCCTCCAGCGCGGACGTCGTGATCTCGCATGCGCCGTCCGGCGTGAGCCAGGCGCCGCACCCCTCGAAGAGACCGTCCGTGAGGCCGGTCGCGTAGAAGAACGACATGTCGATGTGCGGGTCGGTCGCGTTGAGGAGGACGATCAGGTCGACGCCATCATCGAGATGGCGGAAAATCTGCTTCACGCGCTCGCGCACGAGGCTCCCCGCCACTATTCGGACGGCGTAGTTAAAGGTTGGTCGCAAGCGAGCCCTTAATGCGGCCCGAAGGGCTCCGCCGTCCGATGGTCAAGCGCCGCCACCGGGGCATGGAGCGCCGGATCGCGCTCGAGCGGATGACGTCGCTCTTCCGCCTGGCGGAAGAGGAAGCGCTCCAGCGTCACGCGGATCGTGCACGGCGCTACGTCGAGCTCGCGCGGCGCATCGGCATGCGGTACAACGCGCGGGTGCCCGCGGCCTTCAAGCGGTCGTTCTGCAAGAAGTGCCTCGCGTTCCTCCTGCCATCCGTCAGCGCGCGGGTCCGGGTCGGCCGCGGCCGTGTGGTCGTCACGTGCACGGCGTGCGGGGCCGTCCAACGATACCCCTACCGACGGGAGCAGACGGCGCGGCGGGCCGCCCGCGCCCGCCGTCAGTAGGACGTCGTCATGTCGATCTTGCCCGCCTTGCGGGCGAAGTACTCGCCGACCTTGTAGATCAGGACGCTCAGGCCGAAGAACGCGACCGATGAGATGATGAGGAAGAGGAGAATCGTCGGCTCGTCGTATCCTCCCAGGGTCGTGTTCACGGTGATCGTCGGTGCGAGGAGGCGGCGGGTGATGTCGAACCAATACGTCAGGGGAATCGCGCGGCCGATCGCCTGGCCCCAATCCGGGAGGACCGAGAGGGGGAACAGGACGCCGCAGAAGACGTAGAACAGGCCCGGGATGCCTTCCGCGAGTCCGTGGGTATGCTTCGCGGTGAGGAACGAGATCCCACCGAGGCAGATGCCGATCGCCAGGAGGACGGCGAGGCCCAAGATCGTGGTCACGACGAACAGGGGGACGTCGGACAAGGCCAAGTGCATGCGGACGTCGAGGAAATAGACGCCGAACACGAGGGTGATTGCGACCGCGAACACCGAGACCGCGATCTTTGACGCCGCGCGGCCCAGGATGTACACGTAGTACGAGATCGGCGAGATGTACACGTACCGAATCGTCTGATACCATTCGCGGTCCGACTGGATGACCTGGAAGGTGCCGAAGAGCACCGAGGCGACGAAGATGAAGAACGAGTTCCCGATGTACATGTACGAGAACGCGTCGGGGTCGCCTTGAGGCCGGCCGATCGCGACGAACACGACGTACATGAGGACGAGGATGAATGCGCCGGCGACCGGCTTGATGACGGAGTAGAGGACGAAGAGCCACGGCTCCGTCCAGTTCGAGTCCATCTCCCATCCGAGCCACGCGGCCACTTTGAAGGTCCGCCAGTACGTGTTCATTGATGCCGTGAGGTCAGCTTCCCCTCGCGCTTCGCGAGCGTCTCTAGGTACGCCAGGGCGTACCTTGCGAGGATCAAGAATAGCACCGCCATTCCCACGAGGATTTCCAGTTCCGTCGTGACATCGAAGATCCAGAGGGTGCCGCCGAACGCGGTCGATCCGAGGGTGAGCTGACGCAGCGCATCGAGTCCAATCGAGGCGGGGATGAACGATCCCGCAATCGCGACGGCCGGACCCCAGCCGGGAATCCGGAACAGCCCCCCAAGCGGGAAGTAGAAGCCGCTCGAGAAGAAGATCGGCTCCTCCATCAGCGCCGACAGGTTCCACGCCTCCCGGCCCCACAACAGGTAGAGGGAGGCGAACATCATCCCGAGCCCGTACAGGGCGATCAGGGTCGCGAAGAAGACCGCGAGGAGCATCAGTGGATTTGCGACCTGGAAGACGACGCCGAAGACGAAGACCCCGGCGATCAGGGTCGAGACGGCCCGCATCGAGGTCATGACCATCCCGCCCACCGCCATGCCCCCGAGGAGGGCCATGCGGTTCATCGGCGCCATCATGTAGAGCTGCAGATTACCGATCTCCTTCTCCCAGTAGAGCTGGCTCGCCATCGACCATAGCACGTTCAGCCAGAAGGCGACCATCGTGCCGCCGAGCACGACCGACGCGACCAGGGCGTTCGTGTTCGAATAGACGGCCGCACGGTACTGGGCCTGCTGCGCGGCGTCGGCGCACGGGTTGCTCCCGCACATCCCGAAGGGCGCGGTCAGCGTCGCCTGATTGATTACCGCGAGCGCTTGGTTCCCGAAGAACTGGTAGATGAAGACGTACGCCGCGATGCCGAGGAGGGGGAGGAGGGCCTCGAAGAAAATCCACGACGGTTCGCGGTTCGCGCCGACAATCCGGGGATAGGAACGGCCCACGACGGCTCGGAGGTTGAGCCCGACCCGGTAGCGC
>WNFU01011579.1_pt1 | contig 10815 bp, 4 predicted proteins | sample 5400121 | NCBI WGS metagenome assembly WNFU01 (sample SAMN13153360, study PRJNA577476) | soil metagenome | isolation source: 100 cm soil or saprolite under grassland replicate 1 | place: USA:California | collected 2016-06-15
GCTCACCTCGATCGCAACCGAGGCGTGGCTGTTCTCACGGAGCACGAGGAAGAGGATCGCCACCCTGCGGCGATTGGGCCGACGACGTCGCCGTTCCGGCCGAAACGCCCGCGTCTCCGCGCTGAGCGCAACGTAGCCGATCGTTGGCGGTCGAACGCCGGCGCGCAGCTGCCCCGAGACTTCGTCGCGCCCTCCGGCATCGGTGATGACTACTTCGGGACACGCACCGTTGTGTCAGCCGCTTGACAGCAGATTGCGCCGAGACCACACTCCGCACGGCGCGCGCTGATGGTGGCAGGGCCGTTTCTCGCGCGCCAGGCGCGGACGTCACGAGGTGGTCGCATCGTTTGCCGAAGAGGGAGGACACGCAATGGCAGGGATGAATGCGCTCGCGACCTCGGACGCCGGTAGGTGGAAGCTCGGCGAGTTCTGGCGCTTTTTCAAGTGGCTGTTCCTGCTCGAGAGGATGCCGCCGAAGGAACTCTACGAGCTCATCTCGACGAAGGCGCTCAGCAACGACGGTCTCTTCCTCAACCTCGGATACTGGAAGGAAGCTCGGGACATCGACCAGGCCTGCGCCGACAACGCCCGGCTCCTCGCGAGGGCTGCAAACCTCGATCGCGGGGACAAGGTCGTGGACGTAGGGTTCGGCTTCGCCGACCAGGATCTGCTCTGGGTCGACGAATTCGAAGTCGGGCACATCACGGGCCTGAACATCACGCCCTCGCAGGTGGGCCTGGCGCGACAGCGGGTGCGCGAGCGCAGCCTTGAGTCGCGGATCACACTCCTCGAGGGCTCTGCCACCGCGATGCCCCTGGACGACGAGGCGTTTGACAAGGTGGTGGGCCTCGAGTGCGCGTTCCACTTTGACACGCGTGAGGACTTCTTCCGGGAGGCGTTCCGCGTCCTGCGCCCCGGGGGGCGCCTGGCGCTCGTAGACATGACGGCGGCCGCCCCGGAGACGGCGCTGTTCGCGCGCTGGCGTCAGAGCTTCGCGTGGACCCTCTTCGCACGGCAGTACAACGTCCCGGCCGCCAATAGGGACACGTTGGAAGGCTACGCCGCCAAGCTCGCCGCGGTGGTCTTCAAGAACGTGAAGGTGCAGTCCATCTGGAGTGACGTCTTCCCTGGCTTCTACGGTGCGCTGAGGACGGACCAACGGATCCTCGGCCGCATGCACCCGATCGCGCGATTCTACTCTTCGATGTTCATCCTGGGGATGGACACCCGCACGGCGTACGTCGCGGTCGACTACGTCCTCGTCTCGGCCGAGAAGCCCGCGTCTCCGCGCTGAACGAAGCAGCCATTCGTTTGGTGGAATTCCCGACCTGTCGGGCGCCTTCCGGTATGGGTCAGACCTGATTCGAGCTGACCGCCGGGAGCCACGTCCGTATCCGCTGCACCGACCCCGTCTGGCCGGCGTGAGGCTCGCCGTGCAGGGGCACCCGACCAGACGCCGGAAGCGGGGAGCCAGGATGGAGATCGCGAGCTCGAGATCGCGCGCGGTCTCGCCGATGTCGCCCGCGAGGATGAGCCAATCCTCGACGTGCGGCTGCACGAGCTGCAGCGCACGGCGGCTGGGGGGCCCCAGCCGACGTGTTGATCGCTGATCGCGAACAGCTTCATCTGCTCACGCCGAACTTACGGTGTGACGCGCCCGTCAGGTAGGCACGGCCCTGGAGCGTGCTGCGAAGAGCGCCTGACACCCGACGACCGTTACCGAGACCTCGTCGAAGCGAAGCTCGAGAGCCTGCTTCAGGGCGCTGAGGGTGTCTTCACGATTGCAGATGACCCTCCTGTAGTTGGAGTGGGCCATCATCAGGCGCGCCAGTACGCCGCGGCGGACGCCTTCGTGCAGCAGCGTGCATCCGAAGATGACGCCGCCAGGGTTGAGCAGCGCACTCAGGTGGTCGAGGGCCTCGCTCTTCGACTCGATGCGGCCGGGCAGGCAATGCAGGAGGTTGTTGAGGCCGATGGAGTCGAATCGGTCGCCATCGAATGGGATCGGCTCCACGACATTGCGCTGCAAGACCTCGGGCCTATAGCGGGCGATGCGGCGCGACGTGTAGTCGAGGCTGTTCCGGTTGAGATCCATCAGCGCGATCCGTGGCGACGCGACGGGGAAGCGACACTTGTCGAGCAGGTAGCCCGTACCGACCCCGACGTCCAGGTGGTTGGCCGTGACGTGCCTGTTGTAGTGCTCAATCATCTTGTCCGTAGGACACTTCCAGACCCATGGGTTCAAGATGTCGAAAATCCAGGTGTCGTACTTCCTGAGCGTGTCTTTCGTGTAGAGCGCCTGTCCCGCCTCGATCTGCTCTGCAGTCGGTCTCATGTATGCCTCCCTCTCCGTCTTCGGAAATGTCTGCGCGTGCGAACCCGTACGCCAGGTGCTCGCGAGACGGTTGACACCACACGTCACGTTGCATCGCTCCCGCCCGCCGCCGAGTTAGCCGGGCGCGCGGGAATGCCCTCCGGCCCTCAATGAATCACGGATCGCCTGGTCGACGCTCCGAACGACGCGATCTCGACCCGAATTGATGAAGAAGTGGCCGCCCTCGAATTCCAGGAGCGAGAACGGTCCGGTCGTATGGAGCGCCCATTCGCCCAGATCGAGCTTGGTCGCATACGTATCCCGCGTCCCGGTGAAGCCCGTGATGGGGCATCCGAGGGGTGCGTCGGGAACGTACCGATACGAATCGAGTAAGACGAAGTCGGCGCGGATCGAGGGTAGGAGGCGCGCCATCAGGTCGGGCTCCGCAAGGACCTCGGGAGGCGTTCCACCGCGCCGCCGAATCATCTCGATCAGTTCTTGGTCGGTCATCGTCAAGGCGCTTCGATCCGGGTTCGGGCGCTCGGGCGGGACGCGCGCCGAGACGAAGAGGTGTTCGGGAAGTCGCAAGTGTCGTCGCCGAAGCGCTCTTGCACAGGAGAAGGCCAGGAGAGCCCCCATGCTGTGGCCGAAGAAGAAGAAGGGAAGATCGAGCATGCTCTCGAACGCCGAACACAGGCGCTCGACGAGCGAGTCCATGTCCTTCGCGCAGGGCTCGGAAGATCGCCAGCCGCGTCCAGGAAGCTCGACCGCGTAGACCTCGGTGCCCTCGGACAAGCCCGTGTGCCAGCGCGAATAGATAGATGAGCTGCCGCCCGCATACGGAAAGCAGAACAATCGTGCCCTCGGCGACGGCGACGGGCTTCGCACGATGCAGTCGTTCACCAGCAACGGGTTCACGAGTCGGACCTCCTCGTCCGGGTCACTTCTTCGGCTTCCGCCCGCGCCGCGCAGGCTGCGACTTGCGATTCGATCGCCGCTTGGGCGGCTCGTTCATCACCCGGGTTCCATGCGCGATGAGCCATTCGTGAATGGCAAGCGCAGTGGCATGGGCGTGCTGCTGCATCATCGAGAAGTGATCGCCGGGGACCTCGAGCGGCGTGTGGTCGTACGGCCACCGCACCCCCGGAGCTTCCGTCTCGAAGGTCGACTCGGCCCGAGGATCCCCTACCAGCTCCGCTGGGTGGACGAAAAGCATCGGGGTGGAGATCTTCGTCGGAGCCCATGGACCGAGGAGATGGGCGTGCCAGCCCATGGCGGTGAGCTCGACGTCAGACGGTGGCTCTGCCTCGAACTGGCCGGCGAGCCGACTCGCCACCGCCACGGCTTCGGACGTCGAGAACGCAACGGGTGAGTCCAGGAGCACCAGCGCGCTCGGAGGCGCTCCCTGGCGCTCGAGATGGCTCGTGACGGAGTGAGCCAGCATGCCTCCGGCCGAGTATCCAATGATGGCAAACGGCGCGCGATCGGCGCAGCGCAACACCGCGTCCGCCGCGTTCTTCACCATCGTCGGCCAGTCGGGCGTGAGCGGTTCTCCCGTCCTGTATCCGTCAGGCTGAAGCGTCCAGACGTCTCGCACCTCGCGGAAGTACGAGGCGAACCGCGCGAACTGAACAGCCGTCGGCGGAACGGGAGACGGGAAGCAGACCAGGCTCGGTCGGGTGCCGCCCATGGCGAGGTGCAGGGTCGCGGGCGCCTGACTCGGCCGGGCCCGACGCTCCGCCGCGCGGCGGATCTTCGCCGCGGTCCACAGCAGTTCCTGGCCCAGCTCGAATTCCCCGGAAGAGCCGGCCTGGGCCAACACCGAAGCGAGCGAATCCCGATGACCGCCGTCGAACGAGGAGTCGCCTGGGGCCGAGGACGGTGCCGCGTCACCTTGCGGCGCCGCACAGGCCTCCGGTGCGACCGGCGTCTTGCCGAGCTGGTCGCAGATGGTCTTGGCCATTGCGTTCGCCGTCCCGGACGCGAACAGCGCGGCGGCGGAGAGGCGCAATCCCGTCGCAGCCGCGAGGCGGTTGCGGAGGTCGAGGCCGATGAGCGAATCCAGGCCGAACTCGAGAAGCGGTCGATCTGGGTCGAGGGCGCTCGTCGACTTCAGCCCGAGAACGGCGGCGGCCTCCGTGCGGACGAGGTCGAGGACGGCGCTGTTCCGCTCGACCTCAGCCAAGGAGAAGAGGCGTTGGCGGACGAGGGGCGCAGCGGTGGTGGCGGCGGCATCGCGGTGGCCGGCCGTCCCCGAGCCTTCGAACAGCCGCGGGCTCCCGCCACCGTCGCCTCCGGCGGACGGGACCTCGAGCCAGAAGAGCTCGCGCTGGAAGGCGTAGGTGGGGAGCGAGACGCGGCGGGAGCGTGCCGGGGCGAAGAATGCGGCCCAGTCGACAGCCTGGCCGCGGGCGTGGAGCGCTCCGAGCGTCGCGACGAGCGCATCGGTCTCCGGCCTGTCCTTGCGCAGGGCGGGGAGGAAGGCTGCTCGCTCGCGAGCGTCGTCGGAGAGGCAGTCGGCGCCCATTGAGCAGAGGACGCCGTGGGGACCGAGTTCGAGGAAGGTGGAGGCGCCTTCGGCCTCGAGCGTGCGGAAGCCGTCGAGGAATCGCACTGCCTGCCGGACGTGGCGCACCCAGTACGCGGGCGAGGTGAGCTCGTCGGCGGAGGCGAGCGTGCCGGTGACGTTCGAGACGATGGGGATGCGCGGAGGGCGGTACGCGAGCCGGCCGGCAACCTCGCGGAAGGCGTCGAGCATGCCTTCCATCCGTGGCGAGTGGAAGGCGTGGCTGACGCGCAGGCGCGTTGTCTTGCGGCCCAGCGCCTCGAAGTGGCGAGCGATCTCGAGGACGGCGTCCTCGTCGCCGGAGACGACGGTGGAAGCGGGGCCGTTGAGGGCGGCGATGGAGGCCCGATCACAGATCAGGGGCGTGACCTCGTTCTCGGCGGCCTGGAGCGAGACCATCGCGCCGCCGCGGGGGAGCGCCTGCATGAGCCGGCCGCGAGCGGCGACGAGGGTGCAGGCATCCTCGAGGGAGAGGACACCGGCGACGTGGGCGGCGACGAGCTCGCCGATGGAATGGCCGACGAGCAGGTCGGGCCGCAGCCCCCAGGACTCGAAGAGGCGGAAGAGCGCGACCTCGAGCGCGAAGAGGGCTGTCTGGGTGAAGGCGGTTTCGTCGAGGAGGGCGGCGCCGGGAGAACCATCGGGTGCGAAAAGGACCTCGCGGAGCGGGCGCTCCATCTCGCGGTCGAGATGGGCGCAGGCGGCGTCGAGGGCGTCGCGGAAGGCGGGGAAGGCGCCGGCGAGGGCACGGCCCATGCCCGGACGCTGGCTTCCTTGGCCGGTGAAGAGCAGTGCCAGCTTCCCGTGCTGCACGGTGTGGCCGAGGACAGCGCCGGGAGGCGGGCTGCCCTTGGCGAGAGCGGACAGGGACTCGAGCAGCTCTTCCCGATCGTGAGCGACGAGCGCTGCGCGCTGCTCGAAATGGGAGCGGGTGATGGCGAGGGAATACGCGACATCGTCGAGCTCGAGCTGAGGATGCGAGATGAGGTGCTCGCGCAAGCGCTCGGCCTGGGCCCACAGTGCCGCCTCGCTCCTCGCCGAGAGGAGCACCGGCGCAGCCGCCGCTTCCGTCACGTGCGTGCGCTCGGGCGCGACCGGCTCGACCGGCTCGACCGTCGGAGTCTCCTCGAGGATGACGTGGACGTTGGTGCCCGAAATGCCGAAGGCGGAGACACCGGCGCGGCGGGGACGCGCGTTCCTCTGCCAAGGAACCGCCTCCGTGAGGAGGCGGAGGGTCCCGGACGACCAATCGATGTGCGGCGACGGCTTCTCGGCGTGCAGCGTCTTCGGGAGGGTCCCGTGCTGCAGCGCCAGCACCATCTTGATGATGCCGGCAACGCCCGCGGCCGCCTGAGGATGCCCGATGTTCGACTTGGCGGTCCCCAGCCAGAGTGGCTGGTCCTTCGTGCGGCTGTCGCAATAGGTGGCGAGGAGGGCCTGGGCCTCGATGGGGTCGCCGAGCGGAGTGCCGGTGCCGTGAGCCTCGACGGCATCGATGTCCCCGGGTGAGAGCCGAGCGTTGTGGAGTGCCTGGAGGATGACTCGCTCTTGCGAAGGGCCGTGTGGAGCAGTGAGCCCCTGGCTTCTGCCGTCCTGGTTGACGGCGGACCCTCTGATCAAGGCGAGAACAGGATGCCCGTTTCGCCGGGCATCCGAGAGCCGCTCGAGGAGGATGACGCTGACGCCTTCCCCCCAGCCCGCGCCGTCGGCGTCGGCAGAGAAAGCTCGGCATCGTCCGTCGGGGGAGAGGATGCGTTGCTGGCTGGACACGACGAACGACGCAGGGGTCGCCATCGTTGTCACGCCGCCGGCGAGCGCGAGGGAGCAGTCGCCAGCTCGCAACGCCTGGCAGGCGAGGTGAGTCGCGACGAGTGACGAGCTGCAAGCGGTGTCGATCGTGACGGCCGGCCCCTGGAGACCTAGGGTGTAGGCGATGCGCCCGGAAGCCACGCTCGCCGACGCGCCCGTGACGAGGTAGCCCAGCAGGTCTTCGCGTGCGCGCGCCAGCAGGCTCGCCCACTCGTTGTAGGAGACGCCGACGTACACACCGGTTGGGCTGCACAGCAGCGAGGCAGGATCGATGCATGCCTGCTCGATGGCTTCCCAGGAGGTCTCGAGCAACAGCCGTTGCTGGGGATCCATCGCGAGCGCCTCGCGCGGGCTGATCCCGAAGAAGGCGGGATCGAAGCGCGCGAAATCGCGGACGAAGCCTCCCTCCCGAACGTAGCTCTTGCCCATGACCTCGGGGTCGGGGTCGTAGAGCGCCTCGACGTTCCAGCCGCGATCGTCGGGAAATGCCGAGATGACGTCCCGGCCTTCGACGAGCACCTGCCAGAACTCCTCCGGCGAGGAGACACCGCCCGCAAACCGGCAGCTCATGCCGACGATGGCGATGGGCTCGTCGACCGAGGGCGCGAGGAGGCCGCGAACTGGAACCGGCGGGCTTGCGCTAGCCCGATCTCCCACGATCTTCGTGCGGAGCAGCTTCGCGAGCGCCGAGGGGGTCGGGTGATCGAACACGAGGGTGACCGGCAGGCGCAAGCCGGTGACGGCTGCGAGTCGGTTGCGCAGCTCGACCGCCATCAGCGAGTCGAGACCCAGCTCGCGGAGCGGGCGCTTGGGATCGACGGCGTCCTTCACCTTGAGGCCGAGTACGGTCGCGATCTCGCTCTGGATGAGCTCGAGAAGCGTACGGTCGCGGTCGGTCTCGGAGAGCGACAGGAGGCGCTGACTCAGCGCGGAGGAGGAATCGCCCCGAGCGGCCTGTCGGCGGCGAGGCCGGACGAGTCCGTGGAACAACGCGGGCAGTTGTTCGGCGCGCGAGGCGAGCACCGCCGCGTCGAATCGCACGGGGACCAGCGATGCTGCGCGCATCGTCCTGGCGGCGTCGAACAGCGCGAGGCCCTCCTCGGACGAGATCGGATGCAAGCCCATGCGGGCCATCCGCTGGAGGTCGGCGTCGCTGAGGCGCACGGTGAGGCCGGAGCGCTCCGACCAGTAGCCCCAGTCGAGCGAGAGCGCAGGAAGCCCTCGCGCGCAGCGGTGATGGGAGAGCGCGTCGAGGAACACGTTCGCTGCCGCGTAGTTGGCCTGGCCCGCGGCGCCGAGCACACCGGCTGCCGAGGAGAAGAGGACGAAGGCCGAGAGGTTCAGCTCCTTCGTGAGCTCGTGCAGGTTGATGGCTGCATCGACCTTGGCGCGGAGCACCTTGCTCAGGCGCTCGGGGGTGAGCGAGCTCAAGACGCTGTCGTCCAGTACGCCGGCGGCATGGACGATGGCGGTGAGGGGGTGCTCGGTAGGAATCGAGGCGAGGAGTTGCTCGACCTGGTTGCGGTCGGCGACGTCACACGCTGCGAGCGTGACGGAAGCCCCCGCGGCCTCGAGCTCGCTGCGCAGGTCCGCGGCACCGCGAGCGGTGGGCCCCTGGCGGGAGAGGAGGAGCAGATGTCGCACGCCGTGCCTGCTCACCAGGTGCCGGGTGACGAGGCCGCCCAGGGTGCCCGTCGCCCCCGTGACGAGCACGGTGCCCTCGGAATCGAGGGCGGGCGGCGTCGCCTCTGGGATACCGACCGTACGAGCCAACCGCGGGGTGAGCAGTTCTCCATGGCGGAGTGCGAGCTGAGGCTCGTCGGAGGCGAGGGCGGCGGAGAGAGCCTGTCGAGAAGCGTCGTCGCCGTCCATGTCGAGGAGGACGATGCCGCGGTCCGGGTTCTCGCTCTGGGCGGAGCGGACGAGGCCCCAGAGCGGGGCGTGGACGAGGTCCAGGACGTCCTCGTCGGATCCGGCGGCGATGGCGCGCCGGGTGAGAAGGACGAGGCGGCATGAGGCGAGGCGCTCATCGGCGAGCCACGCCTGCAGCAGCGCAAGCGCGCCCGCGGTAGCCTCGTGGATCGCGGGGGCGAGGTCCTTCTCCTGACGTGGCGAGAAGGCCACCATGACGAGTTCGGGGGCGGGGTCGCCGTTCGCGAGGGCCTGCTGCAGCGCGGCGAGGTCGGGGTGGCGGTCGAGCCGGGCCGAGGTCGCCTCGAGCGCAGCGGCGAGCGCGAGGTCGTCAGGGCCAACGAGAACGCGGTGCCCGGCGGGCGGCGACGAGGTGGACGCCGCGGGCAGCGCCGTCCAATCGACGCGGAAGAGCGAGTCTTGGTAGGTGGCGAGAGCGCCGCGCAGCTGCTCCGCGGATGCGGGTCGCGCGACGAGGGCGGCGACCGAGGCGAGGGGCTCGCCGGCCGCGTCGGCGATCTGGAGCGAGAGCGCATTCCCTTCGCCGCGCGCCAAGCGGACGCGGATCGACGAGGCTCCGACGGCACGCAGGGAGACCCCGATCCAGGAGAAGGGAAGCGCGACCTCGTCTGCTCCGAGGAGCGAGGCGTGGAGGGCGGCGTCGAGCAGCGCCGGATGGAGGCCGAAGTCGGCGGGCTCGAGCCCCTCGGGGAGCCGAGCCTCGGCGAAAAGGTCGTCCCCGCGCTTCCAGGCGGACTTCAGCCCCTGGAACTCAGGACCGTAGTTGAAGCCCAGCGCGGCGACCCGGTCGTAGAGGCCGTCGAGGGGGAGCGCAGTGGCCCCTTCGGGCGGCCAGGTGCGAAGCTCGAACGAGTCCGGCGGCGCGGCCGGGCCGAGCAGGCCCGTCGCGTGGCGAATCCACGAGGCCGACCCGATGCGCGGCGACGAGCGCCAGCTCCACGAACGCGGTGCCGGGGAGGATCACGTTGCCGAAGACCGCGTACCCGGCGAGCCAGGGGTGCTCCGCGAGCGACAGCCGGCCGGTGAAGAGGAAGCCGTCGCTCTCGGCGAGCGGGACGGCGGCGCCGAGCAGAGGGTGGTCCGCCGAGGAGAGCCCCGCCGAGGCGACGTCGGCGCTGCGGGACCTGGGAGCATCGAGCCAGTAGCGCTCGCGCTGGAACGCGTAGGTGGGCAGCAAGACCCGCTTCCCGGGCGGCAGGACCCGCGTCCAGTCGACGCGGAAGCCGTGAGCGTGGAGCTCGCAAAGGGAGAGGAGGAACCGGCCGAGGTCGCCCTCGTCGCGGCGCAGCGAGCCGACGACGGAGGCGGAGAGCGACGCGGACTCGACCGTCTGCTGTAGCGCGACGTTGAGGACCGGGTGCGGGCTCGCCTCGACGAAGAAGCGGTGCCCGTCCGCGAGCAGGGCTCGCGAGGCCTCCTCGAACCGGACCGTCTGCCGGAGGTTGCGGTACCAGTAGGACGGGCCGAGCTCGCTGCCCTCGACCTTCGCCCCCGTCACGGTGGAGTAGAGCGGGATCCGTGCGGGGACCGGCTGGATGCCGGCCAGCGGAGCGATCAGCGCCTCTGCGATGGCGTCGATCTGGGCGCAGTGGGAGGCGTAGTCGACGCGCACCTTCCGGGCGAAGAGCTGTGCGGCGGTCAGCTCCTCGAGCAGGGCGTCGGCTGCGTCGGCGTCCCCCGAGACGACCGTGGAGCCGGGGCTGTTGACGGCGGCGATGGAGAGCCGCCCTCCGAACCGCTCGAGCCGCTTCTCGACCTCGGAGGCAGGTAGCTCGATGGCGACCATCGCGCCGTGACCGGACAGCCGCGGCAACGCGCGCGCGCGGAGCGCGATGACCGTCGCCGCATCCTCGAGCGACAGCGCGCCCGCGACGCAGGCGGCGGCGATCTCCCCCTGGCTGTGGCCCACCACCGCGTCGGGCTCGACCCCCATGGACCGCCACAGCTTGGCAAGCGAGACCATCACCGCGAAGAGCACCGGCTGGACCACGTCCACGCGCTCCAGGGAAGGAGCGCCCGGTTCGCCGCGGAGCACCGCGAGGAGCGACCAGTCGACGTGAGGGGAGAGGGCCCTCTCGCAGGCCTCGATCTGCTCGCGGAAGACCTTGGAGGTCTCGAGCAGGGGGCGAGCCATCTCCGCCCACTGCGATCCCTGGCCGGGGAAGACGAAGACGACCTTGCCCGCGCCGAGGTC
>WNFU01014173.1_pt1 | contig 10815 bp, 8 predicted proteins | sample 5400121 | NCBI WGS metagenome assembly WNFU01 (sample SAMN13153360, study PRJNA577476) | soil metagenome | isolation source: 100 cm soil or saprolite under grassland replicate 1 | place: USA:California | collected 2016-06-15
CCGCCAGAGGCGTCCGCCACGTGCGTTGCCTGGGCGAACTGTGGGCGTACCCCATCGGCGGGGTCGCCGCTGAGGGTGAGCCGGCGTTCCATGCGTTCCAGGCGCTGCAGCAGGGCGCCGGCCGAGTCGTCCGCACCCGGCAGCAGCATGCGGGCCGTGATCAGCTCGAGAAGCAGCCGGGGCGCGGTCGTACCGCGCATCTCGACCAGGCCGTTGTGCACGATGTCGGCGCAGCGCGACAGCGTGGCCGGGCCGAGGCGGGTGGCCTGGGCGCTCATCGCGTCGAGCTGGTCGGTCGGGCCGTCGATCAGGCCCTTCGCGACAGCGTCCGGAACCTGCTGCATGATGATCAGGTCGCGGAAGCGTTCGAGCAGGTCGGAGGCAAAGCGGCGCGGATCGTGGCCGGCCTCGGCCACGCGATCGATCGTTGCGTACGCGGTGGCCCCGTCCCCGGCCGCAAGCGCGTCGCACATCTCGTCGATCAGCGAGACGTCCGTGACGCCGAGGAGCGACACCGCCCGTGCGTAGGTCACGCCCTCCGGGCCGGCGCCGGCGATGAGCTGGTCAAGGACCGACAGGGAGTCCCGGGCGCTGCCGCCGCCGGCGCGTACGACCAGCGGGAACACCGCCGGCTCGACAGGCACGCCCTCGGCCTCGGTGAGTTGCTGCAGGTACGGCCGGAGCACCGCCGGCGGGATCAGCCGGAACGGGTAGTGATGCGTGCGCGACTTGATCGTGCCGAGCACCTTCTCGGGCTCGGTGGTCGCGAAGATGAACTTGACGTAGTCCGGCGGTTCCTCGACCAGCTTGAGCAGCGCGTTGAAGCCCGCGGACGAGACCATGTGTGCCTCGTCGATGACGTAGATCTTGTAGCGGCTGCTGGCCGGCGCGAAGAACGCTTTCTCCCGCAGGTCGCGGGCGTCGTCGACACCGCCGTGGCTGGCCGCGTCGATCTCGATCACATCGATCGAGCCGGCGGCGTCGTTGGCGAGCGACTTGCAGGACGCACAGACGCCGCAGGGCTCCGGGGTAGGACCCTGTTCGCAGTTCAGCGAGCGGGCCAGGATGCGCGCGCTGGACGTCTTGCCACAGCCGCGCGGCCCCGAGAACAGGTACGCGTGGTGCAGCCGGCCGCTGCGCAGCGCCTGCGACAACGGCTCGGTGACGTGCTCCTGCCCGATGACCTCGGCGAACGTGCGGGGCCGGTACTTGCGGTAGAGCGCCAGTGCCACTCGTGCCTCCTACTGGACGACCGCGCCATTCTCCGTCGAGGGTGTGACAAGAACAAACGGGTGGCCCCAGACACGTAGAGACCCCCCGTGCACCCGTGAGAGCTCGCTTATCCTTGCTGCCTTCCGGCCCTGGGGAGGTTCACGAGATGCACGCCGCACGAGGGGCTGGCCGCCAGCCTACCTGGCGCGCGCCGCGAGTTGCTCAGGCCTCCCGCGAAACCTTGGACCGCCGCGTTCTGTATCCTGTCGGACGGAGGATTCGCCTAGAGGCCTAGGGCGCACGCTTGGAAAGCGTGTTGGGTTCACACCCTCACGAGTTCGAATCTCGTATCCTCCGCCATCTTGAGCAGCACAAACGTCAAGGGCCGGACCATCAGGTCCGGCCTTTCTAGCTAGCAGAAGATCACGCAGCGTGCACGCTCTAGTTTCGATGCTTGGCTTGAACTACCACGGTGTAAGTTCAGGTCTAGGCGTCGATGCTTGAACCTGTCGTACTCCCTGCGGATAACTATCTTGAATCCGGGGTGAGTAGGTTCAGGTTTGAGAGCGTAAACTTGAGCCTCGTGGACCTAGAACCGCTCGGAAAGTCCCCTGTGGGTGCACTTGTACCGATTTCCGGAACCGATCCGCGGGGCTCGTCGTGGAACTACTTTGCGTATAACCCGGCCCCCCTGCCGAGGGCCCCTACGCTGAGCCTACGCGCTCTGAACGCCGCCGCCACAGCCGCGATGGCCGTGGTGCGCCTGGACGAAGCGCTGTCGCAGCTGCCGAACCCAAAGCTACTTGTCCGACCGTTCGTGCGCCGCGAGGCGGTCAGCACGTCTGCCCTTGAAGGAACGTACGCAGCATTCGATGAAGTACTAGAAGCCGAATTCATCGACGACCGGCATATGTCTGCCGATCAACGAGAGGCGTACAACTACGTCAAAGCAACCGACGAAGCACTTCGACTAATGGAACATTATCCCTTGAGTCGGTCCGTAGTCGGTCAACTGCAAAAGACTATCGTTCGGGGAACGTCTGGTGATACATACGACGCGGGAGATTTGCGACAGAGGTTAGTAAGAATCGGAACCCCGGGCCAACCCATTGAGGATGCCCGGTACATCCCTCCGCCTAATGGCCTAATTCTGGACCAAGGGTTCAGCGACTGGGAGAAGTGGGTAAACGCCGAGAGTGACATTCCCGTCGTGCCTAAGGTCGCTCTGGCTCACTACCAGTTCGAAGCACTTCACCCGTACAACGACGGGAACGGAAGGATTGGCCGGCTGCTTGCGATCCTTCAGCTAATCCAAGACGGGGTAGTGCGTCTTCCGGTGCTGAACATTGCACCCTGGCTCGAACCGAGGAGAGACCAGTACATCCAGAGTCTCCTCGATGTGACCCGTACGGGTGACTTCAGCCCGTGGGTCGAGTTCTTCAGCGAGGCTGTTCGAGTCCAAGCGGATGAAGGAATTGTAACTATCCGAGAGCTGCTCGGCGTCCGTGACGAGATGGTCAAGCTGCTTCGAGACGGAGGGCTCCGAGGATCAGGGCTGCATATCGCAGAAAACTTGATCGGTTACCCGGTCATCGATGTGCCAACAGCGCGGGAGATGATCGGCAAGTCATTTGAGGCTGCCAACCAGGCCGTTTTGCGATTGGTCGAGTTTGGCCTTTTGCGTGAGATTACGGGCCGCAAGATGAATCGGCTGTTCGCCTGCGACAGAGTCCTGCGAATAACGAGCAATATTGGGCGACGACGCCAGTAGTCGTGCAGCCGTCGGCCCGGTCCGCCGACAATCCGACACAACGAACAGGAAAGCTGTACGGGTTCCTTCCCCGCCGATGGTGCCAGCTCTACCTGCATCAACAGGATCGGCCACCGCTGACGCCAGGAGGGTGTCCCTACGGGTTTTGTCAAGCAGCGAGGCGGGGTTCGTCCGCTGTTTTGTGCTGGTATGGGGTTTGAGTGCGCAGCATGGCGTGCAGGACGTCGACGCGTCTGCGGGCGAGGCAGATGAGGGCGGCGTTGTGTTTCTTGCCTTCGGCGCGTTTCCGGTCGTAGTAGGCGCGGCTGAGCGGGTCGGCCAGCGCGGCGAACGCGGACAGGAAGAACGCGCGTTTGAGCTGCTTGTTGCCGCCTTTGGGTGGGTGCTCGCCGCGGATGCTGGTGCCGGAGCGGCGGGTGACCGGGGCCAGGCCGGCGTAGGCGGCCAGATGGCCGGAGGTAGGGAACGAGCTGCCGTCGCCGACTTCGAGCAGGATGCGTGCTGCGGTCCTGACACCGATGCCGGGCATCGAGGTCAGGACCGAGGAGAGAGGGTGCGCATCAAGCATCCCCTCGACCTGTTCGGCGACCTGGTCGCGCTGTCGGAGCAGGTCACGCAGGCTGTCGGCCAGTCGGGGCAGGACGGTCTCGGCCGCCGTGGTGCCCGGGACCACGACGGTCTGCGCGTCGAGCGCGGTGAAGATCTGTTCGACCAGGCGGGCGCCCATCCGTGGTGCTCGCTTCTTGACGATCTCGGCGAGTTTCGCGCGGCCGGCCTTGCGGATCCCGGCCGGTCCGCCGCACCGCGACAGCAGCTCGAGGACGGCGGGGTGCTGCAGTTTCGGGCCCAAGACCCGCTCGAGGGGTGGGTGGATCTGGGTGAGCAGCCCACGGATCCGGTTGGAGATGCGGGTGACCTCGCCGGCGAGGTCGTCGTCGTAGCCGACCAGAACCTCCAACTCGGCGAGGGTCTCGTCGCCGGTGTCGACCCGGCGCAGCGTGTGCGGCAGGGTCCGGGCGGCGTCCGCGATCACGTAGGCGTCGCGGGCGTCTTCTCCGAACTAAAAATGATCAAGAAGGGCGGCTGGTGTTGTGACGGTGCGGCTGGCGACGTCCGGGAAGGTAGGTATGCCGAGACCGACCGGTCCTCGGCGGCCGGTGATCTCGTCCATTTGGGCGAGTTTGGCCTGGGCACCGGCCAAGCTCACCTTGAGGCCTTCGGCTTCGCCGAGCCAGCGGTGTTGTTCGGCCTCGGCGATGCGCGCGGTCAGGTTGCCGCAGATCTGCACCAGGTGGGGTCGTTGAGCGGGGTCGGGGCGCAGCAGCGGGCACCGCAGGCAGGCATGTTCGTGGATGCATGGGGTGTCGTAGGAGCGGCCGCAGTCGCCGAGGGCGACCTTGCGGCGTTCGAAGTGGCCGAGGAATTCCTCCCACTCCTGGTCCGTGGGGGTGCGGTACTCCTCGGCTGGGCGTAGGGCGCGGCGGCGGATGATGAAGGCGCGGTGACCGTTGATGGCCTCTTCGGGATAGACGGCCTTGTATCCCATGGTGGTGTTGAGGTCGCGGTGTCCGGCGACCAGTTGGGCGATGTGGGGCGGCATCCCGTGCATGATCGCGTCGGTGATGAAGATTCGTCGGAAGTCGTGGAAGGTGTATCGCATCGGGTTGCCGCTGTTGTCGTTAACCCCGATCGCGGTGAGGGCGTGGTCGAGGTATTTGCGGAGCGCGGTTTGGGCCACGGGGCGGTTGTCCAACTGGCAGTGCCATTGGAACAGCAGCGGCATCGGCGGGTTGTAGACGCGTTCGCCTGGGTCGTAGCCGACCACCAGCGGCACGTTCGGTTGGCTGCCGCGGATGCGGCTGACGATGCTCGACAACACGTCGGCCAGCTCTGGGGAGATCACCAGCAGTCGCTCGGTGTCGGTCTTGGAGGGGGCGATCTGCAGCAGTGGGACCAGTTCGTCGGTGGTGGGCAGCCGGTATTGGATCAGGCTGTGGTGGGACAGCTCGGTCAGCTCCTCGATGCGGATGCCGGTGTGTCGCAGCACCTCCACCATGGCCCAGGTCCAGAATCCGCGGTGTTCTTCGAAGGTGAGGTCACGGCGCTTGCCGGAGTCGGGGTCTTCGGCCCAGACACGGCCGGTTGCGGTGGTCCTCATGACCGGTCGGCGCAGCGTCTGGCCGGCGGCGGTGAACACCTCGCCGGCCGGGGTGCTCCGGGCGGCGTGTAGCCGCTCGGCGGTGCCGACGCGTTGCGCGTCGACGAAGGCGGCCAGGGCGGGCAGCACCGGCAGACGTTCCCGGGTGCGCTGATCGGTGCGGGACTTGCGGTGTGACCGGTCCTTCTTGTGCGACGCCTCGCTCGCGCTGACCGGGCTGCGCACCGCCCACGGCACCCAGCGGGGATCGTCGTCGGCCCATTCGGCGATATCGAGGTAGAACGCCCGCACGGCGGTGAGCACACTGCGGCCGTCCAGGCGGGCCGAGGTGGTCGTGACGGCCTGACCGCCGCTGGTGCGGGTCGTGCGGGTCCTGGTCATGACGCGCTGTTTCCACGCCGCGGCGACATCCCGGGGAAGTCTGAGGGTGTCGATGTCTGGGTGGTGGGCTTCCAGGTCGGCCCAGAACAGCTTGCCCAGCAGGTAGGCCAGGTGCTGCAGGGAGGAGAAGTCATTGACCAGCTTCCGTTCGCTCAGGTAGTCGACCAGCAGGTCACGCACTGGCCGGCAGGCGATGCGGTAACGGTCGATTAGCTGCGCGCAGGTCGGCTGGCCAGGGCCGGAGAACACCCGCAGCGCCGCGGGCGCATCGTCGCCGAAGCCGCCGAGGTTGCGGAGCAGCTGGTAGAACAGCGGGTTGTGCACGCCGCCGTGCACCTTGGCGCCCACTTGGTCGGTGACCTCCACCAGCTGCAGGCAGTCCCCGACGGTGACGTCGGCGACGGTTCCGCCCTTGGCGGCCATCATGAGCCCGATGCGGGTCAGCGCGGTCTGCCCGGTCTGTGTCGCCAGCCCGGCGTCGTGGCACATGTCGGCCAGCCGGGCGAACGCGGCAGGCTCGCGGGCCCGGGCCAGCTCGTCGGCCAGCCCGCGCCGCGCGGGGGCGAACCTGACCAGCCAGGCCAGAGACGGCCGGATGACGTCGCCGCAGATCAGCATGAGCAGCCCCGGGCTGAGGTGGGGCGGGTGCTCAGCCGCGGCCGCCAGGCCACCGGCGCGTCCGGTCGCCCAGCCGGCGACCAGATCCCGCCAGTCCGGGGCTGCGTCGGCGCCACTGGCCGCCCACCGCTGTTGCCAGGTGGCACCGGCCTGGGCCTGCAACCAGCCCAGCACCGTCAGCAGGCCCAGCCGGCGGGTCTGCTGGCTCAGCGCGTTGTCCAGCGCGAACGGCGCCGCCAGCAGCCGGCTGAGGACCTGGGTGCGCGACGCCTGGGTTCGCGGCCATGACGAAGCCACCGGCCGCGGCGGAAACCGTGCCGCCCACGTCGCACCGGTCTCGCCGGACGGCCGCTGCGCATCGGCCCGCTCCGCCGCCACCCCGCGACCAACTCCCGGCGATGCCGACAGGCTGTCCACAGTGCTCACCGTGTCTCCTCGCCGAACAAGACGGCCAGACTCTGCGGGCGATAGCCCGCAGAGGGCGCATCGGCTCCACCCGGCGTCTGCCGCCGCCGGTCATGGAACGCGAGCACACTGGCGATCACATCGGTGGTCAGCGGGTTCAGATACCGTTGCGTAGTCGACAGGTGGGCGTGCCCGAGCACCCACTGCACATCAGTCAGCGGCACGTTCGGATCCCGGGCCATCCGATACGCCGCGCTATGCCGAAGATCGTGAAGGGACCAGTTCGCGCCCAGGGCGGCGTTGGCGCGGCCGAACATCAGCCGAGCCGCGTCGTAGGTCAACGCCCGAAACGGGCGACGCAACGTCCACCACAGGGTCTGGTCCCGACCGGCCGGCACCAGAGCATGCATCCGCGCCTGATACAACCGCAGCCACACGAACGCGTCCGGCGAGGCGGGCAGCTGCTGCAACACGCGTGTCCCTTTGCGGACCACCGTGATCAGCTGCTGTCCCGGGTCGGCATCGGCGACGGTGGCGCCCAGCAACTCCGCCGCCCGCGCCCCGGTGGACACCCAGAACGCGACCAGGGCACGATCCCGGTCGCAGCCCAGCCGAGCGAACAGCTTGTCGAACAGCTCGTCGGGGATCTGCCGCGGCAGCCGCTGGGCGAGCTTGGGCCGGTACCGGCCCGTGCGCCCACCCACGAACGGCTCCATCGGGTTGTGGCGCGCGTTCGCCCGGCCACCACGGCGCACCAACGGGAACGGGTTGACCATCGGCCCGCTACCGGCCTCCAGATGGAAGTCGTAGAAGGCGCGCAGCACGCTCTCGCAGTGCACCACCGTCGCCGTCGCGTACCCGCGGCCGGGTGACGGCTTGCCGGTCACCGGGTTCGGCGTCCCGGCCGCCGCTCGCGTCCTCGTCCCCGGTGCACCACCGTCGGGATAGCGCCAATGCGGCCGCGTCGGCTTGTCAGCGAGCTGGATCCAGGAACAGAAATCCCGAGCCTCCGCCCGCGTCGCCTGATCCCACCCGATCTCCACCGCCCACAGGAACCGGAACCAGCGCAGCAGATCCATGCCATACGACCGCTGCGTCGCCGCCGGCCGCCCGCACGCCGCCAACTCCCGCAAGTACGCCCACGACGGGGCTACCACGACCCCGCGCGCGTCAACGAGCCGAAACGGCTCGAACAGATCCCCGGTGCGCTCCAACGACCCACGCAGAGCAACCACCAACCGGGACAGATCCCGCGCCTCGCCCTCTTCTCCGACCACGGCCAGAGAACCTAGACGCCCCGATCAGCACCTGTCGCCCTGAGCTGCTGGAGCCTCGCCGTAGTTCGGTTAACAGGTCGGTCTTCGCGGTGCCGGGGTGCAAGTCGGCCAGCCGGCGCATGACCAGACCGGGCAGGTAGGCCACCTGATGCCCGCACGCGCGAGCGACCGCGACGGGCAACGCGCCAATCGAGGCGGGCTGGTCGACCACGGCCAGGACCCGGCCGTGCCGGCGCGGCTGGCAGATCGACAACGTGACGCCCTACGCCTGGTGCGTCGGATACGTGACGGTGGAGGCCTGCGAGGGTGTGACTAACAGCGTTAGTTGTCACCGGGTGGCGCCGCCGAGCTCGGTTCGCCACGAACGACGGACAGCGTTAGTTGCCACCGCCGTTTCCCACCGTCGGGTTGGACACCCCCGCGGTGGAGGCGGCGCAACTGTTGGCCGGGCAGAACCTGCCCGGGTTGATCGTGGTCGACGAGGTCGGGCGGCCGTGGACGGTGTTGCCCGGCACTCAGGTGCTGCGTATGGCGGTGCCGGCGTACTGCCAGGACGACCCGGCGTTGGCCCGGGTGATCGATGAAGCCGAGGCCGACCTGCTGCTGTCCGGGCTGGCCGGGCGGACGGTGCGGCAGTGTCTGCCGGAGCAGCCCGGCGAGTTGCCGGTGGTGGATCCGGACGCCACGGTGCTGGAGATCGGCGCGCTGATGGCCCGCACCCGTAGTCCGCTGGTTGCGGTGGTCGGCGAGGGTGGGCGGATGCGCGGCGCGGTCACCGTGGACGCGCTGCTGGACCGGATGTTGGCGTCATGAGCGCCACCGCGTGGCTGGCGGTGGCCGTGTTCACCGTCGCCTACGTGCTGATCGCGACCGAGCGGGTGCACCGGGTCGCCGCCGCGCTGGGCGGCGCGGCGATCATGCTGGTCATCGGGGCCACCGACGCCGAGCACGCGTTCTTCTCTGAGCAGGCCGGCATCGACTGGAACGTCATCTTCCTGCTGCTCGGGATGATGCTCATCGTCGCGGTGCTGCAACGCACCGGGGTGTTCGAATACCTGGCGATCTGGGCAGCGAAACGCGCCAAGGGCCGACCGTTTCGGGTGATGGTGATCCTGGTGCTGGTCACCGCGGTCGCCTCGGCGCTGCTGGACAACGTGACCACGGTGCTGCTGGTCGCCCCGGTCACGTTTGTGGTCTGCCAGCGGCTCGGGGTGCCGGTGATACCGTTCCTGATCGCCGAGGCACTCGCGTCGAACATCGGCGGCACGGCGACCCTGGTCGGCGACCCACCCAACATCATCATCGCCAGCCGGGCCGGGCTGTCCTACAACGACTTCCTGGTCCACCTCGCCCCCCTCGTCGTGGTGCTGCTTGTCGTGTTCGTGGGGCTGTGCCGGTGGCTGTTCCGCTCCGCGTTCGCCTACGACGCCGACCGCGCCGCCGGCATCGCCGCGTTGCGGGAACACGACGCGATCCGCGACCGGCGGCTGCTTGATGGTCGGCGGCCTGGTCGCCACCGGCGTGATCGACACGGTCGCCCGGGCGGCGGCCGAGGCCACCGAGGGCCGGCTGCTACTCGCCACAATGGTGCTGCTGTGGGCCTCGGCGGCGCTGTCGGCGATCGTGGACAACATCCCTTATGTCGCCACGATGAGCCCGATCGTGTCGGAACTGGTCGCCAGCAACAGCGAACACAGCGCCAAGGAAGTGCTGTGGTGGTCCCTCGCCCTGGGCGCGGACCTGGGCGGCAACGCCACCGCGATCGGCGCCTCCGCCAACGTGGTGGTGCTCGGCATCGCCGAACGCAATGGCCAGCGCATCTCGTTCTGGCAGTTCAGCAAGTACGGACTGGTCGTCACCGTGATCACTATCGCGATCTCGGCAGGGTACCTATGGCTACGCTACTTCGCCCTCGGCTGACCGCATCCCCGACCCGGCGGGTGGGCGGCATGTCGCTGTTCTGGCGGGTGTTCACCGCCAACGCCGCCTTGCTGGTCGCCGCCGCGGTCGTGCTCGGCGTCACCCCGGTCACGGTGAGCTGGCCGATCGCCGTCACCGAGGCGGTGGTGCTCGGGCTCGGTCTGGCCAGCATGCTCGCTGTCAACGCGGTGCTGCTGCGGCTGGCCTTCGCCCCGCTCACCGCGCTGGCCACCCGCATGACGCAGGTCGACCTGCTCGACCAACCACGCCCGCTGGCCGCCCGCGGGCGCGGGGAGATCGCCGCGCTGGTCGCCGCGTTCAACGACATGCTCGCCCGGCTGGAGGCCGAACGCCGCGACAGCACCGGCCGGGCCGTCGCGGCGCAGGAGGCCGAACGCCGGCGGGTCGCCACCGAGTTGCACGACGAGGTCGGCCAGACCATGACCGGCGTGCTCATGCAGCTCGAACGCCTCCACGACGGCGTCGCCGACGATCGCCGCGACGAGCTGCGCGATGCGCAGGAGGCCGTCCGCGCCTCCGTGGAGGAGGTGACCAGGATCGCCCACGAGCTGCGCCCCAGCCTGTTGGACCACCTCGGGCTGGTCAGCGCCCTGACCGAGCTGTCCCGCGCGTTCACGCACCGCACCGGCATCACCGTGGAGTGCAGGCTGGACCCGCACCCGCCCGCGCTGGACCGTGATGTCGAACTGGCGGTATACCGCATCGTGCAGGAGAGCCTGACCAACGTGGCCCGCCACGCCGGCGCCCGCCGCGTCGAGCTGACGCTGCGGCATACCCCGGACCGGGTGCACGTGGAGGTGGTCGACGACGGGCACGGCCTGCCCGCTCACACCCCAGCCGGTGCGGGGCTGCGCGGCATGCGCGAACGCGCCATCCTCATCGGCGGGCACCTCACCGTTACCACCGCGCCATCCGGTGGCGTCCGGGTCGGCCTCGACCTGCCAGTGCAGGGGCCGGACCGATGACACCACCGGCCGTGGCCCGCGTCCTGGTCGCCGACGACCACGCCGTCGTGCGCCACGGCCTGCGGCTGCTGCTGGACCGCGAGCCCG
>WNFU01018554.1_pt1 | contig 10813 bp, 6 predicted proteins | sample 5400121 | NCBI WGS metagenome assembly WNFU01 (sample SAMN13153360, study PRJNA577476) | soil metagenome | isolation source: 100 cm soil or saprolite under grassland replicate 1 | place: USA:California | collected 2016-06-15
AGATGTTCAAGACTGATATGATTACGCCCACTTACGCGGTCACCAAAGGGATTATTGGTCCAGATGAAACGGTCTCTCACCAAGCTGGCATTCGCATTCGCTCTGACAGTTTTCCCTCAAGTCGCGACATCAGCTAACGCCTGCTCGTGTTTTCCGCTTCCCTCCCCCTACAGAGCATTCCAAGAAGCTAAAGCAGTATTCGTCGGGAAAGTGATCAGCTCAAAAGACGTACCTGCTCAAGAACAGATCCGAGACAAGACCTACACATACACCGAACGTCATTTCCGGTTCGTAGTCGCGGAGTCACTGAAGAACGTAAGTAAGTCCGAAGTGGATATCAACGCTGGTCGAGTTGATAGTAGTTGCTACCAAGGCTTTACCATCGGCGAGAGTTACCTCATTTATGCTTATGGGGACTCAGCGGAAGCTCTTGGCGCGGGCGCCTGCACGCGAACGAATAATCTTTCATACGCCAGCGATGATTTGTATTACATTCGCGCTCTTTTGAGAGGAGTGCCTGAGCCGCGCGTCTATGGTTCAGTAACTAGAATCGACAACGACCTGACGAAAGCGAATTCTGCGCGCGTCGTGCCCATAGAAGGTGTCACAGTGCTTATCGAAGGGGCTGGTCGGCAATTCGAGGCTGTCACCAACAAGCAAGGCCTTTACAGCTTATCCAAAGTGCCTGATGGTAAGTACAAAGCTCGACCTGTGCTCTCTGATAAACTCAGGACATACTTCCCGGCCGAAGAAGAGTTCATTCTCGGCTCGAAGCAACAAGATAGTTATCCACCGGTTCAGCAAGGGACTGGCGCTTACGCAAGTTTTCGCATTGGTTGGAACAACTCCATAAGCGGAAGAATTCTCGATTCCGAAGGCAATCCCATTGTACGCGCGAAAGCCTCGGTTATGCTCGCTCATGGATCCAATCCACTGGTCATTGAAGAGGACGAATATGACCATCATCCTGATGGCAAATATCAGTTCTCAGGATTAACCCCAGGTAAGTACTTACTTTCGGTAAAGATCAGGGCGCCGTTCGGTGATACCAACAAGTCCTCTCGCTTCTATTACCCGTACGTCGACAACTTAGGTCAGGCGAGCGAAATTTCAATCGGAGAAAGCGGATCTCTCGAGGCGCGTGACATCAGACTCCCGCCAGGATACTTAGTGCGACAGATCGAGGGCATTCTCGTTTGGCCAAATGGAGTACCTGTATCCGGCGGCTGGGTATTCATCGCAGATGCAAAAGACAGCGCCGACGATGACAACAAATACGATTGGACATCGACCGACGAATTGGGGAGATTTTCGCTTCAGGCATTCGTGGGAGCAAAGTACTGGGTACATGGTCAGAGCAACTCATCTGGAAAAGGCGAGCCTATTGCCGTAACAGTCGCCAAAACTAATGAACCTTTGAAAGTTGTAATTCCATTTCCTAAACCCGCCGAACCATGAAATCAGATCAATTGCCGTCTCATCACCGCTGGCGTCACACAAACCGGAACCTTATGGCTGCCCTGGCGTCTAAAATCTAAGCTGCATACTCGGCACGATCATTCACTGAACTCATGAGACTCCTTTGCATCGTAGGACTTCTCGCTTGCCTTGTTCCTTCGGCAACGGCGCAAACTACTGACGGAGCTTTGCTAGCAAAACTCGATTGCCCGGATCGAGTAAAGGATGTCGATTTTTCCCCAGACGGCAAGCTCTTGGCGGCTGGTTTTGGATGGAATGACCAAGGAGGAGCAAGGATCTGGAATGTAGCGAATCACAAGGTTGTTGCTACTCTCACCGTGGGTAAGGGAGACGAGGCGAATATCGAACGTGTCGCATTTTCACCTGACGGAAAATTGTTTGCCGCAGCGAATTGGAATGGTGATGTGATTCTGTGGACCGTTGGCTCGTGGAACTCTCACAGGACCGTTCTCGTCAATCGCGGTTCCCCAAAGTCGCTCAGCTTTTCGCCGGATAATACAAAGCTGGCCTTTTCGTCGGAGAATCAGGCGATCATTTACGATCTAAAATCGGCCAAGGCGACAATCCTCTCAACCCGAACAAACCAGCGAGATTCTTTCATCAGCGTCTCATTCTCCCCAAGCGGTAACTCCGTATTCGTTTTCCGTAACGACTCAGTTCAAACCTGGGACATCGAAAACAGAAAGCTGATCAAAACCTGGACACCGTCAGGCTTTGGTTTCTTCGGTAATGTTTCGCCGGATGGCAACTATGTGATTGCTGGTGGCGGCGCGGTATATGGCAAGAAGTCGGTTGAGATTTGGAATACAACAAACGAAAAGAAAATTGGTGAACTATCCGCATTCAGGAGCGGTCTCTTTGCTTTGGCGATCTCTCACTCTGCAAAAATCTTCGCTGTGGCCGGCGGGAATTACGGCTCAGGAGGCGATCTCAGCCTTTGGAGCCTCACCGACCCTCGCGAGATCGGGTTCGTTTCGTTCGGTGAGTTCCCTATTGATGGTCTAGCATTCAGTCCGGACGATAATATTCTCGCAGCTGCGAGTGATGATGGCTTCGTTCTGCTCTACTCGGTGGATCGTATTCGCGGTCCGCAAGTGAAAAAACAAGACTACGCCGTGTGCGGTGAGATCGTGACTGAGGGCAATAAAGTCTTCATAGCCCCCCTGTCAAAAGTTCCCGGTCCAATGATGCGCAGTTTTGAGTACGCCTGGAAGTTGGAAATCGTAAACTCAGATTTAGTCGCGGGCCTTGCAGGTTCGCCGCTCATGTTGGATGACTGGAATATCGAAAGCAGCTCTGATGACGACCGAGCGAGAATTAATCAGTTTCGACCATTACTGCCACGCGCAGGACTGAATGGAAAGTTGAATCATATCGTGTTCGGCGACATTCAAAATCCCGGTTGGAATGAAGGATTCGTCGCCAAGATTTATGAGGACGGAAGCTTTGTGGCGACTAACAATCCGGGGCGTTGTCTCGCTTACGGGCGCTTGGACCAACTGAAGACAGATTTCGAATCAGTGAGGAAACGATTATTAGCGGAGGGCGTCCTAGATGTTCCAAAAGAACCGCTGGTGCTCGGTGCCGATCACTATCGCACGCGATTCATGGAGGTTACATCGAACGGTGTCCCTGAGTTACGCAGCGATGCAGATTCGATTGAGGTATTGTTGAAAGGCGGTCCCGCCAAGAAACGAGAGGCGTTCTCGCGCATTTTCGATCAAGAAGAATCGTTTATAAACTCCCTGCTTCGTTCTGGAATGAAGCTACCGACCAAATAACATTCGTACGGAGGCTACTTTTCCAAAACCCACTTGGGAATGTGGCCGCGAGCAAAGTAATCGAGGCCTTCTTCCAGAGTTTCAAACTTGCCGTCGCCGTCCTCGTCGTAATAGAGAAGTATTTCGGAATAGTTTGTGTACTTCGGTAATCCCGTCACTTTGTCGTGGAACATCTCCTCAACATCTAATTTGTAACAGAACTTGTGGCCGTTGATTACGCGCTCTTCAATAAGACGGACTTTCAACCCTTCCGATATCCACTCGGCCTCTTCGGGCTTGGGCTTGCGACGGGAGGGGAAAGGTCGCTTTATGAAAGTCTCGACTTCGGGTTCGTAGTAAGTGAAGTAGAGTTGGATACTCCGATCGCGCGTTCTTTGGAGCTCCGGTGGCCTGAGCATTCTCGATTGAGCAAGACCAGGAATTTCCCATCCTGCATCATTGACTAATTTCTCCGGCTGAATGTCGGCTGGAAGATCAGATTTCACTATCTCATTCAGAAGAGTTACATCGCCTTCGTCAAACGTCAGTCTCTTCTTAGCGCAAAGTGTTCCGATATCAATAAGAGCGTGAGTAATGAAGTATGGTTGCTGAATCGTAGGAATGTGTTGCAATGCAGCGCGAACGTGGCCGGCTTCGGCGAACGCGACCACAAAGTTCTTCAGAATCTCTCCCGTGTTCTCAGTCCATTCTAATTTCTCGGTCAATGGTGCTGTACTAAGCAACAACTTCTGAGCTTCCGCAGTACGTCCCTGTTCTGCTCCTGCCCTGGCGATAGCCACCAATGCTTTTACTCTTAACTCTTCGTTCTCTTTCAGTGGTGTCGTTTGTATCGTCTTTACAATTTTGGCAACCGCATCAAGGCGCCCCTTGCGTTGGGCGTACGCGCCGACTTCAGCAACCGCGTCAAATTGAACTCGATCATAATCGCCAAGCGCCTTTGTCGCATCGATTGCCTTATCGTAGAGGCCTAGCTCGCAGTACGTATTGGCGGCGCTTCGCAACGCGCCATAACGCTCGCCAGGCTTCCCTACGTCTTTTGCAGTCTTGAAGGCCAAATCCGCCACCTCCGGCCCGCAGTAGTCTCCCGCTTTGTTCGCAAGTTGCAAGGCGCGATCGTACAAGCCGAGTTTCGCGAATTGAACTGCGACATCTTGTGCGCCATCCTCTCGGTCGAAGTCTTCCTCGAATGTTTGAATCAATTTCGTAGCGCGGTCGTATTGCCCTTGGGCTACATATGCAACCGCCACTTTCTTGAGCGCGACGCTCCTATTGTTTGATTCAGGCAAAGTCTTCGCCATAGCTATTACGCGCGGTAGAATATCCTGCAAACTTGGGTTATGGGCTTTTGCCTCGATAAATTCCTCTACGATTTTTGCCAACTCATCGCCAGCCGTACTACCTCCAGCTGCCGCCATAGCGTTGTCCGTATCCAACGCGAGATCGAACTGGTGCGCCTCGGCCATGTTCTCGATGATGTCGCCCCAGATGTAAATCGTGTCTTTGGGGAGTGGAAGATTGGCAACTCTCAGAAACAATGCACGAGCCTTCTCTTTTTCACTGTGCTTCTAATATTCAAGTGCTATTTTCCCGAAAGCTCCCGTACGCCAATCCTCATCCGAGGCAGACTCGTTGATTCTCATCGCCTGCTCAAAATCTCCAAGCTCAGCGTAGCGAATCGCTATTTCGCTCAAAGCAGATTGATTGTTTGATTTGCGAGCGTAGACGACCGCGTAACTCAAGGGATCACTCTCTCTCAACTCGGTAGGACGTGGTGTTTGGACCTGCTGGCTTGAAAACGAGGCGCCCGAATTGACGCTGAAAAGCGCTATTAGTAACCACGACAATGGGAGAGAGGATCTGCGAAGCATATGACCTAGCTTAACGCCGTCGATTAACTACTACAGGCGGCGAAACCTCATTTGACCGTTGTGGGTCGCCACACAATAACCTCGCCGCAACTTCTGCGTGCTGACCAAGTAATCCAAAGAGGAGACTTGAATCCGCTAGCGACTTGCAGCGAACGGCAGAGAAGCTTGCGTCTTTCTTCCAGAGCTAGACTTCGACTGCGAGCGCGCTCTTTCGGTGCCATTAACTGATTCTCGCCCTGAGCTGACGCGGTTGTCTTTTCTCGGTGCCTGGCTTTCGGCCTCTCTGCTCTGCTTATGCCGGTTGCGCTCACAACCCTCGAGGAACTCAGTGAGCTGCTCGGCGCAGTACAGGACGCGGGTCCCGATCCGAAAGAAACGGATACGTCCGGCTTCACGCGCGCGGAGGAGAGTGATGCGGGCCACGCCCAAACGCTTGGCTGCCTGTTTCTCCGAAAGTAAATTGGGGTAACTCTGTGTTGCTTCCATGCTCCGGCTATATCTCAAGACCTGTGCCACGGTTGTCGCTCTCGGAACGGATGGGAAAGGCTGGTACTGGATGTGACTGAATCGGAAAAACCGGAAGGACCTGGCTCGGGTTTGCGAACTCTCAGAAACCAAATTGATCACCCCTGTTGTAAAACACCACACCAAAAGTGTATGTAAAATCCAACACCCTGACAGCCGGATTGACGCTCTCGCGAGCCCCGTCCCCCACCTGTATGTAAAACGTGACGCCTAAGGTGTTCGTATGATGCGAACACCTGTGTGTAAAACATAACAGGGGATCTGTGTGTACCATCAACACACCCCGGCTGAAGCGCCGGTCTCTTTAGTAGTCCTTTTACCAACCCCGAGCCATCATTTGGACGCCTTCGGTTGGTCATATTCGCGGGACTCTTCCTTCTGGATTGTCTCGACCAGGCCGTTAACATATTCCCGAGCGATGCCCGTCGTCATATCGAAATAATTGTTGATAGATTCCCGAGTGTGCCCCTTCTCCATGAAGGCCTGGGCGACTAATTCTTCAAAGGCGACTTCTCTCCCCGCACGAGCTTCAATTACTGCTTCCCGCATTAGTTTGAAGTCAACGGTTTGCCGCCGAAATACCAATTCCCCGCGCTTAATCAACTTCAGCAAGAGGGTCTGGATCGTGTGCAGCGTTTCCGCCGTTCCCTGACCGGGTGGCTCTTCGGAATCGCTAATCCCAAACGCTTTCCTGCGACGTGCACCGAGAGCCTCGTCCAGCAATACGCGAATGACAGGCGCGTCCTTCGTAGCGCCGGTTAATTCCATGATCGCCCGAACCTGATAGACCTGATCCATCCACATGTTGAATGATGAGACCTTCTTTGACAGTGTTCTCTTTCTTCCCTGGGGTCGTATTGCCATTGAATCCTCCGTTCATCGAGATGCGGATTTCTTTGCAAAAATAAAGCCATAACTAACGACGGATGGTGAGCTTAAACTACTCTCCCAGTTGCCCAAGTTTCTTAATAGATTTGATAAATTCTAAAGCTACTGAAAACACAAGATTTAGAGGATTGATTGAGTTGAATTGCGGGTTCTATCTTGTCTGCCCTCCCTAGTTTGATTCTTTATCACGTTCGCGCCCACTCTAGCTCATCGCAAAGAGCACCGCCTGCTCACGCCCATCGCTAGCGATTGAGATTACGAATGGATGATGGTTAGCTGCGCACAGCAGCTCTTGTCGACCGTCCTAAGCGGGCCGAAGAGTGCACTCAAGGGCAAAGCGAATTGCTTTTCCTTCGCGAGCTCATCGAAGCGGAGAGTAGATCCTTGACGGTGTTCGGCGCAAAGGCTACGCCGCTCCCAAGTGAACCGAAAGTGAAGGTCCGAGAACACAAGAATACGAGGGATACATACAGAGAAATCAAGAGAAGCCGGGCGTCCGATCAATCGCAATTATGTTCCGGAGCATGTGGCGTGACGTTGCTTTCCGGGATGGCGCGCCGCATGGCTGACCAGGACATAATTCTCGATTATCGGATGACCGTCCGAGTTTAATCATTCATTTTAGGCGAAGCGACGCTATCTAATCTTAAACCTTGCTGGCGCAACGACCGCTTGCGCTTCCGGATTGTAGTAATCATAGACAAGCGAAGGTGCGGTTTTCGCATTCAGTCCAAATCGGGGGCGGAAGTGGAAATTAAATTTAACGCCTCCGGCTCGCGGCCAGAGATAGACCATAACGCGATCGGGCAGCACGTCATATTGGCTCATAGCCCAATCTGAACTCTTCATCGCGGTCTCTAGCGAAGCTCGATCGACATCGGCGCCCGGTGGCAATCCAATCTCCGCGAGCATCATTCCGTAACCATGGAAGCCGACGCGCTCGGCTTCGACATGACAGGTAATCTCGTCATTAACCCTGCCTTCCGTTTTGTCAAACTTCGCAATCAATCGTAACCCGCTGGTTTCGCCTGCGCGCAACTGGGCGTTCTTTGTGGCATCGGAGGCTGACCAAGGCACATAGTAATCGACGACCGCCTGCGCCGACGCGAACGGCGAGCCGCTTGCGCGTCTGATCTCTATTCCGTTCTTTCCGGCTTGGAGAAACTGTGTAATGTCAAAGGTAATTGGATTGCTCAAGCGGCTGGCAACGGGCATTTGAATCGTCTGCACGACGCGGCCATTGACGAGGATGTCTGTCGCTGATTGAGTAGCGGAAATAGTTTGATTTTTCGAGTTCTTCGAAAGCAAGGCCAGCATGGCATCCAGCACATTAATCGTTGCCTGCGTTGAGTACCAGACGCCGTAGCGGTCTTTTTGTTTGACCAGGAACAGCACGGCTTGATTGATCAATTTCATATCTGAGGTAGATCGATTTGCGGTTTCGGATTGCGGAATGGACGATGATTGATTGCTATCCAATCCACAATTTCCAGTCCGCGAATCGCAGAATCTGGTTAGTACTTGAACCACCAGAGCGGTCGTTTCGACTCGTCCGGCAAGCCCCCACCCGTAAAACGGTGTATTCGTTTCAAGCGACCAGTAAGTCGTGCTGCCTTCTGTGTGGGCCAATGAGCGCAGTTTGGTTATCGCAGGGGTTGCGCTGGCTGTGTCTTGCGCGTCGATCGCTGCCAACGCGAACAAAGCAAGCAAATAAGGTTCGTCGATCTCCTCGACGCGCTGGCCGAGATAATCCAGGGCGCGTTTCAAGGCAAGCTTCGCGTCCGAAGTTCTTGGTGCGACGGATTTATCCTTCGAAGCTTCACTACCAACCTCCGTCTGCGTCCTTGCCAGAACGCGTGCGACATAAGCTGTAAGCACGGCGCTGCGTCGCTTATCTTCACTACTGCTCCAATATTCATGCGCAGGCCAGCTTCCATCAGCTCGTTGTTGTTTCACCAGCCGGTCCCGAGCTTCGTTGATAACGTCCTCATCTACTGAAACCACATTGCGCGCGTCGCTTAAAAACCGCAGCGCATACGCAGTCAAAGCCAGGTCTGGCTCGCCGCGTCCCCAGTAAGTAAAGCCGCCGCTTTCATCACGATAATTAAGCAAGCGACTGTAGCCGTCCTGCAAGTAGCGTTGTGCTCGCCCGCGCTGAGGGAAATCTTCGCCGGTCTGTTTGTAATGCCGCATAAGCAGAAGACTCGGATACGTTGACGAAATAGTTTGCTCGCCGCAGCCGTACGGGCGCGCCATGATTGCCTCGACGCTTTCGATCACATGCGCCATTAAGTTTGGATAGATTTTTAACTCGGCCCGCGCGGAATTAGGAATCGTCGCTTCAGGAACGTTCAATTCCAGCGCTGCTGTAGTGCCAACAATATCGCTTGCGGTCGCCGACAGCTCTTCGCCGTCGGGATGAACCGTGATGGGCTTCTCGATCGCATCGTTTCCGTCGTCGCCGGTTGCGGTGATGCGTTGCTTACCATCTTTCACTGAGGCAATCGCACGGAGGTCGAACGTCTCGCGTGCGGCGTCACCTGCGGCAACGTCGGTCCGCTTGTGCGCCGGCCCAAGTAAGGAGAACCAATTCTCCGGCTTAATTTCCAGATCTACTTGCTGCGCTCGCTCGAGATAATTCCGTACAACCACAGGTTGCGAAATCTCATCGCCTTCAGTCAGCACACGAGGGGGATCGAGTTCGACAAAGAATGGCTGAAACGCCTTAATCTCTTTTTCAGCTGTTCCGATCCGACCATCCTCAGTCGAACCAATCACCGCCATCTTCCACGTCGTGATGTTATCCGCTAGCTTGAAGTTAAGCTGTGCTCGCCCCTGCGTATCAGTCTCAACAGAAGGTTGCCAGACAAGCGTTTCAGGAAAGTATTCGCGAAGTCGTGGCGTCGATGCTTGTTGTGAACCACCAGATTTAGTAATTTCGTTGACGTTTCGAAGGCGGGAAAGCTGTCTTCCGCTCACAGTCAGGCTGGAGTTCGACGACTGAGTTTGCACACTCGGGGCGGCAGCCGTCACCGTGACCGTTTCAGTAACCGCGCCGGGTCGGAGCGTCGCGTTAAGTTCGGTAATGTTAGACGCGCGCACCAGTACGTTCGTGAATACAGTTGCCATGAATCCCCGAGCTTCGAAACGGACCTCGTACAATCCAGGCGATAAATTAGCAAAGCCGTACTTGCCGTCGTCGTTGCTCGAACCGTGATAGCTCTCAGAGTCATTGGACCCTGTAGCAGTAACAGTAGCGCCTGAAATGGCCGCTCCGTTGGCGTCAGTCACAACACCAGCAATCGCTCCGCTACTTCCTGAGAACACTACTCCTGAAGTCACAGCCTGCGGTTTGGACTCTGCGCGCGACTGTTCAGAGATAACACCGGCGAAAGTTGCCACATCAAAATCATCCGCTGTTCCCGGCTTCCCATCCGACCCTATGCTTCGCAGATTGATGAGCGCGACCATCTGAGTCACAGGAGTGGTTTCGGTTCGCGCCATCGCGGATTCTCCGAAATTTGCTCGGTTCTCGATGCGCACGCGGTCCGCATAAAACGACTGAGTTTTGAAGGTGGCGTAGTAGGGCTGGTTCCACGGATCGCGAAGACTTTCAAACGGTGGTCCTGAATTTCGCAACGCCTCGCGCAACTCCAGATCGTTTTGAGGAAATCGGTTCGTGCTTTTGAGGCCTTGCGTCAGAGCAGCTTCGATACGTGCGCGCAGGTCAGCGAAGTAGTCGATTGTCGATGTCCAGATTACGAAATCATCCCTAGGATAATTCTGGTCCGTCGAAAACTGTTTGTCAGGCCCACTGCTATTAACTTTAATCACATAATTGCTGTCGTTTACCTCGAATTCGAAACGATATGGTTCTCCCCACCGATCGCGTGTCTGGTCCAGAGCCAAACCGTCTCTCGATAGCTCACTGTGGAGGGTAGCGAAGTCACGAATGAAACCGCTGGTCCGTTCATGGTATTGATGGACAGTCCGATCGATTGCCTCGCCCACGGTACGAAAATAGGGCCAGCTCAATCGCTCGACGGAGAAATCATCATCGGTGGCGAAATGCTTATCGGCTCCCGCGCTTACTAGAGTGAGAACATCGGATTGCTTATCGACAGAAAAGCCCGCGCGATACGGCGTGCCCCAGGGATCACACAAAGCGCTGAAGTCGATTTGAAACTCCGACAGTAAACGCCGGAGAGTGGCGTCATTATTCGGATATTCGGCCGTGCGAACATAGCGCGTCGCGAGAGCTTCTCTGAGCGG
>WNFU01009703.1_pt1 | contig 10810 bp, 9 predicted proteins | sample 5400121 | NCBI WGS metagenome assembly WNFU01 (sample SAMN13153360, study PRJNA577476) | soil metagenome | isolation source: 100 cm soil or saprolite under grassland replicate 1 | place: USA:California | collected 2016-06-15
AGATGCGGCCCAGAAACGCAAGGTAGCCGCTCGGCCGATCGTTGAAGGTGAAGGCATCGACGTCGATGCCGTGGTGCACCGTCGCGATCCAGTTCGCTCGCGCCAGAGGTGCGCGCTGCGCCTGACTGATCGAGACTAGCGGCAAGTCGGCGAAGGCGCGGTAGATGTGCCAGGTCTCGGAGGCTTCGAGCGAGCCGTGAATGGTCGTGACGATCGGCTGGCTGGCACTTGCGGCCAGTCGGAAGCCCATGTAGTCGAGGTGGCTATGGACGACGTCGAACTGGCTGAGCTTGCGGTTGATGCGCTCGTACAGCTCCGCCTGGTGGGCAGCGAAGTCGTTGCACGGCGGATCGCAGTGCCACAGCGCTTTTGGGACGATTGGCTCGAGGTGGGCGGCAGTGCGAGAGTCGCCCGCGGCAAACAGTGTGACGTCGTGGCCGCGGCGGACCAGCTCTTCCGTCAGGGTGGAGACGACTCGTTCGGTGCCGCCGTAGCCGATCGGTGGCACGGTCTCGAATGGCGGTGCGAGCTGGGCAATGCGCATGGGAACCTGAGTTGTAACCGATGAGCAACCGGCCGTGACGTAACTCCGCGGCTCTTCAGCGCGTGCCCGCGTGGTCGATACTCACCGTATGCGAGCTGATATTGCGCAACCGTTTCTGCTGGCCGCCAGGGGCGTGCTGGAGCAAGAGCTGGGTGGCGAGGTCGGCCGCGGCCAGATCACGGTCGAGCGCGGAGACTTCGAGGCTGGAGAGATCACGGCTGTGGTCGGAGTCACCGGGGCGCTGTCCGGGGCGGTGATGTATCGCATGTCCGAGGCGACCGCGCTGGCGATCGTCGGGCAAATGATGAATCAGGAGTTTCGCGAGCTGGATGCGCTGGCTCGGAGCGGTATCGGCGAGCTCGGCAACGTTATTACGGGTCGTGCCGGTGTGCTGCTCGAGAAAGCGGGCATCTCGGCGGATATCGCACCGCCGATGTTGATCGTGGGCCGCGGCGGGATTCTGTCCAGCCTGGACATCGCGCGCCTGGTGGTCCCGCTCGAAACCCGCGTCGGCGCGATCGATCTCCAGATCGCGCTCAAGTAGAGCTACCACCCTCTTAGTATTCAGCCGCTTTGGAACGCCGCTCCGCGGCGAGGGGGCAAGCCCCCTTCACCCCCGCTACATCGACGCTCGCTGTGCAGCGCCGTGCGTTCAGCGCTGGTCTTGTGCGGGGTCTGCCTTTCGTTCGGAGGCGCGTCGCTCGACAACGATGAAACCCCGAGTGCCAAGGACGTTCCGAACAACAGCCAAACCCTTGACTTGTTTAGCGCTGAACGCACGGTGTCAAACCCGAAGCGCCGATGAAGCGGGGTGAAGGGGCGCAGCCCCTCGGCGCGGAGCGCCGTTCCAGAGCCCCTAATTAGCGGGGTATTTGTTGAAGTAGTTCTTGATGCCTTCGGCGTAGCCTTTGGCGATCGCTTCGACCACGTTCTCCTTGCGGAGTGCATTGGCATCGTCGTCGTTGGTCAGGAACAGGCCCTCGCCGATGACCGCGGGCATCTGGCTCGGCCGCTCGACGAGATTGGTCTTGGGACTCAACAGGTAATAGTGATCGCCGCCCAGGACCGAAGTGTCGCGTGTGGCACCGTGGTCATCAGGCGAATAGCCAGCGTCCTTCATCGAGCGCACCATGGCTTGGTCGACCATCTCCGCGAGCGCTTTGCTGCGATCCGCGTACGGTCGATCGGGATCCCAGAACACGTAGGTGCCCTTGCGATTGGGATCGCTGATGCCGTTGAAGTGCACGGCCACGAACACATCGCTGCCCGTGCTATTGGCGAGGTCGACCCGCGCCTGTAAATCGTCTGACAGGGTGACCTTGCCGTCGGCGGTGAGGTCCTTCTTGTCACTGTTGACCTGCGCGTCGCGCGTGCGCGTGACCGTGACCTGGAAGCCTGCCTGTTGCAGGAGGTCACGCAAACGCAGCATCACCCGCAGATTGAGATCCTTCTCGACCAACACGGTGCCGTCGGGATACGTATGACTCGCGCCGATCTCGGTCCCACCGTGGCCAGCATCGAGCGTGATCGACGCGTCGCGGCGGAATCCGCCAGACGGGTTGAGCCCGAGCAGCGGATTCCCCTTCGCTTGCTCAGCCAGATCGCCCGGCAGGTTTTTCCGCGTCAGAAGTGCCTTGAAATAGTCGGCCAGCAGCAGGCCCTGCGTGCACCCGCACCCCTTGTCGTAGTGCATGATGCCGCGCTGGAACCGCTGGTAGATGAAGTTCGGGTTGGTCGGCTCGCGCATCGGCCGTGACGTCGGCAGGCCCCAGATCTCGAGGTTGAAGAAGGGCAGCAAGTCTTCGCCTTCGGCGGGCACCCCGTTCGGGTACGCCTCGTCGAGCCGCACCGTGCTGAAGAACGTCTTGGCGAAGTTGACTGGCTCACCATCCCAGTTGTCCGGCGCCATGTCGCGCACGAACTGCAGCATTTTCTCGTGGTAGTTGGGATCGTCCGGCTTGGGCGCCTGGCCGTAGACGTTCTTGTCGGGCGCGGGGAACGTGCTGCCGTTCATCCGGTTGTAGGGCATGAGCCCTTCATCCAGAAGGTTCATCGTCTGCACGCCGCCATCGGGTCGCAGCTGCAAGACCTGGCGCTGAAACAACTGCACCTTCATCCCCAGTAGCACGAATGTGTTCGAGACCGGGTAGCCGAAGGTACGCACACCGCCGCGGCGGCGGAAGTAATCCCAGAAGGCATCTTCGTCGATCCGATAGCGGGTCTGCTCGAAGTAGCGGCTGTCGCGCACGATTGGCTGCATGGCTGGTGCGGCTGTCGCGGGCGCCGGCGCGGGCGCGGAGGCCTCCTGCTGCTGCGGCGCGCCATTGGGTCCAACGAAGCGCATCGCATCGGCGACGACGACGCCGTCAGCTTTGTCGGTGACTCGTACGCCCTGGCTCTTGTTGGGCTGGAAGTCGAAGCTGCCGAGCGACTGCCAACTTCCGCCGTTGTCCCGCTGGCTTTTGGTCACCGGCTGCGTGCCGCCGTTGTGCACGACCTGGTACGGCACGTTGGTGGCGCGGTTGGGACCGGCACTCCAGCGGGCAAAGACCTCGTAGCGTCCGGCGGTGCCAGGGAAGGGCCAGAACACGCTGGAGGAGCCGTCGCCGGCCACGCGGAACAGGTAGTCGTTGCCCTGGAAGCCGCCGGTGGTGTTGGTGGTCGACCACTTGCCCTTCACCTGCACTGCCCCGTCGGGGTTGTCGACGATCAGCTCGGCCGCGGCCGCGGGAGTTGCGAGTGGCAGCGCGGTAGCCAGCAGGAGTGCTGCGATGGGTGCCCGAAGAAGTCGCCTCAGCATGAGCCAGTCAGGCGAGTCTACTCATGCATCCCGAACGGATCGGCACTGAGCGTGTTACGGATCACTCTCGATCAGGGGTCGGGGGACGGGGGACGGGGGACGGGGGACGGGGTGTATCGTCCGTCAAACAGGGATACCGGCACCATCCGCTGGTAGACTGCAAGAACGTCTTGCCGCCGTTTGCCGACCCCCGATCCCCCGTCCCCTGACCCCCAGCCATGAAGGTGGTGCTGGCGTATTCCGGCGGACTCGACACGTCGGTCGCGATTCGCTGGATCAACGAGAAATACAACCTCGAGGTGATCGCCCTCACGGTCGACGTCGGCAACGAGAAGGACTTCGAGGTCGTGCGCCAGAAGGCGCTGCGCACGGGCGCCATCAAGGCGTTCGTGGTCGATGCGAAGGACACCTTCGTCCACGATTTCGTCTTCCCGGCGCTGCAGGCGGGGACGCTGTACCAGAACGTGTACCCGCTGGCGACCGCCCTCGCCCGACCCCTCATCGCCAAACTCCTGGTCGATTACGCCAGACAGGAAGGCGCTAGCCACGTGGCCCACGGCTGCACCGGCAAGGGCAACGACCAGGTCCGCTTTGATGTCTCGGTGCAGGCGCTGGCGCCTGAGCTCAAGATCATCGCCCCGGTGCGCGAGTGGCGCATGACCCGCGATGACGAGATCCGCTACGCCCAGGAGCACAACATCCCCGTCCCGGTGACCGCGGCCAGCCCGTACTCGGTCGATGCCAACCTGTGGGGCCGCAGCGTCGAAGCTGGTGTGCTCGAGGATCCGTGGAACGAGCCGCCCGAAGATGCCTACGCCTGGACCATCAATCCGCGCTTCGCCCCTGAGGAGCCGACCTATCTCACGATCGAGTTCGAGCGGGGCATCCCGGTCGCGCTGGGCGACGAGAATGGCGAACGCATCGAGCGGCTCGACGCGGTCACACTGATCACGCGACTGAACGAGCTCGGCGGGTCGCACGGCATCGGCCGAATCGACCACGTCGAGGACCGTCTGGTCGGCATCAAGTCACGCGAGGTGTACGAGGCGCCGGCCGCGCTCATCCTGCACGCCGCCCACGCCTCGCTGGAGGGGCTCACGCTCAGCCGCGAGCAGTTGCGCTTCAAGCAGATCGTCGCACACGAGATGGCGCAGCTCATCTACGACGGGCGGATGTTCTCGGGCCACTACCGCGATCTGTCGTACTACGTCGCCAGCACCCAGCGCAGCGTGATCGGGTCGGTGCGTATGCGGCTGCTCAAGGGCCTCGCGGTGTCCGTCGGCCGCCGTTCACCGCAGTCGCTGTACGACTTCGGCCTGGCAACCTACGAGACGGGCGATCAGTTCGACCACTCCGCCGCCGAGGCCTTCATCAAGCTGTACAGCCAGGGTCTGCTGACCCAGGCGCGGGTCCAGCTCAACGCCGGCGGCGGCGCGACCCAGATCCGGCGGCTGGTCGCCCCCAATATAGATGACGAGGAGTCGGGGGTCAGGGACCAGGGGTCAGGAGACGGCGAGCGGTAACCCCGCGCATGAGCGGATCGGATCTCGATAGCCCGACCCCCGACCCCCGATCCCTGACCCCTGCTCTGCGGGGTGGTCGGTTCTCCCGGTCGCTCGATGAACGCGCGCTGCGCTATACGACCTCGCTGCCAGTGGATCGGCGGCTGTTCGAATGGGACGTTCTGGGCAGCATCGCCCACGCGCGGATGCTCGGCCGCACCTCCGTCCTCACGGCTGCCGACGCCGATGCCCTGGTGCAGGGCCTCAGCGAGCTTCTGCGCCAGCCACCCTCACTCCTTCGACAAGCTCAGGATGAGCGGAGCCTTCGACCCTTCGACACGCTCAGGGCTCAGGATGAAGGGAGCCCGTTTGAGGACATCCACTCGCTCGTCGAGGCCGAGCTCACGCAGCGTATCGGTGACGTTGGCGGGCGCTTGCATACCGCGCGCAGCCGCAACGACCAGGTCGCCACCGATGCGCGATTGTTCGCTCGATCGGCACTGATCGACGGCGTCGCTGGCCTGGCCGAGCTGATCGAGGCGCTCCTGAAGGCCGCCGAGCGTGAGGGCCAGTCGGTGATGCCTGGCTACACCCATCTGCAGCGCGCACAGCCCGTACTGCTCGCGCACCACCTGCTCGCGTACGTGGAGATGTTCGAGCGCGATGCCGCTCGACTTCAGGATGCCTACCGACGCGCCGACGTGTTGCCGCTGGGCTCGGCGGCACTGGCTGGCTCGGGTTTTCCGCTGGACCGCGAGTACGTGGCGAAGCTGCTTGGCTTCGGCGAGGTGAGCCGCAACAGCCTGGACGCCGTAAGCGATCGCGATTTTCTCATCGAGCATCTTGCTGCCCTGGCGCTCATGGCCATGCATCTGTCGCGGCTGGCCGAAGAGCTGGTGCTCTGGTCCAGCGCCGAGTTCGCGTTCGTGCGGCTGGATGAAGCGTTCACGACCGGCTCGAGCATCATGCCGCAAAAGCGCAACCCGGACGTCGCGGAGCTGCTGCGCGGCAAGGCTGGTCGGGTTTTTGGCGCGCTGCAGGCGCTACTGGTCACGTTGAAGGGTCTGCCGCTCAGCTACAACCGCGACTTGCAAGAGGACAAGGCGCCGTACTTCGAGGCAGTCGACGTGGTGCAGGATGGCCTGGTCCTCGCCGCCGCGATGATCGGCGGCGCCGCGTTCGATACGGCGCGACTGGCGCAGGCCGCTGAGGACCCGTTGATCGCCGCGACCGATCTGGCCGATCACCTCGCGCGGCGCGGGCTACCGTTCCGCCAGGCGCATGAGGTCGTCGGGCGGCTCGTCAAGGCGGCCGAATCGAAAAATCGTTCACTCGCGGACTTCAGTCTCGATGAGCTTCGCCGGTTTTCGCCGCTGTTCGAGCCGTCGGCCGTTGGGTTGCGGGCAGCCGACGTCGTCGACGCGCGCAACGTAGTCGGCGGCACCGCACCAGACCAGGTCGCAGCGCAGCTGGCGGCGGCCCGTGGCCGTTTGGCGAGGCTCGTGGCGTGGGTCCCGCAACACGTCGAGCGCTTGCCAACCCTGGAGCGTGTTACCCGCGGCTAGGCGCTTCTGGTGGCCCGTTGCGCTGGGGGTCATCGTCGTGGCTGGCGTGGCGCTGCGGCTGGTGGTACTGAGCAGCCCGCTCGGCGAGCTGGACGCGGACGAAGCCGTCACGGGCCTGATGGCGCGGCACATTGCCTTCCTTGGTGAGCGCCCGCTCTTCTACTGGGGGCAGTCGTAGCTGGGCACGCTCGAGCAATTCTCCGTCGCGCCCTTCTTCCTGCTCTTCGGCGCCGCGACCTTCTGGCTGAAGCTTGTGCCCGCTCTCTACAGCCTTGGCTTTGTCGTGCTCAGTGGCGTGGTCGCGCGGCACATGTTCGGCGCAGGCCCCGCGCTCGCGACCGCCGCGTACCTCGCGCTGCCGCCGGCGATGCTGGCGCTGTGGAGCACGAAGGCGCGTGGCGGCTACGCCGAGCTGCTCGCACTCGGCGAAGCGCTCCTCCTTGTCACGCTGCTCCTTGCGCGCTCGCCGTCGGCTGGCCCCGCTTTGCTATGCGGCACGCTCGGCGGCCTGGCCTTGTGGACGCACCTGCTGGCCGTTGTCTACCTGGTGCCCTGCATGGCGTACCTGCTGCTGCGCGGCATTCGAGCTAGCCACGTGCTCGCGCTGGCCGCGGGGTTCCTCGTCGGAGCCGCGCCGCTGCTGCTCTACAACCTCCAGAACGACTGGGTCACCTCCGCCGACCTCATCAGGCCATCACCGCTGCCGTTCGACCCACTGCAGCAGGTAGCGCGCTTCTTCCGCGTCTCGGTGCCCGTGCTGCTGGGTGTGGGGGTGCCCGTCCCGCCCTCGGACCGCGAGTTCTTCGACCGCGCGTACGTCAGCGCGACTGCTGGCCCGGTCTGGGCCGCCGCGCTGGGTTGCCTGCTCGTCCTCGCCGCCCTGGCTATGCACCTGCCATCCGTGCGTGCGTGTGTGGCGCGGCGTCCCGGCCCAGCCGCGGAACCGACGCTGCTTCTTGGCGTCGTGCTTCTGGTGGCGGTGGCGCTCACGCTGACTTCGTACGGCTACTTCGCCTCTGAGCCCCGCTACGCGCTGCCCGCCTATGCCGCCGTGCCGCTGCTGTTCGCGGCCGTGTGGCGACTGCCGAAATTCCCGCGCTTGCTGGTCGTCGGAGCGCTCGCCGTGCTGCACGCGAGAAGCCTGCTGCTGGCTCCGCTGTTTCTCTTCGGACCAGACATCGTCCAGGCAGACGCCGCGACTCGCGCGCAATTGATCCAGGCTCTGGAGCAGCAGCAGATCCAGCACATCCACACCGAGTACTGGATCGCCCAGCCGGTGATGTTCGAATCGGGCGAGCGGATCCTGGCCAACGTGGTTCACGACGGTCCCAACCGCAATCTCGGCCAAGCGCTGCCCGTGGCGAACGACCCCAACGCCGCGTGGGTCTTCCAGTCCGACACCGAAGGCGAGCGTGAGTTCCTGTCGCATCTCGCCGCAGCGAGCGCCTCGCCAAACGTGGCGACCGTCTCGCTCTACCACGTGTACACAGGGGTCCCAACCCAGGTCCTCGACGCGTACCCTTGAGCCCTTGGCCATCCTGCTCAAGGACTACGTCCGCTTCAATCGCCGCTGGCTGCTGGAGGTCGAATCAGGGGCGCTGCGCGAAGCTGGCGAGGGCATCGCCCATGGCTTCGTCGTGGATGCCCTCGCACGTGTCGACCAACCCGCGCACGACCAGTTCGCGGCTATCTACGCCGACTCCGGCGAACTATGGTTCCAAACGGGCGCGGACCGTTGGTCCGTGACCGCGCTCGAAATCGATCACACCGTCGCGCCGGACTTCGCGACGGTCACCGTGACGGTGACCAACGACGGAGCTCAGCTGGCGATCTTCAGCTATCCGAACCCGGCCAACGACCCCGTGAATCGGATGGATCCCACGTTCGACTACCTGGAGGCCGAAGCCGCCGACTTCTTCCTCTTCATGTCCAACGCTCTGCGCTCCAAAGGCTGGCGACGGGGCATCCTCGACCTGTGGACCGTCGGCCTGCCCGTTACACCAGGTACTGCTTGAACCAGGCGATCATGTCGCGCCAGGCGGCGAGGGCCTGATCGCGGTTGTAGGCGGCGCCAGTGTCGTTGTGGAACGCGTGTCGGGTATCGGGGTACGCCATGAACTTGTGGGTCACGCTGGCGGCCGACAGGGCCTGATCGAGCTGGTCGCGCATGTTGTTGGCGAAGTCGTTCGGGTCTGAGGAATACACGCCCAGGACCGCCGCCTTGATGTTGCCCACCTGGTCGAGTGGTGGGAGGGCGCCGTAGAACGGAGCGGCGGCTTTGAGCTCGGGGATCTGCTCGGTCGAGCGCCAGACGATGCCACCGCCGAAGCAGTAGCCGTTCATGCCGATCTTGTCCGTCGCCAGGTCCGGCTTGGTCTTGTAGTACGCGACCGCTGACGCGAAGTCGCCCACGAACTGATCCTGGTTGACGTTTGGCGCGGTCAGCAGCGCCGAGTACTGGTTGGGGTCCGTGACGCGCGCCGTACCACCAGCGCGACTGACCAGGTCGACCCCGCACGCAATGTAGCCCTCCTTGGCGAAGCGGCGCACCACGTCGCGGATGTGCTCCGTGAGCCCGCGGTTCTCGTGGCAGACCAGGACCAGCGCCAGCGGTCCGGTGGCGCTCTTCAGTTTGGCCTGATAGGCCATGATGGTCGCGCCGTCTTTGCCGGGGAAGGTGATGTCCTGGCCGTCGATAGATGGGTCGTTCGCGGGGACCGACAGCGGGCTCTGCGCGACGGGTGATGGCGAAGCGACCGCCGATGCCGCCGGCGCTGCCGCTGGTGAGGGGGAGGCGACTGGCTTCGCCGCGGGTGATGGGCTGGCGGCAGGCGAAGCAGCTATCGCTGGCGATGCCGCCGCGGCAGGCGCTGTCGTTGGCTTCGGTGGAATGGTGGGCGCGGTGTTCGGCTGCGCGGCCGGCTGGGGTGCGCAGCCCAGAGCGAGCAGCATCGTTGCGGTCGAGGCAACGCCGCCGGTGATGTTCAGGACGCGGCGGACCAGATCACGGCGCGAGAGGTGTCCTTCCTTAAAGTCGGACACGTACTCATAGACCATGTAGTCCTGAAAGACGTTCATCGGTGCTCCTCGTCGACGATCGTTTGGGGGGCAGTGCCAGCGTAGCAGCGCCTCCGCGAACTCGGCCGAAAAATCCGAACGGTTGCTAGGCTGTGGCAAGGCAATGTTCGATCCTCACCTGCCAACGCCGGACGCGGTGGAAGGCATTCGAAACTTTGGCTGGGTCGTGCCCGGGCTGGTCGCGCGCGGTGAGCAGCCGCCGCTGACCCCCGAAGCCTTCGAGACCCTCAGCAAGGATCACGGCATCCACGCCGTCCTGTCGCTGAGACCCGACCGCGAGCCACCCACTCCGCGCAGCGTGCTCCGTTGGCCCGAATACATCGTCGAGCAGGAGCGTGACCTCGCCGAAGCGGTAGGCATGCGCTTTTTCCACGTGCCGCTGGAGGACTTCTCAGCCCCTTCGCCAGACAGCATCGCCGCGGCGCTGACCGTGCTCGATGCCCAGGTGGCACGAGAGCCGGCGGTGTACGTCCACTGCCGCGCGGGCGCCGGCCGCGCGGGCGTTGTCTCGGGCGCGTGGCTAATTGCCCACGGTGGCTCGGGCGATCGCGCCGCGGCGTTGTACGAGGCGTTCATGCAGCACGTTGCCGAGTCGCGCCAGATGTCGGCTGACGAGGTGCGCGAGATGCAGGTGCGCGTCGGTCAACCCTACGTGTGGTGGTCGCTGCGCGAGATCGCGGACGCCCTCGGCAGTCCGATCGAAGGTGACTACGACATGCTGCCGCCCGAGCGTCCCCCAGAAGCCGATACGTGGCCACGCAGCTACAGAGCCGCTCTGCAGCCGTGGCGCGAGCGCCGCGACTAGCCGCGTTGAGCCTGGTCACGTTCCCGGAGCCCATCGACATCGGCGCGTCGCTCGCGCTGTTTCGTCGCTCGGGCGATGACTGCCTCGACCGCTGGGATGGCACGCACCTGGTGCGCGTGCTGCGGTTCGGCTCGCGGCGCATGCCGTTCATAGCCCAACCCGAGGGCAACGCGCTGCGGGTGGAGTCGACCGATCCAACGGTACTCGGAGCGATTGCGCAGACATTCTTCCTGGCTCCGTCTGGCTTCGCCGAGCTGCTGGGGCAGGACGCGGTGCTCGCGAAGCTGCATGCCCGGTTCGCTGGCGTCCGGCAGCCGCGCCAGCTCGATCTCTTCACCGCTCTGGTCCGATGCATCAGCGCACAGCAGGTGAACCTGCGTTGGGCGGTCACGACGCGGCGCCGTCTGGCTGAGTCGTTCGGGGTACGCCACGAGGTCGAAGGGCAGTTGATCTATTCGCTGGAGCCCGAGATGCTGACCGAGGTCAGCCCGCAACAGATTCGCGAGCTGCAGTTCA
>WNFU01009704.1_pt1 | contig 10809 bp, 8 predicted proteins | sample 5400121 | NCBI WGS metagenome assembly WNFU01 (sample SAMN13153360, study PRJNA577476) | soil metagenome | isolation source: 100 cm soil or saprolite under grassland replicate 1 | place: USA:California | collected 2016-06-15
GCTTCCGGGACACAGCAGTACGACGTGAACCTGGAAGTGCGCAACGAGGGAGACGCGTCCAAGTCGTTCGATCTGACCTCCGCGTTCCGGGTGCCAGCGGATATCGGTGGGGCAATCACCCTCGTCCATCCCGCCAGCCTGTCCGTCGATGCAGGCGGTTCGACGGCCTTCACGCTGAGCCTCGTGGTGGACTACGGCACCCTCGGAGGGTCGCTGTTCGAGAAGGACGGCTTCCTCACCCTCACGGAATCGGGTGGCGGGGACGTCCTGCGCGTGCCGTTCCTCATGATCCCGATCGCGAGGTCCGCGGCCCACGTATCGGCCTCGGACATCGCCCTCGGGTCGTCGTTCACGGTGCAGAACTCCGGGACCCGCGCGACGCGGGTCGACGTGTACCAGCTCGGCGCGACCTCGCCGAACGAGGACTTAATCGCGGAGCCCAACGGCCTGCCGAATGATCCGGACGACTGGTTCGACATCCGCGCGACCGGCGCGCGGTCGTTCGGCAAGGAACCGGTCGGCTCGAAGGCGGACCAGGTCGTCGAATGGGGCATCTCCACGTGGGGCCGCCGGAGCGCGCCGAGCCTCCTGGTCACGGACATCCTGATCAACGTGGACGGGGGCGCGCCGGACTACCTCGTCGAGGTGGCCGACCTCGGCCTCCTGACGACGGGATCATTCAACGGCGCGATGGCGTCCGCCGTGTTCAGCCTGAACCCGAAGCCCGGCAAGCCGTCGGGATTCCTCGAGTTCGTCGTGCCGAACACCTTGCACGCGTCGTGGCAGAGCGCGCCGCTCTTCCTCGCGGACCTGAATACGCTCGCGCGGGCGAACAACCAGCCCAAGATCGGCCTCGCGAACGAACCGTTCTCGTACGTCGTCGTGACGACGGATCTCGAGACGGGATCGTTCGACGTGTCCCCCGTCGGGATGTTCAACGCGAAGCAGGTCCAGCTCGATGCGGTTCCGAACATCGTCGCGAGCCTCGCGGCCGGGGGCAGCGCGGGAATCACCGCGGTCGGCGCTACCCCGGGCGGACTCCTCCTGATCTACCGCAACAACGTCGCGGGTGCGGGCCAGAGCGAGGTCGTCACGGTCCACGCGTAGCCGCCCGCACTCCGCAGAGGGGATCCGACAATGAATTCAGCGGCAGCGCCGCCTCGAATAACGTACAAATAGGGTCCGCTCCATCGAGTCCGACGTGCTGGATATCCGGCTCGTCCGCGAGAGCCCGGAGGTCATCCGACGCGACCTCGCGAAACGCAAGGCCCCGGAGAAGGCGAAGCTCCTCGACGACGTCATCCGATGGGACAAGGAATGGCGGGAGGCGCTCGCGAACGCAGACGCGTTGAAGCGCCAGCGGAACGAGATCACGCGGCAGATCGCCGACGCCAAGAAAGCCGCCAAGTCCACCGACAAACTTCGGAAGGAAGCGGCCGATCTCCCGAAGAAGATCGACGCCCTCGACGCGAAGATCGACGCGCTGGCGGCGAACATCCGAGACGGACTCCTGCGGTTGCCGAACCTGCTCCACGAGAGCGTGCCGGTCGGGAAGGACGACACGGAGAACGTCGAGATCGCCAAATGGGGAACGCCTCGGAAATTCGACTTCGAGCTCAGGCCGCACGGGGAGCTCCTCGAGGCACTCGGCGGCGCAGATTTCGAACGCGCGCGGAAGATCGCCGGCGCGGGCTTCCTGTACCTCCTCGGCGACCTCGTGCGGCTCGACCAAGCGCTCCTGCAGTTCGCGCTCGACTACATGATCAAGCAGGGCTTCACCGCCGTCTTCCCGCCGTTCATGATGCGGCGGGCCGCGTACGAGGGCGTCGTCGACCTCGCCGACTTCGAGAACGTGATGTACAAGATCGAGGGCGAGGACCTCTACCTGATCGCGACGTCGGAACATCCGATGGGCGCGATGTTCATGGACGAGGTCATCGACGACGGCCGCCTCCCGATCCGGCTGACGGGCATCGCGACGCAGTTCCGGAGGGAGATCGGCGGGCACGGCGTCGACACGAAGGGCCTCTTCCGGATGCACCAGTTCAACAAGATCGAACAGTTCGTCTTCTGTCGGCCGGAGGACAGCTGGACGTGGCACGAGAAGCTCCGCGCGAACGGCGAGGCGATCTATCGCGCACTAGAGATCCCGCACCGCGTCGTGAACGTGTGCACCGGGGACATCGGCACGGTCGCTGCGAAGAAGTACGACATCGAGGCGTGGTACCCCCGCCAGAAGAAGTACGGCGAGGTCATCAGCTGCAGCAACTGCACGGACTACCAGGCGCGGCGCCTGAACATCCGCGCGGGGAAGGTCGGCGGCGACAAATTCATCCCGCACACGCTGAACGCGACCGCGATGGCGACGTCCCGCGGCATCGTCGCGATCCTGGAGAACCATCAGCAGGCGGACGGATCGTTTGCCGTACCGAAGGTCCTCCAGCCGTTCATGGGCGGGCAGAAGGACATTCGACCACCTGGGGAAAAAGGATAGATGTAAGGAATCCCCTACTACGCCCATGGCCAGAGTGGCCACGGTCTCGTCGAAGGGGCAAGTGACGCTTCCCGTCTCGGTCCGAAAGAGGCTCGGCCTGCGAAGGGGCAGTCGCATCGTGTTCATCGAGGGTGTCGATGAAGTCCGGCTCCTCCGGGAAGAAGACTTGGAGCGCTTGTTCGACGTGTTCGAGAAACGAGGCCGGAATCTCCATCTGACACGCAAGCGACTCGGCGACCTTGTGAAGAAGGCGAGGTCCCGCCTCTGGAAGGAGCACTGTGCGCGTCGTCGTTGACGCGAAAACGATTCTGTCGGCCTCCTTTTTGCTGGAATAGCGCCATCTCCTCCTTGCGTCGGTCCGCGGAAGTGAACGGGGTCCGCAAACCGGAGCCGCCAAAAGCTCCATTATGGCCCGGGGCCTTGCCGACGTCGGTCGCGATGTCCCTCCTGTGCCCAATCGACTTCCGCTATGGTCGGCCGAAGATGCGGGGCATCTTCGAGGAGGACACGCGGCTGCGGCGTCTCCTGGACGTCGAGGCGGCCCTCGCGCGGGCGGAGGCGAAGGTCGGGCTCATCCCGAAAGACGTCGCGACGGAAATCACTAAGAAGGCCACGACGAAGAGCGTCACCGTGAAGCGTGTCGAAGAGCTCGAAAAGGAGACGCGGCACGACCTCATGGCGGTCGTCCTCGCCCTCACCGAGGCGTGCGGCGACGACGCCGGGAAGTACGTCCACCTGGGCGCGACGAGCAGCGACATCCTCGATACCGCCACGGCGCTGCAGCTGCGTGATGCCATCCGCCTGATCGACGAAGACCTGGACGGCCTCATCGACGCCTTCACCTCCCTCGCCTCGAAACACAAGCGCACAATCATGCTCGGACGCACGCACGGCCAAGCTGCGGTGCCGATCACGTTCGGGCTGAAGATGGCCGTGTTTGCCTCGGAGGTCGCGCGGCAACGTGAGCGTCTCCGGGAGGCGACGCCGCGCATTGTCGTCGGTAAGATGTCCGGTGCCGTCGGAACGGGCGCCGCGTTCGGACCGCGAGCCGCCGACATCCAGACCGCGGTCCTGGGCGACCTCGGCGTTGGGGTCGAGGAAGCCGCGACCCAAGTCGTCGGCCGCGACCGCCACGCGGAATTCATCGGAGTGCTCGCGAACCTCGCCGCGTCCCTCGAGAAGTTCTGCACGGAGGTGCGGAACCTCCAGCGGACGGAGATCGCGGAGGTCGCCGAGGCGTTCGAAGCAAAGCAAGTCGGCAGCTCGACGATGGCACAGAAGGAGAACCCGGTCGCCTCGGAGAATGTCTGCAGCCTCGCCCGGATCGTCCGCTCGCTCGTGACGCCGGCGCTGGAGAACATCCCGCTGTGGCACGAGCGGGACCTGACGAACAGCGCGGCGGAACGGATCATCCTGCCCCACGCCTGCGTCCTGATCGACGAGATGCTCGCGAAGACGACGGAGATCTTCCGGACGTTGCGGGTCTACTCGGACCGCATGAAGGCGAACCTCGAGGCGACGAACGGCCAAGTCATGGCGGAATCCGCGATGATCGCCCTCGCGGGCAAGGGGCTCGGACGGCAGGCGGCCCACAAGCTCGTGCGCGACCTCGCGCAGGGAGCGCGGACGAAAGGTATCGAGCTGCGGGACGCGCTCCTCGCGGAGCCGAAGGTATCGAAGCTGCTCTCGAGCAAGGAAATCGACGCCGCGATGGACCCGAACGCGTACCTTGGGGAGAGCGTCGCGATCGTTGACGCGGTCTTGAAACGCGTCCGCTAGGCTGGGCCTTGCGGTGGCTTAGGCCGCCGATCACGCGACGAGTCCGAGGATTTCGAATCGGCCATTCTCGAATCAAGGACCAGTTCGGTTTTGGCAGCTGCGTTCTCGGTGGAGCCACGAATTTCCTCGGCAACGGAAGAGGCACCCATTGGCACCTTCAGGAATCCCTCCTCCGAGAACCAATCAATCGTCTCTCGAATCGATTCTGCGATCGGGCGATACGTCATCCCGAGCTCCGAAATCGACTTCGCGTTGTCCATGGAGGCGCCCGTGAGAAGGAAGTCCGCCAGCCACGAAGGAAGGCGAGGCGGGGACCGGGTGACGCGTGCGAAGAGGTCGCCCGTTCGCGAGGCGAGCCAAACCGCGCGGGCGCCGATGTGGCGCGATGGCATCGCAGTGCCAGAGACGGCGCTGGAGATTCGCAGCAGCTCGCCCCAGGTGACGTTCTCGCCCGAGACGATGTACCTCTCGCCGACGCGGCCCCGACGGTACGCGAACAAGTGGGCTCGGGCGACGTCGTCCACGTCGACTACGGGTAGGACCGATTCCTCCGCAAACGTCCCAGGAAACTCGCCCCTCACAAAGGAAAGGAGAAACTTTCCCGTATTCCGGGTATCCCCAGGACCGATTACGATGCTTGGGATGAGCGTGATCGCGGGCAAGCCACGCTCTCGCATGGCCTTCGCGACGTGCCGCTCTGCCTCAGCCTTCGACGCCTCGTAGGGACCGAAGACCTTACCGGACGAGCTGTCCTCACGCATCACGGCCCCGGGCGTGACGCCGATTCCGGACATGCTGCCGGTGAAAAGGAACCGAGGCACCTCGGCGCGCAGGGCCTCGTCAATCATGTGATCTGTGCCTTCGACGTTCACGCGGACGTAATCCCTCGGATCTCGGATCCACGCGTCTACGAGGGCCGCAACGTGGAAGATCGCATCAACGCCCTCCATCGTCCCGCGAAGCGACTCGGGCTCCGTGACATCCCCGACGATTGCCTTGAGGCTCTGGCGATCAGGGAGACGCACGCGCTCCGGTTCTGGGACGAGCGCCCGGACGCGCCAGCCGTCGTCGATGAGCATCTTCACTAGACGGCGGCCGATGAACCCGGTCCCGCCCGTGACGAAGGCTTCCGGAGCCATTGCCCAGGACAACCGCCGCGGAGGATAACAACGTGTCGGCCACCACCGTTCGCGTACGTCCCGCGAACCCTTAAGAGTCGTCCGAGGCTTCCGAAAGGCGATGCGGTTCGCCCGCGTCGTCGAAGCCTATGAGAAGATCGAGGCGACGACGAAACGGCTCGAGATGACGGACCTCCTCGTCGGCCTCTTGCGGGACACCCCGAAAGAGGACCTCGACAAAGTCGTGTACCTGACGCAGGGTCGAATACATCCCGACTACGAAGGCATCGAGCTCGGCCTCGCCGAGAAGTTGGTGATCCGTGTCCTCGCACATGCCACGGGGCTCGAGGACACCCGCGTGCAGATGTTGTGGAAGGAAAAAGGGGACCTCGGGCTCGTCGCGGAGCAGGCGCTCGCTGCGCGTCGCCAAAAGCCGCTCGAGTCCACACCACTCACGATTGCGAAGGTGTACGGGAACTTGGACGCAATCGCGCGGGAATCCGGAGAAGGGAGCCAGGACCGGAAGATTCGCCTCCTGGCCGATCTGCTCGGCGACGCCGCGCCGCAAGAGGCGAAGTACATCGTCCGGATGGTCGTTGGGCAGATGCGGCTCGGCGTCGCGGACATGACGATTGTGGACGCGCTCGCCTCCGCCTACGCGACGAAAGCGGACCGAGATCGCGTCGAGCGCGCCTACAACGTGTCGTCGGACCTCGGCGAGGTCGCGCGTGTAATCGCGACGACCGGGCTCGACGGCCTCGAGGCGATCCGCCTGAAACTCTTCCGTCCGATCCGCGCGATGCTCGCGGAACGGCTCGAGACACTTGAGGAAATCTTCGAGCGGATGGGGAAAGCCGCCCTCGAGTACAAATACGACGGCTTGCGAGTTCAAGCGCACGTCTCGGCGACCAAGATCGAGCTCTTCTCCCGCCACCTGGAGAACATCACGGGACAGTTCCCCGAAATCGTCGAGGGCTTGCGAACCGCGGTCCAGGACAGCGGGGCGATCATCGAAGGCGAGGCCGTGCCCGTCGACCCGAACACGGGCGAGTTCCTCCCATTCCAGGAGGTGAGCCGCCGCCGCGGGCGGAAGACGGAGGTCGAGCGGATGGCGAAGGAGTTCCCCGTCACCCTTTTCGCCTTCGATTGCCTCCTTCGCGGGGAAGAAGACTTGACTGCGCGGCCCTACACAGAGCGTCGCAAAGCCCTGGAAGCCGCGCTCAGCCCCAGTGTGGGGACCCGGCATTCGACGGTCCGCGTGACGGACGACGTGAAGCAAGCCGCGGCATTCTTCGACGAGGCCCTGCAGGCGGGATGCGAGGGCCTCATGGCGAAGGCACTCAACTCGACCTATGAGGCCGGGGCGCGTGGCTTCCAGTGGATCAAGTTCAAGAAGGAATACAGCGCGGCGATGAGCGATACGATCGACCTAGTCGTCGTCGGCGCGTTCGCCGGCCGTGGGAAACGCGCGGGGTCCTACGGAGCCCTCCTCATGGCCGCGTACGACGATCAGGCGGATGTCTTCCGAACGACGTGCAAGCTCGGCACGGGCTTCGCCGACGAGACCTTGCTCGCGCTGCCGGAGAAACTAAAGGGGGCGAAGCGGGATCGCAAGCCTGCACGGGTCGATTCGAAACTCGAGCCCGATGTGTGGTTCGAGCCCGAGATGGTGCTCGAGGTGCGGGGCGCGGAGATCACAGTGAGCCCCGTTCACACGTGCGCGTGGGACGCGGTCCGCCCGGGTGCGGGCCTCGCGGTCCGGTTCCCTCGATTCACAGGTCGGTGGCGGGAGGACAAGGGACCGGAGGACGCGACGACCGCGAAGGAACTCCTCCAGATGTACCGACGGCAGCTCAAGCAGACGAAGAGGTCCACGTCTCCTGCCTAGGCGACCTCAAATCGCCCCGACTTCGCATATTGAATCAGGACGTTGTTGAGATCGCTGGGCCGACGGAGCTTGATCACGGTGGTGGGAGACGCAACCTGCCGAAGCGCCGAGCCTCGAGGGAGATAGGCGCAGGCCATTCCGACCGCGGCGGCACCGCCAAGGTCCAGCGGAGAATCCGACACGAAGAGGCTGCGATCGGCGTTCGCTCCGAGGCTATTCAAGGCCACGAGAAACACACGCGGGCTCGGTTTGTATGCGCGCACCTTTTCCGACGTTGTGACCGAATCGAAACAGGCTCTGAGGCGGGTCTTCTCCAGTAGTCGACTGACGTCGTCCTCGTCCCCGTCGGTAATTGCTCCGACGCCGGCTGAGAGGCCACGGATTTCATCGAGCCATTCCTTCGTGACTCCCTCACACAGCCTCGCTTGCTCTTGCCATTCATCCCAAGTGCGCCGTAGCAGACGACTCGCCGCCGACCCGTCAATGGAGACGCCTCTCGCCACGAGGAGATCCGCCAGGACCCGAGACCCCAGTTCCCGCATCGTCTCGAACGGCTGCGATTCTGTGCGTGGGATCGAATCGGCCACCTCGATGAACCATTCCGTCGCCAAGCGCAGGGCTCCTTCGGGCGCAATCAGGTGCTCTCGCGTGACCGAACGGGCGAGCATCTGGATTGTGTCCGTGAGATCTACGATTGTCTCGCCGAGATCGAAGAACGCGAACGGTTTTCGCGACTCTACGGAGTCTCCCTGGCGCGTTTCGTCCATGGCCTTCCACCTAGATCGCCCGCGATCCCCGCTGCCGAAGGTAATCCACGAGGGTAACCTCGGACCCCATGGCTGCGATCAGCTTGTCGAAGTCGGCGTTCGTCGCCCGGTTCAGCCACTCCCGAAAGTCGTACGCTTTCCGAAACTCGTCTCCAAACTTCGCCTTGAGTAGTTCTCGATAGTCATGGCCTTCCACGTTCGCCCGAGCCGCCAAGGCCGCCGTCAGGACCGCATAACGAAATCCGAATCCGGCGATCGCATCCTGGAATCCACCGGCTTCCCCGACGTACAACGAACCACCTCGGACAGCCGTGTCGATCGGATCACGCGTGAAGAACGCTCGCCCGTTGATCTTCGACACCCGGCGGCTTGTCCCCAGGACCGCTCGGATCCAAGGAATCTTGAATGCCGCCTCTGTCATCCCCAACAGTCTATCGAAGCGAAGCTCGCTCCAGGAAACGCTGTATATGGAATGGGTCTTGATCCCCGGGGTTATGACAAGGTATCCGCCGGGTGCCACCTCGTTGTCCAAGAGAGCGTGAACCACATCTAGTTCGATGTGACTGCCTTCCTCAGTGAACGTATAGCCAGCGCCGAGGATGTTAAAGCGGTCTTTCGGGGGACCCGTCGCCACGATGTCCGCTTCCGAAGGGTCGAGCCTCTGACCAAAATGGAACTCGACACCCTCCTCCTTCGCCCGCTGGTACAGGATCTGGTCGACCGTGTGCCCCTCGTGGCCCCGCATGAACAGGTAGTAGGCCGGGCCGTGCAGAACGTTGCGAAAGTTCGCCGAGAACCGAATAGTCCGGCGGACGACGCCGAATGGCTCGATATCAAAACCTACCGCGCGAAGCTCCTGGAGCGCGTCAATCCTCCCGTAATTCCGAATCCCCTCCGTGTGAGGCCCTGAACTCGGAAGGAGCTTTGACTTCTTTTCATACACCTCAACGGCTCGACCACTGCGGGCGAGGAGCGTGGCGGCGGTGAGGCCAGCGAGGCCAGCGCCAGCGATTCGGATAGTCCCAGGCACGCCTCCCGAATCTCGTTCCGGGAAGATAGTTTCATCCGACGGACCCGCCGCAGCCGGATAGCCGTCCCGAAAGCCGGGTCCTTATGTAGCCAGAATATTATTCCGTTCCCGGAATACGCCTCGTCTGGTGACTCCCACGGTCGACATAACTGACATTCTTCGCACCGCGCCATTGGTGTCGGCCTCGGCGTGGTTCCTCCTTGCAATCCTCCAAGTTTACCGCGACCGCTGGCACACATGGACGGAGACGTTTTTCTTGGCCGCATGCTTCTTCGCCGGACTCTATGCCGTCAGCGATTGGTTGTTCTTCAACGCGGACCCGGCGAGGCCGGACCTCGCGGTCGTTGCCGCCCAAGCCAGCCTCGGGAGCCTGACTCTCGCGGCAGTCTTCCTCTTGCTGTTCACGGCGGTGTACTTGGATCGGATGAGGCGCTCCCTTTGGGGCCTGGCCGGGGTCGCAGGCGTCGTTCTGATTGTCGGCGCGCTCAGCATCGAACGCGTCGAACCACCGAACGCGTCCGTGCCACTGTACCATCCCGTGTTCCGACCGCTGTTGTTTGGCATTTTCCTTGTTTACGTCGTCATCTATGCAGGCTTGAGCAACTGGAACCTGTACCGCTTGTATCGAATCGTGCGCGAGAGCAGCCCAACGCTCGGGCGCCGTGCCGCCGGCCTCCTGATCACCTTCTCCCTTAGCCTGTTTTTCGGCGTGGTGACGAACGGGTTGATTGGCATCGCGCAGACTTCCGGACTGCCGCCTCCGCTCGCTGAACTCGCTCACACTCCGCCACCGTTCTCCACGCTTCTCGGACTGGTCGCGGGCAGCGCCTACTACACGATCTATCCCGTCGGCCGACAACGGATCTCGGAAGCGATTCGTCTCTTTCAGGCTCGCCGCTACTCCATCAAGGCGGTATTCCTCACGTACGGGGATGGCACTCTGATCGGATCGAAAGTGCGACCCGGGGAAAAGGTGGTCGACGAGGATCTGTTTGGCGCGACGCTCGACGTAATCCAAAATTTCATGCGCACTTCGTTCCCGATCCTCCGTGGGAAGAGCCTCAGTGCGATCACCCACGGGAGCTACACGCTGATCATGGAGCGCGGACGATACGCATACATCACCGTCGTCCTCGAGGGTGAGGAGTCGGATCAACTGCGACGCCAGATGCGTGACTTGCTGCTCGATTTCGAGGCGGAGAACCGAGAGGTCCTCGGGAAGTGGCAAGGCGTGCCGAGCGACGCGAAAGGGACGGAAGAGATGCTCACCGAGTTCTTCGTCGAGTCGCCGCTCGTCTAGGCGTACACTTGGATCAAGCCGATCGGCGAGCCGAGGACGAACAGCTTCCGCGGTTTCGGCGTGAGCCGCACGATCTTCTGCCGCAGCTTGAGCTCCCGTTCGCGATAGCGAGCCTTGATCTCGTCGATCGAGGCGTACTTCTTCGAGAGCGCCTCGCCCTGATGGAGGAGTTTCGCCAGATACGTGACCGCCACCATCGCGGCGTACTCATTGAAATTCCAATTGCTGTGCACGGTCCCGTTTTGCGAGTACACATACGCCGACTTGCGCATTCGGATGGGGATCCACCCACCGGCAACCCCGAGCTTCGTATGCCGCACGACCACGTCGATCGACGGGAGGACCTCGAGCAACTTCCGCCCTTCCGCGGTGAGGAACCACTCCTCCTCGTAATCCATGAGGAAGTGAGCGTTGAACCTCGGCTGCTTTGTGA
>WNFU01009706.1_pt1 | contig 10807 bp, 9 predicted proteins | sample 5400121 | NCBI WGS metagenome assembly WNFU01 (sample SAMN13153360, study PRJNA577476) | soil metagenome | isolation source: 100 cm soil or saprolite under grassland replicate 1 | place: USA:California | collected 2016-06-15
TGCTCTAAAAAACAAATCTGCCAGCTGTGCGCCCAAGCCTGGATCTGCGCCCTGATTCTTTAGGGATTCGGATTGCCATTTTCCCAAAGGAATTAATTCACGCGGCTCATCGATGCGCGCGGTGTAATCCGGCTCAGCAAATGAAATGATATGGGCTCCTGGTTTTCCTACACGCTTCATCTCGAGCAAAGCTTTCAGCGGATCATGCACCCACAAGAGCAGAAAATGACAATAGACAATATCAAAGATTTCATTCGAGTAGGGCAGTTGAAGCGCGTTCCCTTGCACCAGGGACGCTGTGGGCGCGTTGATTCTGCATTGAGCGAGCGCCGCAGAGTTGATGTCCAAGCCATGAAGCGAGATGTAATTGGGTAATTCGGAGAGGATCGCACCGGTGCCACAACCGACTTCTAGCACAAGCGAAGCACGCCGCAGAGCGGCAGTGTGGACGCGGCTCGTATCATTCAATCCTGCTTTTTTGAAAAGATAGGTCCGTAGATCACGAGTCCACTTGGCTTGTTGGAGGTAACGCCTATGCCAATCCATGGTTCAACATTTACGTGTAAATCTGCTTCCATTCATCGCGTAGAAGATTGCCCAGCACTTGATTAGAGTTTTCCTGTGAAGTGAGGACATCGCCATCCGGCTCGACATAAAGCCAGGCTTTGCCCGCACCTTCGGGGATCGCGGCCTCCTGCGCTTCATAGACAACAGGATTCGAGGCAGAATAAGGTACAGGCAAGTCGAACTTGAGGGTCAGCCCCAGCGTTGCAGCTTTATCGCGGAGGGCATCGTATGTGTCACGCAGGGAATTATCCGAACTGGTCAGTGATAAACTCTTCACATCTAACTTCGCTAGTCGCTCCAGAACCTCTTCTGCAACCGTGATATTGTCCTGGTTCAACGTGAGATGTACTGTCACAAAGATATCTTCTGCCATAATCGTTTCCAGGGCAACCCACGATTTGTCGTTATCCGGTTGAAGGAGAAAGAGAATGTGATCGAGTCCGGTCTGCAAAAGCAGATCAAGATAGTTTTTGTCGATCAGCCTCAAGCCATCCGTGAGCAATCCACAAACCTGACCGTTCTTTTCGGCATGGGCAATCAGATCGGGAAGATCATCACGCAACGTGGCTTCACCACCCGTAAATGTGATGTGGGGAACGCCGGCTTGCCAGGCTTTATCTAAAATGAGACGCCATTCCTCTGTGCTAAGCTCGCCGTCGACGCGTTTGGTAGGCGCGTATTCAGCGCTGGAATCCTCGCGCAGGCGATAGGTTAGCGCGCAGTCGAGGCGCAGTGGGGAGGTCAGGTCGGCTGAATGAGGCGCGGCCCGCTCAAAATCCAAGAAAGACACGGGGTCCAGATCGGGAGTTGAAATGAGCGTTTCGATCTTATCCATGAAATCCTGATAGTCTGCCTTTGCTATATCCTTGCTCACACGATATCGCGAAGAGATCTGCTTGACTGCTTCATCAGGCTCTGTCCCGTGGATGAAATGATAGGCGTATTCCGCCGCAGTGGCATTCAGTTGAAGGACAGTGGAGGCATTGAGAATGAATATTCCAGAACCATCCGATTTCAACCGCAGATGGACACGATAGGGCTTATTATCCTGAATGTCTTGTTTGTGATACACACCCGCGGGGAGCGGTTCAATCTTCGCGAAACGGTCTGCGAGACGGTTGATGAGTTTCATAATCTCTCCTCAAATTCATAGCATCGATACGTTTGAATGCTCAAACGTTAAGGGGCATCCGCCGCCACATTCAGAAAGGACGGGACAGCCTTCGCATTTGGCGGGTAATCCATGGCGCTCACGTAATTGCACAGATAGCTTGTGATTCCAGATGGAATCCCATGGATCGGTGAGCATATTGCCAAGCGGGCGGTAATAGGATTGACACGGCAACACATTCCCATTCGACTCAATGCACATACTGTATAACGAAGCCGTACAACCTTTGACACCGAGATTGCTCTGGGTCGGGTCGAAGTTGCAGTATTGCGTTGGCGTGTACCAGATGAGCCGTTGCCCATGTTCCGACGTCTTTTTTACAGCCATGTCAAGGATAGGTTGTAACTCACGTTCATGCAAGCCGGTTCCCACGCTGAGCCCCTGACCGGCGTAGATCAAAGCATTCAGTCCAATCGTGGGTACGCCAAGCTCAGCCAGAAAATCCAAGGTGTCGGGAATTTTATGAACATTGGTGCGCAGCATGGTGGTGTTGGTCATCACATAAAGTCGCGTAGCCAATGCGTTCTTCAAGCCTTGAATGGTCTGTTTGAACGCGCCTTTTGCGCGCATCATTTCATCATGGATTTGTTCATCACAAGATTCAACAGTAACTTGGACGTGATCGAGACCGGCATCGACAAGTTGTTGCACGTACTTCTTGTCAATGAGTCGACGGGCGTTGGTGTTCAAGCCCGTGATCTGTCCATTGGATTCGGCGTGGGCGATCAATTCGGGCAAATCATTTCGTAACGTCGCTTCACCGCCAGTGAAGACAATATGTGGAATGCCTAGAGCCCAAAGTTGATCCAGGATTTTTTTCCATTGAGCAGTATCCAATTCAGGGAAATTTCGTTCACGGGCGTTGTAGCAGTGCGCGCAATCGTTGTTGCAGCGATAGGTAATGGCAAGATCCATGCGGTAGGGCGCCGAAGGACGGGCGCTGAAAGGCATGATCGATTCGAGGTCAAGTTCATGGATTGGACAAGCGCCGTCGGGACGGATTAGGTTATCAAGTTGAACGTTGAAGGTTGAAAGATCCTGGTTTGCCTGAATTGCAGAAACCCTATATTGATTCCTAAGGTTCTGAATGATTTCCTGGTCTTTTTTCCCTTCGAGAATTAAATAAGCCATCAATGCCGCGGTTGGGTTCAAGTGCATCACGCGATTGGCATTGACAATCAATGTCCCAGTGCCATCGGGATCGATTCGCAAATGGATGCGCGATTTTTCGTGTTCGTTTTCACGCACATAATGATAAATTCGCGCACCGGAGTCCAAAGTCTTTGCGAAGCATCCCTGTGGCACCAGACTTTGGTGTTTCTTTGTGGAGCTAAATTTATCCAACGTCAGGAGACGTTGGAGTCCTGTCTTAAAATTCAGGGACATCATTGACCTCGCCGATTCCCTCAAAATCAAAGCCTTGGTTTAAATATTCACTGTAATTGCTGAAACGATAATCCTCAGGTTTTTCCACCAATCCATGTTTAACAGGATTCCAAAACACGTATCTAAGCCGATTGCAATAATCACGCTCAGAGCGAATACACGTATCCCAGTAATTCCACCAGACTTGGCGACCATTCAATCCGTCTTCGCTATTCCATTTTCGTGCCGTGAATTTGTGGTAACTATTTATCAACTTAGAGAGATTACCTGCGTGCTCGAGTGACCGAACAATGGCATGATAATGATTATTCAAGATAACCCAGGCAACAATTTGCCACTGATAAATTTTCGCTGCCTCGTGAAATGCCTCTTGCCACTCTAGTTTGCGCTGAGGAGACCTCATCAAGTCTGCCTTTTTGTAAATGGATGCTGTCAGCATATACAAAGTATCCGCAACAAAGAGATGTGGTGGGTTATGAAGGGCTGTTTTGAAAATGATTTCTGACATAATCTAATTCTCGCGGACTGCAAAATCTCCAGATTTTGCAGTTTCCAACGTCAGGAGACGTTGGACTCCTATCTACCGGCCTCCACCCGCACAGGCGCAGGCGCAACCAGCACACGCACAGGCACACGCGCAACCGCGACCTCCTCCGCCCATGCTTCGTCCACTAGTGGTAGGTTTGGGCGGGGGATTGGTTACATTAGTTACACGGCTGGTAAAGTCATTGACGTTGCCGATAACTCTCTGTGAGAAGGTCTGTACGCCTCCAACGACGGAGGCAGCGAAGTCCGCGCCGGGGAGCGAGGTGCGGCCCGAGGGTTGACTTGGCGCAGAGACTCGTCCTCCACCTGAGGTCGAGATCGGACCCGTTCGATATGTGGGATCGTAATTTCCCCACCACATCGGCAGGAAAACGGGACCATGAAAAACGCGGCGGGAATGCTCATCATAATCTTTATCAAGCATGGTCCATTCCAACTGCTGATCGAAGAATGCCATTTGCACTTCGGGTGTATCGGCTTTTTGGACCTGTTCCCAGGCAGTTTCCATGATGCGCTTGTAGTACTCAATCGTTTCTCGACGGCTGAAGCCTTTCATTTTTTCAGAGACAGAACGCACAAGTTTGACTGTCATCTCCTGCAACAGGTTTCGTTGCGCTTTAGGATCGGCTTCCTTAAATGCTTTCAAAAAGTTCAGCTCATAATCATACAGACCCTCGGGAAGGGGAGAGGTCACTTCGATGGTAAGTGGGTCACGTTTCGTGACAACCGCCGCGCCCTTCTTCACGACCCCAAAAAGGATCATGGTCATCACTTTGTCGAGAGGCTGTTCCATCAGAATGGCTGCCTCTACGGCAGTGAGTCCGCGTTTGATACCGTGACCCTCAATGGCGATCTTTGGTGACATATATTGAAGTTTGCGGCGCTGATTGCCAATGAAGGTCAGGACAGGTATACCGAGAAACATAAATGCAAAGAAACAGATAAAGGCGATTGGTACACAACCTCCGACGAGGGAACTGATCCATTCTCCGATATTGAAAGCGGGCGCCGTGACGATTGCGGTCGGTGGAATATAGGTTTTTGGAAACGATGCACCAAATGTATATTGCCTTGACCCAGATGCATTTGGGTTTGACCAGGTGTACGTAACACGACTTTCCGAGTCGAAACCTGTCTGCGGCTCAGAGGGGAAACCGGAAGGTGCGTCATGCCAGCGCGGCTCCTCGGGTTTGACGCCAGGAGGCAGATGGAAAGTTACAGTTAAGTTAGTGTCTCCAACCACAAATTCACTGCCAAACCACGTAGGTGAGAAAACTGCGGAGGCGTAGTTTTGATCCTGATCATCCTGATAGATGACATCTGAAATCTGACCCACAGTAACATGCACATTCCCTGTTTGACCCGGCTGGATGGCATGTGAACCCATATCGACCGCGACGCCTGAACCGGATCCCTGATAATCCGTGGAGATGGAGACGGGACTTCCATTGACATCTGCTCTGATCGTGTTGTAGATGTAATTGTTGTTTGGCAATCCCACATCCACAAAATCAATGGCATGCGCGCCGGGTTGATTTGTAAACGTAAATACGTAATCCAGTGTCACGGTGCCATCTGAATTCCAATAGACATTCACCACTTCCTTATCGAGGCTGAATGAATAACTTTGTGCAAGTACACTGGTCGCCATGCTGAATGCAAAGATGATCACCAGCGTAATCGTTAGAAGTCTTCTTTTCATAAAGGCCCTCCCAATCTCCAATCGTAAATCAAAATTTGTCTCACCATTTCGGTTCTTCGGTTAATTGATAGGTTGTTCCACAATACGGACATTCGACCATGGGCGCGCCCATGACCATTTTGATGTTTTCCGGTTTAAGAACGCCGCCACAGTTTTTGCAGGTCATTTGCTCAACCTTCGTATCAGCAGGCAGATCTATTTTTAACTGTTGTATAACTTCAGTTTTCGTTCCGCGTATACTGGCATAGATCAGTCCTGCCCCGCCCGCCAGGAAGAGCGCGCCGACACAACCGAAACCCAGTCCATAGGTCAGCCAGTTTTGGCTGCCTTGTGCTGATGTGGAACCGATAACGCTCAGTGCCCCATAGCCGAGCAGACATAAGCCAATCAGGAATAATATCCCCGCCCCAATGTATAGAAGTGGTTTATTTGCCATAAAGAGGACTCCTGTTAGTGGAGTCAACGTCTCCAGACGTTGGAAAGGGTGTTTCACTTTATGAAACCGATGTCTGGAGACATCGACTCCGTTCATAGGCTACTTTATATATGACAAGTCTAGCATTTCTGTTCTTTTCTCACAAATGACTTTTGTCTTGAATTTCACACTAAATTTGTATGATTTGAAAAGGGATATTGTTCGCTGGTACTGCATGTCACATGTCCTACAACTTAATTTGGGTTGGCTTTATACTTGAGAAAAATCAATTAACCAGTAAGGACACGAAGGAGCACAAAGGTTTTATCTTTTCTTCGTGTCACTTAGTGCCCGTCGTGGTGAAAAATGACTATTCAAGAACAATACAAAAAATGGCAAGAAACCACGCTCAAGAAATCATTGGACAAATCCAAAGAGCGAAAAGAGCGCTTCGAGACCTCCTCAGGGATCGAGGTCCCGCGTGTTCGGTTGCCTGATGGTCTCGACCAGCAGGAAAAAGAGTATCTGGAAAAGCTGGGTTTCCCTGGTGAATATCCGTACACACGCGGAGTCCAGCCGACGATGTATCGTTCGCGCTTCTGGACGATGCGCCAGTACGCGGGCTTCTCCACCGCGGAGGAGTCCAACAAACGTTATCGGTATTTGCTCGGGCAGGGACAAACAGGATTGAGCGTCGCGTTCGATTTGCCGACCCAGATCGGTTACGACGCGGACGACCCGATCGCGCAAGGAGAGGTGGGGAAAGTGGGCGTTTCGATTTCGTCCATTCATGATATGGAGCAGTTGTTCGACCAGATCCCGCTGGAGAAGGTTTCGACGTCGATGACCATGAACGCGCCCGCAGGGATTTTGCTGGCAATGTACATCGCGGTGGCAAAGAAACAAGGCGCGGATATTCGAAAATTGCGCGGCACGATCCAAAATGACATCCTGAAGGAATACATTGCGCGCGGTACGTATATTTTCCCGCCTGCGCCTTCGATGAGACTGATCACGGATATCTTTTCATTCTGTGCGAAAGAAGTTCCGTATTGGAATACCATTTCAGTTTCCGGGTATCACATCCGTGAAGCAGGTTCAACGGCAGTCCAGGAAGTCGCTTTTACGCTGGCCAATGGGATTGCCTATGTAGAGGCTGCGCTCAAGGCAGGTCTCGAAGTGGATGACTTCGCAGGGCAGCTTTCGTTCTTCTTCAACGCCCACAACAACCTGCTCGAAGAGGTCGCCAAATTCCGCGCCGCGCGCCGCATGTGGGCAAAGATCATGCGCGAACGGTTCAAGGCGCAGAAGCCTGCTAGTTGGCAGTTGCGTTTCCATACCCAGACTGCGGGCTCTACGCTGACCGCACAGCAGCCTGAGAACAATGTGGTGCGTGTTACCCTCCAAGCTCTTTCCGCCGTCCTCGGCGGAACACAGAGCCTTCACACCAACAGCATGGACGAAGCCCTCTGGCTGCCTACGGAGAAAGCAGTGCGTGTCGCTCTCCGCACACAGCAGATCATCGCGCACGAGTCGGGCGTTGCGGATTCGGTGGACCCGCTTGCGGGTTCGTATCTGATCGAATATCTGACTGACGAGATCGAAAAAGGCGCCAGCGACTACATCGCCAAAATTGACGATATGGGCGGGGCCTTGCAGGCAATCGAAAAAGGCTTCATGCAGAACGAGATCCAAAACGCTGCTTATGCCGCACAACAGGCGGTTGAGAGGAAAGAACAGATTGTTGTAGGAGTTAACGCGTTTGAGGTGAAAGAAGAAAGAAGTTTGGAACGTTTGAAAGTTGACCCCACGATTGAATTGGGACAGAAGGCGAAGTTGAAGGAGTTGCGAGAAACGAGAGATCAGAGACTGGTGGAAGAATTGCTGGAGAAGTTGAAGATTGCCGCAAGCGGCACCGAAAACCTCATGCCGTTATTTATCGAATGTGTAGAGGACGATGTCACCCTTGGCGAGATTTGCAATACGCTCCGCTTGGTGTGGGGTGAGTATGTTGCAGAGGGGTTTTAGGGGCTTGACTTAGTCCACTGGTTAGTCTACAATGCTTCGTGGAGGTGTACAATGACTATCTACAATATTCACGAGGCAAAAACTCACTTTTCCAAACTGCTTGAGCATGTTTTGAATGGTGAGGAAGTAGTGATTGCCAAGGCTGGTAAGCCTATAGCACGAGTTTTGCCTTTCGTGAAAGATGATTCTTCTCCACGAGTTCCAGGTATTGACAAGGGCAAGGTGATTATCATGCCTGATTTCGACGAGCCTTTGCCTGAGTTTGATGTATGAAAATGCTGCTTGATACGCATACGTTTCTATGGTGGAATACAGAAGATCCGCAGTTATCATCCCGCGCCCGAGATATGATTGCCGATGGTCAGAATGAGGTCTTTCTTTCTGCTGCCAGCGTGTGGGAAATTTCCATTAAAACTGCAAAAGGCAAACTGGTTTTACCTGAGATTCCATCATTATACATTTTGAGTCGAATAGGCTTGTATCGTTTTCAACCATTGCCAGTGCAAATTAGTCATGCTGTACAAGTTTATGAACTGCCACACCATCACGATGATCCATTCGATAGATTGCTGGTAGCGCAAAGCCAGGTTGAGTCCATACCTTTGATTTCTGCTGACGTTGATATTCGGAAATACGAAGTGGAAGTAATTTGGTAGCGGAAGAGAATCTACCGCCCCATCATCAAAACGATGTCACCCTTGGCGAGATTTGCAATACGCTTCGCGTGGTGTGGGGCGACGCAAGGCGTGTGGCGGAGGGATTTTAGATCCCCTCCTGCCCACTAGGACGGTGGGGGTAGAGTATAATTTTCTTATGCAAGTCTCTACACGTGATGATGTAGTTACCACGATCAAAGCCAACCGCCGTGCGCTAAAGCGTTATAGCGTCAGGTCATTGGCTTTGTTTGGTTCTGCAGCAAGAAACAAGATGCGTAAGAGCAGTGACATTGATGTTCTGGTTCAATTCGATAAAACAACCTGGGCGAATTACATTGGATTGAAGTTTTATTTGGAAGACCTGCTTGGGCGGGAAGTTGATTTGGTCACGCCAAGAGCGCTCAAACCGGCCACAAAACCGTCCATCGAAAAAGACTTGCTTTATGTCGTCTCGTAACGCAAATCTGTATCTGCAAATGTTCTTCATCAATGATAGTAAACATCCGAGTTCATTTAGGACTCGGATGTTTTAGAAGGTCGAGAATCTCATGTCCATCTTCAGCGAATGTATCGAAAATGACATCACCCTCGGCGAGATTTGCAACACACTCCGCGTGGTGTGGGGCGACGCAAAGCGTGTGGCGGAGGGATTTTAGTCCAATCAAGTAAATTCCAGGACAATTGCAAAGCCATCCCTTGTTGTGGTTTGCATTTATACTTTTACTATAGGTAGTTCATGTCCCTCTTAATCAAATGCGTGGAGGAAGACATCACGGCCAAAATCGCACTATACTCCGCGGCGCCTGGATAAGTGTGTTGCAGAGGGACTTTACGATAAAATTAGATAATCAACTTGTAGAGGCCTTTTGAAAATAAGAAATTGCTAGGTTGATCTCATCATGGGAGAAAAAGATGCCGCCAGAAATTAGATATCAAGGCAATATAGCCTCATATAATCCTGAGCGCGGATATGGATTTATTGAATCTAAAGGATTCAATCAGCCCTTATTCTTCCATTTTACATTTTTTGAGGGTGGCATTGAAAGTCCGGTTTATAGAGAGCTTTATAGTAAGGAAGATATTAGAACTATTCAAGTTTCTTTTATTGTGCATCCAGAAAGCAGAGGATTGCAAGCCAAGCAAATAAGAATTGCGAGTGAATTCGCTGACTTAGAGTCCTTTATTAAGTCACCTAAAGCACTCGAATCAAGAGCACTAGAAGATTTTCTCAGAATCGCCACTATGTCGGGAGTTGTATATATTGATAGTGATCTTGGGTTAACCCAATTTACTGTACAGCGAATAATTCGCTCTCCTGAGAAATGGACAAATCTTGTTAATCTTGCTAAAGACTGGAAATCAGCAAGTGATCATTTTAAGAATCTGATGTCATCACCCAAGAGCGATTCTCTTACTAGGTTTTCAGAGAATTTTCTTGTAGCTCTCGGGTTCGAGCCTTTAGGTAAGATAGATATACAAAGTGCTATTCCTTGTGGTGTCCAGTTTGTAGAGAAAATCGCTAGCCCACTTAGAGTATTTAGAGAAGCAAAAAACAGTTCGCTTATTATTTTTCCCGATTTTTCCGCTTTACAAAGGGCCTATAAGAAAGATCGTAATTTCGTTGTTTCGAATAAGACAGAATTCAAATTGGTGGTTTTGCTGGATGAAACAGGCCTAGATTATGAAGAATTTAGAAAGCATGAGGGTGTTAGCTTTGCTTTAATTAAGCAAAGTACTGTTATGCAATCTGTTGTTACTGATAGAGAGCAATTGCCCGTTATTATAGGCAGAAATTTGCGGAAAGTATTACCTGTAGAGCGTTTACAGCCATATCAAGTGGGTTCTGAGTATGATCCATCAATTTTTAGTGGAAGATCTCGCGAAAGAGAAAGGATTTTGGAGGATACTTTTGGCAATTATGCTGTTTATGGAGGGAGAAAAATTGGAAAGACTTGGTTTCTTAAAGATATATGCGGTAGATGTCGCCGCGAACCTTATAAATCAATATATTCGCCATTTTACATATCACTGCAAAGTGCAAAGACTCCAGATGAAGCTGCATTATCTGTTATTGATGCGCTTGAAGAATTTACCAATACGTCCTCACTTACGGAAGCAAGAAACCCTTTGGCCGGATTAGTAAATGCGATACGCAAAGTTAATAAGGAAACGGGAAAAACGGTTTTGCTTGCTTTGGATGAACTTGACTATATCTTAAGTAGGGATGTTGAGGGTGACTTTTTTGGAAAGTTGCGTGGCCTTCAGCAAACTTATCCAGGAACTTGTAAAGTTATATTTGCAGGATTTAAAGAATTGATCTATGCCTTTTCTGATGT
>WNFU01024275.1_pt1 | contig 10807 bp, 10 predicted proteins | sample 5400121 | NCBI WGS metagenome assembly WNFU01 (sample SAMN13153360, study PRJNA577476) | soil metagenome | isolation source: 100 cm soil or saprolite under grassland replicate 1 | place: USA:California | collected 2016-06-15
GGCCGTGCCGGGACGGTCCATGAAGTTGCCGCGCTGATTGCATGGATGGCGTCGGAGGAATGCTCCTTCACGACGGGCTTTACCTTCGACGCTTCCGGAGGACGCGCGACGTATTAGGCGATTCTCCAGGTGTGGCTTTGAAAGAAATCCACCACTGTCGGTCGAATGGCGAGGAATACCTCTGGATCTTCCGACGCGGGTTTGTCTCCAGTCAGGGCGCGCATTGGATGTCGAGTAGCGAGCGCGCAATGATTCCGGAACGAAAACGGCTCAATGCACGCGACATCAGTGCCCGACAATTGGCCCGAAACAGCGGCTCAGGACGTCAATCCTGAGCCGTACGCCGCGAGCGCTCGATGTTGGGCACGGGCAGGGACTGTCGCAGCACCGTTTCCTCAAGCCATTCGGCAGCACGCCGCGCCCGAGTGACTACGGCATCCGGAGGCATTTGCTGATAATCGTCATTGTAGACGTCGAAACTGTAGACACCGCTATAACCCAGTACGTCGAGCCTGCTGACGAATGCTGCGAGTTCATCGCTGTGAGCGCCCTCGCCCGGGAAAACGCGGAATCGCGTTTTAGTCGCCGTGTTCTCCGCGATCGACGGAACCGTTTGCCAAGTGAAGTCGGACAACTGGACCACAAAGATCTGTCCAGGGTCGATCGCATCAAGATCGTCAAGCGGTGCCTGTGCCGCAACGATGTCGAAAGCATCTATCGCAAGTCCCAAGTTCCGACAGTTGGCCCGAAGCACGAATTCGCCAGCTGCAGCAAAATTACTGGCTGTCCGACTCCATGAAACTCCCTTGAACGCAATGCGCACACCTTTCGGAATCGCCAGGATCGCCAGCGTGCGCAAGTCACGGATTATCTCGTCAGCATTTGTATTGGCATGACTCGACGTCGAGGCCTCGACGATAAGCAGGCGTCCACCAAGATCTTGGCAGAGGTCAAGCATGGATTTTGCCACGTCCACCTTGTAGTCATGCAACCGTCCGTCGAGACCTTCGAAATTGCGCAGCGTTTCCAGCCCCGTTACAGCGACGCCGCTATGGTGTACGGCGCAAACCCCCGCGGCTACGCCGCCTGGATGCCCAACGATCTCGCTGGCCGAGATCATCGCCTGCGAGAAGCCGGCACGCCGTATCGCGACGAGCTTGGCGTCCAAAGGACCCGCCAGCGAAACGGTGCTCATCCCGAAGTCACGGATGATCATCGGCGTGCTGTGTGGATACTGGGTTCGTCATGCACGAGCTCGAACATGACGCTGCCAAGGCAAGGCTTGGTGAGCGCCCCGCGGTCGTTAGAGTGGACCTTCTCCGAGGTAAGAAATTCGATCCCGCGCTTCTCGAGCAACGCTACCGTTGCCATTACATCCGGTGTTCCGAAGCCGATACGCTGCAAGTGTTCTTCCATGGCAGCATGACGTGCGTTGTCTTCGGGTTCGATCAGCTGGAGGAAAAAACTGCGACAGGGACTCTGCAGGAGCAAACCCTTGGGCATGATGCCGAAACGGACGCGATCCGGAAGCGGTGTAAAACCGAAGAGCTGCGAATAGAACCACACCCAGTCTGCGGTCCGGTCGGGGCCGATGTACTGAACGATACCGAAAAAGTGCAGGTCGCCTATCGCGGCAGGCTTCGTTTCAACTGAAGGGATGGCGCGAAAGTCGATGTCATAGATCGAGAATTCGTTATAGCGATCGACAAAATAAATGAGACTCTCGCCAGCGCCATGAATTGCTGGGATGTTGAGCTCCATGGCTCGCGCACGTACAGGGATCTCCCACCCGCCCAGATCCCGAACCCGCTGGAACGCGGCTTCTGCATCGCGTACGCGAAGCGCGAATGCACTTAGAACTGGCGTCTCGGCCGGATGCACCGTGTGGGGACGATCGGCTGGCTGGGAATTGACGACGATATTCATCGATCCCTGCCGGTAGAGTTCGACCTCTCGGGATCGGTGCCGCGCGACCGGACGGAACCCCAACTTCTCAAGCAGGCCGCCGAGCGCCTGCGGCTTAGACGTGGCGAACTCGATGAATTCAATGCCACTGATGCCAAGGGGATTGGGGCCTTCTTCGGGGACCGCTTCGTGTTCTAACACGTTGGTCATTTTGGATTCTCGTCTTCTGTCGTCGACGCCCGAGTGTTAGTGCGAATCATCGGCCAGACTATACCAAAGAATCATTCGTATGATAGCGGGATCCGTTGCGCGGCGACTTTCGCGGGTGACGCAATTGATCAGGGGAGCAGCAGCGAACCGAGTTCCAGGGAGGCGTCGTGCAAAGGTCGATAGAAGCGCTCTGCCATTTCTGCCCGGCCAAGCAATCGTCCCTGCAGGATAACGTTGATTCCTGCGACGTAGTGCCCGGCCACGTCACGGACTGGAACCGCCAGCGTGCAAATGCGTGGTTCCATTAGCTGGCTCGCGAATGCGAATCCCGATTCGCGGATCGCGGCGAGCAGCGGCAGCAGCTTCTCGGCCGAGGTGGGGGTGTAATCGGTATAGGGATGGAACCTCGCGTACGTTAGGTAATCGTTCAACTGGTCTTGCGGCAAATGCGCAAGCATGACGTGCCCGATAGACGTGCAATAGGCCGGGAGGCGACGGCCAACATTGAGGGCGGGTGACATGATGCGAGACGACGACGAGCGCGCGATATAGACGATTTCTTCTCCATCCGGCATCGCGAGCGAGCACGCCTCGCCCAACGAGTCGCTAAGGCGATCGAGAATGGGCTGCGCGAGAACGGCGATCGGAGATGCCGACAAGTAACCGTGGCTGAACGACAGCACGCGGGGACGCAGGTAAAACCGCCGTGCGTCGTCCGCCGCTACGAATCCCAGCTTCTCAAGCGTATGCAAGCTGCGGCGCGCCGCAGCCCGCGGAATCCCCGTACGATGGCTGACCTGTGCGATCGTCATCCGCCGCTTCTTGTCCGAAAGGGCTAACAAGACACCTAGTCCCCGAGCCAATGCAGTGACGAAGTCCGGATCATCGCCGAACGCAGCGATCTTGTCGGTCACCAATCCGCTCGGGTCCGGAAGTGTGGATTTGGCCGACGTTACGGTTTCGGACTTGTCTCGAACGATTCCTGATTGTTGGATTACCCGGGTAGGACTGTGCATTTCTTGACCTCTTCCATTTGAGATGCCGGACTTGAGGATCGATCGGCGCGTTGGTGGATAGGGCCCATATAACTTCGACCCCTTGACCACTTCACGGTACGTGCTTCGATTTCCTCACAGTTAACCTTGCGCTACGGCCGTTTCAATACCGACCTCGTAGGTCCAACTCTGGCATTCAGCTTCGACGAGGTGCGCAGATTAACCATCCAACTAAGTGTGTCATTGTGGGCGCATAGCGTCCGAGCACGACAGGATACGGTTCGAAAATCCCACAATCGTACTCCATGCTAGAATTTTGGGCGTCTAGCGCACACATTGCCGATATACGCCCTTGCTCCTTACAACGCAACGCCCTATCGTGTGCTCGTGCTCGATGCGTCTGCTCAATTAGGGCGGCACCGAAGAAGGTGCTCGCGCGCATGGAAGCGCTCATCGATTTCCGATTTCAACCGGCTGGCGCAAGGTAGCGCAGCCGTTCTTTCACACCTAGACAGCCGGGGTGCAACCCATGGTCGCTACCGAAATGAAGAAGGCAATCACCGAGGAACAGCAACAGGAACTGGATGCGGGTTTCGAGCGTGCGGGCAAAGCCCTTGCGATTATCGAGACGTACGATCAAGCACGGGTCGATCGCCTTTGCCAGGCCGTGGCCTGGGCGGTCGCCAACAAGAAGAGCTTCACGCGGCTGGTCGAGATGGGTATTACCGAGAGTGGTCTGGGCGACGCGGTAAGCCGAATGGGCAAGCGAATGAAGCCACGACGAACCCGGACCTCACGCCCGCCGGCAATGCAATCTACGGGATTAAGGCGCGTGACGTAGTCATCTTCTCGCCACACCCGCGTTCAAAGAAGACGTCGTTTGAAACGGTGCGCCTGATGCGCGAAGCGCTGGAGCGAGAAGGTGCTCCTGCCGACATCCTGCAGTGCCTGACCAAGGTCAACATTCCGATGTCGCAGGCGCTGATGGCGCGGGCCGATTTGATCGTGGCTACCGGCGGCCAGCCAATGGTCCGCGCCGCATACAGCTCGGGTACGCCAGCTTACGGCGTGGGAGCAGGCAACTCGACGATGATCATTGATGAGACGGCGAACATCGCGGAAGCCGCACATAACACTCGCCTGTCCAAGACGTCGGATTTCGGGTCGGGATGCTCGGCTGACGGCAATCTGCTCATCGAAGCTTCGATCTTCGACAAGCTGCTGGAACAGCTTCAGAAGGAGGGCGGATACGTCGCGAACGATCAGGAAAAGGCGCAGCTGCGCCGCGTCATGTGGGACGACGAGCAGCACCGTACGGCGAACACCGTAGCAATTGCGCCGCAGCAACTCGCGAAAGCCGCAGGTTTCACGATCCCATCCGACCGCAAGTTCATCATCGTCCACGGGGACGGAATCGGCAAAGAACATCCCTTCTCCGGCGAGAAGTTGACCACCCTGCTGGCCGTGTACAAGTACAAGGGCTTCGATCAGGCGCTTGCGATGATGCGCGGCGTCTACGAAGTGGGCGGCAAGGGTCATTCCTGCGGGATCTACTCGTTCGACCAGGACCACATCAATCGCCTCGCCCTCGCTGCACCGGTGTCCCGGATCATGGTGCGACAGCCGCAATCGAAGGCCAACGCCGGGGCGTTCAACAATGGGATGCCCATGACCTCGAGTCTCGGCTGCGGTACATGGGGCGGCAACATCGTTTCCGAAAACGTGCACCTGAAACACTACATGAACACTACCTGGGTGTCGGTGCCGATCAAGGAGGACAAGCCCTCAGATGAGGAACTGTTCGGCACGTTCTATGACCCGTCGATGGAAGCCGAAGTCGAATTTATCACCACCTGAATCATGGCAACACCACGCACAACCCGTCTCGCGACGAGATTCCTATGACGACTAAGACACCGGAAGAGCTGATTGCCGAATGCGGTGCCTGGTGGGACACGGCCATCATCGACATTCATCCGGGCAAGATCGCGATTCGCGGTTACCCGATCGAGCAGTTGATCGGTCGGGTGCGTTTCCCCGACATGATCTGGCTAATGTTACGTGGTGAATTGCCAACACGCGGCCAGTCCGATTTGCTCGAAGCAGCGTTGGTGCCTGGCGTAGACCACGGGCCGCACGCGCCGTCCATTGCGATCTCGTGCATGGCGGTGAGCTGCGGACTGCCGGTCAACGGCGCGATGGCCTCGGCGATCAACGTGCTCGACGACATTCACGGCGGCGCCGGCCAGCAGTGCATGGAGCTTTATCGTGAGATCGACGCCGAAGCAGGACCCGACGGCGATCTCGTGCGCGCGGCGACGGCGGTCATCGGGCGGCATCGCGAAGCGGGCGAGAAGATCGGCCACGCGGTCGAGGATGCGCTGAGGACGATCACCCGCCGCGACATCCCGATGAACATCGACGGCATCACGGCCGTCATCTTCTGCGAACTGGGCTTCGAGCCGGAACTCGGCCGCGGCCTGTTCATCCTGTCGCGCTCGGTCGGCATTCTCGCCCACGCATGGGAGCAGAAGCAGCGCGGCCGCCGGATGATGGGGCCGATGCCGAAGGAAATTCCGTACCGCTACAGCGGCCCGGCGCTGCGCGCCGTACCGATGGCAGGCAACGACTGAACGGCCACTCGCCGCGGGCCTAGTCGCGGGCAGAAAGGGACTGAGGGAACGCTCGATGAAAGACCTGATTGCGAACCAACTGGTGAAGTACCTCGAGGCGCGCGGCATAGAGCACATCTTCGGCCTCTGCGGTCATACGAACATCGCCGTCCTGGCGGCGCTATCGAAGAGCAAAAAGATCAAGTTCGTCAACACGCGGCACGAGCAGATCGCTGCGCACGCGGCCGATGGTTACGCGCGGGCGACTAAGAAGACCTCCGTCGTGCTGACGCACCTCTCGCCTGGGCTCACCAACGCAGCGACCGGTGTGGCGAACGCCGGGCTCGACTCGATTCCGATGGTGGTGATTGCGGGCGACGTGCCGACGCACTACTTTGGCAAGCATCCGCACCAGGAAGTGAACCTGCACGCCGACGCGTCGCAGTACGAGATCTACCGGCCGTTCGTGAAGCGGGCGTGGCGCGTGGATTCGGCGCACTTGTTCCCCGAGATCCTGGAGAAGGCGTTCACACTGGCCGAGAGCGGGCGGCCCGGTCCGGTGCTGGTCGACGTGCCGATGGACATCTTCTCGAAGGAGGTCGACGTCAGCCTGTTCAAGCGCGTACTGAGGAACGCGAAGTCGCTGCACAAGCCCTCGCTCGACGACATGGCGGCGGAGGAAATCATCCACACGCTGTTAAAGGCGAAGACGCCGCTGCTGTACGTCGGCGGCGGCATCCTCCTGGCCGACGCGGCCGAGGAGATGCGCGAGCTGGCCGAGCACCTGTCGCTGCCGGTTGCGCACACGCTGATGGGCAAAGGTGCGCTGCCGGACGACCATCCGCTGATCCTCGGGATGACCGGCTTCTGGGGCACTAAGTTCATCAACGACAAGTGCAAGGGCGCCGACTGGATTCTCGGGCTCGGCACGCGCTTTTCCGAGGCCGACTGCAGCTCCTGGGAGCCCGAGTACACGTTCAATTTCCCGCCGACGAAGCTGATCCACATCGACATCGATCCAGCCGAGATCGGCCGCAACTACCCGGTCGCGATCGGCGCGGTGGCGGACCTCAAAGAAGCGCTAAAGGTGCTCAACCGCGTCGCGCGCAAGCTGGCGCCAAAGGGCATACAAAGGCCAAAGCTCGTGGCCGAGTTGGCGGCCAACCGCGAGCAATTCGTCGCCGGCAACAGGAAAGCGATGGAGAGCGATGCCTGGCCGATGCGGCCGGAACGGATCCTCGCCGACCTGCGCGCCGCCGCGCCGCGTGACTCGATTCTTTGCACCGACGTGGGCTGGAACAAGAATGGCATGGCCCAGCAGTACGCGATCTACATCCCGGGGACCGTGTTCACGCCGGGTGGGTACGCGACGATGGGCTTCGGCGCCCCGGCGGCGCTGGGGGCCAAGGTGGCCCTGCCGGACAAGGTGGTGGTGGCGCTGGTTGGCGACGGTGGCTTCGGCCAGAACCCGGCGATGCTGGCCACAGCGTTCGAGGAAGACATCGCGGTGGTCTGGGTGATCATGAACAACCACGCGTTCGGGACGATTGCCGGTCTCGAGAAGGCGCACTTCGGGACGACGTTCGGCACGGTATTCGAGAAGAACGGCAAGTCGTGGTCACCCGATTACGCGGCGATCGCCAAGGCCTACGGCGTGGACGGCATCAAAGTCGAATCCGCCGCGGGGTTCAAGCCGGCGCTGGAGAAGGCGATCAAGGCCAAGCGCCCCTGCGTGATCGACGTCTACATGCAGAACGAGCCGGTGCCGACCGATGGGCACTGGAACATCATGGACATTTACTCGCCCGGCAAAAAGGTGCACCACGCGAGCACCAGTACGGTCGCGGCGGACTGATGGCTGCAGACAGGAGGAGCGCGAACATGCGACACGACTATTCGCTGGCTCACCTCACCGTGCTGTCGCTGACGCCGCCTCAGGTCGTGGAGGTGGCCGCGCGCGCCGGGTACCGGTATGTGGGTCTGCGCCTGACGAGGGTCACGCCAGCTGAGCCTTTGTACGACCTGGCTCACGACCGGGCTCTGATGAAAGGGACAAAGGGGCGGCTTGCCGACACCGGGATTGAGGTGCTCGACGTTGAACTCTATCGCATGGACCCGACCCTTGATGCGGAGAGTTTCATCCCCGTCCTCGAGGCGACCGCCGAACTCGGTGCGAAGAACATCATCGCGCAGTTGCCCGATCCTGACCGCAATCGTGCAACTGAGCGATTTGCCAAGCTTTGCGATCTTGCGAAGCCGCTAGGAATCTTCGTCAACCTCGAGTTTCCGCATTGGACCGAGACTGGCAATCTTGCGGCTGCGGTGAAGGTCGTGCGGGCAGTCACGCGAAGCAATGCCGGGATCTTGGTCGACATGCTGCATTTCGGTCGGTCGGACTCGAGTCTCGAGGAACTCGCAAAGCTGCCACGCGAGTGGTTCCGTTTCGCCCATGTTTGCGACGCAGCCAGGGAGGTGCCCCTGACGATGGCCGGCATCATCCACACGGCGCGCGATGAGCGCCAATTTCCAGGTGAGGGGGGGATCGACGTCCGTGGCATTCTAGATTGCTTGCCGCAAGACATTCCCTATGCGCTGGAAATCCCTCGTGTGGCGCTGACCGAGGCTGTCGGGCCGGAAGAAGTTGCTCTGCTGGCGCTTCGCGTCGCACGAAGCCATCTCGACGGCATTGGCGAAGTCGCAGGCAGGCAGGGCGTCGAGGGACACCACCGGAGCGCGGCATGACGCGCTCCGGTGAGTCCGGCTTTCCCGGGTATCGCTTGCGTCTCCGCGAACGAGCAGTTCGGCGTCATCTACCAGCGGCCGGTGGCGCGGAGGGGGATGTGCCCGCCAGACCCCTGGTGGACATCGTCCGGTGTTGGCTAATGCCCGAGTCCGTTTTCCAGTCCCGCAGTTGAGTACTTCATCAAGGAGGAAGTCATGGATTTCAAGATCGATCGCCGTTCCGCACTGAAGGCCGGCGCCGCGCTCGCGGCCTCGGGCATCGTCCCCGCGTGGGCGCAGGACAAGCCGAAGCTGCGCTTTGCCGCCGTGTTCTCGGACAAGGACATCCGGGCGGACATGATGAAGGTCTTCGCCAAGGAGATCGAGGCCGACTACACGGTCGAGACGTTCCTCGGCGGCACGCTGTTCAAGCAGGGGACCGAGCTCGTCGCGCTGCAGCGCGACAACCTCGAGCTCGGCAACGTCGCACCGCAGGACATCTCGAAGCAGGTTCCCGCGTGGTCGATCCTGACGTCGGCCTACCTGTTTCGCGACGCGAACCACCTCAACGCGTTCTTCAACAGCGACCTCGGCGCGCAGATGAAGAAGATGGTCGAGGACCAGGTCAAGGTGAAGATCCTGGGGCCGACGTTCTTCGGCACCCGGCAGGTCGGCCTGAAGCCGAAGAAGAAGATCAACAAGCCGGAGGACCTGGCGGGGATCAAGCTGCGGATGCCGCCCGGCGATGCGTGGCAGTTGCTCGGACGCTCGATCGGCGCCAACCCGACGCCGATGGCCTATGCCGAGACGTACACCGGCTTGCAGACCGGCGCCATCGACGGCCAGGACAACCCGCTGCCGAACGTGCAGAACATGAAATTCTACGAGGTGATGTCGCAGATCGTCCTGACGTCGCACCTGGTCGGCTTCGATCTCCTCACCGTCAACCTGAAGACGTGGAGCGGCATGAACGCCGCGAAGCAAAACTCCTTCCAGGCTGCCGCCGACAAGGCGATCGCGTGGAGCACGGCCGAGCATCTGAAGAAAGAAGCGGAGCTTGCCGAGGGCTTCAAGAAGCAGGGCCTCGACGTGTACACGCCGGATGTCAACGCATTCCGCGCCTACGCGCAGAAGGTCTATCTGGCCTCCGACGAGGCCAAGGCGTGGCCGCCGGGGCTGCTCGAAAAGATCAATGCGATGAAGACCTGATCGCAGCGCGCGGATCGCATCGGCAGCCCGCGCTTCCGCCGGGCCGGCACCGCCGAAGACGCATGACGGCGGCCAGCCTGGCGGGCCGTTGACCAACGGGTCCGGGGAGGACCGGAGAACGCCATGTCTTTGACCATTGCCACGGCGGTCGGCTGGATGCGGCGACGCGCGGAGAACGTCGGCGCCGGCCTGCTCGGCCTGATGTTTGTCGCCTTCATCATCCAGATCGTCTTCCGGTACTTCTTGAATTTCCCGATCGGCTGGACGTCGGAGCTGTCGGTCGTCACCTGGCTGTACATGGTGCTGCTGGGCTCCGCATTCTGGCTCAAGGAAAGCGAGGAAATCCGCTTCGACCTCATTTCGGGCAGATTGGGGCCGCGGGGACGGCGCGTGCTCGGTGTCAGCGTCGCGGTAGCGGCAGTCGTCCTGTTCGGCATGGCGCTGCCGGCCACGGTGAGCTACGTCGCCTTCATGAAGGTCGAGAGCAGCTCCTACCTCAAGATCCGCCTCGACATCCTGTATTCGATCTACGTCATCTTCGCGGTGGCCGTCATCGTCCGCTATCTCTGGGCGATCGTGAGCCTGCTTCGCGGCGAGGCGCCGGAAGAGGCCGACATTACCAAGCCGAGCTCCGGACTGTGAACCTGACCAGCCCCTTTTCCCTTGCGCTCATCGCTATCGTCGCGTTGAGCATGATCGGGCTGCCTGTCGCCTACGCGATGATCGGCGGGTCCATTCTCTGGCTGTTCCTTTCGGGCCTCGACATGGGGACCGCGGCCGAGCAGCTGCTGAACGGCATGATGGCGAGCCAGCTGCTGCTCGCGATTCCCCTGTTCATCCTCGCCGCCGAGTTCATGAACACCGGCAGCATCATGGACAGGCTGCTGCATTTCTGCAACGCGATCGTCGGCCGCTTCCGCGGCGGGCTAGCACAGGTCAACGTAGTGCAGAGCATCATTTTCTCCAGCATGTCCGGCTCCGCACTCGCCGATGCCGCGGCCTCGGGCAAGATCATGCAGACGATGATGACGCGCGACAACAAGTATCCGGCTGCGTTTGCCGCCGCACTCACCTGCGTGTCGTCGGTCATCGGGCCGATCATCCCGCCCTCGATCCCGCTGGTGCTCTACGCGCTGATCTCGGACACCTCGGTTG
>WNFU01021603.1_pt1 | contig 10805 bp, 13 predicted proteins | sample 5400121 | NCBI WGS metagenome assembly WNFU01 (sample SAMN13153360, study PRJNA577476) | soil metagenome | isolation source: 100 cm soil or saprolite under grassland replicate 1 | place: USA:California | collected 2016-06-15
GGTCGTCGGGGTCGGGTTGCTGGCGGTCCGCGACTGCGTCGCCTTCTTGAGATATGGACGTGGCGAGGATGGGAATCCATGCGCCGGCCGCCTCGACCGCTCGTACGGCTTCGGCGTGTCACAGAGCGGTCGCTTCCTGCGCCACTTCCTGTATCTGGGCCTCAACCTGGACGAACACCGGCGCCAGGTCTTCGACGGCGTGATCGCGCACGTAGCAGGAGCCCGGCGGGGCGAGTTCAATCACCGCTTCGCGCAGCCCTCGGTCCAGGCGACGCCCGGTTTCGGCCACCTGATGCCGTTCGCCGAGGACGAACAGACCGACCCGCTGACCGGCCAGACGGATGGTCTCCTGAGGCGACAACGGGCCCTTGGTGGCTTGCCGAAGGTCTTCATGACCAACACCTCGGCCGAGTACTGGCGGGCCGACTGCTCGCTGGCCCACACCGACCTTCGTGGCGAGTATGACGTGGAGCCGCCGGCGGAAGTGCGCAACTACCACTTCGCTGGGACCCAGCATGGCCCGGGCAGTTTGCCGCTGACCGACACGAATCAGGTCGATGGCTCGCGCGGCGCGAACCGTTTCAACGCCGTCGACTACTCGCCGCTGATTCGAGCGGCGCTCGACAACCTCGACCGATGGGTGACGTCGAGTGAGCAGCCGCCGCCCAGCGCCTTCCCGCGTCTGGCGGATGGGACGGCTGTCCCCGCGGCCAGTGTGCTCGAGGCGTACCGTTCGATTCCCGGCGCGGCCGTGCCGTCGCCCGAGCGGCTGCCGAGCATGCCCCGCGTGGACCTCGGACCCGACGCGACCCGGGGTATCGGTCGTTTTCCGGTCAAGCTGGGGGAGCCGTATCCAACCTGCGTTTCCGCCGTGGACGCCGACGGCAACGAGCTGGCCAGCATCCGGCTGCCCGACCTGACCGTCCCTGTCGCCACCTATACGGGCTGGAACCCGCGCCATCCCGAGAGCGGAAGTCCAGGCCAGATCATCCAGATGCTGGGCTCGACACTCCCATTCGCTCCCACAGCCCGGGAGCGGGAGTGCAACGGCGATCATCGACCCTCGATCGCCGAGCGCTACCGCGACCGCGGCGATTACCTGGCCAGGGTCCGCCTGGCGGCTGAGCCGCTTGTCGCCCAGCGCTACCTGCTCGCGGAAGACGTCGAGCTGGTGGTGGGTCTGGCGGCCGAGCGATACGACGCCTTCGCGCAGGCGCCGGTCGAGGTCAGAGTCTAGAACAGCACGGGCTCAGCCTCCAAATACTGCCGGCTCGTCCGTTCCCCCCCGCGGCTGCGCTGCCAGTACGTGTGCTGGAGCACGATCAGCGGTCCGAGTACGATCATCACGGGGACGGTCTCGGGCAATGAGCCCACACGAACGCCGCTGGCCAGCACGCCAGCCTGGGCACCCAGGAACCGCTCGAGGCGGCGGTCCCGGCGCTTGCTGCTCTCCGAGCACCTGGATTGCGTGATCCAGCTGGCCGCCGACCTTGTATGATAATTTCGCGCCTGTCCCGGGCGAGGCGCGCGGCGCGAGGGTGGAGAGGACCAGACATGCGATCGGTATGTCGTCAAACACGGCTCCGCGGCCTGGTCGCCGCGGCGCTGGCGACCGCGATGTTGGCGTTCGCGGCGGCCAACACGGTGATGGGCTCGGACACGTTTGACGTGAGCGGGACCGTCTATTCAATCGACGGCGACATCCTGACGATCGTGACCTCAGACCTCATCGGACGGCCTCAGCCGATCATGGTCGACGTGTCATGGCTAAAAGGCCTCCAGGTGCGGGTGGGCGATCCGATCTCGCTGACGATTCGATCGCGTGAGTCCGACACCTTTCTCGCGATTGGTCTGGTGCGCGAGAGCCCGTTCGTCGACGGCCTCGATTTTGGCGTCCGCGAAGGCCTCACCGTCAAGCAGGACTCGATCGAGGCGGGTGTAGGCAACGTGCCCGAGGACGACGAAGCTCTCTCGAAGCAGCACCGCGATCGCAACCTTCGGAGAGAGAAAGAAGAGCGCGGACCGGAGCTGCCCAGGTCACGGCGAAGTCCCTAGCGGACGAGGTGACGACGGACGACGCGCAACCCGTCGTTGCCGCTCGCCTGTCGTCTCGAGACCGCCACGACTACGTCGCCAGGGTCCGCCTGGCGGCGGAGCGGCTTGTCGCCCAGCGCTACCTGCGCGCGGAAGACATCGAGCTGGTAGTGGGTCTGGCGGCCGAGCGATACGATGTCTTCGCGCCCTCCCAGGTCGAAGCGGGCGCGGCCGATCTGTAAGGCTGGACGATACATCACGGTCACGCCGGTGATGACATGACGCCGCCGACCTTTTGACAGAACCGCGCGCTTCGCTTACGCTGGTTCGAAGGTATTCGGAGGGAGGTCGTGAGGCGATGAGACTGCAAAGGGTCTGGTTGGGGCTTTTGCTGGCCATGGCGCTCGGGTCGGCGCCAAGCGCCGCCCCCGCGGCTGCCCAGGGCGGCGCCTACGGGCCGGTAAGTGTGGTGATCCTTCCAAAAGCGCCAGGCAGTTTCGACATCGGCTGGGTCGATCCCGCGTCGCGGCGCTACTACGTGACCGACCGTACCAACGCGTCGGTCGACGTCGTCAACACCGATACCGACAGTTTGGTTGGGCTGATCAAGGGTTTTGCCGGCGCCACTGGCAAGAGTCAGACGGCCGGCCCGAACGGACTGGTGGCGGTCCCCGATCAGAACCAGCTATGGGTTGCCGATGGGGATAGTACGGTGAAGGTAGTCGACCTCGCCGCGGGCGCCATCGTCGCGGCGATTCCGACCGGGGGCACGACGCGCGCGGATGAGCTGGCCTACGATGCGATGCACCAGCTGATCATGGTCACCAACGACAAGGAAGATCCGGCTTACGTCAGCTTTATCTCCACAACCGACCGCAGCGTGGTTGGGAGATTGGCGTTTCCAGACGCGACCGACGGCCTGGAGCAGCCGGTGTGGGACCCGGCCAGCGGCCTATTCTATGACGCGGTGCCCGTGACCAAGACCAATCCCGGCGGGGAGATCGATGTGATCGACCCGACCTCGATGACGGTCACGGGGGTGTACCCACTCGGCGATTGCACCCCGCATGGGCTGGCTCTCGGCCCGGGCCAGCAGATGCTAGTCGGCTGCAACGGAGGCGCGCAGAAGAACTCGATCATCATGACGACCGGCGGGAGTGTCGTGGCCACCATTACCCAGGTCGGCGGCTCGGACGAGGTCTGGTACAACCCCGGCGACAATCATTACTACCTGGCTGCGAACGGAATGACGGTCGACGGCACCAAGACTGGCGCGTTGGCGCCAGCGCTCGGCGTCATCGACGCCAGTACGAACCAGTGGATGGTGAACGTCCCGACCGTGCCAAACGCTCACTCGGTTGCGGTCGACCCGCAAACGAATCACATCTACGTGCCGCTCACAAACGTCGGCATCGGTGTCTATGCCCTCAAGGCTGGGAGTCCCTAGAGCGGGGCGGTGTCGTCATGGCGCCAGGCCTGAACGGCACTGGTTGAGTTAGCCCGGCCTCACGGCTGTGCCATCGGGGCCTGACCGCGCTTAACGGCGCCCGCTTCCGGGCTCCGGCTGAACGGAGCCCGAGTGAGCTGCTCGAGGCCGGCCTGAGGCCCGCACGGCCAAACGTCGGGGCTTTCACGCCAAGTGTCGGCGCTCGGCCAGCGGTCGACATGGATCCACTGTACCGTAGGCTCGGCGAGCTGATTGGGGGGCACGTGCAGGCTGTCGAGCAACAGATCGTTCAACATCTCACCCAGCTGATGCAGTCGATCGGCTGGCCGGGCGTCGTGTTGATCATGGCACTGGAGAGCGCGAACATCCCGATCCCGAGTGAGCTGACGATGCCCCTGGCCGGCTGGCTGCTGGTCCAGGCGCGCGGCGGGACCGCTCTCCAGGCTATCTGGCAGGGCGGTTTGTACGGCGCGGTGGGCTGCACGATCGGCTCGGTCGCCTCGTACTGGCTGGGCGCCTGGGGTGGCCGTCCCCTGCTCGAGCGTTACGGCCGCTACCTGTTCCTACGACAACGCGATCTGGAGCAGGCCGAGCGCTGGTTCGCTCGTTGGGGCGACTGGGCCGCTTTCGTCTCGCGTTTGCTACCGATCGTGCGGACCTTCATCTCGTTCCCGGCCGGCGTCGCCCGGATGCGTTTCGGCACCTTCACCGTCTATAGCTTCGTGGGGTCGTACATCTGGTGCGCGGGACTGGCCTGGGGTGGCTACGTCTTCGCTCACGACTGGGCTGCGCGCGATCATGCGGCCGTTCGATCTGCCCATTGTCCTGGCGATCGTCGCAGGCGTCGTGTGGTACGTCCACCGACGCAGGGGGTTGACCCGGGAAGCATAGGGTCAGGCCCATGACGACACTCTGCGGCGCGTCGCCGGCGCAACTGTGGGCCCGGCAGGCATTACTCGTGAGCGCAGATTGGTCGCCCAGGTCGGCTAGAGGGAGCAGGGGCTAGATGGCTATAGATGTACTGTCCCAGCAGCGGGCGCGGGGCTGGCGCGCCCGGCTTACTTGTGACTCGCTCGATTGGTGATTGCACGGGCGATGGCGGTGGCTGCAGCTTGATGGCCCAGGGCGGTCCAGTGAGAGTTCTGCGCGAAGAACAACGGACCGAGCGTCGCGGCCTCCTGGAGTGTCGGCAGCAAGTCCACGGACTCAATGTTGTGCCGCGCGGCCAGCTCGACCAGCCGCTGCTGGGGCAGGCGCGGATTCCACGCGGCACCCGCTGGCGGCGCTGAGCCGCGGACCAGGCGGTCCCACTCCGTGGCGTCCAGTTGCGCTTTGTGTGGCGCCGCCACCAGGAGGAACCGGATGCTGTGCGCGTCGGTCGCCTCCTGTATCGCCACAACCACCGCCTCCGTCACTGCCCAAGCTCACCGCCTCCGTCACTGCCCAAGCTTGTTCCCACTGCGTGGGTGGGGGGTCGGCGAACACGAGCCTGTGGACTGACCGAAGGACCTCAGCGCGGTCAGCGTACGCCAGCCTGACCGCCACTGCACTCTCCAGAAAATTCACCAGCGTGAAGTGTGAACGAGCGACGTGAAGGAGCGGATCGATCGCAGACGCCAGCGCCGGGATGGCCGGCAGCTGAACGAGCTGGCCGCGATCGAGTACGAAGAATGGCCGGCTGAACGTGCCGTCAGGGGCCAGTCCGCTGAGCTCGACGCTGTTATCGACCAGGTCGTTGCCGACGTACAGGACCAGGACGACGATGTCCGGGTGTAAGGCCAAACCCTGATCGGTGAGGTAAAGATATTCCTGGGCCGTCCCCCAACCTCGAACGCCGCCATTCAACGCCTCAGCAGCGAAGCCGGCCTCAGTCAGTCGCTTGGCCATAACGGAGGGCAGTGTTTGGTCCTCCTCAACCTCGGCGCCTTCGACGAACGAGTCGCCAAGCACGAGCACGCGCGTGACGCCCGGCGCGGGGGAGCTGGGAATCTCCGGGCCCCGCAGCCCTTCGCGGTTGAAGCGGACAAACGTCTTGAATTCCGGATCGCGGATCCAGGCCGAGGCGCCTGGGCGATGGAATACGCCGTAAACAGGATGGAGCTCTTGAAGAGCCCGCGTGGTGAGATCCACCGGCAGCCAAGGGCCGGCCAGGCGCAACAGTAATTCACACAGGGCCAGCCCGATCAGCGTGCCTGCGGCCGCCAACCTCCAACGCATATCGCGGCACTTACACGAGTTAGCTGTCGCCGAGCGTTGAATGCTCCACTGTGTCGACCGGCTCGTGGCTCGACGCTCTCGCTAGCGTATCGCTGGCGAATAAATGGAACATGAAACAACGCGTCCTTCGTTCATCTGGGATTCATCCTCCAACAGTACGCTGGCATGACATGCTGTGCACGTTCGCTCGCGTTGCGCGTCGCGAGCGTGTGGCTCCTGACTCGTTTCGGATGGCTCCCGGATGAGGCGGCGCCGGCTGGCCACGTTCGTGGCGCTTGCCCTCGTGCTAATGGTCGCCCTGGGCTTTCGGCTGCCGAACCTGAGCGAGCCGAACGATAACTACGATGAGGGCGTCTACCTGGAATCGCTGTTGATGATCGATCGGGGTTATCGCCCCTTTTCGGACATCATCTCCACCCAGGGGCCGCTTCATCTCTATGTCGCGTATGTGCCGTACGCGCTCGGCGGTCACACGCTGGAGGCCGCGCGCGCTGGCTCGGTGATCGCTTCGCTCGTGGGACTGATCGGCGTCGCGTGGGCCGGTGGCGCGCTTGGAGGGCCGATCGGCGGGGTGGGAGCGGCGCTTACGTTGGGCCTTGGCCCGACTTATCTCGGGGTCTCACGCCAGGCGCTGCCCGAAGCGCCGGCCGTGGCCCTTTCCGCACTGTCCGTTGGGGCAGCTGCGTGGGCCGGCCGCACCGACGAGGACCGCATGCGCCTCCTGGCGGGCGGCCTGTTGGGCTTGGCCTGCCTGGTCAAGCCGGTCGTCGCGCCAGCCGCGCTGGCGGTGGCCGCGCTGGCGGCCAGCAGACGCTCGCTGCGCTCAAGCCTGCTCGGACCCGTGGTGGGACTGGCGGTTGGGGGTGCTGGGCTGTTGATTGCCGGCCCTGGAGAGGCCTTGGGCCAGCTGGTCAGTTGGCGGCTGGCCGGTCAGGAGCTCGACCTGGCCGTGGTCCAGCACAACACCGGCTTGCTGGCCGATAAGATGTTCCACCAGGAGCGGCCGGGCTTCTACGCTCTCGCCGCGGTGGGTGCCCTCGCGCTCCTCGCGCGAACGCCGCGAGCCGGCCTGGCCGTGCTTGGTTGGCTGGTTATAGAGCTGGGCTTACTGCTGGCCTACACCGACTTGAAATCCCACCTGGGAGTGACGTTAGTCGCCCCGCTGGCCATCCTCGCGGGAGCCGGCCTGGCGACTGGCGCGTCGGCATTCGCTCGGCGCTGGTCAGCTATGACGCTGACCGCCGCCCTGGTCACGCTCTGGTATGCCGCGTCGATACCGGCTGTGCTGGACCGCGACGAGCGGCTCGTCGAGGGGCGGCTCAGCACCGACCGCGACGGCACGACAGATGAGGTCACAGCTGCGCGCGAGATCGCCGCGCTGACCGATGACGATGACTTCGTGCTGACCGATGAGCCTTACTTGGCGTTCCTGGCCGGCCGCAAGGTCCCGCCCACCCTGATCGATCCGTCGGACGCGCGGATCCGGGCTGGGGCCCTGACCGCCGAACAGCTGGCCAGCACACTGCGGCTCTACGATCCGGACGTGGTGGTACTGTGGACTGGCAAGCTGGCCCGATTCGAATCGTTACTGCTGACGCTCGCAGACGACTTCGAGCCCGTCGCGCAGTTCGGCGTGGCCGGAAAGGGCGTGCCGCGCGTGATTTACCGCGAGCGGGTAGAGGAGCCGGAAACGTTCACCGATCTGCCCTGACGTGCTGACGCTCGGGGTTCCCGGCTAGTCCTTCTTGCGCCTGCGGAGGTTGTGGTCGCGGTGCTGCTTGGCGAGCGCTTCGTCGTCCTTTGGCACGTTGCCGACGCCAGCCTCGATCGAGTCCTGCTTGACGGTGAACTCCTCGCGGGCTCCGAAGTCGAGGCCGTTCACGAATGGACTCTCACGCACCAGGCCGATTGCCAGGAACGTGTCGAACTCCCGCGGTCGGATGATGATTGAGATCGGATCGCCGACCCGAACCCGGAGTCCCTTGAGCTGCGAGACGTCAACCATGATCGGCTGCGGCTGGCCGATGAGGTCCGACGTGATGATCGACAGGATCGCTCCGTCGATGGCGAAGACGGTACCGCTGACATCGAACGTGTTCGCTGCCCCGGCTGGGTCGGTCACGGCGCCGAAAACGAAGCACGCGGCGGCGAGTGCAACGGCCGCGAAGGAACGGGAAAGCAGTCGCACGAGTAATGCCCGAGCTTCCAGGCGCGATGCTTCGACGGCCGGGCCGGTGACCTGTCTGCGATGCTAGGGTTGGCGCCTGTACCCGCCCCTAGGAGCATCGCCGCAATCACCGCCGAATGGGCGATCCAGTGCCCCAACTCCGCTCTTGCGGCCATGAGTCCCTGCCTCCCGGTGCCTCCGTGGTTCCGGTCGACTCGCCCTCTCGGTGTCCAGAGGCTGAATCCATCTCGCGCCACTGTATCGGAGCCAGGTGAACCCGAGATGAACGGTCCCAGCGGCGGCTGATGACCAGGCGCTCAGCCTTGTTAGAGACCGCGTCAACGGTGATGGCGGGCGACTGGTCGTTGTCGAGTCCGCGCTCGGCGGCCCCGAGATGGTTGTTGTTCATCCACGATTTAGGCTTACGATCTAGGCTTTCCGTCATCGGCTCTGGACGGGCCAGTTCGCACAGATGAGAGAGGTCTCGATGGAGCCCGACTGCGCCGGGTCCACTGCGACGGAGCACACCAGGGGCTACGAGGGAAAAGACGATGCTTCGCCAGCGTTGGGCTGGGTTGACGGCGCCTCCTCGGCGAAGGTCTGTTATCGCTCCCTCGACTGCGATTCGTACTACGCGGGATGCGACTTCAAGCTCTTCGTTTCCCCGCTCAACGGGTCGCGGCAGGTTCTACCCGCGATCAGCGAGGTGCTGCTCACTGCCTGCGATCGCTTCCGAACGCTGGACGAGCACGCCCGGACCATCTGTCGCGCTGATCCGTTCCGCGGGGTGTCGACGGATACGATCCGCGAGCTGCTGGCTGGCCTGGCGTCAGCCGGCCTGCTGGTCCGCCATGAGAGCTCGCTGCACGCTGCGGGAGATTCGTCGGTCGCCACTGTCCCGCCACCATCTCGGTCGTCGGGATCCCAACGAGCGATCGTCCGGCCGGGCTGCAGCGGGTGGTGGCTAGCTGCATTGAGAACGCCGCCCTCCAGGGACGACGCGTCGAGTTCGTCGTGGCGGACGACTCCGGTCAGGAACTGGTTCGGGAGCGGAATATGGCGGTGCTGGGCGACCTAACCGCTCGGTTTGGCATCGACATCTGGTACGCCGGGCCGAGGGAGAAGACGCAGTTCGCCCGGCACCTGGCAAACCTGTGTGGCGTCTCGCCCGCGCTGGTTGAATTTGCCCTGTTCGGAGCCGCCGGCTGGCCGCCGGCCCCCGGCGCGAATCGCAACGCGCTCCTGCTTCATACGGCGGGGGACGCCCTCCTCATGCTGGACGACGACATGATCTGCAAAGTCGCCAGGCTGCCGGCCGGCGAGAATGGTCTGACGTTGACGTCGACTGGAGATCCGACGGAGTTCTGGTTCTACCCGAGCGCCGAGGCGGCCCTGGACGCGGCCGAGTTCGTGGAGGAGGATTTTCTGGCGGCCCACGAATCGCTGCTCGGCCACAACGTCGGCCGTCTCGCCAGTGAGCGGGATCCGCGGTCGGGTATCGACCTCGATCAAGTGAGTAGTCACTTCCTCAAGAACCTGGAGCCCGATGGTGGGATCGTGACGTATACGATGGCGGGCGTCCTTGGCGATTCTGGTCTCAAAGAGTCACTGCCGTTCTTCTTCGTGGAGGGACCGTCTCTTGAGCGCTTACTTTCGGCTCAGCACGGCCATCGCGGTGCGATGGCCAACCGCCAGATGGCGCGTGGCGTGCGGCGCACGACGATAAGCGACACTGAGTTCTGCATGGGCGCCAACATCGGCCTGGACAACCGCGCTCTTCTACCTCCTTTCCAGACCGCTGCCCGGAACGAGGACGGCATCTTCTCCGCGCTGGTCAAGCATTGCATGCCAGGCACCTTCATCGGTTTCTTGCCACGAACCGTCCTGCATGCTCCTGTCAGGCGTCGCGTGTTCCCAGTTGATCCCTTCCACGAGATGGTCGGCGTTCTCGAAGCCGCCGACACGATCTTGCACCTGATCTGGAGCTGGCCCGAACCGCCGGGCCGCTCGACGGTGGCACGACGGATGGCGTCTCTCGGCGCCTTCCTTGGCGAGCTTGGGGCACTGCCGCCGCCGGACTTCGAGGCGCGTCTCCGCGACGTCTGTCTGACCATCTGTAGCTCGGAGGCCGCCTTCATCGAGCGGGCTCTCCGGGAGCACGGTAGCAAGCAGCCGCGCACCTGGGCGGCCGACCTTCGGCGCTACTTGGACGCGTTGCGAGAGCGGCTCGAAGCCGACCAGGCCGTGACGCTCCGTGAGTTAGAGGATCGCCCACCCGAAGCGGCACGCCGAGAGCTCCAGCGGTTCCTTGCCGATTACGGTCGTCTACTGAGCTCCTGGCCCGAGCTCGTCGAGGGCGCGAAGCAGCTACGACAGCGTGGAACGCGCCTGGCGCGTCGCCTCTGACGGTGCCAACGGCCGGCACTTGACCGTGTCAGGTGTTCAGCCGCACCGTCCGCGAGCCAAATCGGCCGCTTCAGGCCCGACGGTGTGACAGTGGCGATGCCTATGCTTCACCATTCGTCGGCGTACCATTCACGCACGGTCGTCCATGCGCAAGCAACTCGGGCACGGTCAGGAAACGGTAACGCCCCCGCAGCTCTTCTAAGAACATCGTGAGCGCCTGGAGGGCTGGGCCCCGGTCATACCGAACCATCTGATCAGGCTCGGCCCGAAAGATCGCGTCGTGGAGCAGGATGATGCTGCCGGGGCGGATACGGTCGAGCAGCCGGCAGGCCATCCGCTCGGCATCGCCATCTCGCCAATCTTCGACGTGGACGCTCCAGGTGATGACCTGGAAACCAAGGAGCCAGGCATCCAGTCGCGAGGCGACGATCTGGCGACCATATGGCGGTCGGAAGAAGCGCAGGCCGTACGGGGCAAGCGCCTGGTGGCACGCGCGGAGCTGCCACCGTCGTCGACGGCCGCTGATCGTGGTAA